>Ga0172371_10007602_pt1 | contig 15367 bp, 11 predicted proteins | sample Lak12m_FD_114543 | JGI IMG/M metagenome (GOLD analysis project Ga0172371, IMG submission 114543) | Freshwater microbial communities from Kabuno Bay, South-Kivu, Congo - kab_022012_12m | ecosystem: Environmental > Aquatic > Freshwater > Lake | place: Democratic Republic of the Congo: South-Kivu... | reverse complement strand
TGTCTATGGCGTCATCGCAACGAGCGTCACCGGCCGGGAAAAGGACGATCACTAAAAGTAACAGCACCACAGAGCGCAGCCTACCGGCACTGGCCAATGTCTCTACGCTCATCTTCAACCCAGTGTGCAGGGGTAAGCATGCCGGATTCAAGAGCGTTGGCAGTGGCCGTACGCGAGAACGCTGTGTTCCGCTCATCTAGGCCTCGCTAAATCACCATCAAACACCATTTCGGTGTACTCCTCATCGGATTACCTTGCGGCCCAGAAAATGGGGGTTTACGTTTCCTCTCGCCCTTGGTAGAGGCTGCTAACTTGTTACAAGACCCGAAGGGCAACCGTCCATTCTCCCACAGGAAACACCAGCTTATAACTCTGCGTTCCGAGCTTATGTTAGCCGAGCCAACGGATTTAAGTCAAGACAAGATCAGTTCGTCTGCGCCTGAAAAGGGACTTTGGGGAAAGGCTTCCGGCACGACTGGCCTCATGCCCGGCATTATAGAGAAATGCTCTGCCGGAATCGTCTCCTCATGCCGAACGCTAGTTCGGCAAAGGTGACTTGAAAAAGAAAACGACTTTTCGTAATGTGCTCGGAACACGGCACTTGAATAAGGCACTTGCGGTTCGGGAATCTAGAGATACGTTTTCGCGGGTCGACCCCATACATGGAAATGAACGCTGAACAACAGAAGAGTTCACCGGCTCAGAAAATGGTATGGTTGCTATTTTGCGCAACATCTCTCCAATTGATTCTTTTTGAGTCCTACATCACTGTCATTGCCGGTGTGAAGGCTGATGCCTTCGGCGGTGCCATGTGCGCGTTTACTCTGGCGGCCTGTGTCCTGGCCGGCAACAAGAAATGTGTCAGAGCGACTTTGCCCGAAATCCTTCTATCTCTGGCCCTGCTGGTGATAGGGATTGTCAGCGGATTGTCGAGCGTAACGCCGTGGAGCTCGACCATTCTGGTTCTTGTGTTGGCTGCTTCGAGTCTGGGTGGCTTCTGGTGTGCCAGAACCTGTATCAACACGCCATTCCGACAGCAGGCTTTTGTGTGGTTGTGTTCGGCGGCACTCACCTTAACTCTGGTGCTGGGGTTGTGTAGCTACTACTTCTACGGGAAGTTGGAAAGTCTTATCGATGATCCTCACCAGGTTGTGAGTCTGGTTTTGCTACTCAGTTTCGGCCCTCTGGCCCTTGTGAGCCAGAACTCGTATATCGGAAAGGGGATCGGGATCCTTGTTCTGGGCCTAGTATACTGGGTCCTTTACATTTGCGGCTTGAGCGGAGCTGAGGCCGGCGTTTTGGTGCCGATGGCAGTGCTGATCCCAGCCCTGGCTGTCGTTTCACTACGCTCGGGATCCAAAACGGTTCTCCTCGGGGTACTTCTCGTGGTGGTGGCAGCCAGCGCTCATTATGTTTCGTATGTTTCCAGGGACACCTTTTCAAACAGTGCTTACCAGGCCGAGCGCTTGGAATACTATTCTTTCTCATGGCACATTGCAAAGCAGCATCCTTTTTTGGGTATAGGGCTCAGGACGCCTCGTGAGGAGTTCTTGAACGATTACCAGATCTGGCACCCGCACTATTCCAAGCATCAATTTGCTGAATCAGTCACGAGATTCAAGATAAGCCAAAACGTCTTTCTAACTTTCATGGTGGGCCTGGGCTTGCCGTTCCTTGTTCTCTACGGCGTAGTCCTGGTCGTGTTGTTCTTCAGGCTCATTGCAGCAACCTTGCGCCCTCCGCCAGATGCCGCAATTCCTGCGGTGGTAATTTTGATCCCCCTTGCTGGTGCGCTTCTTCACCTGTTCGTGATGGACCTATTGTTGATGCCGCAGATAGCGTGGTTCTTTCACATCCTGTTGGGCTTGATTCCTCCTCTACCTGGGCGATCGACTGCACCCGCAACAGAGCCAAAGCGGACATCGATGCTTAGGGCAACAGCAACAGCCGTAGCGATTGCAGCCTTGGGAATATTTCTGGGAACCCATCCGGCTCTCGACCCCAAACGATTGCCTACTGCCACAGAGATCTCTGCTTATGTGAAAAAGATGCCCATAGTGGAGCCCTTTTTCGCTGAGCCGCCGCCCCCGGGCGAGCAAGAGGCTCCTCAAGCCCCAGGAAGTCTTGTCGTAAATATCCCCGGATACAAGGGCTTGCCGGTCAATTGGGGAGTTATGTGTATTCTCGACAATTCTGCGACCATGTCTGAAGAGGTTGGACCCTGGAATCCCAGCCGGTTGCGTACAGCCACAGATTTTATCAGTTCGCTGGCAGAATCGATGCCAAGTGGCTCCAAGATTGCCGTCAAGTCCTTTTTCGACAGAGGGCCGGTACTGAGGAACAATGAAGATCTGACTCTTCGTGTGAGCGGCCCATTGTATCACTGGACCGACACCCCGGTGAAACGCCTTCAGGTTGCCCTTGTTGGCAACGGTTCCAAGGCCAGCAACAACTTGTGCGCAGCAGTCGAGTTTTCTCTTGGGGGGGACTTCCAGATTGAAGGCAACGCGGTCGCCCCGAGGCTTCTTCTCATTACCGATGGCAGAGGGGAATGTCCGGTTCAGAAGCTCCCGTCCCGGGTGAAATCGACCACGTTTGGCGCCCGCACAGCCATCTTGGACGTTCTGGCAACAGGCATGACGCGACAGAGCATGGACATTTACCAGGAGGTGGCCCGCGAAGCAAACGGTCAGTTCATGAGAATTGGCCAGCCTGATCAGCTTCCGGGAGCCGTCGCGCGGTATGCAGCGATTCTCGGGGAGCCCGTTCGCGTGCCTATCATAATCTCGGGAGAGGAAATGAACTACGAGGTTGTGCCCGGTTCGCCGATCACTCTCCCACCGGGAGCTTATAGAATAACACTTCCCGACATTCCGGGATTGACGCCTTCAACCCGTTTCATCGAGGATGTCCGGATAAGGCCTGGAGAAACAAGGGAGCTGAACGTGAACTTGGGCGACGGAAGAATCATGGGAGAGAAATGACCGAGCCGCACAGCCGGCTGGACACCAATTCCGGATAGGTTACAGGTCAGCTGACAGTGTTTTTGGGATCTTTATTCATCTATTTGAAAATGGAGTTCTTTGAACGTTCTTGGTCCGATTCCGCTCTGTTTTGACGGTCTTGTTCTTTGACACGAGACCGCAGCGGGCTTTCATGATTTCCACGACAGTCTTGTATTCTATCGACGCTTTCTCCAGTTCCTCCTTCTCATGCGCGGACAGTTCCGAGAATGTGCTCTTCGAGCGTCTCTTGAGGGGGCTGGACTTCCTGAGAAGCTGAACAAGCAATGTCTTCAACTCGGGGCAACTCTTGGCCAAATACTCGCCTGCATCAGATCTGACAGAGCTCATTCCTTCTGCGATCACCGCGGAACCTTGCTTCTTGGAATCAAGGCGCTCTTCTTCTTTGATAATTTCCGCAAGGAGTTCATTGATCTTACCGCCCAATGCCGCCACCAATCGAGAGTCTCTGCTGGCTCGAGCTTTTTCCCATGCCGTCACGTACTCGGTTAGTAGACGTTTCTTATCTGCCAGACTTTGAGGCGCAGCTGCACGTGGCCCATCCGCAGCGAGAGCCGACACGGAACCATGGACCGCGCCTGCAAATATCAAGATCAGTATGCAGACCGCGATTCTCAACCGATGCATGTAGGAAAACCCAGCTATTTCTGCTGCGCGTGGAAAAGAACGAGACGTCGACATGGAGCTCGTCCCCCGCGTCCGACCAAATGCGGTCGAACGAATTCAAGAAACAGCTTACTAAGCTTTGATTGGAATTTCAAGTCATATGCGGTTCTGTCCCCTTGAGATTGCTATTGATTTCTCCAACCTCAAGACACATCCGCAGCAACTCCAGCTGTTCCTTTTCCTATAGGATCCTCCACCACCGCCTGGGGTTGGCAAGGTCCCACATGTCTGGAAAAGCGTCCGAGTCTATGACGGCTCTAGGGATATCTTCCACCAGTTGCCGGGCCCTCTTCTTTCCCACGATAGCCGAAGCCGCTTCCACGGCTGCGCTCAAACGAGGAGCCCTCCGATCGAACGAATGGGCATCGGTGGCGATCAGATGGACCAGCCCGTACTTCAAGAGTATCTTTGCGGTTCTCTTCGCCCAGAATCCTGCTTCCCCTGTGATGCTGTCGGCTGACACTTGGATCAGTATGTCCCAAGGGTTGGCCGTGTTGAGCAAATTAAAGATGTATCCCGGATTACTCTGAATTGGCCCATTCTTTTCCAAATGGGCGAGAACCGGATGGAACCCGGCCGACAGAAAACGCTGGACCAGTTTGTCAAATCCTGCAGGAAGCTGGGAATGGTGGAATTCCAGTAAGACATATTTTCCCCTATTAAGGGGTAGAACCTTCCCTTCTTTCAGAAACTGAATCAGCTCCGGCATTATGCGCACTTCCATCCCGGGAAGGATTATCAGATCGATTCCCAGCGATTCGAGTTTCGCTGTCAAGTCCTTAACCGCTGATCTTATAGTTTCCGGACGGTTATGAAATCTCCCGTCAAAGCAATGAGGCGTTGCCACTATGCAGTGAATACCATCCTCCACCGCCATGCGGCACATCTTCAGCGTTTCCTCGATATCTTCGGGGCCATCGTCAAGGCCGGGTAGAAGATGATTGTGAACGTCTATCACCGAGCTTCCCCTTTACTCCGGAAGCTGACTCTATTGCCAAGGCACCCCTTGGTTCAAGTTTTTTTGGGGTTTTGTCTTACACTACTTTGCCATCGACTGCGCAATTCGCTGGTATTGCATCCTTTTCCATGCTGCCACACGTTGGCAGCACGGTAATTCCGGCTACGGCACGTTGCAATGAAACATATCTGTGGTCGAGTCATTGGTGCTGCACCTTTCCCAGAGTCATGCCTAACAAGAACGTGTGGTTCAAATGTGCTATGATGCAAGTGACATGCGAACGGTCTTTGTCTCGGAAATACTCTCAATCTCCTTTAATAAATTTGATTAATCAATTGACTTACTTCAACTTTAATGATATAAGGATTCTAACCGATGGGGTTGTTTCACCCCATCTAACTTACTTCTTTTCATGATGGATTGGAATCAGGTCTATGGTTGTCCAGTCACTGAGGTAAAAAACGGCAACGCGCTTGGATCTGGCACCCGGAATCCAGTGCTGGAGCAGGCGCGAACCCTTTCGGGGGGGCGCCTGGATTTCCTGTAATAAGGGTTCGTCGTCCATTCAATAAGTTAGCGTTGCCGAGCATGGAAGCCGCTTTCTGCAGCAGAGTGTGTAACTGGTCGGCATCACAAACGAATGAAAAGGCCCAGCGGCGCTGTTTTCGGTTCTCTTCCGGCCACGAATATGATACCCTGCGGCCTTGCTATTTATCTCGGTTAGGAACGTCGTGCATTATGTCTCATGATCCACCAAGACCCGGTAGGTTGACAGTTGTCTGTCTGCTTGTAGCCCTGCTGTCCGGGTGCATCGGGTTCATTCCTTCGCCGTTCAGACCATCTCCGGGGCCCCAAAAAACACCTCAGATCGAAGATCTTGCCCAAGCATTTGATATCGTGTGCAGAAACTTTCGCCTCGGGCCCGAGGACGTTCTGCGCATTATCTACCAGACCGAATGGAATATCCCCTCTGGGTCGTACGTGCTTGACACACTTGACGAAATCGACATCGAATTTATCCTGGATCCTGCGCTCAACAGAAAAGTTGTGATCCGGCCTGACGGCATGGTAACCCTGCCTGGAGTTGGGGACATCAAGGCTGCGGGTCTCTCCCCGGAGCAGCTTGCCAACAAGATCGAACAGGAATTCTTGGAAAGGCAGATTTTTACCAAGGACGAAACGCGCGGAGCCCTCGAGAACTACAAGCGGGTCACAGTGAGCGTTACAAGCTTCTTTCAGAAGGTCAAGAAACTTGTAGAGTCTCTTACGACTCTGACAACCGGCCAGCAGACCCAAATCATCGTCGGACCGGACGGCACTGTCGATCTGCCGCTTCTCAAGGACAGAATACTGGCCTCGGGACACACCGTCAGAGAAGTGGAGCAAACGGTTAATGATAGATACCGAAGCGGGCCCCTAAAGAACGTGGTCGTTTCGATGTCGCTGCTCCAAGCCAAATCCCGCAAAGTCTACGTAATGGGCGAAGTGCAAAGACCGGGCGCTTACGACATAACTCAGCCGATAACCGCTCTTCATGCCATAGCCTTGGCTGGCGGTGAAATTACCGACTCGGCAGATATGACCAGCGTCATCCTGGTCTCCAAAGACGTGCATGGAAAGCCCATCGGACGAAGGCTCGATTTGAAGAAGACTTTCGATGTCGGAGACGTTGCCTCCACCATACTTGTTAAACCTTATGATGTCGTCTACGTGCCCAAGACTTATATTCGTGATATCAGGATCTTCATGGACCAGTATTTCAGGACTGTAACCGACGTAGTACAATTAGCTGCTCTCCTGAGGCCGTAAAGGCACAATAAGGATTGTTCTCGGACAGACATTTTATCGCTGTGGTGTGAAATGTCCTGAAGATTATTCACGACGTGGTAGTTTTGTCGTGGCCAGCCTTCACGAGGGTGCCATCGGCCCTTTGGCCAATTTCAAAGAAGGCCCCCTGGATGTCGCACATCGCTGATGACAATTCTTCTGATCGATTTGTCCTACGGCCAGAGGCCCACCTCACTTCAGACAACGCAGAGCCGTTAGACCTTTGTTTGGGGGTTAACCAGCCCGACGAGATTACGTGTATTTAGGTGCATTCGTACTAGTAGTAATAGACCATTTCACCGAACCAGCCGCCCACAGCCACCTCGAACTCGGCTGAAGCCGGGTTCCCGTTGTACAAAATCCTGTCCTTGAATTCGAGTGACATCCGCCGGTAGCCAGTTCGTAGCGCTACGGTACCCCAAATAGATTCGGGAAGCCTGAGTCCCCCGCACAATTCCCATTCCGTAACATGTGCGCCCAGCACCGGCCATCGAGCCCGGGCTTCGCAAGTCCCCGCAACACCGTACAAATTGACGGGGGAAGTAAGAACTACATGGAACCCTACGGTCATCGGAGAAGCGTCGGTCAGCTTTTTTCCTCGTGCCACCAGATCCGCCTCAACAAACGTCGCAGTGAAAGACGGTTGGAAAACATCGTAATCAACATTTGCTCCAAGCCTGAGGCCATTCCCTTGAATAAGATCAACATCTGAACCGAATCGCCAGCCGCTGTAGTCCAGTCTGGTTTCTCCTATGGGCCTGTCCTGTACGGCAAAGAAATCCGAGGAACCTTTGAAGTCCCGCACATTGTAGATGAACCTCAGTGAGATACGGCCTACTTGAATTCTCACCATGGTGTCAAGAAACAAAGTGCTTTTTGATAAACCCATGTCTTTGCGCAGGTCCCACGACAGCCCCAGACTGGGTACGCGCGCTTTTCCGTCAATAAGCCACGTCCATATGGGAGTTACTCTGGTTTCCGAGTGAAGAGGGGGAAGAGTATACAGAGGCGAAAAGACGTCGAAAAGCCCCGCAAACCCCTGGGCAGCAGCAGTGGTCATTCCTCCACAATACAACTGCATTGCAAGCGCAAGCACGACCGCGAGACACCCGCTATGGAAAAGCTTTAGCATCTAATCGAGAAGCCTCTTGCACTTCGAGTACGTCACCTACAATGGCAGGTGATTATCATTTAGAAACGCTGAGAAGTCAAGGATATTCGTATCATCTCAGGACCTCTTCACTTACCGGACACAGTTTGGCGTACCCTTATCAACGAGACAAATGAAGCGACGAAAAAATCCCCTTTCCCCCTGTGAAACATCGTTTCGCTGTGCTCGCAACGACATACTCGATAGGGGTCTCTCTCCCTCGTAGTTAAACATTTGCTCACTTTATTAATGCAGGTTCTGGTTTTCCCATCGGCGGCATGACATAGCGGCGACCTAAAATGTTCCCGACCCCGGCCGTCGCTTGGAAACCAATATATCAGGACTTCGCGCGATAGTAATCATGGTATCCATAATGATAACCTTTACCGTACCCGTAACCATACCCACCGCCCGACGCGTGCGCTCTGTTCATCACCACCCCGAGAAGGTGACAACCGTCCACATTGGATACAACCTTGATAGCCTCTTGAAGTTCATCTCGGATGACATGACCTTGTCTAGCCACCATTACTATTCCATCAGAATGCAGGCAAATCATTTGTGTGTCGGAAAATCCAAGCACCGGTGGACTGTCAAATACAACATAATCATAGGAAGCCTTCAACTCTTCCACTAGATGGGTCATTCTCTCCGACCTGAGCAAAATGACCGGATTATCCGGTATGGCGCCAGATGTTATGTAGGACAATCCTGGTATCTTGGAGCGACGCGTCACTTCCGGAAGGGTTATGATGTCAGATCTCAAGAAATCCGACAGACCCTTCGACGGGGCCTGAAGGCCAAAAACCGAGTGCAATCGCGGCCTGCGCATATCTCCATCCACCACGACGACGCTTTTGCCTTCGGAACTCAGGATCGTGGCTGTGGAAACGGCAATGAGCGTCTTTCCTTGGCCGGGGTTGGCGCTCGATACCACCATGCAACTCACAATCTGGTCGGGGTTTGCCAAAAAGATTGAAGTCTGAAGATTACGGATAGCGTCGGCCATGACAGATCGGGGCTGTAGGTGAGCAACGAATTCGAAGTCGGTGGGAACAATTTCTGCCGAATTCCCAGGGCGCAGTCTTGCCAGGTCGGGCACGACGGCAAGCCTCGGGACCTGAAAAACAGTCTCAATTTCCTGCGGAGACCGGACAGTGTGATCCAGAGTGTCCACCACCAGAGCCGCACCTATGCCTGCGATCAACCCTATGAGGCATCCCATGACTAGGATGAAGCGCTTCCGGGGCCATGACGGTGAGGTGGGCAAGCCCGGAGGGTCGACAATTCGGACATTATTGGCAATGGTTCTGGACTTGATCTCCTGTTCCTTGAATTCTTTCAAAAGGATCTTGTGAAACTCCGTGTTTGTCTCAACTTCCTTTTTCAATAGTGCGTGTTGGGCTTCCAGGCTCTTCACGCGTTCTGCCTCGTGTCTTGCTTTGTCAAAGGAGTCCTTGAACAGACTCTCTTCCCTCTTGGCAGTATCCAAGGTGGAATTTACTATGTTTTTTTCTATCTGCGTGATCCGTTCGCGCAAGAAGTCTATTTTCTGGCGCAATGCGGTCATCTTGGGATATCTAGGGGAGTAAACTCCCTTCATTTGAGTGTATTCGGACTCATTGAGTGCCAATTGCTCCTTGAGTTTGCCCACGTACTCAGTGTTTGCATCTTTGGGAAGCAGCACCCCTTGCCCGCTGGTTGTCTGATCTTTCAACGCCTGCACGCGGAGACGAGCATCCTGGGACCTCATGCGTCCTTCCATGGTTTTGTTCATCAGGTCCACTACTTGACCTAGTCCACCCTCATCCGCTGACACAACCCCGTGGTCCACGATGAATCCAACCAATGCCGCTTGAGATTCGAGCAACTTCTTTTCGGCTTTGGCAACCTCTTCCCGCAGCCACGCACTGGCCTCAAGGCTCTCCCTACGCCTCGCGTCCAGATTGCGTTCCAAGTAAAGGAGGAGGTAGTTGTTCAGCATATCCTTGGCAAGTGTGCGACTTGTTGCAGTGGTACTCACGGCCACAAGGTTGCTGGTCTTGACCGGCTTGACTGCTATTCCATCGAGGATGCGGCTGACCAGCACGTTCATCTTTGCGCTGGAGGCGCTGGTTGCTATTTCCTCATTTTCCGGCCTAAACCATGACAAAACGTTATGGGACAAGCTGGTGACCGAGCGAACCCAGCCGGTACGCGTCGAGGAGAAGTGAGGCGATTCGAGAAGGTTCATCCGATTTATCAAGGCCTCCACAAGGGACCTGGACTTCAAGATTTCTATCTGGGTGGCAAGATAGCTCTTGATTTGGTCATATTCCGGATTGCCGTACAAACTATCCGTCGCGGGCTTGGCCTTCTTCTCTTCGAATTCAATCCTGGCTACAGACGTGAAAAGCGGCGTGCAACTGAGTGCATAAATCACTGAGACGAGAACTACTCCGCCGAAGACACCGAGGATGGTCCATCTCCGCGCCAATACTATGTCTATGTAATCCCCTAAAGTCCTTGTGGGACCCCCTTCAAAGCTTGTCGACATCTGGATTCCCTCGGCACCAACCGACCTGCGGAGTGACCCCGAAGGATCGCCGCCTTAACGCCTGTGCCCTATCGGCTCTTTCCCGTCCGTACCGAATAGGTACTAATTGACAGACTCCCCTCCTCCCGTTTTACTGACAGGTTCGCCCGCCTGCACGCATTTCTTTAATTATACCAACTATGAAGAACGGGTGTCAAGACCAATAGAGAGGATGCTGGCTCCAGGCAAACGCGGGCGGCCGGCTTGGACTCCCAAACCATAGTAAACTGCATTAAGATTGGCGCTTGCCCTGAGGGCGCAGCAAGCGGTGCCCCTACACCGAATTGCTTAATGACGCAGATCTGAATCTCAGTAAATATAACAAATCAAAGGCCTCTACGATAATCGTTTTCAGCAGTCACGAGTTCTTGAATTAATTCGCTGGAATGGGTAGATTGGGATCACGTCCTCTGGCATTTCGTATGCGGTTTGAAGCTCAGCGGACCGGGCACAACTGTTCAATGGTCACGGATGAACTGTAAAAGATGAAGAGTGGGGTGGGGTATGGACCCACCTCTTGATGTTCGCTTGGCACCTTGTATGCTCGTGAGGCCACTTGTAATGAGTCTGAACATTTCTTCACTCGATCCGCCGGGAGAGCTGTTGGCATTGACGACCTACGGCAACACCAAGAACCTTATTGTGGGGGCGTTGGATCTCGCGGGGCCTCTCGATCTGGAAGCCCTCAAACGAGCGGTTGGTATGGTAGGCGAAAGGTTTCCCCGTTTCACAATGTGTTTGAAAGAAGTGAAACATAGCGGTAGACATTATCTCGTGTGGCAGGACCGTTCTGGGATGAAGATACCTTTCACGGTCTGGGATGCTGCGAACGGCGATCATTCCACATCCGGTCTCGATACACTTATCGACCGCCTAGAACCGAGCCTGGATAGAGACAGGAATCTCTTCAGGGAGCCGCCCGGAGAAGTGCATTTGCTGAGACTTGCACCAGAGCGCCACGTGCTAGCTTCCGTGATCAACCATGTGGCTGCTGATGCAATTGCCCAAGCGGAAATCACGAAGGAAGTGCTGATCAACTACCACGAAATCGTTACAGGACAGAAGCCGACATTCTCCGGCTTCCCACTGGCGGCTTCAACCGTTCGGAAGCGGGCGACGCGCAGAACCAAGACGGTTCTGGGCGACTATTGGCGCACTTTTCGTCAGGGATTGATACCTTACGACCCGAGATGCGCGCTTCCGGCAGGGAGTGGCAGGTCCGATGATCCACATGAACATCACGTGAAACGACTGCTGTCCCAGGATGAGAGTGAGCAGGTCGTGGCAGCGGCACGCAAAAGGAAGGTCGCTCTCGTAGATTGCCTTATGGCAAACGCGAGTGCAGCCGTTGTACATTGGAACAAAGTCCGGGGCAAGGAATCGCGCACGGTGACAGCGGCTCTAACCGTCAATATGCAACGACGGTTCGAGACGATGGACGGTCCAAACAGCGATAGTGTGCTCTATTTCCGATTCGGCAAAAACGAGACAAAAGACCCCGAAAAACTTGCCCGCCTGATTCTCTTCGCCCGGATAAGCCAATACCGCCATCAGATGGATCTCAAGTACTACAAAGCAATAGCCAAGTTAAACGATTGGCTCCGGGTCTTTCCATACCGAGTAAGACAAAGGGCATGCGTCCAAATCCTGCAACGGCACCAGACGTCGTTCGCTTTGGGCTTCATGGGTGTTCTCTGGCCCGCTGCCAATGAGCGCAGAATCACAGGAGATTCCTTTCTCACTGAGTCCGGCGGCTTGAGCGTGGCTGAAGTGCATGGAATGGCCTACAAGTTAATCTCGCGCACTCCCATGTATCTGAGCGTTTATTTTTTCCGCAAGAGACTCAACATAATACTGTCCGCGGCAGCGTGGCACTTCACCAAGGAGGAGAGCCAGGCGTTCTTGGATCTGCTTGTTGAACTCCTTACACGCCAGGCCAGTTGCGCGTATGGCTGATTCGTTTTGTTACATTATTGTTGCACGTAGTGCATCGCACATGTGCCGTAACATCATTGCCTTAGAATCTGGTACAATAATTTCCTTTTCAGTCAAGTGAATGAGTTCTGTCCGGACGGCGGATCGGTATTCGTCCCTCTTCACGGATCGGTTCGGCGATAAACACGCGGGAGAGCGTTGCCGATCACCCCTACGGCGATGACGCACAGGGACAAAATCTGTGCCAGTGTCAACCATTCGAAGGGAGGCCCACAAAAATGATCAGGCTCGCGACAGAATTCTATCATAAATCTCAGGCAGCCATAGCCCACAAGGAAAACGCAGCTAAGGTCCCCTGGTCGGTGAAGTTTCTTACGAAGCCTCCAAAGCATCGCGAACAACAGCAGCCCCTCCAGCCCGGCCTCGTACAATTGAACAGGATGTCGCGGAGATGCGCCTCCAGCCTGCCAAACCACCCCCCACGGAAGAGTCGTCACCCGGCCGAATCCTTCGCAGTTAATGAAGTTCCCAATTTTGATCAGCATCAAGCCTACAGGAAGCCCCACGAAAGCAACGTCAGCGAGTTCCCTTACCGGAACGTCATGTTCCCTGACAAACAGTAACCCGCCAACTCCCATGCCCACTAGCCAGCCGTGCGCACTCATTCCACCGTGCCAAAACGCGAAGATCTCCCATGGCTGTTCGAGAAAGACTGCCAGATCGTACACCAGTACGTATCCGAGTCGTGCACCGATGACTCCCCCGACAAGGCCGTGAAACAGAAGCTCGGGCAATGCCTGACCGGGAATAGGTCCTCGTCTTCTCAAAATCTCATGGCGCGTGATCAAGTACCACAAGACAGCCCCCAAGGAATACGTCAGACCGTACCAGCTTAGAACCAAGGGACCAAGTCTCAGCAGAATCGGATCGATGAAAGGACAAGATAAACCGAGATGATTCATGGAGGCACCCCGCCGAAAGGACCAGTGCCTTGAAAGCCTTGTCAATAGTATCTGTTTAACATCTTTACTTATACCCCGAGCCAGAAACCTCCCGGGAAGCTCTCAAAACTTGCCCCCTGCCGACTGAGAATACCCCACCAGTTCGGCATGTCCATTCCCGGTGATTGTCTTTCCCCGCATGTTTCCGTCAACACGCACCGGCCCTTCCCAATAGTCGATTGTTGTGGAAGTACCGGAAACCAGTTCGTGTTCTTTTATGATCGCACGGACGTCCAGCTCCAGATTCAGATCACCAACCTTTGCAACCCAGTGAACCGGATACCGAGCCCCCGTCGACGGGCTGGTCCAGAAGTCAACTGCGTTGACTAGGAAATGATCAGCCGCAAGGCATTGACACGCGCCGTCCGGAAAGACTATCGTTCCTGCGGACTTGTCGGAAACTGTTCCATCTGCATTGCGAATGAGGCAGATCATGATCTCGTGGTTGTTATCCAGAATCAGACCAAACCAGTCCCAACCTCTGACGGATCGAGGCAGCATCGCAGTTCCAAATTCTCTGTCCATCAAGCTGTTGCCAGCGACGTGATGATTGTCTCCGCGCCATTTCAGCGTACCAGTCGTCCGCAACGATGCCAAGGAATAGTGATAGGACGCTTGACCGTCTCTCGTGCCCTTGATGCTCAGCCCTTGGTTTCCGTGAAGTACTGGCGGTTTCAGAGAAACAAGTTCCAGGTCGATGGCAAAGCCGTGACGCTCAGCAACCACGTGCACGATGCCCTTAGTCTCCTGTAGTGACCATCCTTTCACCCAAACCCCCAGACAGTCCTCCCGCGCACCTGCAATATTGAAAAGGGACGTTGCTGCCCTTTCAAGAAATTCGTACTTATGGTCCCCAACATTAGTTATGGCAAGGTGCCCCACGTAACCGTCCACCTTGATGCGCCGGGAATTCTGGTTGGTCAGCATTCTTGAAAAGGCACGTTTGAATAGTGATATGTTACGGACGGTCTTGCTGCCGATCGCCATCCCGATTAGGGCGAGATCCATCCATTTCCCGAGGGCTCGTCTGAAGATGGTGAAGTGATAAGCCCATTCTGTTCCATTATCGGCACGAAGGTGACCGGAAAGGTACCACCACTCCGTGCGGTAAGCCGGGTGCTGGCCGTGATCCTTAGGGAAAGAAAAGGTCGCGGCCTCGCAGGCGCGGCGTAGCATGGAGCCTTCGTCCTGACCCGGCCAAGTTATATTGGTATTCGACAATTTACACGGTCCGCCTTTGATCAATTTCATCGTAGCGATGGACGCCTGGAGAACTCCCTGCCTGTGACCAATTAGTTCAGCGGACGCGGCTTTACTCGCCAATGGCCAAATAGAACCGACCCATCGTAAATCAGATCCACCGCCGTCTCCGAGAGCCCGCTGCCTCTACACTGACCAGGTGCGATCGGCCACGTCAGCACTGAATATGCTAATGAGTTCCAAGGACCGTCTCGCGGCTGGCTACTTCCGCGGTCAGTCCTTCGGCTTGGATCTCGTGCTTCCGATGTCCCGCACCGAGTCCAGACACTCCTATATATCAGATAGAAGTCCGCAGCAAGGAAGAAACTACCACATCAGCACTCGTCCCACGTCCACTATAGCAGTTCTCGAAAGTAATCGGGAAAAGGACGCGACTTTTTGATCGATTTGTGTTTTCTTCTCGGCATGTCTCGTCAAAGAAACTTGCCTAATCGAGAGAACTGCACGTTTGAGGAGCTGGAGACCTCAGCGAAAGCCGCGCCGATCCGAAGGGCAAACCTTCGCCTCATGGCTATCAAGGCGTTGACTATGGGCATTCCCCATGAGCAAGTTGCAGCCTTGTTCGGTGTGAATGAGGATTCGGTCTCCCTCTGGGTGAGGCGCTTTGACCAACGAGGTATCGACGGGATTACAGAAGGCCCGCGATCTGGGCGTCCTCCCAAAATAAAGGAGGAGCGAACTCACGAATGTCGCGATCTGATTTTATGTCCAGAACACGTCAATTAGACCCACTGGACAGGACGGAAGTTTCATGGATGCCTAGTGTCCTGTCTCGCAAGTGATCGTCACAAATCATTGGACCTAACTAGCTGATCATACGCCGGTATTCGTGTCCAGTCTAACCGACTCACATGGCAGACAAGACACTAGTCTTACGATCCTCAAGTTAGAGTGCTCCTCAGAGACACCGAAGGCTCTACATGACCCGATGGCAGTGAGATTATGGGCACTCCTAATTCGGGATCGCAACAC
>Ga0172371_10007601_pt1 | contig 15367 bp, 8 predicted proteins | sample Lak12m_FD_114543 | JGI IMG/M metagenome (GOLD analysis project Ga0172371, IMG submission 114543) | Freshwater microbial communities from Kabuno Bay, South-Kivu, Congo - kab_022012_12m | ecosystem: Environmental > Aquatic > Freshwater > Lake | place: Democratic Republic of the Congo: South-Kivu... | reverse complement strand
TGATGAACCCGAACTGCCCGGCCAAGCCAACATGCGGCGACAACCAGATCACCGCGTGGGAGGAGTGCGACGGCGGTAACGCTTTGCCCGGCGACGGCTGTGACGCGAAGTGCCAGGTGGAGTGGTGGTGCGGCAACAGCGTCAAGGACACGAACAAGGGCGAGACCTGCGACGACGGCAACAAGCTCAACGGCGACGGCTGCGACGCGGGCTGCCTCATCGAAGACGTCTGCGGAGACAAGGTTTGCGGCCCCAGCGAGAGCTGCATCACGTGCGTAGGAGACTGCGGCGCGTGCTCCGGCGTCTGCGGGAACGGCGTCATCGAGTCGGGCGAAGAGTGCGACGACGGACCTGATGGAAGCCCCTGCTGCTATGCCCCGCCATCCTGCAAGAAGAAGCCGTGCGCCCCGGTGTGCGGGAACAAGACTGTCGAGCCGCCCGAAGAGTGCGACGACGGCAACCTCACTCCGGGCGACGGTTGCAGCGGAGCGTGCGAGCTGGAAGGTCCGCCTCCCGACGTCTGCGGCAACGGCATCGTCGAGCCCCCCGAAGAGTCGTGCGACGATAGCTGCCTCAAGGGCGATCCCGCCAAGTGCGACGCGGCCGACGACGGCGACGGCTGCAGCCAGTACTGCAAGTCGGAAACGAAGGCGTGCTCTCCCAGCCCGTGCTGCGGAGACGGCAAAAACGACGACGGCGAGCAGTGCGACGACGGATGCACAAAGGGCGACCCCACCAAGTGCGACGTCGGGGACAACGGCGACGGGTGCGACATGTACTGCAAGAATGAGGGTGTCACCCAGCCGTTCGGGCTCAAGGGCACCGTCAAGTTCGCAGGCAGTTGGTCTGCTGCCGACAAGATCTCGGTAATGGGATTCAAGACCGCGGTTCCAGACTGCCAGAGCATCCCGCAAGGGGAAGGCAACTCGTGGTGCGGCAAGGACATCCAGGGTGCGCAGGTGTTCCCGCTCGCGTACGAGTGCCCGATGCAGGATCCCGCATCGGTCTACCCTGTCGCAATCTACGACCAGGGCTCCGACGGCCAGCCCGACGCGTGCGTGATTTATGCTCCGGCGCCGGTGGTTGTGGTGCAGGACGTATGGAAGACCGGCATCGATTTCGACTTCGCGATCGCAACCGGCGGCACCGCGGAAGGCACCGTCACGTGCGCGACGTGCGCCCCGGTCGCGGCGGATTCGATGACCGTTCTCATCACGGAGAACGCTCCGCCGTTCAGCCTGTCCAACACGCCAAAGAACAAGATAACTCCGAAGAAGTTCAAGCCGATCCCGTCGTTCCCCAAGACCTTCTCGATCCCCAACGTGCCCGCGGGAAGCTGGTACGTCTCCGCGAAGTACGACAAGGGAGACAACAACGACCAGGGGCCCGCGGGGCCGGGCGACAAAGGGCCGGCCTGCTACAAGGTCGGTGCAAGCTGCTCCAAGGTGACCTTCACGAAAGATCAGACGACGGGCGGCATCAACATCACCCTGTAGATGGGCAAGACCGATTCCCCAGACTGGCGCACCCTGCCGGCAGAGCGCAGCGTCCACTACTCGCTGCCCGCCCTGGCGTTGATCTCCCGCTGCCACGGCAAGCGCAAGGTGTTCATGCACAACCGGATCACGCTGGGGTCCGACCCTTCGAACGACTTCGTGCTGGACGGGGCCACGGTTTCCAGGTTCCATGCGGAAATCCGGCGGCTGGGCGACGGGTGGCTTGTGCGTGACGTGGGAAGCACCAACGGGGTCTTGCTCCAGGGCGTGCAGGTGCGGGAAGCCTACCTTTTTCCCGGGGCCAGGCTGGACTTCGGCGGACAAGAGCTGGAAGTCGCACAGGTGGACGAGCTGGTCAGCGTCTCCGCCTCCGGCAGGTCCAGCCTGGGCGAGCTTGTCGGCCGCTCGGACCGGATGCGGCTCATCTACGGGTTCATCGAGCAGGTCGCACCAACCGACGCGACAGTTCTTGTCACGGGCGAAACAGGAACGGGCAAGGAGGTGGTCGCGCGCACGCTGCACGCGAGATCCAAAAGGAAAGAGCTTCCGCTGGTGGTCGTGGACTGCGCAGCGCTTCCGCCAGCGCTCATCGAAGCGGAGCTGTTCGGACACGAGAAGGGCTCGTTCTCCGGCGCCATTGCCGGACGCAAGGGGCTGTTCGAACGTGCGGACAACTCCACCCTCTTCCTGGACGAGGTCGGCGAGCTCCCATTGGACCTCCAGCCGCGGCTGCTTAGAGTGCTTGAGAGCGGCGAGGTGCGGCGGGTGGGTGCAAACGACTCGAGGCGCGTCGATTTCCGCCTGGTTGCCGCCACCAACCGCGACCCGGAGAAGGAAGTGGAAGCAGGACGGTTCCGCAAGGACCTCTACCACCGCCTGGACGTGGTACCCATTCGGCTTCCACCCCTCCGTGAGCGGCAGGAAGACATCCCGGCCCTGGTCGAGCAGGTCCTTGCGACCGCAGGGTTCAACCGGGACGAGAACGGACGCCCGAAGCTTGCACGCCTGGACGAGCCGAGCCTCCGGGCGCTGCAATCCTACGCCTTTCCGGGTAACGTCCGCGAACTCGTCCACCTCCTGGAGCGCCGCGTCGCCCTGGGCGTTCCCCTCGATCCCGCTACGTTCTCCCACCACCAAGGGCAACTCCCCGCCGCCGCAGGCGGTGGGGGGTCGAGTTTCCCACTGGCCCCCCGCCCCTTGGGGGGCGGTGCCCGCGGCGACGCCGCAGGCGGTGGGGGGTCGAGTTTCCCACTGCCTTTCTCCACGGCCAAGGACGCCGCGATCGCGGAGTTCGAACGCTCCTACCTTGCGGACCTGCTGGAAGCTTGCGACCGCAACCTCTCAGAAGCCGCACGCAGGTCCGGCGTGGACCGCAAGCACCTCCGCACGTTGCTGCGCAAGCACGGGTTGCACGAGTAGAAGGCACATCCGCAATGGCCTTCGAGAGGGCATATCCGCGCCCCAACCCGGGTCGTTGACCCGGGCCTGGGCCAGCGGATGTGCCTACTTCGCGATCACGTCCAGGGTATCGAGGTCGGACTGGTAGAAGGTTGTGCCGTCGTAGACGATAAGGCCGACGGTGTACTTGCCGGCGGCGTCCGGAGTGAACGTCGTCTGGCATCCGCCCTCGTAATTCAGTGCGGAGGTGCTTCCGTCGGGCTTGGAGAGCATGAACCAGACGAAGCCGCTCTCGAACAGCGGCGACCCGCACTCGCCGGGGTCGGAAAGGCAGCCGTTGAGGCTGACGGCCGCGCCGACGGCGGCTGCGGAGTAGTTTGCGGGATCGCCTGCTTCCGCGGTCGGGATCGCGCACGCCTGCTCCTTGCTGCCGTTCAGCGTTATCGCGGTCTCAATCGCGCCTGCGGTGGAGTCCACGTATTCGACCTTGAGGAAGCCGCTGGGCGTGTCGCTGTGCGGCGAGTACTTGACCCACACGGGCAGGAGCGAGAACGGGGCGAGCTGCGTGTCGCCCGCGACCAGGTCCTTCAGGGAGAAGTCCTCCGACACGCTCCCCCACTTGTCGGTCACGCTGACGTGCGAGATCGTGCAGGGTGCGTTGCCGTTGTTGATGAGCATGGCAGGCTTTTCCTTCAGGTCAGCGGGAGATACCGAATTGAAATGCAGCACCTGGTTGGTGGGCGCGATCGAGAACTCGCACTGCTCGCTTGCCAGCGCACTCAGTTGGTAGTCCTGTGTTCCTTCCAGCGGTCCGACATAGTGAATCCAGATAGTACCGTTGCGGTCCTCGGTCTTCCCTGCGGGCTTCTGGTAGAAGATCTCGAAGTCGATGGACGATCCGCCCTTCAGCGCCCTGGGGAGAGCGAGAACGGACCCTGTGGCCGGGTCCTTTGCCGTGACCGTGTACCAGGGCGCTGCGTCCGGGGGCGTGACCTCCACGCTCTTGATCTGGATGGGGCAGCCGCAGCACTGGCCGGGCTTGGAGCACATGCCGTCGCACTCGGCGGATGCTTTGTTGTAGATGTTCGCCTTGTGGGTGGTACCCGACCCTTCGGAGAAGTCCAGGTAGCCGAACGGGCTGTCGGTGGAGAAGGTGAGCATCGCGGGCGACTGCTTCACGTTCACCGGGATGCGTCGCTGGCCGTCGGCGAGGTTCGGGTCGTTCGCCAGGATCACGACTTCTATTTCGTCCTGCCAGTATTCGTTCAGCGGGCAGTAGCGCACCGAGAACGCGATCGGGAAGTAGTCGGGCGCACCCTTGGGGGGCAGCGTGTAGGGGAGCGCGGGCGGATTCTCGAAGGAGAACTCGGAGCTTGACTTGTTGAAGTCGATCTTCTCGATCTCCAGCGGAGCGGTGCCGTCGTTGCCGACGTATACCAGCCTGGACGAGCAACCGGTCACGCACGCGTAGCTGAAGGTCGGCTGCGACAGGCACGACGAAGCGGACGGCGCATCGATGTTCAGGCAGAGCACCGGTCCCTTGTCCTCCACGTTGAACGTGACCTCGAGACGGTCGTCTTCCAGGTTCGGGTCGTCCGCTTCGATGACCAGGGTAGCGTTCGTGACGTCGACCTTGCCCAGGATCGGCGAGTACGCGATCTCGAAAATCAGCAGGTCCTGCTCCTTGGGCTCAAGCTTGATCGGGAAAGACGTGGAGTCGTAGTCCCCTTTCCACCTTATCGACATGTACGGGTTCCCGCCCTCTCTCAGGTAGGCGTTGAACACCGTGAGCGTCTTGGCGTTCTCGCTGGAAGCACCGTTCTGGACCGTCACCTGCACGGTCTGCTCGGAAGCGACCATGTCGGGAGGCGCGAAGTGGTAAACCGAAGGCCCCGGATCTCCGCCCACCTCCACGTAGAGCACCTGGTCCCTCTCCCCCACGAAAGTGCCACACGCGGCAAGCCCTGCGGCCGAAATGACAACTGCGAGAAAAGCTGTGTATCTCATCCTTCTCTCCTGCTGAAGGTTTGTACGGCTACTGTGCGTTGCACACCATCTGGTACCAGACCTTGACCTCGTCACCGGGGTCGGGCATACACGGACCGTCCTCGGCAAACAGGATCGAATTGGTCGCGGGATCGTAGCTCCACCCGTCCTGGCAGAGCACGCCGTTTATCCACACCTTCACGTTGTTCTTGTCGGCTTGCGCGGACAGGAAGAACTGAACCTGGAGACCAAACGCCTTGTTGCCGATGTCCTGGAGCACCTGCTCGAAGCTCTCGTCGCAGATCGAGCCGAATACGCCCTTTGTCGCTTCCTGAACCGCAATGTACCGGTCGCCGCCATCCGCTCCGTCGCTGGAGGACACGGTGCAGCCGCCGCCCTTGTCGCCTACTATGGCGTGTGCGTGGAACATCTCAGTGTTCAAGAAGCCCTTAATCGACTTGTAGAAGTCGACATAGAACGGGACATCGCCCGGGGACTGGTCCTCTTCGTCGGAGACGAACACGACCTCCAGCGCGGCGTCCTTGCGGAGGAAGCCCGCGTTCTCGTTGCCGAGGAACGGGGGAGTGAGCGCCTTGCGCCCGGCTTCCAGCCCGGCTTCCTGGCCACCCGACGACTTGTCGCACCCGATCGCGTTCACGTTTTCGCCGAACTTGTCCACCGAGTCCTTGGTGATGATCTTCGGGGACCCTTCAAGCTTGCCCGCCACATCGGGATCTTCCAAGTCCAGGCTGGTGACTCCGATCTGGTAGTCGTTGCCCCACTGGGCAGCGATTGCGGTCAACTCATTGAAGTTCTGTTTGACGTTGTCCAGCTCGCCGCACATGGAAGGGGAGCCATCGACCACGAACAGGATGTCGACCTTCTTGCCCGATATTTGTGCGAAGATGTCGGTGTTCTCAGTTTCCCACGTGCCCTCGCCGGCAAGCGGCACGGCCAGCGTCGGGGTGTCCATGTCGGACGACTCGATCATCATCTTGCACGAGTCCGAGCCCTCGTTCTGCGGGAAATAGACCAGGCAGGCTTCCTGGTATTTCGACTCGCCGATATCCATGGGAAGGGGCGGGAACTCCTTGAGCTGGAATTCACTGGGCGTTCCGCAGCCGTCGAGGTAGATGTCGGAGACCTGCAGCGGTGCGGTCCCGGCGTTGTAGATCCTCACGCACACCGTGTTCGAGTAGCAGCCGATGGTCACGAGGCCGAAGTCGATCTCGGGCGGCAGGACCGCGATGTCTGCGACGCCGGACTTCCCGTGGATGTTGAAGTTCAGCGCGCCGTTGTTGCCCGCGGGATACTTGTGCTGCGTGTAGGTGTTCGGGACCGAGTAGGGTTCCGTGTACGTGATCTGGAGTGCGCCGTAGTAGTCCTCGAAGAGGGGTATCCACGGGATGTTGGTGGGAGGAGTGTACAGCACCTGGATCGGCGTGCTGGTGCCCGGAGCGATGCCGTCTTTTACGCCCATGGGCATAGTGAGCGGCTTGAAGTACGGCGACGGACCGCCGGTGTCGCTGCAGGTGGTCATCATTCCCATCCAGGAGCCGCATTCGTGGATCATGCCGGAGACGAACGAGCAGTAACCGGACCCCACGTTCTTGAGGAAGATAGTCCCCTGCTTGGTGGCGCCGTGCGCAACGGTCATGAACTCAAGGATGTTCGGTACGAAGCCCAGCTTGCACTCGGGGTTGCCGCCCCTGGTTGCGACCAGGTCAACGTATACATCCGGAGTCAGGGGATCGTCGCTCACGATGTGCAGCTTGCCCTTCTCCTGTCCCGTGGCGCCCCCCTTGTTCGAGAAAGAAAGAGTGATCGTCTTGGGCTCGCCCGGCATAACGATCTCCGTCCCTTCCCCGGTCGTCGGCGGGAAGTTCTCATCAGCGACCACAAGGAACTCGCCGCTTGGCGTGTTGGCCGTGATCTCAAGCAACGACACCGTGAGAGGAGAATGCCCGACGTTGTCGATCTGGAGCTTGCGTTCGATGGTCCATGACTGCGCCACGATGCCGAAGTCAACGGTACCCGGCGGGTCCAGCTTGATGAACGGAGCATCGATGTTGGCGTAGACCGGGACGTTGACGATGGTCTCGTCCGGGTCGTTCGACTCGATCACCACGTCGCCGATGGGGTCCATGGTGGTAGCGAAAAACTGCTGTGGCTTGAACTTCACGGTGACAGTCGTCTTGGCCGCGGAAGCGACCACGACGGTGCCGGTCGGTGCGTCGGGGATGCTGACGTCGGGGTTGGTCAGGGGCGCGGCGTAGACCTTCTTGATCTTCAGGTCATGCTCGCCCATGTTGTGCACTTCCACGGTCTGCGAGACTTCGCTTCCCATGGCGACGAATCCAAGCTCTATCTTGGGCGGGCTGATGTTGATCTCCGGACCGACTTCCGTCCCGTAGAGGGGGATTTCGGACAGCGACTGAGCGCCGTTCTTGTTGAACGCAAGAGCTAGGATCCCGTCATCCGGTCCGCCTCCGACGGGCGTGTACGTCAGGTCGATCACGCCATTCGTGTTGGGATCGAGCACGAGTGGGAAGTCAGGCGGATCCAGCGTGTCGAAATCCTCGCTTGACTCCGGGAGGAAGAACGCGTTGGTGAGGGAAACCGTAGTCGAGTCAGAGTTGTTGATCGTCAGGTGGACCAGCTTGCTCTCGCCGCCCAGTACCTTGCCGAAGTCTACCGGGTTCGGATAGATGGTCAGCCCGCCTACGCCCTCTGCCACGGTGAGCGGGATCTCCAGGTCCGGTTCGGTCGCCGCGTTGGATTCGATCACCAGAACGCTGGGCAAAGGAGCGACTGCGGTCGCCGTGTACGTGACGTCGATGGAGGTCTCCTCACCTTCGGGGACGACGGTGCTTCCCGGCTCGGAGAACGTGTAAGGCACGCCCAGGTCACGGACATAGACGTCGTGGATCTTCAAGTCGTCGCCTGCGCCCGTGTTGCGTATCTTGAGCGACAGCTTCTGGCTCTGTCCGGGCGGAAGAGCGGTGAACGTGAGCTGCGTCGGCGCTGCCTCGATCTCTGGCAGCGTGTCCATCTTCGTGCCGCCGTTTCCGCCGTTCCCCTCGGCGTCCGAACCGCAGCCGTGCAACACCACGAACGCGCCCACCACCACGAGAACCGCCAGCAGCCTGCTCTTCATGAGATACCCCCAGCGTGCGCACGCACCTGCCCTGACCCACGTGCTGGCGACATAATACAAAACCACAAGTGCCAGAGCAACAGCAGAGTCAGGCCAATCCAGCTACTCCCTCCTCCCCCCTCGCTTCGCTCGGGGTACTCCCCCCGTAGGGGGGAGACGAGACGGGGGACCAACGGGGCAGTTCCTTCCCGTGAACGGCTTCCATGCTCGGCTAATATGGGCTGTAGTGCTTGGAACTCTCGTGTCCCCCCCGGGGGGACGAGGGCCGGAGCGCAGCTCCGGCCCGGAGGAGGGACTAGCTGGCTCAGCCTACCGATCGTACTTGAGCGGCATCTGGGTAACTGCGTGGGTCTCGTCGAGCGTAACGAGATAGAACATCGGAGCATCGTACTCGCCAAGCACCAGGAAGTCGCCCTGCGGGCGGATGTTGAGCAGCTCCGGGGAGAGCCCGCCCAGCGACACTTCGTGCACCTGGGGAATGCCCGCGTCCAGCGAATACAGCCTGGAGCCGGACGTGAAGAACATCGTCAGGCCGTCGCCCGTCCAGACGAAGTGGTCCAGGCCAAGGCCGGAAGGTTCCAGGCTGACAGTCGAGAAGTCGGCCAGGCTGACTTGCTGGAAGTTGGAAAATTCCTTCACGGTCTTGTACGTACCGTCAGCGGTCTCCTGGGTTTCCAGCGTCTCGTGGAACACGTACAGGTACTTCCCGTCGGGCGACACGGTGTAGGCCGGCGCGACCTTGCCGTGGTCAAGGACCTTCCAGTCCAGCGTGTGCAGGTTCACGATGATCAGTCCGAAATCGGTCGTCTGCCCGTGGTATCCCCACTGCGTTTCCATATCCTGCTTCCGGGTGAACCCCACTGCAGCCGATCCGTCCCGGGCCACGACTACCGGGCCAAACCCGGGAAGCGTCTTCACGAACGACCGAGTCTCCAGATCGATGATCGAGATTGGGTCGCGGCTGCACGTCGTCGGAGCAAGGATGGCCAGGGATTCTTCATCCGCGATTACCAGCTCGTCCGCGCAATTCTGGAAGTCGACCTTGGAGGACACTTGCCGCTTCTCCATGTCGTAGAACTCGACGGTTGCAAGCGGGGTCTGGCCTATCCACCGTGACCACGTGAGCAGGATCTCGGGCGCCACTGTGGAGAAGTCGATGTCCCTGATCGCGAAGTCCAGGTCCAGAGTCCACTGCTCGTTGGTTTCCAGGTCGATGAATCCCACCTCGCACAGCGTCGCACCCTCGGGCATGTCGGCAAGATAGGCCGGAGTGCAGTCGCCCGCGTTGTACCAAAGCTCCTGTGCGTCGGTGGTCGGCAGGTTGCTGAGCACCAGGAAGCGCCCTTCCGCTGCAACGTCCACTACGCCAAAGGGCGAGTCGAGCTCAATCGTGGACGAGACGTTGAGAGTCCCCAGGTCCAACAGCGAGAGGGCCGTTCCTCCCTCGTGCAGCAGGAACGCGGTCGCCCCGTCCGGTGAGAAGTTGATCCGTTCGAGGTTCCTCATGTCGGGGAAGAACTTCACGTCGCCCACGGGAAGAGGAGCCACGGCCAGGAACATGGAAGGGTCCAGGAACCCTTCGTCCGGACCCGGGGCCGGGACCATGGCCATCAGGTTTGCTCCGTCGGGCGACAGGATCACGTCGCTGTAAAAGAGCTGATAGAGCCACACGTACTTGCCGAGCTTCGCATCCCAGTACATCTCGGTTTCGTAGTCTCCCGGATCCCTTCCCCGCTCCTGCCGCCCCACCTGCTCCTGGTTGTCCGTCGCTCCGACCTCGGTGCACCCCACGCTTCCGAACGCAGCGTACCCCCCGACCGCCAGCACGACCGCAGCAGCAGCCACGACCAGCCCGACCCGCCCCCCATGCTCGCACCCGTCATCCTGAGCGCGCAGGCCCGCAGTCGCCCGCACTTCCCCCGGCTTCACCGCCGAGCAGCGAAGGATCTCTCCCATGCCTTGGAAACGCTCACCGCTCTTTCCCATTTCTTCCATCTCCACCCTCCGTATCAGTTTCCTTCTCCGCCGTTCCTTCCGGCGACGTCCGTGCCAAAGAGCAACTTCCGTGCCAGGCGGGCTGAGCCCGCACGCAAACGGGGCTCCGCCCCCTCGCTCCCGCTGGTCGCTTCCCACGTGCCGACAAGTCGGCCTGCTCAACCGGTACGGTTCGGATGGTGAGGAACTTGGACTAGGGGTACTCCATGCGTGGGGAAGTATTTCCACATTGCCTAGCCCGGGGGGTGTTTCCCTTGCCCGGCAGGGTGCGGAGCACTAGGATAGGTGCGGACAGGGATGGGAGAAGGGGCGGCGCATGGCGTCTACCGTTGCCATAATGTGCGCAGGACTTCGTAAGTGCTTCGGTGAGCTTTGTGCGGTGGATGGACTCGATCTCTCTATTCCTGCGGGCGAATGTTTCGGCCTCCTGGGTCCCAACGGCGCCGGAAAGACGACCACCGCGGAGCTTTTGGAAGGGCTGAGGCGCCCGACAGCGGGTGCGGTGGAAGTGCTGGGCCACAATTGGTTCACGCGCGGGGACCGGGGGCTGCGCGAGAGGATCGGCGTGGCGTTGCAGGAGACCCGGCTTCCGGAGAAGCTGAACGTGAAGGAGACGCTGGTCCTGTTTGCAAGCTTCTACCGGAAACGGCGCCCGTTCGAAGAGGTGATCGAAGCGCTGGGGCTGGAGGAGAAGCGCAATTCCCTGGTGGGGAAGCTCTCCGGCGGGCAGAAACAGAGGCTGGCCCTCGCGTGTGCGCTCGTGGGCAATCCGGAGATCCTTTTCCTGGACGAGCCGACGACCGGCCTCGACCCGCAGGCACGCCTCCGCATCTGGGGCGTCATCGAGCGGTTCCTCGGGGACGGAGGCACAGTCTTTCTGACAACCCACTACATGGAGGAAGCGGAACGCCTTTGCCGCAGGGTCGGCATCATCGACCAGGGGAAGCTCATTGCGCTGGGGTCACCGGAGCAGCTCGTGGATTCGCTGGACGCGGAGCAGATCGTGGCCGCACGCCTCGACGGGCCGGCGGACATGACTTCGCTCAGCGGCTTGGAAGGGGTGCGCACGGCGGAAAACGGCGGCGACTTCGTCCGCCTGGCCGTGCGCGGCCTTCCCCACACGCTGCCGAGGGTGCTCGAAGAGCTGGCCCGGCAGGGCCGCTTCGTCACGTCGCTGGAGACCCACCGCCCATCGCTGGAAGACGTATTCGTTCACCTCACGGGCAGGGGACTTCGCGATGGATAGTCGGCTGCATCCGCTGCTTGAGCTGACCAGGGCCCGCTGGCTGGAGTTCGTTCGGGACAAGGGGACCATTTTCTGGGTCTTCGGATTCCCGGTGTTGCTCGCGGTAGCGCTCGGGATCGCTTTCCGAAATCGAGGACCGGAGAGCGTGCGGGTGGCAATCATCGGAGCTGCCGCAAGCGAGATCACGTCCAGGCTGGGGTCACCGCAGACGCTGGAGGTGGTGTCGAGGACCAATGGTGCAGCGTTCCGGGAGCTGCGGTCGGGGCGCCTCGACATGGTGGTCGAGGTGGAGAAATGCTGCGGCGCCGGAGCGTCGCTTGCGTACCACTTCGACGAGACTCGGCCAAACGGCCCGCTGGTGCGGCTGGCGGTCGATGATGCTATCCAGAGAGCCCTTGGCCGGGTCGACGTCGCAACCGTGCACGAAGAGCAGGTGACCGAATCGGGCGCCCGCTACATAGACTTCCTGCTGCCCGGGCTCATCGGCCTGAACGTGATGGGCTCGTGCTTGTGGGGGCTCGGCTACTCGGTCGCGGATGCAAGGCGGCGCAAGCTGCTCAAGCGGTTCGCTGCGACCCCGATGCGCCGAACGGACTTCCTTCTGGCGTTCGTGCTGTCCCGTTTCGGATTCCTGGTCGCGGAGGTCGCGTTCGTGCTCGCATTCGGCGTGATCGCATTCGACGTCCAGGTGCACGGGACGCTAGCCGCGGTCTTCGCAATATCGGTCATGGGCACGCTGGCGTTCGCAGGCTTGGCGCTGCTCATCGCAAGCAGAACCGATAACAGCGAAGTCGCTTCCGGTTGGATAAACTTCGCCTCGATCCCGATGTGGGTCTTCTCCGGGGCGTTCTTCGACTATTCTCGCTTTCCCGAATCGATCCAACCGTACATCCGGGCCCTGCCCCTCACCGCGATAAACGACGGCTTGCGAGCCGTGGTCAACCACGGCGATTCCCTGGCCCAGTGCTGGTTCGAGCTCCTCGTGCTGACGGCATGGACCGTCGTCACGTTCGTGCTGGCGCTCCGCCTGTTCCGGTGGCAGTAGGTGGGCACATCCGCAATGGCCTTCGAGACGGCACATCCGCACCCCCGCCAGGGTCGTTGACCCCGGCCTATCGGAGCCCATGGGAGACGAACACGCCGGCGGTTCGCCCGCCCGGTGGGCGGGCTAGCAAGGAACGGGAGGATCGAAACGGCGTGCCGCGACGCGGGCACATCGGCAATGGCCTTCGAGACGGCACATCCGCAACGGTAATGGACTCCGGGAGCGAAGCGGAGTACCTTGGGTGGCACGGCCGAAGTGGCGGCCTGGAGCAGGGAGGCAGTGCATGCAGACGTTGGCACGACATTGCATTTGGGCAGGACTCGCGATGCTTGCGGCGCTTGCCGCGGCGTGCGGCGGTGGGTCCGGGGGGAGCAGCGACACCGGCACGGAGATCGGGGACGAGATCGCGGTGCAGGCGGACGCTGGAGACGACGCTGCGGCCGTCGACGCGGACGCCTCGGCGGACATCGTGGCTGCACCCGAGTTGGTCGAAGTCGGCGCGGAAATCGCGGAGACTGTCGACGAGCTCGCCCCGGACACCGTGCCCGACGTGGAGCCGGAAGAGCTTCCCGAGGTCAGTCCTGGTTGCCCGCCGGGCCTCTCCTGCGACGACGGAGACCCTTGTACGGAAGGGGACACCTGCACAGAGGATCTCGGATGCAAGGGGACGCCGAAGGACTGCATGGACGACGTTCCGTGCAGCATCGATCAGTGCGACTCCGACAGCGGCGAGTGCATCCATGTCTTCGCCAACGGCTGTTGCGAGGAGGACCTGGACTGCATCCCGCCGGCCCCCGGGCCGTGCGACCAGTGGACCTGCCTGGCGGAAGACCACCAGTGCCAGTTTCAGCCCCTTCAAGGATGCTGTCTTCTCGATACCGATTGCGACGACGCGAACAAGTGCACCCAGGACTTCTGCGACGCGCAGGGCACTTGCCACAACGACGCGGTGGCCGCGGCGTGCGACGACGGCGACCCGTGCACGGTCGGCGACCTCTGTGCTCAGGGCACGTGCGAGCCCGGAATGGAGGTGTTGCCTTGCGACGACGGCAACCAGTGCACCCAGGACGTATGCACCTTCGGGATAGGCTGCACCACCATCGAGGCAGAGGGGCCCTGTGACGACTTGAACGCTTGCACGGAAGGTGATTCCTGCAAGGGAGGCGAGTGCGTATCCGGTCCCAACGAGTGCGGCTGCAAGACCGACGAAGAGTGCGCGGAAATGGGTGGCGACGACGACTTGTGCAACGGGACGCTGTTCTGCAACAAGAAGAACGTGCCGGCAACTTGCGACATCGATCCGAAAACGGTCGTGGATTGCTATGCCCAGGGGTTGCCTCCCGATTGCCACAAGTTCCAGTGCGTTCCCGAGACGGGCAAATGCGTGGCGGTCCCGCTTCAGAATGGCGTCCCGTGCGACGACTGGAACCCCTGCACCGGTGGCGACGCGTGCAGCACGGGGACTTGCTCGGGCGTTGTAATGAAAGGCTGCGGCATCGGGACCCCATGTGTATTGCCGAGCGATTGCAGCCCCGGCCTCACCTGTTTCGATGCGATGCCCGGCGGATACTGCACCAAGCTCGGCTGCGACCAGGTCGGCTGCCCTGAAGGCACCGTCTGCCACGTGCTGCAAAATGGGTTGGCCGTCTGTCTCCTGGCGTGCGAATCGAACGCGGATTGCAGGGATGCGCAAGGGTACGCGTGCATCCAGGACGGCGGTTGCTGGTGCGGCCCGGACATCTGCGAGGCCCTCCAAATGGCGTGCAATGGAGATGTGGCCGCAATGTGCAACTCCTGCGGCTCAGCGTTCGAGCCGGGCGGAACCGACTGCGCTGCGGAAGGTCTGGTGTGCAAGGCTGGCGAGTGCGTCCCGTGTGAGCCCGACTGCACCGGAAAGGAGTGCGGCCCGGACGGCTGCGGCGGAAGCTGCGGGACTTGCGGTGAGGGGTTCGTGTGCAACGAGACCGCGGGGCTCTGCGCGTGCGATTGTCCCCAGGCCCCGGCCCCCGTTTGCAGCGTGGACCACGTGACCTATGACACTTTCTGCCAGATGCAGTGCGCACTGAAGAAGCCGGACTGCACGTCGGAGGCAGCGTGTCCCGACCTGTTCCTTCCTGCGGCTTGCACCGAACAGTGCATGGTCAAGCCCGGAGACCCGGTCCAGGTCGGCCAGGAGCTCCTGCCTTTCTTGTGCGAGGATCTCAACGACCAGTCAGCGACCTACAAGACGCCTGTGTCGAGTTACGCGCTCAAGACCATGGTCTGGATCGCGTACTTCGGCTCGTGTGGTGGGTGAGGGACATGCGGGCCGCAGGCTGCGGCCATGGAGCAGACGGTTGCGTCGCATCCCGAATGGGCAGGCAAAGTCACGTCGGTGTTGATGAACCAGGCGAACCAGCAAGCCGGGATCCCGTCTTGCAGCTCGCTCACCAAGATCCCGATCCTGCAGGACGACGCCCAGGGCACGCTCTGGAAATCCATGGGCGTTAGTACCAAAGGCATCACGGTCACCGACCAGAACGGTGTCCTCAAGCTTTACCTCCCCGGCGGCACCTTCCCGAACCCCCAGGTCGAAACCCTCGTCGCGGATCTGTTGAAGTGATCCCTTCCCCCGTGGGGGAGGGCAGAGTGAGTGTCCCCTGGCCGGCACGGCCGCTGTCCGTTAGTCTCCACCCGTCGCGCGATATCCGACACTGCGCCGCACCTCGTTGATGTCCCCCAGCACCTGAGTCCTTATCTTTCCGCAGGTTAGGCGCCGGCGGTGTCCTGGCACGAAACCTGCTTTGAGTCTAACCGTGGCCTTGGAGGTTTGAGCATGGGTTACATCAAACGGATATGGAAGTGGGTGCCGGCGGTCCTGGCTGTCGCTGCGGTAGGCGGAGCGTTCGTCCTCGGCCTGCACATGGACCACAAGTGCGGGGAAGGTGGTGCCGAGCATGGAAGCAGTGCCTCCCCACTGCCACCCAGGGCTGCGGCGCCGGAGGCGCCTGGCCCTGGGCAACCCTCTGTGCCGAGCGCCCAGACACATCACGGGAAGGAACTGC
>Ga0172371_10007600_pt1 | contig 15368 bp, 3 predicted proteins | sample Lak12m_FD_114543 | JGI IMG/M metagenome (GOLD analysis project Ga0172371, IMG submission 114543) | Freshwater microbial communities from Kabuno Bay, South-Kivu, Congo - kab_022012_12m | ecosystem: Environmental > Aquatic > Freshwater > Lake | place: Democratic Republic of the Congo: South-Kivu... | reverse complement strand
ACTTTTCAGGAGTAGCTACGGGGTGATATTACAATACGGGTGTAAGTATCGATTATCGAATGTCACAACAAGATCCAGATTGTGCAATCTCATGAGCGATCCTGAGTGGACTCAATGGGAATCCATATTACGATAGTCGCTTCATCTGAAATATATCTGGAAGCTTCTTCGCTACAGGAGAATGAACGTATTCATTTATGTTTTATGAAGTAGATTGAGATAGAACGGGAGCGATATTTACGATAGACAAGACTGCGCCCATAATTACTTTGAACTGATTGACTCCTGTGACGATAGAATACGGTTTGGAGTACACTGAATTATGAGCGTATCGAAATGATCCGAATGACGGAAGCGGAACTATTCCGACGCCGACAAGTGGTGCAGTGGATACAGGGATATTATGAACATATATACTCGAATATAGTCATACAGACGCAGCATGAAATACATGAACAGTCACGAGAACCGTGAACGTCATCGATACAACTCCACCGATCGTAACACTCAATGGCGCATACGAAGAAAATATACTTGAAGGCACGGAGTACACTGAATTATGAGCAACACGGACGGATGTACACGATGGCACAGGAACCGTGACTATCATCAGCGGAACAGTGAATACGTGAATAGTGGGAACTTATATCCTCACCTATATCAAAGTCGATAGTTCGTGAAATACCGGTACGATAACAAGAACCGTCAATGTCACAAGTAGCGCTACGCCGACCATCACTTTGATCCCACCGAGTGTAGTGTATGTAGAATATGGAAATCCATACATCGAATCCGGCGCAGATCGGATTGATCCTCTCGACGGAAGCGGATTCATCGCGTCGCCTACTTCGTGAACCATCAATGATTGAGTGCTCGGCACCTACTATCTCGAATATATCAAAGTCAACAGCATCGGACGCACCTGATCGACAACCAGGACAGTATATGTCGTCGACACTACTCCGCCGAATATAAGTTTGGTCGGATCAGGCATAGTGAATATAGAATTCGGAAATACCTATATAGAATCTTGAGCAACACGGACAGATATCCACGACGGCTCTTGAATGATTACAACACCTACCAGCGGTTCAGTCGATACCGGAATATTGTGAACCTATACACTTGAATATACAAAGGTCGATAGTTCGTGAAATACGGGAACCGTTACAAGAACCGTGAATATCGTCGATACGACAGTGCCGGATATAACGTTGATTGGATCAGATGTCGTCTTTGTAGAATGGCTTTCATCATATATAGAATCATGAGCGGCATGGACCGATATCCACGATGGATCAGGATTCATCGCTTCGCCTACTTCAGGGATAGTAGATCCGAATACAGTCGGAACATATATCCTTGAATATATTTACGTCGATGTAACAGGAAATACAGGAACGGTCACCAGAACCGTCTATGTCGTCGATACGACTCCACCGACAGCGAATATCATCTATTCGATAACAGGACGGACAAATCAGAATGTCCTTGCCACAATCACATGATTTTCCGAACCGGCGACCGTGGCAAACAATTGAACATCGCCTGATTATACCTTTGTGACAAATGGAGAATTCATCTATGAATTCGAGGATATGAATGGAAACTTATCATATCTCACGGCAACCGTCACGCGGATAGATAAGGTACTTCCGGCGATAACGCTTGATGGAACATCTACTATAGATATAGAATACGGAAATGAATACACGGAGCTCGGCGCGACACGAACAGATAATGTCGATGGCAGCGGCGTAGTAATGAATATCGTGGAAAGTATAGACACTTGAACAATCTGATCATACCTCGTACATTATACATATATTGATCAAGCGGGAAATACGGGGATGAATATCAGGACAGTAAACATCATCGATACGACAGCTCCAACACTTGCACTGATCGGACCTTCAACACTCACCGTAGAACGCACACAAAGCTACACAGAATCCGGCGCAACACGGACGGATATTACAGACGGATCGGGATTTATCGCTTCGCCTACTTCGTGAACGGTAAATCCGAATGAAGTCGGAACATATCTTTTGGAATACAGCAAGGTCGATAGTTCGTGAAATACGGGAACCGTTACAAGAACCGTGAATATCGTCGATACGACGAAACCTACCGCAAGCGTCATGTATAATCCGGGCTCATGAGTTCGAACAAATCAAGATGTCTTAGCGACTATTACATGATTCAGCGAACTGATAACATGATTGAACACAATCAATTATAGCTTCACATGAAATGATATATTCCTCTTCACCTTCGAAGATATGTACGGTAATACCTGAGAAGTAACAGCGACAGTTTCTCGAATTGATAAGATCCTGCCTATCATTACACTCAATGGGTCATGAGAAATATATGTAGCCTATGGATCGTGATATGCCGAGGGATGAGCGACACGAACAGATAATGTCGATGGTAGCTGAACAAATGTCGTCATCAGCGGAATAGTGAATACGGGAGTCTTATGAACATATATGCTTGAATACAGCTACACTGATCAGGCCGGAAATACGGGGACAAATATCAGGATTGCACATGTAGTAAATACAAACGCACCGATAGTGACAGTAGTCGGATCAGATAGTGTTACGATTGAATTCGGAGATGATTATTTCGAATCAGGTGCTACGCGAACGGATATTGCAGACGGATCGGGATTTATCGCTTCGCCTACTTCTTGAACGGTAGATACATGAATATTGTGAACATATACGCTTGAATATAGCTATATGAACAGCGTCAATCTGACATGAACAACAACAAGAATTGTGAATGTTGTCGATACGACTCCTCCAACACTTGCACTAATCGGACCTTCAACGCTCACCGTAGAACGCACACAAAGCTACACAGAATCTGGCGCAACACGGACGGATATTGCAGACGGATCGGGATTTATCGCTTCGCCTACTTCGTGAACGGTAAATCCGAATGAAGTCTGAATATATCTTTTGGAATACAGCAAGGTCGATAGTTCGTGAAATACGGGAACCGTTACAAGAACCGTGAATGTCGTCGATACGACGAAGCCTACAGCTACTCTGCTATATATTCCTTCATCTACCTGATGGATAAATCAAAATGTAGACGCTATGCTTACCGGACGATCTGAACCTATCACGATAACCAACAATAGTGGAACGAATGTCTACACCTTTACGGGCAACGGAACATTCATCTTCACTTTCCAAGATGCTTCAGGTAATACGGGAGAAGCTACTGCAACCGTCACTCGAATAGACAAGATCAAACCTATCGTCACTGTCAGCGGAGCTGATGTGATCGCTGTAGAATTTAAAGCAACATACAACGAATATGGTGCATCATGGACAGATAACGTAGATGGTAGCGGAACGAATGTCGTCATCAGCGGTATCGTGAACACCTGAGTGTTATGATTATATACGCTTGAATATATCTACACTGATCAGGCCGGAAATACCGGTAATGATTTCAGAACCGTGAATGTCGTCGATACGACTCCGCCAAGCATAGCATTGATTGGACGATCGCCATTATATCTCGAACGCCTTGAACCATATATCGAATCCGGCGCGACACGAACAGATACCCACGACGGAAGCTGAATGATTGCGGCACCGACAAGCGGAACCGTAGACATGAATGAGGTATGAGCATACTTCTTGGAATATACAAAAGTTGATAGCTCTGAAAACACAGGAACAGTGACGAGAACGATATATGTAAACGATACAACAAAACCTACTGCAGATATCATCTATTCATACTACACACGAACTAATCAGAATGTAGATGCCATACTGACAGGATTCTCCGAACCGATAACGATAATAAATAATGGCTGATCCGATATATATACTTTCACAGCGAATGGAGTATTCACTTTCACCTTTGAAGATATGTACGGAAACACCGGTGAGGCGACTGCAACCGTCACATGGATCGATAAAATCAAACCTATCGTAACGATAAATAACTCCTCCCCTATCAATGTGGAATACGGAAATACATATACTGAACTTCGAGCATATCGAACAGATAATGTCGATGGTAGCTGAACAAATGTCGTCATCAGCGGAACAGTGGATACGGGAATGTTATGAATATATACGCTTGAATATAGCTACACCGATCAAGCGGGAAATACCGGCAATGATTTCAGAACAATCAATGTAGTCGATACGACAGTGCCAAGTTTAACACTAAGCGGAGCGAGCACTATCACTCTCCGATCAGGTGATATATATACTGAATATGGTGCGACACGAACGGACGCACACGATGGAAGTTGAATAATCATAACACCGACAAGCGGCATCGTGAATGAACATCTAGCATGAACATATATCCTTGAGTATACAAGAGTCGATAGCTCGGGAAATACAGGAACGGTCACGAGAACAGTGAATGTCGTCGACAATTCAATACCTCTCATAGCCATATACGGACCTTCGATAATCGATATCGAATACGGTTCGTGATATGTCGAATCTGGTGCTCGGCGAAATGATACTACCGATGGAACAGGCATCGTCACTATCATCAGCGGTAATGTGAATATAGGAGTATTGTGAACATATACGCTCCAATACATCTATGTGAATTCATTGGGAATCACAGGAAGTATGACGAGAACAGTGAATGTCGTCGATACGACGGCACCGACGATAACGCTGGTATGAAATGCGACCGTGAATGTGGAATTCTGAAATGATTACTTTGAATCTGGCGCGACACGAACGGATATCCATGACGGCAGTTGAATCATTAATCCTCCAACATATGGAGCTGTGAACACCGGAATACTCTGAACATATATCCTTGAGTATACCAAAGTCGATAGTTCGTGAAATACGGGAACCGTTACGAGAACCGTGAATGTCGTCGATACGACGGCGCCAAGTCTGACGTTGAATTGATCTGCGACAATCAATATAGAATATGGAAATGAGTATATCGAATCTTGAGCAACTCGAACCGATATCCACGACGGTAGCGGATATCTCAATCCTACAAGTGGCATGGTTGATACATGAACTCTATGAACATATATCCTTGAGTATACCAAAGTCGATAGTTCGTGAAATACGGGAACCGTTACGAGAACCGTGAATGTCGTCGATACGACGGCGCCGACAGTTTCACTTGTAGGAGATGTAACCGTGAATATAGAATTCTGAAACGATTACTTTGAATCTGGCGCGACGCGAACGGACGCACACGAATGAAGTGGAATCATCCCGATACCAACGCAATGATCAGTGAACACGGGAATCTTGTGATCATATCTTTTGAACTACAGCAAAGTCGATAGCTCAGGGAATACGGGAACCGTCACGAGAACCGTGAATGTCGTCGATACGACGGCGCCAAGTCTGATATTGATTGGATCAGGCTATATACATATTCCTCGATGATTTACCTATAGTGAATCTTGAGCTTCGTGGATAGATATTCATGATGGAAGCGGCATTATTCCTGCACCGACAAGTTGATCAGTGAATGTGAATATCATCGCCACCTATGTACTTGGATATACAAAGGTCGATAGTTCGTGAAATACGGGAACCGTTACGAGAACTGTCCAAATTTGAGAAAATAATGTCAGGCCGAGTATGACGCTGAGTGGAACATGCAGCGATTATGACGGATGCGTATGTAATAGTTCCACGATAAAATATGATGAGTATTGTACTATCACTCCTACTCCGCCATCATGATGAGGTGGTGGTTGAGGAGGTTGAGGATGATGAGGTGGATGATGATGAACTCCTCCTGTGGTAACTACTCCAAAACCCGCTCCTATAGTTCCTACAACACAAGCAAAAACAGGAGAACAAACCATCTTAGTAGAATACAGAATTATTCATGGACATAGTAATGATTACACAAGCTATGATTTAGCAGGGACACTCACATGGAATCAACTTGCAAAAATCATGGTAAGAACTTTGACTGACCAAAAATTTGAACTTCCTTACGATACTGCAGATCGATGACAAAAATACAGAACTGATCTCAAAAATATGGGTATCTCTGATTTCCAGACGATTAATGGAGAACAGATAGTGGATACAAATATGGTAGCTACGCTCATCGTCAGAGCGCATCAATATCGGAAAATAGCTGACACGAACGCAACGGAATTGAAAGCGGAAATTTTGGCAGACAAAAAGATTACAAGAGGAAAGATACTAGAATTGATAACGACATATCTTTTACCTCACCTATGATTCGAGGAATCTCCTGATAAGGGAATAACGGGAAAATTAAGGATCTCATTAACGAGATTCAAAGCGCTCAATCTTGATGCCAACACATTGAAATTCATTCTCAGTCAGCAAAAAGATAGTATACTGAATGATTCAACACATTGAACTCCCACGACGGAAATACTTCCTAGCATAAAATGATCCACCTACACCAAAGAATTTAATGATGCGTATATATGGGCATACAAATTGGGAATAACTACAATGGACAGCATCCAAAAAGCGAATATCAGCAGGCCTCTTCTGAGAAAAGAACTCGCGAAGATGATTTCGGTATTTGCCAGTAAAGTGGTACAGCTCCAACCGAATAACGATAAACTGTGTAATTTCACCGATATGGATAATGAGACTCCTGAACTCCAATATTATATGAGACTTTCATGCAAGTTGGGATTGATGGGAATGAACGCCGATGGTACAACTCCAAAAAAAGTCTTTGACCCTAACGAATTTGTAAATAGAGCTCAGTTTGCGACTGTCTTCTCGAGATTAATTTTCGGAGATACCTACAACGTGAAAAATGAAACCATTACAAATATTCAGCAACCTGATTACTGGTATAAAAATCATCTTGCAGCGTTGAATCAGAATAAAGTCATGAATAATATCAGTACTCCGCTGATGCGAGAATTGAGAGGATATGTCATGGTGATGATGATGAGAGCGGATCAAGAACAGATAATCACTAGAACTGATTTACAAAACTCCGTGCTTTCCAGTAGCAGAGTCGGCTGATTAGAAACACTTCTTGGACCACAGTAATCATAATAAAAAATTTTAAAATATTTAATTTATCTGATTTCAAAAAAATATGAAATATATTTTTTTGTAGGAGGATTTATCAAATATTCAGCATAAAAAAGTCTTCAAAAATTTGACAGGAAAAAAAATCCGAATATAATTACCATGCGCTAGAAAAGCGAAATGAGATATTTAACAGAATATACCCCACCCTTGATATATAGTATAGTCTAGGAAACTTAATTTATTTTTTCACTTTTACACTTGAACGCTTTTTAAATTTTTAAATTAAAAACAAAATGAAACATGTAAAATTACTCGGCGTACTTAGTACGCTTATCGTAGCTGCAGTAGCTATCCTAAATCTAGGACAATCTTTCGCAGCTAGCACGGCAACTAATACAACTCTCGGAATTAGAACCGGAGTGCTCAGCTTCTACAAAGATACAGGCACTTCTATGGATAGTTATTTCTCTCATTCTCCAAATGCCACAACAACTATCGATATCGGTACCTACGATGCAAGCACAAGCGCTCAAAACGCGCAATCAAGCTGAGATCATAGATTCACCGTAAGCGACCTTCTCGGTTCTTCATTTACCGTAACACTTCAAAGTTCAGATTTGACGGCAATTGGAGGACTCTCTATAGCTGCTACTGCCGTAAGTTATACAGGAACTACACGATACGGTACTGGTAAAGCGCTTACTGCTGCTCCTACTTCAGCTGCAGATATCGGCACCGCTCCTGTAACATTTGTCGCTAGAGCTAACAATTCTGGAGTATCTAAATTCTCTCAGGAAATAACTTTGAAAGTGACTATCCCAGCCGCACAAGGTCCTGGAGCATATACTGGTTTATTGACCTTTACTTACTAAGCATAAAAAAATCTAGGAACTCTTTGCGTTTATACGCATGATCTTCCTAGACTATACTATCTACCAGAACGGGGGGCGTACGCGTACGATAGCCAAAATAACTGCTTATTTCTTAGGCAGTTTTTTTGGTTTCTTTAAAAAAAACATTAACAATATTATTACTCATAGAAATATTCCTAACGCTTTCAACTTCAGGCTTTGAGCTTTGGATTGAATAGTTATATCGATAAATTTCGCCTTGCGCATGAGGACCGAAAAATTCATTCCCCCTCACATCTCTACGCTTTTGGTATAATAAACAAGACATCAGTTTACCACTCACTTAGCTGGATTGGACAATTGAAACTTTGCATGTTTGAAGACAAAACCCTTTGCAGGCACCGTAAACGAAGATTCGAAGCCGGTAACATATTGTCAGAAATTTTTATCTTCTCCTTGCTGCATACAGGCTTTATTTTTTCGTTGATCGTTGGTAAGAGTTCCGTCGACAAATCCTATAGTTGCTTCAATATCTTTGTCTGAAAGGTTCATCGCTTTGAGACAAATATCTTGATTTCACCCGGGTGCGAGCGTATAATTAATAGTCTTTTCACCAGGCTTATCGCAAAATTCTATTTCTATCTGAGAAATATCAGCATTAGCTTCGTCGAGCTTATTACCATCAAGTTGAATATTTTTGTATGCTATTCCTGTCTCTGCAAAACAATTGGGAAATAGTAGCAAAGAAAAAATTACTGCCACAAAAAATTTTTTCATATATTTTGAAAACAAATAAATTATTTACTTTTTTTCTTGGGTGCGGCTTTATGTGTTGTTGTATGTACAACTACCTTTTGAACTCCTCTTCTTCTTTTGAGATCTTTGATAAGAAGAATAACAACACCTGCAAAAAGAAGTATTCCTATTAAGGTAATATAGGTAATCACGTTGAAAATCCAGAGAGTAGTCTTTTCTTTTGTCGTTCAAATAACTGGTGTTTGACCTCCGAAAGTAAACGGTGTATTGGCGATATCCAATTTTAATATAAGATTATATGAAGGGTCTCCTTGAAGTTTTTGGTTGATAACTAATGATTCTCCTTTGAGAATTTTACGAGTCTCTACAAAAGTATTTTTATAGGTAAGGATATTTGAAGCGTGACCAGTGATTACCACGTCTTGTTCTACAGGAGAAATATTTTTTACTTTGAGCTGAACATTGTAACTACCATCTGTATCGTCTTTATAGATTCTGATTTTGGGATTATGAGAAAGATTGGGTCCGTCCGCTGTAGTAAATGTCTCTAATATAATTCATCTTTCCTGAGCATTTGCCGGGTCTCCCACTATCACATCGATAAACTTCGCTTTACGCATGAGGATAGAAAAACTTGTATTATTAGTTGCTGGATCTTTTGTTTCTTGTACTATAGAATATACCACACATCCATGATACAATCAATCCATACCAGTTGGGTAGAGCATTTTAGCTTCCTTTTTGATAGTCTCCCCTGCTTTGAGGGTTATGAGCTGATCATAACTTGTCACATATTTTCAGAAATTTTCTACATCCGTATCACTGAGACATGCTTTATTCTGTCGTTGATCATTGGTGAATGTTCCATCGATAAATGAAACTTTTACGGTTACGGGAGTTTTTGCACCATTGGAAATCGTATAACAAATACCTGTCTCCACTCCTGGATCTATCTGATATTGTAAAGTATTTTCTGATGTATCGCAGTAATTGAGCGAGAGATTTCCTAAGTCATCTGCATGAGTCAATCATATACAAACAAACATAATAGGAAGTAATAAGAAAATTTTTTTCATAAGAAATGCATGAAAAATATAAAGGGAATATAACACCCCCTTTATAGAAATTAAGACTTACTAATCAAGAAAAATCATCTTGCGTTTTAATAGAGTGTGTATGTAATCACTCCTGTATAATCACCGATATTCTGCATCGCTGGAACATCTATCTTCCATATCGTATGGAGTCCGTATGTTCCCATCACTCCTCCATTTGCTGCAGTATCCCTTGAAATGAAGGTCAGCGGTGAAGCAGTGAAGTATTGATATACTCAGGTGATAGCTGAGTATATTCTCGGATTATCAGTTCCGGATAAGGTCACAATATTATCCAATGCCTTGACTGCGATTGACGTATACGGTATTATATCACCACTTGCCGTAGTCATATCACTTATTGATATCGTTGTATAATATCCGGTATCCAATCCTTGTCTATCGACGAGTCTGAAATAGTCGGACAATCAGCTAAATGTTTTGGTTATGGTCTGTATGATATCCGAAGCGTTTCGTGTGCCGAAATCAAAACTCGTAGGAGCACCAATGGTCGCTGAGATGTCCATCGTAGTGATGCTAAAGACACCAGTAAATACTCATGTAGATTCTCCCGTGAGATTGCTTATCGTCATCGTAGAAGTAACAAGATCCAATGGATCTGGACTCGACATAAGTGTCAGATAGAACATATCGTCGCGCATTCATGTTATGGTAAATCATGAGACGGCTTGGTCGTTCTTGTAAAGCGTTCATGAAGAATTACTTACATCAACGGTAATTACCGATTCTAGACCAGTATTCCATCATTGTATGGTTTGCACATTCGAGGTATATATGGTATTGAGTGATGCTCATGTTATCGTTCAAAGGTTTGGTTTGATTCGATAAACGTGGACTTTGTATGATCAATGATTACCAGCAAGATCCTGGAATTCAATAGTATAGTCGCCATTTTCCGTAAAGGTGAGAACTCCCGTTCCATCATTATTGAGGATAGTGACTGGCTCTGAGAATCCGGTCAGTGTAGCAGTGACGGCTTGGGTAGTTCCATTGAAACTATATGCAGGATCATATACTGCAGTTGTGGTAGGCGGTGTATAATCTATCGTAAATATCGCTCATGTCCTGTCACCATCTACTTCATAAAACATAAATGAATATGTTCATTCTCCTGTAGCGAAGAAACTACCGGAGAAATCTCAGATGAAGTGACTATCGTAATATGGATTTCCATTGAGTCCGCTAAGTATTGCTCACGAGATTGCACAATCCGGATCTTCATTGCTCATCCAATAATCGATAGTTACACCAGTATTGTAATATCACCCCGTAGCTACTCCTGAAAAGTGTAGGATCGAAGTATGCGTACGATAATTGGCTCATGTCCGATTTCCCGCTAAGTCATAGACTCTAAACGCGAATCTTCCGTCTTCACCTCCTATTCCTCAGTTCGAGAAATTTCCGCTATAGTACGGATTGTTTGTTCCACTCAAGATTGCTCATGAGAGATTCTCATCGCTGAAGAAAATTTGCGGATGGGTATTGTAGTATCATCATGTAGCTATTCCTGTAAATGTAGGAGGAGTAGTATCTATCGTAAATATCGCTGAAGTCAAATTTTCTGCCTTATCATAGACCGTAAGTAAATATCTGCCATCAGGTCAAGTGAATGCGCCCGTAGAGAAGCTTCCGCTATAGTAAGAAGAATTCAAGCCGCTCAATATCGCTCATGAGAGATTCGCGTCGCTGAAATCTATCGTCAGTCATGTGTAATATCATCCGCTCATCACTCAAGTAAGGATAGGTGCGGATCTATCTATAGTGAATGTAGCAGTTACGAAATCACCGTCATTTTCATAGACCGTGAATGTATATATTCATTCTCATGTTATGTTTCATCAGCTCTGGAAGTCACCGCTATAATATGAATTATTTAATCAGCTCACTATCGCTCACGAAATCGCACAACCACTATCGAAGGTATTTAATCCGTAGGTGATAGTTACTCCGCTATATATTCCGCCATCCACTATGCCTGAAAAATACAGGAATGAAGTATCCATATCAAAGGTCGCTCCTGTGCTATTGCTTGCAAGATCGTAGATCGTCAGAATAAATTCTCCATCTTGAGTCAATAACGTTCCTGGAGCAAAATCACCACTATAATAATCATTTCAGTTGATACCGCTCAAGATTACTCATGAAAGATTCGCGTCGCTGAAATCTATCGTGATTCATGTATAATATACTCCTCCGCTCATGACACCGGTAAATATAGGAAGGACAGTATCTAGAGTAAATATGACTCATGTGCTATGTCACGCCTTGTCATAAACCATAAGCGAATACCTACCATCAGGTCAAGTAAATACACCCGTAGAGAAGCTTCCGCTATAGTAAGAATTATTCAAACCGCTCAATATCGCTCATGAGAGATTCACATCACTGAAATCTATCGTCACTCCCGTATAATATCCGCCGCTCATCACTCAGGTAAGCGTAGGTGTTGTACTATCGATAGTAAATACGGCCGAATCAGTGTCGCCATCTGCTTCATACATAATAAACATATACACTCCTTCTTGGTTAAATTCCCGTGTTTTTTCCGTTCGTCCGCTAGAATAATCTCCGCTATAATAAGAATTATCGAGTCCGCTCAGTATCACACCAGACATCCGACAGCTTGGCGTCCCCGTAAATGTATATGTTATAATTACTCCGCTATATACGCCTCCACTTGTAATTCCAGAGAATCCGAATACTGAGCTATCGACTTGGAAAGTCGCTCCCGTACTATTACCTGCAAGATCGTAGACAGTCAGCGTATAATCTCCATCCGGCAATAAAATTAATCATGTATGTAAATCACCGCTATAATAATTACTCTCACCGAATCCGCTTAATGTAGCTCATGAGAGATTACTATCGTCAAATGAAATTTCTATGGCCGCTACATACATAGCTCAAGTCACCACTCCCGTAAAGGTAGGTTGTATTTTATCTATTCAGGTAACTACAGCAGTCATACTTCCGGTATTGCCGGCTAGATCGCTGAAGGTAAATTCGAACGAACCGTTTCCTGTGAAGAGATACATACCTGATCATCCGTTATTGGTAATGATCACGGATTCCGAAAATCCTGTCAGTGTCGCCACGACATCCTGATTGGTCCGACCTGTAATTGAATAATCGATAGTCGCCGTAGGTGCAATCTTATCAATCCGCGTCACGGTAGCCGTTGTCGATCCCGTATTGCCGGCAAAATCTTGGTAGGTGAATTCGAACGAACCGTTTCCTGTGAAGAGATATCCTGTCGCATTCAATCATGTCACCGTTTCGCTAAATCAGGTAATAATAGCAAAAACATCTCAGCTCGTCGCTCATGTTGTAGAATATGTTATAGTCGCTGTAGGAGGGATTGTATCAAAAGCTACTACTAATCATCCCGTATACATCACGGATCCTGTAGCCCCATAAACATTCATGTAATCGAGTTGTACATCGTAGGTTCAATTATCAAGCGTGATACCGGTGACGGTCCGCGAATCTCATTGAATCGTGGATGCATATTCCGTTCAGCTCACGACAACGGAGATGGAATACATCTTGGTATCGTTCACTATTCATGTCAAAGTCACATCTCCCGTAAATACGGTCTTATTTATATATTCTGGTTGTTTGAGATAGAGGTCTTTCACTTGCCCAGCTGAAAGCGGACTATCGAAAACATGTACCTCATCGATATTTCCACTTCGGTATTGACTCGTAGACCATCTTCCCACAGCCAATGCCGTACTACTAAGCGTGTATGTTGATGAGTTAGAGACATCCAATACTCCGTTGATATACATCTTGGTTCATGAAGCATTCTGTACACGCACCACATGATACCAGATTCCTGTTGCGAGCGTATTTGTAGAAGTCAGCGAAATATCATAAAATGTGAGGTAGTTTGACGGATTCCTACTCATTTCAAATGTCGTTCATCCAACGATCGTCCTATAAGTACCAGCTGCTGTAGATTTGAACCACGCACTGATGGAATAATTTGGTAAGGTATATGTTCAGATATCTATATATTGATTAGTACCGTTAAATAGTCACATCACGGTCTCTCACGATCGGGAACTATTTGCTATCGCATTATATCCCGTAGTCAAACGGCTTGAAGCGAGATCATAAAATTGTGTGCCTGAATACGATCCATCCAACCGGAGCATTCCCGTTCCTGCGGATCCATCTACGAAATTGATAGCTATACCTGTCTTCGTATATCCTCCGACAGTATTTTGTGGATACGTAGCAAATGCTCAGGTAAGGAATGTGATTACTACATTATTTATATTATCTGCTGACAGATGATTTGTCGCATTTCCTGTCAATCATATAATGACCTTATCGGTTCCACTCAATGCATAACTACCGGTAAGTCCTGCCGGTACATTGGTCATCTGTATCAATCAGCTACTAATCACCGTACTTGAAAAAGTATCGCCCGTTATCGTAGCGATGATGGTGTTGGCTATACTTCCATTATTAATTCAAGAATCTTCATAAAACAATGATGATGAATAATCAACCGACGCCTTTTGGATTCGATCAACTATCGCAGTGACGGTATAAGTGTTCATTCACGAATCCTGCAAATCGAATGAGAATTGTCCATTACCCGTAAAAGTATAGACGGGCGATCATCCATTATTGGTAATAATGGTTCCCATATCGTATCCTGTAACGGTTGCAATGACATTTCACGAAGTAGTACTACCTGGCGAATAATCGATATGCACAATAGGATATACGGTCAATCCTCCTGTATAATAGGCCATGCCCGTCCTGCCATAGATATTCGTATAATTGAGTTGTACATCATAAGTTCAGCTCGTAAACGGTCATACCGCATACGCCGTCCGAGTGCCATCCTGATTGTTTACAGCGGGATAAGTCATGCCGCTGATAATCAATGAAATCGACATCTGATGATCTGAAACTAATCCATCTAGGTTTGGCGAAGCCACTTGTACAGTATGTTGAGTATAATTTGGTTTGTTCATATAAAGAGACTCCACCTGAGTCTGTGATAACGCGCTATCATAAATTTTTACTTCGTCGATATAACCGCTCCATGGCTGTGAATAGAATTCATGATCTCCAATATCCAAAGTAACATTGGAAAGCGTGGTCGTAGACGCATTTGAATTATCCAATACTCCGTTGATATACAATTTTGTCCCAACGCCATCTTTTACCACAACAGCGTGATACCAGGTATTCGGTTGTATAGTAACGGAAGATATTAGACTTCCGTTGTTGTAAAGCTCCAAATTATTGGAAGTATTGAGACTCATCTCCCGATTTCCGGCGGTATCTCAAAATACGCTTCTCCGTGTTCCATCTACCACGCTGGCATAAAACCGTGCGCTGATAGTGTAATCTGTAAGCGTGTAAGTTCCTATCTGAGCATATTGATTATTGCCGTCAAAAGACATCACAGACTCTGAACTATTTCGGATAGCAACTGTCGCGCCATAATTGGTCGTTGTGCGATGATTCGGTGATCGATCATAGAATTGTCCTCCGCTCAAGAATCCGTTTACCCGTAATTGTTCTCACGGAATGAATCACGCCGGGTCGTAGAATGTTATGCTTAATCCTGTCTTTGTAGAATCGACAACATCGCTCGGATT
>Ga0172371_10007598_pt1 | contig 15376 bp, 13 predicted proteins | sample Lak12m_FD_114543 | JGI IMG/M metagenome (GOLD analysis project Ga0172371, IMG submission 114543) | Freshwater microbial communities from Kabuno Bay, South-Kivu, Congo - kab_022012_12m | ecosystem: Environmental > Aquatic > Freshwater > Lake | place: Democratic Republic of the Congo: South-Kivu... | reverse complement strand
GAGGATATCATCCGCTATGCCCGGGACGAATTCAATCTTCTTTTGGGCGAGAAAACGGCCGAGGACATCAAGATCGCCATCGGGAGCGCCTATGAGTTGAATGAAGTTTTGGAAATGCCGATGCGCGGGCGCGATTTGGTGACGGGTTTGCCTAAAGAGGTTATCGTAAATGACAGTCAGATCCGGGAAGCCATCTTCCGCTCCATAAAGGTAATCGTCAACAATATCAAATCAACCATCGAAGAAACTCCTCCGGAACTTCTTTCGGATATCATGCAAAGAGGCATAATCCTCGCCGGTGGCGGGAGCCTTATTCAAGGAATCGAGCGGCTTATTGCTGAACAAACGGATATGCCGGTGAGGGTGATGGATGATCCTCTGACGGCGGTTGTTCGGGGAACAGGAATAATTCTCGAGCATATTGACGAGCTGAAAGATGTTCTGACGGAAACGCAATATGATAAAGTGTCATTTAGTTAGCTAAAAGCCAATGAAATTTTTTTCACGCAAAAACACAAAATTTATTTTCGCGGTTGTTCTTCTGATATTTATTATCTTTCTTTCCTCTCGCGGGGCGGATAATCCGGTTCGAGGAACCATGCTTTGGATCGCCAGTCCTTTCATGAAAACCGCGCAAATTTTTTCCGGTGGGATCCATGGATTTTTCCAGTTTCTCGGTTCGATTGGCGATCTCAAGGACGAGAATGAAAAATTGATCAAAGAAAATCAGCAGCTTTTGGCGGAAATTACGCGGTTCAAAGACACGGCCGAAGAAAACAAGCTCTTGAGAAAGGAAATTGGCCTCCTGCCGAAAAACAAATATGAGCTCGAAGCCAGTTTTGTGATTGGCCAAGACGCGCTTGGCCAGGGAAGCTCAATTCTTATCGATAAAGGGGAGGACAAAGGAATCAAAGAGGGTATGGCAGTCATTGTCTCAAATGGCATTTTAGTGGGAAGAGTGGACCAGGTTTTTCCGAATACCGCCGAAGTGATTCTGGCGGCTGGGAGGGAAAGCGCCATAAATAGTGAAGTTTTAGAATCCGGTGCAAAAGGAATTACCAAAGGAACGTATGGGCTTGGAACGATGATGGATATGATTTCTCAATCAGAAGTCGTAAAAGAAGGGGATACAGCCATCACCTCGGGGCTGGGCGGCGGTTTTCCAAGAGGGCTTCTGGTTGGAAAGATCGGGCAGATCAAGCAATCAGAAGACAAGCTTTTCCAGCAAGCCACTATTTTTTCTCCGGTTGATTTTTCCTCTTTAAGAGTGGTTTTTGTCCTAAAAAAATTCTAGCTCCAGGCTTCGAATATGAAAAAATACCATCTTTTTTTGTTTGTTTCGACCCTCTTTTTTTTTCAGTATTCCATTTTGGGCATATTTTTCCAAAATGGCAGAATTCCTAATTTATTCGTAGCTCTGGCAGTAAGCTTGGCTGTAATTTTTGGCCTCGAAAAGTCTCTGGTATGGATCATTTTCTCTGGATTTCTGATGGATATTGGATCATTCTGGCTAATTGGCACGGGAATTATGGCTTTACTGATTATTCTCTGGTTGATCGATAAAGTGAAGGCGATCGCGGAGTTCCGTTCGAAAAGATATCTTTTTGTTTTCCTGCTATTTCTGACAGCTGGCCTATCAAGCATTGCCTTTGATATCCTGATTAGAATTATTCTTAAGGCCGAAAGAATTTTTCTGTCGGATATTAATTTCTCTGAATGTTATCCCCTATTCGGGACAGATAACGTCCTGAAAGCAGTCTATACGTCTCTTTCTGCCCTGGCTGTATACTTTTTTGCCAGAAAAATGCTCAAAAAAACAAATGTGTTTTTGGCTAAGAAAAGAAAATAAATTTTTGCATCAAAACAATGGCTCTTGGAAAATATTTCAAAAAAAAACGCCAGGGAAAAGGAATCGAAATTGAAGACGTGACAAATTTCAGCGGAGGAAATTTGCAGGAAGAAATGCTGGTGAGCGAGCCAATTGACAATTGGGGTTTTCTTTTTTTCCGTTTTTTGGCAATTTCAATTTTTTTGGTTCTGGTATCCCGGGTTTTTTATCTCCAAATTGTGAGGGGGGATCATTATAAGGAGCTGGCCCAGGAAAACAGGGTGCGCTACACGGACATAAAAGCGCCCCGGGGGCTTATTTACGACAAAAATGGGGAGGAACTAGTCCGAAATATTCCCAGTTTCGACGCTATTTTCATTCCGGCTGATTTTCCAAAAGAAGCGGCGCAAAGGAACGGCGAAATCAAAAACGCGGCAAAAATTTTTGGCATGAATGACCAAAATCTGGCTGCAATCGCCAACTCGCAGGACGCGGATTCGCTCAACCCGGTTCTCGTAAAAAGCAACATCAGCGAGGAGGAGGCGCTTATTTTTTCCGAAAAAAGAAACGAGCTCGAAGGATTCCAACTGGAAAAAACGGCCGTCCGGCAATATGAAAATGGAGCACAATTTTCAGCTGTTATCGGATATACGGGAAAAATAAATTCCAATGAGCTCAAGAAATATCCTGATTATCGCTTGACGGATTATATCGGAAAAATGGGACTGGAAGGCAGTTATGAAAAATATTTGCGCGGATTGAACGGAAAGCAAAAAGCCGAAGTTGACTCGGCGGGAAACATCAAGAAAGATCTGGGGACGGACAATCCGGTCAACGGAAATGATTTGCATTTGGGAATAGACGCAGGCCTCCAGAAAAAAATCCATGAGGTCCTGGAAAAGAAACTGGTTGAAACAGGCACTAAGACGGCAGCCGCAGTCGCCATCAACCCGAAAAACGGCGAGGTTTTGGCCCTGGTCAGTCTGCCTGGATTTGACAACAATCTTTTTTCGCAGGGAATCTCGGCAGAGGATTATGGAAAACTAATCGGCGATGAAAACAAACCGATGTTCAACCGTGCCATTTCGGGCGAGTATCCTCCGGGTTCGGTTTTCAAACCTTTGGTTGCCGCCGCGGCGCTTCAAGAAAAAACAATTGCGCCGGATACGACGGTTGATTGCCACGGAAACTTGAATGTCGGAAGCTACAAATTTCCCGATTGGAAAACGCACGGCCTGACCGACGTTCGCAAGGCCATCGCTGAAAGCTGCGACATATTTTTCTATGCCGCCGGCGGAGGCTCAAACGGCATTCCAGGCATGGGAATCGACCGTATGAAAAAATACGCCAACCTTTTCGGACTCGGAGAGCCATTGGGGATTGACATTGCCGGAGAAGCCGGCGGACTGATACCGGACCAATCCTGGAAGCAGGAAAAAATCGGGGAGCGCTGGTATTTAGGGGATGATTATCATTCTGCTATCGGGCAGGGATTTGATACAGCGACTGTCCTTCAGCTTGCCAACTATATCGCGGCCATCGCAAACGGAGGCACGGTATACCGTCCGCATATAGTGAGTTATGTCAAAAAAAACGACGGCACCGAAGAAAAAATAAATCCGGAAATATTGAACAAAAATTTCATTTCTCCTTCCAATATTTCGGTGGTCAAGGAGGGGATGCGGCAGACAATTGTTTCCGGGACGGCGCAGCAGCTCAAAGGCCTTCCTGTTGACGTGGCCGGAAAGACCGGGACATCCCAATTCGGGAGCGAGAACAAAACGCACGGCTGGTTCGTTTCGTTCGCACCTTATGATGATCCGGAAATCGCTATGGCGGTTTTGGTTGAAGGAGGCGGAGAAGGCCATTCAACAGCGGTGCCGGTGACAAAAGACGTACTGGAGTGGTATTTTGAAGAATGAAATAAGTGAAGTTTGCGGATGGGCTTGACATAAAAGTTATATTTAATTATTATTTGAGCGGTTTAAGGAATAATCTTTAGTGCTCCGAAGAGGGTGCTTTTTAAATCATTTTTATAAATCCATATGGCAAAACTTCTCACGCCTGAAGGGCTCAAGAAACTGGAAGCCGAACTCGGTATGCGAAAAACGGAGATGAGGCAGAAAATCGCCGCTATCATCAAGGAAGCCAAGGAACAGGGGGATCTCTCTGAAAACGCCGAATATACCGAAGCCAAGCGCCAGCAAGCCGACAATGAAAGGCGGATAATGGAGCTTGAAAACCAGATCCGCACATCAGAAGTGGCCAGTTTCGTGGAAGGCTCCAATGTAGTCCAGATGGGCTCCAAGGTAAAAGTGAAGTTTAATAGGGATGAACAAATTTTCGAAATTGTCGGTTCGAACGAAGCCGATCCTTTAGTGTGGAAAATCTCCAACGAATCGCCGATCGGGAAGGCGCTTCTCGGCAAAAAAACCGGCGACAAAGTGAAAGCCGGCACGCCGAGCGGGGAAAAAGAGTATAAGATTGTGGAAGTGAAATAGATATCTTCGAAGGCAAGGTTGGCCGGAGCGCCGACCTTGTTTTTTTTATTAGAAAAAGATAGTATATAATCACTAGCAACTAAGTCATTGGCGGTGAGGCAGGTCGTTGGTCTTTGGTTACAGAGAACTAAAAACTAATGACCCATAGCGAATCTCACTGCTCACAGCTTTGTTGCCCACAGCTAAATTTATGTTGAATGAAATAAAACAGACAAAACTTAAGAAACTCGGAAATCTGCGCTCTGTCGGCATGGAAGCATATCCGGAAAAAACCGAGCGTTCAATGGCCAATCGGGACGCGCTTGAGAAATATGATATTCTCCAGGAAAAAGAATTGAGTCTGGCCGGGAGAGTCCGGTCGCTTCGTCCTATGGGCGGGTCAGCTTTTGCGCATATCGAAGACGAATCGGGGAAAATCCAGATTTTTTTGAACAAGAATAATTTGGGAGATGCGAAGTTTAACCTGTTCGTTGAAAACGTGGAGGTTGGCGATTTTATTGAAACGCGCGGAAAGCTTTTCCAAACCCAGACCCGGGAAAAAACCCTTCAGGTGGCGGACTGGAAAATTCTCTCCAAAAGCTTGGCTCCGGTTCCGACTGAATATTTCGGCCTCAAAGACACGGAAGAGCTTTTGCGCCGCAGATATTTGGACCTCATGATGAATCCGGAGGCGCGGGAACTTTTCCGCCGAAAAAATATTTTCTGGCAAACGGTGCGAAATTTTCTTTCCAAAAAAGGGTTTTTAGAAGTCCAGACTCCTGTCTTCGAAAATATCCCCGGAGGTGCCGACGCGGAGCCTTTCGTCACGCGCCACAACGCCCTCGCGAGGGATTATTTCTTGAGAATATCCCTGGAGCTGCCGCTCAAAAAACTCCTGGTCGGCGGATACGAAAAAGTTTTTGAAATCGGGCGCGTTTTCCGCAACGAAGGGATTGACCGCGAGCATTTGCAGGAATACGACATGGTTGAGTTGTATTCAGCTTATGCCGACCTCAAAGACGGAATGAAATTGACCAAAAAAATATTCCAGGAAATTGCAAAAAAAGTGGGAAAAGAGGAAGCCGATTATGAAGGAAACAAGATTAACTGGCTGGGGAAATGGGAAACAAAAGATTATTTCAAGGTGTTCAAGGAAGAAGTCGGAATTGATCTCGGGGAGGACGTCTCTGCCCCAGAACTTAAGAAAAAGGCGGATGAGCTAAAAATAGAATACAAGCCGGAATATGGCAAAGGGCGGATGATTGACCTCCTGTTCAAGAAAAAAATCCGGCCCAAAATGATCCAGCCTTGTTTTCTGGTCGGCCATCCGATCGAAGTTTCTCCGCTGGCGAAAGGAGACCCGAAAAATCCGAAAAAGGTCTTGCGGGTGCAAGTCGTGGCCGGAGGAATGGAGCTCGCGAACGGATTTTCGGAGCTGAATGACCCGATTGAACAGAGAGCCCGCTTTGAAGCGCAAATGAAGCTGCGCGAAGCAGGCGACAAGGAAGCCCAGATGATGGATGTTGATTTTGTCGAGGCGATGGAATACGGAATGCCTCCCGCGTTTGGCCTGGGAATCAGCGAAAGGCTTTTCGCGTTTTTGATCGGAAAATCCGTGCGGGAAACCGTCATCTTCCCGCCGATGAGGGAAAAGTAATTTTTTTAATAATATTATGGATCGTTTTGAAATGAAACAACCGGAAGTATTAAGCGAAAAAGATAAGTTTACGGGCTTATCGAAGACGGCTCTGGATCAGGAGCAAGAACGCATTGAGCACTTGAGGATGGAGTTGGAAAGCAGGGTGACTGAAGCCAACAAAGATCTGGAAAGGATCAGTCAAGAAAGATTCCGGCGCGGAAAGCAAAAAATAACTTAATTTTATGCTTGACATCAAATTCATCAGGGAAAATAAGGACGCCGTGAAGAAAAATTGCGAGTTGCGCAACATCCAGTGCGATATTGACCGGCTTTTGGAATTGGATGGCAAAAGGAAGGAAATGATTCAGCAGATCGAGGAATTGAAAAAAGAAAAAAACAAGCTGAACGAAGAAATGAAGAGCGCCAAGGACAAGAAAGAAATTAAAGAAATTATTGCAAAAGGCAAGGAAATCAAAAACAAGCTCGAAAAAATACAACCAGATTTCGAAGAAACCGAAAAAGAATGGAAAAAACTTATTATCACAGTTCCCAATATGACCCATCCTGATTCTCCGATCGGAAAGGACGATAGTGAAAACGAAGAGATTGAAAGATATGGTGATCCGCCGAAATTTTCCTTCGCTCCCAAGGGTCACGAGGAGCTGATGAAAAATCTGGATCTCATTGATTTTGAGCGCGGAGCGAAGGTGGCGGGATCTAAATTTTATTTTCTGAAAAATGAAGGAGCGCTTCTCGAACAAGCGTTGATCAGTTTTGCCTTTCAAAAATTAATAAAGAAAGGATTTATTCCATTTATTACTCCTGATCTGGCTAAAGATAATGTTTTGTTGGGAATCGGATATAACCCTCGTGGAAACGAGAAACAGATTTATTCGATAGAAAATACAGATTTAAATTTAGTTGGAACAGCGGAGATTACGATGGGCGGGTATCACATGGATGAAATTATTCCGGAAGATAAATTGCCATTGAAATATGTGGCGCTCTCTCATTGTTATCGAACTGAAGCCGGAAGTTACGGCCGGCATAGTGCCGGGCTTTATCGAGTACATCAATTTACTAAAGTAGAAATGTTTGCTTATACTGCTCCGGAAGAATCAGAAAAAATGCACACTGAAATAAAAAATATCGAAGTGGAAATATATAAAGAGTTGGGTTTGCCATTCAGGGTTGTTGATATTTGCACTGGAGATCTCGGAGGCCCCGCTTATCGTAAATATGATCTGGAAGCATGGATGACTTCTAAAAATAATTGGGGAGAGATTACTTCTGCTTCAGATACCACTACTTATCAAGCCCGAAGACTTAATGTTAAAATTAAAAGAAAAGATGGCAAGAAGGAATTTCTGCATATGCTCAATGGTACCACTATTGCCATGTCGCGGACATTGATTGCCATCATTGAAAACTTCCAACAAGCGGACGGGTCGGTCGTGATCCCGGAAGTTTTGCGAAAATGGATGCCGGGAAATTCTGATTTTATAAAAGCGAAAAATTCGCTTTCTCAGTAGGCTAACCTTGTCTGCTTCGCAAACAAGAACGCGATACTTCGAAAGCTGAATTTTTCGCTTTTATCATATGCAGGACAAAAAAATAAATTTGTCACCCATCAAAGAAATGGAACTCCGGGCGTCCCGCATTCCCGGAGTTGTTTCGCTGGCGCAGGGCGTGCCGTCTTTTGACACGCCCGAAACCGTGAAAAACGCGGCGATTGAGGCCATTCAAAAGGGAAAAGTTGCCAAGTATTCGCTGGCGCCCGGGACGCTTGAATTTCGGGAGGCGATTGCCCAAAAATTGGAGCGGGAAAATAAATTCTATGACTTTGAGAATGAAATCATCGCCACAGCCGGATCCATTGAGGCCATCACAGCGACACTTCTGGCGATTCTCGAACCGGGAGCCGAAGTTCTTGTTCCCGATCCCACCTACACTTCATACCAGCCGGCTATCAAAGTGGCCCGGGGCGTCCCTGTTTTTGTTCCTCTCGACGAAAAAAAACATTGGTCGCTGGATATCCAGGAATTTGAAAAGCTCATCACGCCGCGCACCAAAGCTTTTCTTTTTTGCAATCCCAACAATCCGACCGGAACAATTTTCAAGCGCAACCAGCTTCACGCGCTGGCGCAACTGGCTATCAAGCACAATTTATATATCTTGAGCGATGAAGTATATAAGGATTTTGTTTTCGATGCGAAGGATAGATTATATTCACTGGCTGAATTGCGCGGTATCCGGGACCGCCTTGTCTACATTTTTTCTTTTTCAAAAGCCTATGCCATGACCGGCTGGCGGATCGCGTATCTCGCGACCCATCAGGATCTGGCCAAGCGTATTCTGGCTGTCCACGACGCGCTGGTCACTTGCGCGCCAGTCGTCTCGCAGTTCGCGGCAATGGCGGCGCTCGAAATGGCGGATGAGGAAGTCGCGGGTTTCCGGGAATATTTCCAAAAAAGAAGGGATCTCACCTGCCAAAGGCTGGACAAACTTGGCTGCGTTTTTGAATATCAAAAACCCGACAGCGCCTATTTCGTTTTTCCAAGGATAAAGGAGGATTATCTTGAGAAAATCGCCGGCAGTGGCGGCTCCTGGCAGTTTGCGATAGAATTGTTGGAGAAAGCGAAAGTAGCGACAGTTCCGGGTTCTGCCTTCGGACCCAGCGGAGAGAATCACATTCGGATGTGCTTTGGAAGGAGCGAGCGGGACATAAATTTGGCGTTTGACAGAATGGAGAAGTATTTCAGTAAAATATTGAAATCCTAAATCCTAATTTCTAAATTCTAAACAATATCAAAATTTAAAATCCAAATTATAAAAATTTTTGTATTTGATAAATTTGAGCATTTGAAATTATTTAGGGTTTAGTGCTTAGGATTTAGAGCTTTAGAACACAACAATGAAAAAATTATTAAAAAAGATTGTTAAGTATTATCTGAAATTGCTTACAAGATTGGTTCTTTGGCGCCATCGGCCTTTCATTGTCGCTGTGGCTGGAAGCACGAACAAGACCACGACCAAGGATTATATCCTGAAGTTCTTGAGGGAAAAATATTCTGACGCGGAAGTGCGGGGAAACCCGAAATCCTACAACACTGAAATCGGCCTGCCGCTGGCGATTCTTTATCTTGATTCGGGGGAATCATCTTCCATAAAATGGCTAAAAACGCTTATTCTGGCTAAATTCCGGGCTCTTTTTGGCCGCAAATTTCCCAAAAAAATGGTGCTGGAGCTGGGCGTGGAGGAAAAGGGGGACATGAAATATCTTCTTGGAATGGTTCATCCGGAAATGGCAATTGTCACGAATATAGAAGGAAGCTACACCTATTCGAATTCGAGCCTCGAGAATATTTTTGAAGAAATGAAAGCTTTGGCAAAAAATATTCCGGCAAAAGGATATTTATTGCTAAACGCTGACGATGAGCGGGTGAATGAGCTGGCAAAATCCTCCAAGGCGAAAATTATTACGTACGGGTTCAGCGAGAGCGCCGATGCGAGAGCTGAAAACCTGAAGACGGATGCCCAGGGCCAGACATTTGACTTTTTTTTCCAAAATAAAAAAGAATCAGTCCGGATCAGAAAATACGGCCGGGCAAACATATATGCCTGGATGGCGGCAAAAATAGTGAAAAATATCTTGTAGCCAGTAAAAAATATCCAGAAATTATAACATCTCATTTATTCCAATGGCTTTTTTTCGCAAGAAAGAAAAAAACAAAAGCTGGAAAGGCAGAAGCCCAAAAGTCTATTCCGGGGTTCCCAGGCGGGACAATCGTGAAAAAAAGGGCCGCTTCACGCGTTTTCTTTTTTGGATTTTATTTCTCGGTTTTCTGGCTGTCTGCGCCTATCTTCTCTTTTTTTCCCCGTTTTTGGAAGTCGAAGCGGTGTCGGTCGAAGGGAACAATGAAATTCCATCAGAACAAATAGTCGGAAAAATTGATGGCGTGATGGAAGGCCATTATCTCAAATACTTCCCGAAACGCAATTTTTTCCTGGTCAGAAAAAGCGCGATTAGCGGAGAGCTGAAAAATAGTTTCAATCGTCTTGAAATTTCATCCATTGAGAAAAAATTTCCCCGGACGGTCCTGGTGAAAGTCAAAGAACGCCAGCCGGAACTTGTCTGGTGCAGTGCGGGAGTCTGTTATCTGGCCGACAAGATCGGGCTGGTCTATTCCGGGGCTAACGCGACGGACGAGGAAATCAACAAAAATCGTTTTTTGGTCGCGATTGACGATAACGCCCAGCCGGTTGAAACAGGAAAGACCAAGTTGGGAGAAAATTTTATCCGTTATCTCAAAGAAATGGACGCCGTCCTTGTTGATGACCTGGGATTTTCTCTGGACGGAGATTATCACACGCCGGCCCTTTCGTCGCAGGAAATTATAGTAAGAATAAAAGAAGGAGATGGGAGTTGGACATTGAAACTATCCAGCGCCGCCGCTCCGCAGGACACAAAAAAAGTACTCGAAACGGTTTTCGAAAAAGATCTGGGAGGAGGCAAGAAATCCCAGCTGGAATATTTGGATTTGAGAGTGAAGGGAAAGGTGTATTATAAACTTCGTTAATCCTTTACGAATTACGAATACGCTTCGCTCTACGAATATACAAATTACAAATATTTATTAATTCGTATATTCGTATGAGATTCGTAATTCGTAAAAATTACTCTATTTTATATATTAGAATTGAATGCCCAATCGAGGTGTTAGGTTCTCTTTCCCGCAACCATTGGTAGTCCGGTCTTCCTTCCGTGAGTTTATAATAAAGCGAATTTTGGATGAAGGTAGCGGAAATGGCATACCAGCCGGGCTCCTGTCCCATATTCGCGTGCCAAATGACGGCCTTGTCGCCAATATAGTGAGCTACGTCCCCGCCGCCGAAATAGTCAACGCGGATTTTTTCAATATTGTTTTCTTCGACAAAATCCCGCAGGCGTTTCAGCTCCTGCCCCCAGTCAACATTGGAATCGGTTACGTACTTGTAGCCGTTTTTTGATCCCCCGATAGTTTCATTGAAATAAGCGAGATAGTAGGGATAAGCTAAAGCCGTTCCCGCACCAAGCCAAATGAGAAGGGCAACAACCATGGTTGAATATATCTTTCGCGTATTCCCCCGGAGCTTGGCCCAGAGAAAGAATATTTCTTTGGAAATAAGGATATACATAAACGGCAAAATGGGAAAAAGATGCCGGAAGCCAATGTTCAGATTTCCGGTGATGCTCACATAAGCATAAAGCGCGACGAAAAGCAGCATAGACGTTTCGGCGACATGGCCGTCCAGATAATTTTGCACGTTTTTCCAGACGTGCCGGGGAAAGTCCGCCAGATTGTTGCGAAGAAAGAAATAGATGGCAATGGCCGCAGAACTCAAGAGGAAGATGAGAATTGAAAGCGGTTCCTTGATAAGAAATACCAGAGGGAAATATTCTCGAAAGCTCTGGTTTGTCACCTGGCCGAAAAAATAGGTCGTGTTTCCGCCGGCCACTCTCCCGAAAACCATGAAAAGGCCGATCAAATATTGGCTGTAGGGGCGCAAAACGGGATGATTCGCCATTTTGTGGAGAGTTTCGCCGGTGAGATTCTTCGAGCCTCCGTAAAGCTGGGTATCAACAAGTTGGTGAATTTTTTCGGTCGGCATCTGGAAAATATTGAGCTGATAAACGATGCCGATAAGAAGAATATGGATGAGAAACGCGACCGTGAAAGTGGCGAAATATAAATACAATTTTTTCAGCCAGAATTTCTTGACCTTTCCCGACCAAAGAAAGGAGAATTTCAAAGCATCTTTGCGTGACAAGGCATAAAGGACAATGACCAGGCCGAAAACAGGAAACATGAGAACCGCTGAAAATTTGGCCAGCTGGGCCAGCCCCATGAAAATACCAAATAGTACGATCGTTTTCCAGTTGGGTTCGCGAAGATACTTATAAAAAAAATAAAAAGCAAAAAAAAGAAAAGCGGCGATCCCGAGGTCGGTAGTCACATAATGGTTATGCCCCAGAATATTTGGATCAAAGGCATAAAGAGTGAGCGCCAGGAGTCCGGCTTTGGCGCCGAAAAGCTCCCGAGACCATTTGAAAATCATGAAACCGAGAAAAAGGGCAATGAGGATAATCGGAAAGCGGGACCAAAACAGGATTTTTTCGGTATCGTTTCCGGGAAGATAGATGAACTTCCAGCCGGCATGCCATTGGCCGTTGGGATCAGTTGTCCATTGTTTTTCATCGGTCGGAAATTTGACGTCCAGAAATTGCAAGGGAATGCCAGCCAGGTCCTTGAGAAGAGGAGGATGCTCGGGATTGAGGCGAAAATCAGCGTACTTTATATAACTATATCCGGCGGGAATATGGGCAACTTCATCCATGATAGCGGCGTCCCCCAGCGCAGTACCGATGGAAATGGCGAAAACTAGCAATAAAATTACAACGACAATATAATTTTGGTATTTTTCTAGCATATTTTTAATTAACGTTTATCACATAATAATCAGTTCCGTTTCCGGGTTGGGGGTCAAGTTTTTGGACAAAAGCTTCCGGAAAAGCCGATTTTATTTGAGCTATTATCTCTCCGTCATAATACATAAGAACTATCTTGGCCGGCGCTTTGATATTTTTTGAGTCAAAATCAGCGGGACGGAAATATTTTATTTTCGGATTGGCATAATAGGTGAGAAGTTTCACTGTTTGAGCTGAAACGGGCAGGCCGTCTTCCATAATCTGGCCGTCAGCGTTGGCAACGACATATTTATTCACCCCGGCTGGAAGATTATTGAGATAAAGAGCCATATTTTTGAAATTTTGGGAAAAAGCGGCGTGGATTTGGGGAGCGCCGGCCCAATCAATGAAATATGTTTTGATGCCGACAAACCCGGACCAGACGATGAGAAAAATCAGCGCCGCTCGGCCGCTTTGGGCCAAAGGAAACCGGAAATTCTTTGTTTTTAGATGGTCCAAAAACCTGAAAATCATTTCCACGGCAAATGTGGAAATGAGAATGGCGGCCGGCAGCGCTCCGATGGTGCGCAGGGAATGAGGCAGGCCTTCATAAGTGAGAAGCCCTGGAAGGAGCATCGCCAGAAGCCAGGAAAGAAGCAGGACGGAAATCACAAAATCCTGGCTTCTTTTCCCGTTTCTGATTCTTTGGTAAAGCCAGAAAAATAAATAATAAATCAAAACAATTATTCCAAGCAGGAAAAATATTCCCGTCCAGGACTGAAGCTGCGGCTCGGCGGGAAAATTGTGTCGCCAATTCTGGTCTCCCTGAAAATTGAACATTCCCAGGGTTTTGGTCACGCTTTCCCAGAGGGCCTTCGCCAGGTGCCCCTGGTTCACTTTTGGCGAGAGAACGGAAACAGAGTCGGAGCGGGTTTCAAAATATTCTGGATGGGCAAAAAATGTGATCAGCATCGGAAGAGCGACAAGAAAAGCGGCTAAAATGAACCCCAGGACGGGTTTCCAGTATTCGCGCAGGAAATTTTTCTTTGAAATCAAAAGGGCGATAAAAAGAGCAACCAGAATGGCTGGGGCGATACGAAAAGCGATATAGCCGTGCACGCCGAGGCCGAAAAAAATGCCGGCCAGAATATAATCGATGTACTTCCCGCACCAATTTTTTAGTTTATAAAAAAAACTCGAATTTTTGCGTACACTTTTTTGGCCCGGGGAAATTGGCGCGGGGTAAATCTTTTCTCGGAGCCCCTTGAATAAAAAATAAAAGGTGAAAACGAGGACAAAAGGCAGCATATTGGCCCGAAAAGAAATGCGGCTGAAATTGATGGCCCAAAAAGAAGTGGCATAAAGGAATCCGGCGACCAGCCCGGTGCGGTAAGTGCCGAAAAGTTCGCGCCCGAGAAGCATCATTCCGGCGACTGTCAGCACGCCGAAAAGAACCGACCACATTTTGAGAGTGATGATACTCGTTCCGAAAACTTTGAACCCGAGAGCGATGAGATTCATGAAAAGACCTTCGCGGCCGTAGTTGTTTGAATAAAACCACTGAAATTGCCTAGATTCGAGAGCGTTCAAGGCGTCGGTGCCGTTCACGGCTTCGTCGGGATAAACTCCGGGAGGCAGGGTTGTGATATGATATGTCCGCGCGAGAATGGCGATAGCAAAAATCGCCGCCGCGAGCGTCAAATAAAAAAACTTGTGCTGGAGGAAAGACTTATCCTTCCAAAAAACAAGCATTCTGTCTTTCAAGGCAGATTTTTTCGGCTTTTTTGTTTTTCTTTTCATTTCTATAACAGAAAGTTATTCCTCTGACAACATTATACAGCATGACCCTGTTGCTTGACAATATGCTTTTTCTATACTAAGCAATAGCTAGTGAAGCAAGGCGCTTTCAACGGCAAAGCGCTTAAATTTTCGGCGGGAGGGGAGATTATGAAATTCTGGAAAAGTGTGGTTTTCGTGCTCTTTTTAATCCTAGTTTGTTCTCCAGCTGTCTGCAGTGATGAAGTAGATATGTTCTGCTCCGGGGGGCAAGACCACCGTATTTCTTGTGCTTATGATCCTGGCAAAGACCTGACCGCAATTAGGATTGAACGGTTCGTTGGCACTAAATTGGGAGGATCTTGGGAAAGCCAGGCAAAAGGGAAGGTTATTGTGTTCATTTCATCCGATTTTTTCAGTAGCGGCGATGATGCCATTATTCTGGCAGTCTGGAATGACGAAGGTGCCCTCAACTACGAAATTTTCCAGTTCTCCAATGGACTTTTGCACTTGAAATGGGCCCGAGAAAACATCCCAGAAGGTATTTTGATTCCGGGAGGAAAAGTCATCGGGGAAAAAAGAGGGTGCCAGGGCAAAGGTATTTTTTGGAACAAAAGCCACAGGCGAGTCGAAACCGGACCGCTTCCAATCCGCCCGTACCATCAAAGCGGTCTGGGCGTCATCGTTGAGTTCAAGATAAGCGACCAAGGCAAGGTCGCTATCTCTGAACCCGGCGTCAAACAAGGCGTCAGATTGAAAAAAAGCTCCCAAATGCTGGTCTTGGTCCAAAATGATGAAAGCCCCGTAATCGGGAAAATATCCTTCCAAGGAAATATTTGCTGGATGGAAGGAGAAATCCCGGGATCCTACAGGTTTCCTTTCGCTTCCGAGGGGGAAGTTTGCATTACTCCCATCGGTTTTGAAAAGGAAGAAGAAAAATTCCCTCTGGTAGTCGAATGACTGCCAGACTTCAAAGCTCCTGTGCCAAACTTGCGCGGAATCCATTCGATTCCACGCGGAGCGGCGCTGGGGCTTTTTTCTTTGCGGAAAATTAGTGACAAGTTATCCACACTGCCGAGAATTGCGTATTAGATCATAAAATAATCTTACCGTAGCGTTTTTCGAATTAGCTCCAATTTCCTTCTGATTTCTTTCTGCAATTTTATCGGATTCAATGTTTGGTAGAGGAAGGATAACATAGCTTT
>Ga0172371_10007597_pt1 | contig 15378 bp, 12 predicted proteins | sample Lak12m_FD_114543 | JGI IMG/M metagenome (GOLD analysis project Ga0172371, IMG submission 114543) | Freshwater microbial communities from Kabuno Bay, South-Kivu, Congo - kab_022012_12m | ecosystem: Environmental > Aquatic > Freshwater > Lake | place: Democratic Republic of the Congo: South-Kivu... | reverse complement strand
CGAGCGTACGGACTTCGAGACGAGGAGTACCTGAAGCTGAAGGTGCTGACGTCAACTCTGCCACGACTCTGAGTAGACTGTGAAAAGACCTCAAATCACCCACACAAAGACGCGAAGACCCCCCATCTGTGGCGTGGACGAGCCGATACAGGAGATGGAAGTTGCAGACCTCGACCTGGATGGCGACATGGAACTGATAGCATTCACATGCGCAGGAGGGCTCGTCAAGGTCTGGGACCTGCCGGTGCCGTATGACCGGCGCAAGGTTGAGTGGGGCTCGTTTCACGGCGACGTGCGCCACACCGGCCTCTACGCCCAGCCGGTCCGGGATACCGTCGCGCATGACATGTACTGGTGGGGTCGGTACAAGCTGTGCGGCGACCTCACCGTGGACGACCACGATCTCACCGTGGAACCGGGCACCTGGGTGCAGGCGGACGTCGGGGCACCGGGCCCCGGGATTACGGTGAGCGGCGGTTCGTTCACTGCCATGGGGACTCGCTCGGCCCCGACCTACTTCGAGTCAGGATCCGCCGGCCAGCCCTGGGACGGCGTGCGAGTAGACAGCGGGTCCGCATCGGTCATCGGCTGCAACATCGCTTTCGCGCTCGAAGGCCTGGCTGCGACGAACTGCAATCCGCTGTTGGTTTCGGGTGATACGTTCTCCACCTGTCTGATCGCCGGAATAACGAGCATCAACAGCCCCGGGACGACGGTTGAGAGCTGCTATTTCACCGGCAATGGGATCTATGACATCTTTGTGAACAACATGGACGCGTTCAGTCCCTGCATGATCAAGGGGAACGAATTCGACAATAGCGCGGACTACGGGATTTGGGTCGAGTATGCGCCCGCGGCGGCCATAGCCGACAACCGGTTGTCGAACTCACGACCGTCCTCGCAATACGGCATCAAGTACAGGGGGGCCGGTGGGTCGCCGCCGCAACCGCTCGGCGATATTGCCGGCAACACGATACGCGGATATGGCCAGGGAGGTATCCTCTGCGACGCCAGCTCACCCCGCATCTACGGCCACAACGACGTGGATGACAACTACGGCGTCGGCATTTGCTGCCTGCAGATCTCGTGCCCTACCGTTGAGTCTTGTGCTATTGTCGACCACTTCTACGGCGTGGTGGCCATGAGCATGTCGTTTCCGGTTCTGGGGGACTCCCAAGGGGCCGGATACAACACGATCGACAACTCGGCCCTCAACTTGGTCAACGTGAACGAGTCGCAGTTGCAGCCGGTTATAGCCGAGAACAACTGGTGGGGACAGAGCCCACCTGACGCGCAGAAGTTCTCGGGCAATGTCGATTACGTGCCCTGGTTGGACAGTGCTCCGGGCGAAGGCGGGCAGTGGCAGCCCAGTGCGCTGGACTTCCCGCTGGCGATCGGGCAGTACCGGCCCAACCCTTTCTCATCGGCCACGCGCGTCATGTTGTCCAACCCGAGGCAGCAGAGACTGGTCGTCAGCATCTATGACGTGACCGGCCGGCACGTGCAGACGTTGATGAACGCGGTGGCGCCGCCGGGGAGAAGCTGGCTGACGTGGGACGGCTCGGACGTGAAGGGACGGAAGGTCGGATCCGGCGTCTACTTCTGCCGCCTGAGCGCGGCGAACGAGGACAAGGTGAGTCGAGTTGTTTACGTGAGGGGGAAGTGATGAGGCGAATGGTGACGGCACTCCTGCTGCTCGCGGCGCTGGCCGGCGCTGTCGATACGCTGTCGGTGTCCATCGGCCCGATTGCCTGCATTCAGAAGGACGGATTGGCCCGCCTGCTGGCGCGGTTCGACCTGTCGGCACTGTCCGAATCCAGCTACGTCTACTACGCCCAGATCGTCGTTCCCTGCGACATCGCCGAAACCACGGCCATCGAGACGCGGCGGCTCACGACGCCATGGTCGCGCGAGAACGTGCGTTGGGACTACCCGTGGCGGAAGCGCGGCGGCGACTTTGACACGACCAGCACCGCGTTGTTTGTCTACATCGCCGGCCGGCACAAGTCGCTGGCAATGGACGTGACGCAACACGTGCGGGATTGGCTGCGGTTGGGACACGGCCACAACTACGGGTTGCTGTTCAAGGATGGCATGACCCGGGAGGTCGGCTTCAGGAGGTTCCAGGGTTTGTCAGAGGTGCTGGCCAAGGCCCGCCTCCGTGTCGTCTATCGCGCTGCCTCGGTGCAAGTGCACGACGAGGACGGGGCGGCTCAGTCGCCCAGCGTCAGATCGCCACACTGACATTCTGCCGGGCAGGCACGTTCCAGGGTCGGTGAAGAAGGCGGTAGTGTCGAGGTAGGTGCTGGGGAAAGGCAAAGGTAGAGGTTGAGGTAGAGAATCAGAAAGCAGAACTAGACCAAGAGGGGCGGGCGCAGGCCCGCCCCATCTCATTACCCAGCCGGGGCGGGGTGGAGTGCCCCCGGTAGCATGGACACCTGGAAGAGCGGGTGTAGCATGAAGCCGGAGGTACGAATTGAGCACAGAGAGAAGGCCGAGGAAGATCTACACGCGTGAGTTCAAGCTCAACGCGATCCGACTGACGACCGAGGGCGGCGTGACCGTCGCCCAGGCGGCCCGCGACCTGGGCCTCAACGAGAACACCCTGCATTCCTGGCGGAAGCAACTGAGTAATGACCCGCTGCACGCGTTTCCCGGCAAGGGACACATGAAGCCGCTGGAGGAAGAGAACCGCCAGTTGCGGCGCGACAACCAGCGTCTACAGCAGGAGAGCACGTTCTTAAAGCGAGCGGCGGTCTGGTTGGCGCGGGAAGCGCACAGAAGTACCGAGCGATAGCGAGCCAGGCCGGAGAGCTACCCGTGAAGCTGATGTGCCGTGCGGCCAAGGCTTCCCGCAGCGGGTACTACGCATGGAAGAACCGACCGGAGAGCCGGCACGACACCACCCCCGCAGGCATTGCGGAATCGGAACCGGCCGGCTCGCCTCTAACAGGACCTTTGCGTCTGGCTTGACTGCGGAAGGGGGAAACCTATCATCATGTCGATAGGGGGTGCCGAGAGCGGTGAGGCGAGGGGCCTCGCCGCAACGGTTTTCTCGACACCAAGTCCGCATATGCTCCGCATTCCTGGCACGCGAACCGCGGCCAAGGAGGAAATGTGAGAAGCAGTGCAGTGTCGCTGGCTGCGACTGGCCAACGCCAGGTCGTGCCTACCCGAAGGATGACTGCGCCATTTCGGGTGTACCCAATAGAGACCGGACCCAAACAACGTACAATCTGGAGGATGGAATGAAGAGAAACGTGATAGGATTGACTGCGGCGATTCTGCTGGCCGCGCTGCCGGCCTATGCCACCAACCCGCCGGCCGTGGAGTGGCAGAAGTCGTTTGTGTGGGACACCGCAGGTCGATGCGTGCAACAGACGCGAGACGGCGGCCATGTCGTCGTCGGGAGCTTCCACCCGGGCGATATCCTCTCGGGCGGTATCTACAGTGACGTATTCCTCTGGAAGACAGACCCGGCCGGAAACACTCAGTGGTGGAGGTGCTACGGCGGGCCAAGGTATGACTGGGCAAATACAGTCAGGCAGACAGATGACGGCGGCTATGTCATTGGGGGCTCCAGCTACGATGATGACAGCGCAGGTACCGCGGGGGGTACCAAAGGGGTCATTATCAAGGTCGACCCCCTTGGGAATCAGGTGTGGAGATATGCAGACCACAGCTTGCCGTTCGTGACTGACGTTGCGCAGACCAGAGACGGCGGCTACGCGGTGACCGGATGCTGGTCCGGCTTTGACAACGTCCGTCTATCGAAGTTCACCGCGCAAGGAAACCTGGTGTGGAGCACCGCACTACCGGCGTCCTACTCCGAGAATTGGGCAGACGGAGACCCGCCCTTACAGCAGACTTGCGACGGCGGATACATCATTGCCGTGGAGGCGTTGCTCAAGACCGACTCAACCGGGCAACTCGAATGGAAGAAGACCTATCCGGACGTTACCGTCTTCTTCTCCGTGCAGCAGACGGCCGACGGAGGTTTTGTCGCCACGGGAATGGGTCCGACTCCGCTGGTGCCCTGGCACTCGCGCAATCTCATACTGCTAAGGACCGACTCATTGGGGAACAAGCTGTGGATGCAGAGATACAGAGGCGATTCTCAGTCGTGGGGCCTGTGCGTGCGAGAGACTTGGGACGGTGGTTTCTTCATTACCGGCTACTCGGGCGACCCTTGGCTACTGCGAACCAACTCGCAGGGCGCCCTCAGTTGGGCGAAGACTCTCTCGTTGCGAGACTATGCTGAGTGGGGCGAACCGACGGCCGACGGCGGGTACATAGTGAGCGCCGGTCTCTACCTGATTAAGCTCGAGTCGGACCGCTGGAGGTGACTTTCATGACTTCCTCAAAGACTCGGTTCTTGGTGCTGGTCGTGGCGATGTGCCTGAGCGCCCAGGCAGTGAATCTAAACAGGAGCATGCTCGGCATTGCCGGGTGTACCAATTCACTAGCTCGCAACAACTATAACTGGAAACTCGACGAGGTAAATGAATGCGGGCACAACATCTATGCGACACTGCAGAGCATCGCGGATAGGCCACTTGTGGCCCAGAACAAGCTGTTCAATTTCCTTAATCACTCGTGCCTGTACGACGACGGGTACCCCCATATTGAGGGCATATTGAACCAGTGGCGGCAGCTCGGCATGGAGTGTCTACCCATCGACCCCAACTTCCCTCTCTCGTCGGCCGAAATCGAGGCGTGGCGACCATGGTTCTTTATCTGGAGACTCCAAAACTCGTGGCACGGCGGGGTCTTCATCCCGGAGTTGCCGGGCAAGTACGGTGCGCGAAATGACTTGCGTCATCAGAATGACATCTTTGACTTCCTCGGCATGATGAAGCAGCGGCAATTGGAGATGCACGGCAACGCCATTGCCGAGTGTTTTCTCTTTCGCTTTCCCGACGATAAGCTCAACAACTGCAATTCGGTGAAGTTCAATTGGGGCTACGACAGCACGATGAAATACCACAAGATACGGCACAACCTGTACTGCTGTTGGAAGGAGAAGTTGACGGGCGAGTATCCGTGGACAACCAACCCCTCGCCGTACGCGTGCCTCAACTGGGACGCAAGCAAAGGCCGGACTTGGGACACGCTCATCAGTCAAAGAGCGAACCTGGCGGGGTGTACGTCAGTCGTGTTCGTGCAGTCGTGCACAACGACCCTCGCGCGTCCTGGCAACACGATTAAGATACTCGGCTCCACTGACGACGGTGCGAACTGGGACCACACTGTCGGAACCGACACGACCAAGAGGGCAGTGCTGGCGTGGGCCGTCGGCCAAAGGGACGTTCGAATCGCCTGGGTATACCATGGAGACGTTCAGTACCAGAAATTCTGGTGCGTCGATGACGCCGGGCTATGGACGAAGCCCGCGCTCGAACGGGACGTCGCCCTGACGGAGATCTGGAGGCCAACGGGCACGATGACCCAGGGGATGCAGGTAGTTCCGACGGCCTTCGTTTGGAACTGCGGCAAGTTCGAGGAAGACATTTCGGTTACGTTCGAAATCGACGGCCTCCCCATCGGCTCGACTTGCGCTAGACTGCAGCCGGTAGACGATACGGTGCTGGAATTCCCCACCTGGACGGCCATCCCAGGGACGCATACAGCGAAGTGCTACGCCAGCATTCCCGGTGACGAGGTTCCACAGAATGACACGGCAACGCTGACGTTCAGTGTTGTATCCGACGACTGGGTCAGGATGTGTGAGATCTACGGTGGACATTCATTTGGCAACGGTGCGTGTCTTGCCACAGTTGACACGGAGAATGTCTACTGCGTTCCGGACTGGATGAAGTTCTTCGCTAGATACACTGTCTCGAAGAACCTCTGGAGCACCTGTGCCCCCACGCCGAAGAACTTCTCCAACGGCGCCGGGCTGACCTATCCCGGATTTGGGGACCTTCTCTACGCTGTGAAGGGTACTGGCAAGCAGTTCTACGCATATAGCGTGGCTGGCAATACATGGGACGCACTCCCCAAAGCACCGTTCGTGATGGGAAGCGGCAGCGGTCTCGCCTACGGAGGTGACGGTTGTGTTTACGCGCTCCGGGGCAACAAGAGGAAGAACTTCAGTCGGTACAACATCGCAACGACCTCCTGGGAGACCAGACAACAGACGCTCGACAAGATCGGTAGCGGTGGTAGCCTGGTCTGGACGCGCGGCGACTCAATGTACGCCCTGCGGGGCGACGACTACCCGGACTTCTATCGGTACTTGACGACCGCTGACACATGGGCTCGACTTCAGTCGCTACCGGTGAACGTGGCTGCTGGCGGAGCCTTGGCGTACTACCCGCCGGGCAACAAGCTCTTCGCGTCCGTCGGCGGGACGCGAGATTCGTTCTATGTCTATGACATCCAAGCGAACTCCTGGACTCGCAGGCACAGTGCGCCCGACAAAGTACGCAGGGGTGGTAGACTTGCTTACTGCAACCATGCGATATACAGCGGGCTGGGCTATCGTTCGAGCAAGGATTTGTGGCGCTACTCGCCACCAGCTGGCGGGTTTCTGTCGGCTGGCGGGGACGATGGTGAACCAGTTGAGGCGGTTGCATCCTGGTCAGTGCCGGCAGATAGAAAGCCGGGCTCACGCCTGGACCCGGGGGAACTGCTCACCTTTGACCCAAACGACAAGTACGCGCCGCAATATTCGCCGGATGGCATCTGGATCGCGTACACCGCCTACGACTCCGTTCGGGACTGCAACGGTCTCTACCAGATACCTGCGAGCGGCGGGCCAGGCATGGCCCTGAGTCCGGACAGCCTCAACTACGAGGACCCGGATTGGGCTGGCAGCGGCGGTTGGCTCGTGGCGGCCGCTGATGATGGCATCTACAGGATTTCACTGGGGATGCCTCCACTCAGGTTGGTGGAAGGCATCGTTTCGACTCCTCACGTAGTCGAGGGCGACTCCTGGGTCATCTACGAGAGGTGGGACCCAACCGCGCGTTCACACCACGCGCACAAAGTGCGATCGATTGGGACCGGCGACACCTGTCTCACCCCGGGGACCAGCGAGTATCTCGATCCGCGGTCGGTTTCCGACTCCGCGTTCGCATGCGTCAAGCTCAAGGACGAGGTGTACCAACTAGCCAGGGATTCTGCGGGACAGGAGTCGTGGTTGACTTCGGACTACATGCACAACGTCGGACTGGATGTATCGCCGGATAGGCAGTGGCTTACGTACACGAAACTGGACGAGTCCGGATTCTGGCAAGTGTACACGATGCGCGTGAACGGAACCGAGGAGACGAGAGTCACCGACGGCGTCTGCGACTGCGAGACGCCGGTCTTCTCGCCTAACGGCCAGTACATCGCGTACTCCAGGTGGCCGGTCGATCCGACGGGCTCGTCGGAGTTCAGCCAAGTCTGCTACAGTGACGTGAACATCCCCGGAGGCTGGGTGGCGCTTCATGACGCAGACGCGGAGCGTGAGAATCCGTGCTGGTCGCCGGACTGCCAGTACATCATCTACGAGAAGTCGGTGGAGTCGAACCTACCCAGCCTGGCGAAAAAGAAGAAGCACAAGCAGATCGGTCGGGCACGCACGCGCCTGAAGCCTTTCGACGGGGTGCAGGGACTCGACGCGCTGCCCAGGGCTTTCGCGCTCTATCAGAACCGACCCAACCCCTTCGGTCGGGCAACGACGATTCGCTACGCGCTGCCGGTGCCGTCATTCACCGAACTCAGTATCTACGACGTTTCTGGGCGGACGGTTACGAGGTTGATTCAGTCCGAGCAGAAGCCGGGCTACTACTCGGCCGTCTGGAAGGGCACCGACAAACACGGACGGAGCGTTGCGGCCGGCACGTACTTCTATGTCCTGAAGTCGAACGGCAAGATAGCGCAGAAACGGATGCTGCTGGTTAGGTAGTCCTGACCGGATAGCCACGCTGTCCGTCGCGCACAGGCTGCCCGCAGAGACGCGGGCAGCCTGTGCAATGGCCGCCGCCCGACCGTGGGCAGTGAGCTACCGCTATGGCGCGGGCGCGGGGACGCTGAAGACGTCGTAGCGGATGGCGGCGAGGACGTCCGACTTCAGGCCGCGAGCAGACCATTTCTCCAGCAGCACCTGCGCCTCTTTCGCCAGGGTCGGGCCAGAGATGGTCCGGCCGTGCGAGAGACGGAAGAGCTGCCGGGCAAAGTCGAGGTAGAAGACGACCTTGATAATGCCGAATGACGAACTCCGAATGCCGAATGTAGGATCCCGGACTTCGGACTTCGCACCTCGGCCTTCGTACTTGTCCTAGATGCGGGCGGTCGTCTGTGCCGCGATCTCCGGCGAGAACTTGGCCTTCCAGCGCGAGATTCGGCGTGTTACATCGGACATTGCGAGACTCCTTTCCGGCCGTGGGGCCGGGTTTGCCACTACTCGGGGGTCGTGAAGCGGATAGCCGGTTCACATGACCCTCTATATGTTTATACGCTCGTACTCCCCGAAAATGACACAGGAATCTTGCGGACCCCGACAGAAGCCGCCTGGCCTCAAGAACCGTGGCCCGACGTTGTACCCGGAAGTCGGACTGCCAGCAGGCGGGTCACTCCCGGGGTGACCTCGGGGTTCAAGGCCGCGCTCACTGCCGCCGTCAATGTTGCTGTCATTCAAGGATTTAGCACGCCTTTCAGTTCCGCGTCGAGCGCCCGGCTCAGCGTGGCGGTCAGCCGCGCGCAGACCGGCGAATTCAGCGCTGCTGTCAGTCAGGGCGTCAACGCCAGCTTCAGCCCAGCCGTCAATTGCGTGGCGAACCGCGCGTCGATTCCCGCCCTGACTTGCGCGTTCAGTCTCCTGTCGAGTGCCGCACTGAGTCGCGGGTCGAATGGTGCGGCGAGGGCTGGATTCAAAACGGCGGCGAACTAGCCGGTTCTGGTGCGAGTGCCTTGGCCGGCGCCGGCCATCACGCCTAACTCCCGGGAGTACAGGGCAATAGCGGCATCGCGATCCTGCCGCACCCGAGATTCCTGAGGAGGAGTGGCAGCCTTGGCGCCGCAGTCCGAAGGCCTGGCTGATATCCATATGTAGTGGCGGGCCGTTCCACGACCACAATTCTGCCGCCCACCCCTCGGCCCGGGGGCCGCCGAGGGGGTAGCCTTGGCCGACGCAGTGCGCGACGCGCTGAAGCCCACAATGACCGGAGCATTGAGTCTGGCATTGAGCCGAACAACGACTCGAACATCTTCATGATCAATGTCTCGACCAACGTCACAGACAATGCGTGGTTCAATCGAGGATAGAGGTTGAGCTCAAGGTTGAGGTCGAGCGCAGGATCCAGTGACCGACGCAGTTGCAGACACACTTCACTACGCAGTGAGTGATACCTTGGCCGGTGCTTTCTGACGGACAATGTGAGGTACGTTGACCGACCAAATCGCGCCTACGGCGCGACACCGGTACGGCACTTCACTGGGCAGTCAGGGAGTTGCTTCGGGTCGCTTCGAGCTAGGAGAGGACAGGTACCACAGAGCCGGCGTCGGGGATGACATAGACCCTGGCGTCCCGGCCGAGCTTGGTGAAGGCCGCGTCGAGTGCTGCCTGCGCGGTCCTGAACGGATGCATGAATACGCTCTTCACGACTGCGTCGTCGATGCCCATCACCGTGTACAGGTCTGCGGTCTGCATTATCTGCGCGAGGCGGGCGGATTTGTGCCAACCGAGGACGGAGGAAGGAGGAGGGAGGTGAGAGGAGTGAGGAGCGAGGAGTTCGGAGGGGGAGGAGCCTGAGCGGCTGGGGGCGATATCAGATTGCAGATTGCAGATTGCAGACTGCAGAATGTCGGCGGGAGAAGAGCAACCACGAAAGACCTGGATGAAGCTGTCGTTGCCGATGCCGTCGAAGCAGGCCGAGACGGTGATGTGGATGGACGGATTGTTGAGCGCCGGTCGGGCGAACTCGACCGCGCGCTGGGCCTGGTAGAAGTTGATGTTGGACGGCGGTCCGAGCACGCTGAGGACGATGTCGGCCTTCGCTTTGACCGGTATCGCGAAGACCTTGTGCGCGTCGGCTGCGGCTTCGTCAAAGGACTTGAAGAGGTCGCCGTAGCGGATGGAAAGCAGGTTGTGATTCCGGTCCTGGACAAGCTGGATTGAGAAGACCGGGCGCGGGAGCATCTTCGCGGCTTCGGTCATGTCTTCGTGCACCGGGTTGCCTTTGAGCGATAACGTCGCCGAGCCTTCGCGCGTGACCATGTTGTGGTTCTGAGTTATCGTGTCGTAGCCGGCGACGCCGGGCAGGAAGCCTTTGCGGCCACCGGTGTAGCCCGCGAAATAGTGCGGTTCGATGGAGTTGATGGTGATGACTTTGTCGGCCCAGAGCAGTTCCTTGTTCAGCCAGACGTCGGTGCCGAAACTGGTCTTGCCGAGAAAGAAGAGTTTCGCCTTGTTCCTGGAGTCGTGGTACAGAATCGGCGATTGGCGGAAGTCGGCACCGAAGATGGCCTGGAACTCAGTTTCGGTCGGCGGGCGGTGCGTGCCGAGGCAGACGAGGTACTTCACGTCCCTTTCGTGCAGCGCCGAGTCGAGGGCAGCGAGAACCGGCGCGTTGGGCGTGGGCCGCGTGTAGTCGTTGACGAGCACGAGCACGCGCTGGGAATCGCCGAGGAAGGCGGCGCAATCCTCCGCGGTTCGCAACAGCGCTGCCCCGGTGTCATGAAACGGGCAGCAGTCGTTTGGCTTGAGGACGGCGATGAGATTTCGGTCCGGAATCTCTACCGGTTCCCGGTCGCGGGCATGGTTGAGTTCGATGCGCACGAGCAAGTATAGGCACGCGGACGCTTCTTTACAAGCCGAGTCCGCATCCATAGAATAGCCTACTATGAAAAAGCAGCCGGTTGTCGCAATAGCGATGGGCAGTGGCTCGGACCTGCCGGTGATGTCGGAGACAAGCAGCGTTCTGGAGGAGTTCGGGGTGGCGCATGAGGTCCGGATAGTGTCTGCGCACCGCACGCCGGAGCTTTGCAGGGCGTTCGCACGCCGAGCGGCGGGGCGCGGCATCAAGGTGATCGTGGCCGGGGCAGGCAAAGCCGCGCATCTGGCCGGCGTGATTGCCGCGCACACGACGCTGCCGGTCATCGGCGTCCCGCTGGATGCGGGCCTGAGCGGGCTCGACGCGCTGCTTTCGACCGCGCAGATGCCGGGCGGCGTGCCGGTCGCCTGCATGGCCGTCGGCAAGGCCGGGGCGAAGAACGCCGGCATCCTGGCGGTCGAGATGCTCGCGCTCGGGGACGCCCGGCTGGCCCGGGGGCTTGTCGCCTATCGGGCGAGGATGGCCCGTGAGGTCGAGCAGAAGTCCAAGGCGTTGAAAGAGGGCACGCCCGGCAGCAAGTAGCCGAACGCAAGTCGTCCGGCAGTAGTATTGGAGGCAACAGAATGCTTGTAACACAGACAGAATTGCCCAACATCAAACGCACGGCGCAGGGCAAGGTCAGGGATATCTTCGAGGTCGGGGAGTACCTGCTGATCGTCGTGACCGACCGGCTGTCGGCGTTCGACGTCGTCCTGCCCGACCCGATTCCGGACAAGGGAAGGGTCCTGACCCAACTCTCCCGGTTCTGGTTCGACCGGTTCCGGGACCTGGTGCCGAATCACGTCGTCGAAACCGACGTCGCGGAGTTCCCGGCCGATCTTGCGCAGTACCATGACCAACTCGATGGCCGGGCGATGCTCGTTCGTCGGGCCAAGCCGCTGCCGGTGGAATGCGTGGTGCGCGGGTACTTGGCGGGCAGCGGCTGGAACGACTACCAGAAGACCGGCGCGGTGTGCGGTATCAAGCTGCCGGAAGGAATGAAGCAGGCGGAGAAGCTCCCGGAGCCGATATTCACCCCTTCAACCAAGGCGACTGCCGGTCACGACGAAAATATCACCCAGGAACAGGCGGCCGCGCTGGTCGGAGCGGATGTTGCCCGGGAAATAGGGGAAGTGTCCCTCAATATCTACCGGAGAGCGGCGGAGTACGCGCTGGAGCGCGGGATCATCATCGCGGATACCAAGTTCGAATTCGGGACATACGACGGCAGGTTGATGTGGATTGACGAGGCGCTGACGCCGGATTCGTCGCGGTTCTGGTCGGTCGCGGAGTACAAGGTCGGGATGTCTCCGCCGAGCTTCGACAAGCAGTTCGTGCGGGACTACCTGCTTTCCATCAAATGGGACAAGACCCCGCCCGCGCCGAAGCTGCCGGCCGAGGTTATAAAGGGAACGTCGGACCGCTACCGCGAAGCCTACCGATTGATTACCGGGAGCGGACTTGGATGACCGGATTCAACCACAAAGACACCAAGACACCAAGATGAGTGAAAGTGGAGTGGTTCGGTCTGGGTTCGCTTTGTGCCTTTGTGTCTTGGTGGTAGAATCGGGGTTCGTTTGTTTGTAGCTGATTTCGACTACGACCTGCCGAGGGAGTTGATTGCCCAGCAGCCGCTCGCGCAGCGCGACGCTTCGCGCATGCTCGTGCTTGAACGTGCTGCCGGCAAGGTGCAGGATGCCATGTTCAGCGATATCGGTCGCTGGCTGAAGAAGGGTGACCTGCTTGTCTTGAACAACACGCGGGTCATTCCGGCGCGGGTGTTCGGCAAGCTCGAGACCGGAGGAACGCTTGAGTTCCTTCTGCTGCGCGAGATCGAGCCCGGGACCTGGGAGGCATTGTCGCGGCCGTCCCGCAAGGCGAGGCCGGGCACGGTTGTGCGGTTCGGTTCCCACATTGCTACCATCGTCGAGCGAAAGCCGGAAGGGATGCGCATGGTCCGATTCGACCCACCTGACGTTTCCACTCTGCAGCAGTCCGGGGGCGAAGTTGCGCTGCCGCCCTATATCAAGGAGAAGTGTGGTGACTATGCACGCTACCAGACCGTGTATGCGCAGGTGGACGGGGCCATTGCCGCGCCGACCGCGGGGCTGCACTTCACACCGGAGCTGCTTGGTGCATTGGGGCAGGCCGGCGTCGAGACCGCGATTGTCACGTTGCACGCCGGGCTGGGGACTTTTCGGCCGGTGAAGGCCGACAAGGTCGATGAGCATACTATGCACCCGGAGGAGTTTGAGTTGTCTGAGACCGCGGCCGGGCAGGTGAATCGGGCCTTGGCTGAGAAACGTAGGATCGTCTGCGTCGGCACGACGACAGTCCGCGTGCTTGAAGGACAAGCCAGCGAATTGCCGAATGACGAGAGTCGAATGACGAATCGGGAGAAGCAGAACCAGAGGACCTCCAGCTGGCGGGTGGCGCCGGGAAAGGGGCAGACGAACTTGTACATCTACCCGGGCTACGAGTGGAAGGTGGTCGGGGCCTTGCTGACCAACTTCCACCTGCCCAAGTCAACTCTGCTGATGCTGGTCTCGGCCTTCGCCGGCCGTGAGGCCGTACTGGCCGCATACCGACATGCCATTGAGCGGAGATACAGGTTCTACTCCTTCGGCGATGCCATGTTCATAGCCTGAGGTAGAGACCGAGTGGACCCGATCAGGCTGAACGAACTCGTCGCCGCGACCGGCGGCCGGCTGGTCAACGGCCGGGAGCTGAAGGTGACCGGTGTATCGATTGACACGCGCACGCTCAAGACCGGCGACCTCTATGTTGCCATCCGGGGCAAGCGGCTTGATGGGCACCAGTTCTGCGAAGAGGCAATCGAGAAAGGCGCAGTCGGGGTTGTCGTCGATTCGGAGGCGGCAGTGCCGTCAGGCGGGGTCGGCATTGTGGTCGAGGATACCACCGATGCGCTGGGCCGCATTGCTTTCCGACACCGGGAGCGGATGTCGGCCCGCGTCGTTGGCGTGACCGGGAGCAACGGCAAGACAACGACTAAAGAGATCCTCGCCGCCATCCTCGCGCTCAAGTTCAAAACCCTCAAGCCGGAAGGGAGCTTCAATAACGACATCGGCGTGCCGCTGACCGTGCTGCGCATGACCAAGGACATCGAAGCCGCCGTGTTCGAGCTTGAGATGAACGAACTGGGCGGGACCGCGCGGCTGGCCCGCATATGCCGACCCGAGGTAGGGGTGATAACCAATGTCGGGGATACTCATCTGGAGTTCATGAAGGACCGGCACGGCGTGGCCCAGGAAAAGGCGGAGTTGCTGCAGGCTTTGCCGGAGAAGGGTGCGGCCGTGCTCAATGCCGACGACGCGCTGGTGATGGCTATCGGTTCGACCTATTCGCCACCCCGCCGGGTCACGTTCGGGCTGGAAGAGAAGGCGGAGGTCTTCGCGACCGATGTCCATGACGCCGGGCTTGCCGGGAGCCGTTTTCGGCTGATGGGAGAGCACGAGGTGGTCGTGCCCATGCCTGGAAGGCACAATGTCGCCAACTGCCTCGCGGCCTGCGCCGGGGCCTATGCGATGGGGATGTGGCCCGGCGACATGCCGGAGGCCATCGCTGGTCTGAAGCCACTGCCCATGCGGTTGCGGGTGTCGAAGCTCGGCGACACGATACTAATCGAGGATTGCTACAATGCCAACCCCCAGTCGGTAGGAGCGGCGCTCGAAGTGCTTGAGCACTGCGACGTCGTAGAGAGTCGTGTCGCGTTTTTAGGAGATATGCTTGAATTGGGTAGCTCAGCACAGGCTCAACACGAGGCAATCGGTCGCAGGGTGGGGGCACTTGTAAATAGACTAGTAGCTGTTGGTCCTCTTGGCGAGCATGTCGCCAGCGGTGCTTCGGCAGTCGGGCAGGCGCGAATATGGCGGTTTGAAACGGCTGCAAAGGCACGGGAGGCGCTGTTTGACATCGTCGAGCATGGGGATACAATCCTCGTCAAAGGCTCCCGAGCAATGGCTATGGAAACTATCTGTCAGGAGATTGTGAGACGCTATGGCGAAAGAGAATAGGGCTGTCCCGGCCGACGTGCCGGGTTCTTCTTCATTTCCTCCCATCCAGTTCACCGATACGACCCTGCGCGACGCGCATCAGTCACTTTGGGCCACCCGCATGAAGACGGCGGATATGCTGCCTATCCTTGAGCATCTGGACAAGGTCGGGTACTGGTCGCTGGAGATGTGGGGCGGGGCGACCTTCGACGTCTGCATGAGATTCCTGAACGAGGACCCGTGGGAGCGGCTGAGCGAAATCCGCAAGCGGGTGAAGAACACGAAGCTGCAGATGCTCCTCCGCGGGCAGAATGTGGTCGGCTACAAGAACTACCCGGACGACGTGCTCGAGGAGTTCGTGGCCGAGTCGGCCGCGCGCGGCCTGGACGTTTACCGGGTGTTCGACGCCCTGAACGACGCGCGCAACCTGGAGCGGGCCATCGAGTACGTGAAGAAGCACGGCAAACACGCACAGGGCACGCTCTGCTACGCCATCTCACCGGTGCATACCATCGACTACTACCTGGCCCGGGCGCACGAGCAGCAGGAGATGGGCATCGACT
>Ga0172371_10007596_pt1 | contig 15378 bp, 9 predicted proteins | sample Lak12m_FD_114543 | JGI IMG/M metagenome (GOLD analysis project Ga0172371, IMG submission 114543) | Freshwater microbial communities from Kabuno Bay, South-Kivu, Congo - kab_022012_12m | ecosystem: Environmental > Aquatic > Freshwater > Lake | place: Democratic Republic of the Congo: South-Kivu... | reverse complement strand
TCGAAGGCGAGGGACGACTTGCCCGAGCCGGACAGCCCGGTGATCACCACCAACTGGTCGCGCGGAAGGTCGATATCGATGTTTTTCAGGTTGTTTTCGCGGGCGCCGCGAATACGCAAATAACTCTGGGCCATGACGCACTATTCTAACACATCCGTGTGCGGCATGTCGCGCAAAATTCACCGTATTGTCGATGATTTAACCTGGTGTTTGCACACTCAGGGACAACCACATCTCCGTATTAACAATGCCAGTTTATGCCTTTTCGTGCTTGGCAACATAATCCTGATTCAATCTCTCAATGCAACCAGCGAGTCGTCGATCCAGCCCTGTTCGTGGCAAAGATTCAGGTAATGGATGATCCGCCGATAACTATATCCGTCCCAGCTCGGGCGGGCGAGCACGATCGGCAGGTAGTGCTGGGCCAGCTCCAGCCATTTCGGGTCGCGAGACATATCCCATGCCGCATAGATGGCATACATATCCATCATACGGCCAATCTGGGTGAAGTTCAGGTAGCCGCGCGCGAATTGTTTTTCCAGACAGGAGAGCGCAAATTGGCGAAGCTCTTCGTCGCCGGTTACCTGCCACAGTTTATGCATCCCTTCGAAGCCGGCGTATTCGCCGTAGCCACTCAGGCAATAATCCGTGCCTGGCGGCTCGTTATTCAGCAACTCGCCGTAGTGCGCCATCTTCTCCCGGTAATAACCGACCAGTTCACGGGCGCCGTCCAGGTAGCGCTTATCCCACGTTGCCTGGTAGCCGGCGACCAGAGCAATGATCGGCCAGCCGATCTCGCGACCATCCTGCTTGACGATTTGCGGTTTGCCGACCATATAGCGAAGGATCCAGTCGCAGATGCCAACCGCCACGCGCCAGGCTTCCCGATCGCCGGTAACATACGCGTATTCGAACATGCCTTCCGTCCAGGTATGCGAAGGCACGCATACGGCGTCCTGGTGATAATCCGTGTGATACGGCGTGCCGCCCATGCGCAGCGGGTCCGGGTCCCAGTCTACCACGTCAACCGTCGAGTTATGCAGCATCTGCGCTGCCATTTTCAGGTAGTGTTCGTAGGAACCCCGGCGGAAATACTCCATTGCGTATTCGTGCCCCTGGTCCTCCTCGTTATTCGCCGCGCTATAGCCGGGAATCGCCTCGCCGTAATCCATTATGCCCGCGTGGTCCAGCGGCTTGCTGTGTAGTTGGAGACTCGAGAGCTTCGTCTCTAATCGTGGATACAGTTGCGGCAGGCAGGGCAGCAGCCGGTCGGCCTCCACCTGGCGCGTCGCCCGCACATAGTCCGGCTCCAGCGTAATGGTCACCGGATCTTGAAATAGCGTTCCCCAGGCGAAGAACTCCCGGCGAATCGCTTCGTTGTCTATCTCTTCGGCAGCAAGGCCGCGGCCAAAAAAACTGAGCGCCAGGTGGTGGGTCTTGGTGACGCCGCGCGGCAGTCGCCACTCGCCGGAGCCCGCCGGCCAGATCTCCAGGCTCAGGCGATTCTCGTCGGCATGTATGCCCTTGGGATACTGCGGCGCCATCCGCAAGAAACTGGCGACCAGCGCGCGCCGGTCGTCGCGGACGCCAAGGAATGGATATACCTGGGCATATCCACCCCCCAGGCGCATGCGCGGCGCATCCGGGCGCAGGAAATGCGGGTACTCGCCGGCATTCTCGGCGAAGGCCGACTCGTCTTCGAGCAAGGTAATGCCCGCGTTCACCAGCGTACCCAGCGCAGTCACCGGGCGTCCGTCCGTGCCCGGTGCAGGAAGCCAGACGCGGGCGTTCTGCCGCAATTCGACCAGTCGGGAAAAATTATCGACGCCGTGAACCTTCTGGCGCACGACTTTCACCGTCCGTTGGTCCATTTGCGTTTCCAGGTCGATCCGATACTCCCGCAACAATACGCCCCGCTCCGGTAATTCGCGGCATATAACTGAATGCTCGACCTTGATATACGGATTGTCCGCGAAAAAGTGCAGTTTCAGCCGATACTCGGTCAGCCGCTCGCCGTCTCCCGCGAACAGGCCGCCATCCCAGCGCACCACCGCGCGCAGGGGGGTCGCCTCTTCGAGCGACAGCTTCGGCGCGGGATCATAGCTTGCACGGAATATCTTGCCGCCTGGCGAAACTGCCATAATATCGCTCCGCCCGCCTTCGATCAGCGGCACTCCATCCGCCGTGAGCGTATGAAATAGCTGAAATTGCTCGGCGCGGAATTCTGCCTCCAGACGACTGTTGGAAACGCGGATGATGGAGCCGGTCTGCTCGACACGCACCGGATGCTCCGGCGCCGACGATGCAAGATCTTCGCCCAGCACAACTGTCCAGTCTGATTTCTCACTTGCGGTAAAACTGCCGAGGAAATCGAGCAGCACCCAGCGGAACGAGCCATCGGGCCAGGTCGCCAGCGGCTGCGCCGCCACCGGTGTTGCCCGCCCCACGGCATCCAGCAAGGCGATATCTGTTGAACTCCGGATTATGCCTTCCGGCAGCGGGAGGCCGAAGGTGAAAGGCACATTCATTAGCAGACGATGGTAGTGGTTTTCCAGATGAAGTGCAGTTCTCATTGCTCCCTCTTCGCACGAGTGATTAAGAGCGCCGCCGGCGCTGGTCGGGCAGGCAAATTGTTACAATCACCTTGATTCGGCGACCAATGGCCAGAACCTGCCAACCCCAAACCTTTCACCGCAGCATTACCTCCCGTATGCCGACGTCACGGCCTGCGTCGCGCATGCGAGTGATATAGATACGGAAGAAGCGCGCGCTTGCCGGGCGCGGCAGCGTAAACTCGGTCGTCATGGCGATGTTGTCGGCCTCTTTGTGCAAGTCTGTCCACTGCTGCCCGTCATCGCTGACCTGGAGCGTAAACTCCAGTGGAGGAAGGTCTTCAAACCACTGAATCTTCACCGCGTGCAAGGTCGTTTGTTGCGGCCAGATCACGCACCATTCGGCGGGTTTCCCATTCTTCACACTCGCTTCGTTCGGCTCATTGCGCCAGTAGCTGAACGCCTGCCCATCAACGGCACGGCTGGGCGCATGCATGTATCCGCCGGTCCCCCAAATTTCACCCTGCCAGGCCAGGTTGTCCGGTTCGGCCGGTTGATCCGGCGCCGTCGGCGCGACGGTGAGGCCGGGATTCGGCTGCGAAGGGTAGGCTTGCGAGTATTCCGGCCAGCGATAGACGAAGGACCGTGGCGTGCTCCATAATCCGTGGAGCCCCTGCTTATTGACGGCGGCAACGCGCCAGAAGTAGCGCCATCGCGGCTGCAGCGTTGCCGCCATGACGTATTGCGTTCCGATCACCCCATCAGTCAGCTCGACGCGATCCCGCGGACGGAAAACGGCTTCACGCGCGATCTCGACGGTATAATGCATTCCCCGCGTGTCGCCGCCTTCCCACTCCAGGATAGGCTGGCCGTCGGCGATGGCGGCATCGGGTACCGGTGCCGTCTGGACGGGGGCGGCCGGCAGCGCAAAGGTAGCGGCGAGCATCTCCGGTGTGGCTGGGATGAGTACCAACCAGGCGCCGAGCGGCGGCACGGTCGCCTGATAGCGGAATTCCGTGCCGGCGCGCAGGGAAAGCGGGCGGCCGGAGCGCTTCCAGTCCCATGCGCGATCATCGAATACCAGCGCGCGGGCGCCGGCCGGCACGACGATGGGCAAGGTGGCATCCAATCGCTCCGGTTTATTACCGAAATTGGCGGCATACAGGCCGATGTATGTTTTGGAGTTGAAAGTCTGTACCAGGGCTTTCACGAAGAGTTGGTCGCTGTGACCCGTATTGATCGCCACGGGCACTACCGGTCCGGTCGTGACAAAAGCGTAGCAGATACGGCGCACCAGCCCGAAGGCGTCGTTGGGCGGCAGGCGGTGGTGCGGCTCCTTGATGCCGACCATGGAGATGTAATCGCCGAAGTTGCAATATTCCTGGCCGGTCCAGCCGAACAGATCGCCGTAGAGCGGATCGACCGTGCGCAGCCGCTTGGTGTGGCCAACGCCGTCGATCCATTCGCCATAACGGCGGACAGACAGATCACGAGTTTTTGTGAGGGATAAACGTGTCGTAATTTTCAAGTCGCGTGGCTCGCTGGCGCCGGTGGGAAGCAGGCTATAGCTGAAGAAGCCATGCAGAAACTGGTATGGTGCGAGAGCGCAGTAGCCGGTATTCCATACGCCGTTTTCCGAGTTATACATCAGCTCGTCGCCGCGAAAACCGGCACGGTAGTCGAAGGGTTGCCCGTTGCCCCAGCGATTTATCTTCGGATCACCCGGCGTCATGTCCTTTTCTGTGCGGCTTAACCGGTAGCGGTTAAAGTCGATGGCCACTTCGGGATAATGGTTTCCCGGTTGCGTTTTATCCGGGTAAGGATACTGCCGGTCGAAGGCGTTTTGCTTCACCGGCAAGCCATCGGAGCCGCGGTCTTCCTCTTCCAACGGCGCAAAATGGGTCATCAAGATGTCGATGATGTCACCCATCGGCTGCCCGCGGCGCAGTGCGGTGTCATAGAGCACGGGACGGAGACCCTGTCGCCAATGATTCATCTCCTGGACGCGCCCGACTTCGGGATTGTATTGCATCACCAGGTCGCGCGCAGCCTTGTTCGCTACATAATAATTGCGTGCCCACAGGTCGCCGTGGACACCATAATCCTTCCACTGCTCTCCGTTTTCGCCAAAACCCTGTCCGCGCGATCCTGTTTGCTCGCACTTGAAATTGTAAAAATCCGTATAAGGCGCCAGGCTGCGGATGAGCGGTTCCAAGATCGACGCATACTTGGCGGAATTATACAGGAAAATGTCGGCGCCGCGCGGCACCAGATTCAGGTAGACCGTCTGATCGTGAAACCCGCCTGCCTGGGTTTCAGGATTTTTATCCACATCGATGAAATCGGCCCAGAGCTGCGGTTTGCCGGCAAATTCCCAGATCGTATAGAATTCCTGGTGGCCCATGCCCCAGCCGAGGGCGTTGTCTTCACACGTGCGCTTCACCGCCCACAGGGAGGACTCCGGGGCGCCCAGCGCTGGTATCACCGCCGGCATGCCTTTGCCGTTGAGCACGCCGAGCAGCGCCAGATCGTAATTCAACCGGTTCGGCTCATCTCCCCACGGATAGCCCTGCGCCCAGACGTTGAAGTCGTAATAGACGGAATTGGCATATTGGGGAAGGCGGGCGCCGTCAAGGGATCCCAGCATGATGCCGTCGATGCGGATTGACGGTTGCGGACCGAGGCGCGCCAGCACAGCATCTTTGCGCACGCCGGTAGTCCAGAGAATCAATTCGTTGTTACCCTGCCGCAGCCAGCACGCCGGGATGACCCAACGTCCCTCGATCGTCGCAAGCGGCGGGCGCATGCCTGGTTTGCCTTTCATCGTATCGTAACGCGTGTCGCCGCCGAAGGCGAAATACGGCGCCAGCCGCCGGCCGTTAATTTGCGCGTTGAGCTGGGTGCCATTGAACGGCGCCTCGACCAACGGCACGCGCAATTCCAGCGACTCCCGTCGCGGGAGCCGAAGGTTAAATGTCTGCCGGCCGCCCGCGGCCAATCGACCGATCGCGGATATCGCCGATAGCTGTCGCGCGCGGAGAGCGCCGCCGAGATCGAGTGAGATAGCCCGATTTCCCTGGGCCGTCGCTGTTGATTGTCCAAATAGCAGGAATAACGGCACAATGGAAAATAGCGTAGCAAGTGTCAGCTTCATCGAATAGTTCCTTTCTGTATGACGGCATCAATCATCCGCAGATAATGCCGCAACCCACCCGCAATTGGTGGATTCACGTTGGCATCCGGTATTCCCCCCTGGAAGTTATCTATGTCTAAATATGCTTTCATTCGGGAACGCTCGATACCGTCTGCCGTGGCGTTCGCATGACTCCGAGCATCATGACGCCTCCGATAACGAATGAGAGAGCGCCGATCAGTACCACAGCCTTAACGCCCAGATGCGGAATCGCATATCCGGCCAGCGGATAAAGCGGTGCGGAGATTAACCCCTGAAAGGCGTAGCGGGAAGCCACATAGGTAGCCCGGTGTTGCGAAGGAGACAATTCGAGCACCGCCAGACCCATCATTCCGTATACAGCGGAACTGCCAAGGGATATCGCGCCGAAACAGCCGACCAGCGCGGCGCCTGTTGGTAGATAACCATACATAACCAGCGCGGCCGCGGCGAGAAGCGCGCCTCCGAAGAGCGTTGGGAGGCGTCCCCAACGATCGCTGATCCATCCATATACCGGCGGACCCACCAGGTTTGCGATGCTGGCGGCGACGAGGAAGTAACCGACGTAAACATCGGGCAATCCACACCGTATCGCCATGGGCATGAGAAACAGGCTGACAGCTCCGAAGCCCGTCATCACGACCGCGCCCCACAGGAATTTGGTAAAACGGCGGTCGCGCCACAATATCGCCATTGACGCGCGGAATCCGGGCGGTAACGCCGAATTCGGCTCCTGTAACCCGGGCAATTCGCGTGCTCTGAAAAAAACGAGATATCCGGCGGAGCAAATAATCGTACCGATGAGAAATGCCCAGGCATAGCTCAGCGGGAAAAAGACGTTTTTCAACAGCAATGTCAGTAGCGCGCTGCCAAGAAATCCCGCGATTCCGGCGGCGAAGCCGGAGACGCCGCTGATGCGACCGCGGTGGCGCGGATAGGTGATGCGGCTGAAGAGATCGACCTGCACCACGGTGACGACCGAGGAAAGGATATTATAAGCGATGGTGCTGATGAATGCGGTTATGATAAACAGTAGAATTGATACCGCCTGGCCTTGGATCAGCAGCACGGCGATCGGGAGCAGAAATGGGGTGAAGCAGACTAAACCATACAAGCCGGTATCTCGCCGTTTGTCCGCAGACATTTTCGCCACATGCACGCCCAGCCAGAGCGCCGGCGCCATAAGGGTCGCAGCGACGTTCAGCCAGCCGATCATCATATCACTGATGCCCATCCGAGCGAACACTGCGGGAAACAGGCTGGATGCCAACAGCGGAGTGCCCATGCTCACCGCAATCGAAAACGCCACGTTCACGGTGGCATTTTGCATCACCACCCGGTGGATAAGCGCTTTGCGCCGCGCTGTTCGTCCGGTCACCCGACCCCGGTCGGCATCATCGTCTGTTATCATGTCGGAATGCTGCATGATGAGCTCTGGACTTTATTATTGTGAAAGCACTTGACAGGTCACTTCATGAATCCTTCTCGACCAGTCGAATGCGCACCATACGCACGCCGGAAATGGGATTGGAGTTCCAGTTCTCGATAAAGGCATGCACATCGTAAACGACCAGGAGTTCATGCAGTCCGGTGGCGACTACACTCAGGTAGTCGCCGGAATCGGTATGGCGGTCAAAACGTTTTGACCAATCTTCCCCTACAATGCCGCGCAGCCGCCACTCGGACGGCACGCCGTTGAGCGCCTGGGTATCGAGTTCCCAGGCGTGCAAGTCAAAGCGCCCCTGCCAGTGCCGTCCGGTGCCGGTGGGATCAATGACAAGGTTTTTGCCGGGCCGGCCATACACCAGAATTAACGAGCCGTCGTCCAACTGCGTCATCGCTGGCCAGGCATAGGCAACGCGGTGTTCCGGCTCGTCTTCCAGGTGAATGGGCTCCGGATGGCTCCAGGTGCGTCCTTCATCCTCCGACCAGGCGTGCACGAGCGGGCCGCCGCGAGGGCCGTTGTCCTCCGTCCGCATTACCACGTAAAAGCGGCCGTCACGCAGGCGCTGCAGCGCCGCTTCGTTCGCCTGTGGCCCCCCTTGCGCGGGGTCGCAGATGACGCCGACTTCATCCCAGGTATGCCCACGGTCGCGGGATTGATAGATCGCCGGGTGGCTCCAGTACCCTACCGCCATCAACCGGCCGTCCGGCATCTCGAATCCGCCGGTAAAATACGGGCCGGAAACGCGGATGTCCTGCGCCGACAGCATGTCGGTGTTGTGGAGGGTATTCCACAACCGCCACCAGCGGTAAGTAGGGCAGCCACGTATCTCCGCAAGGCTGGCACCTCGCTGGGAATGGTTGTGGACGCGCACGAAGTCCTTGCTCGGAATGTCATTGGGACGACTCGGATAGCTCCAGCAACCGAAATAAACCGCATCGCTCGGTGCATTCGGGTCCTGGATGCCGTACGTGTCGATCTCGAACATTTCCCCGTCGGCGAACCCGTGACACCAGGCCTGGCGCGGCACGTTGTCCTGTGGGTTCGTCCATGTTTTGCCGCCGTCGATGGAGCGCATCTGAAAATGCGGCGCGAAGTCGATGTCGAAGTTATATTCGATGCTCAGCATCAGCATGCCGTCGGGCAGGCGATAGAAAAAGGGAAACCAGCGCTCGCCGTAGTGCACGCGCTCGATGGTGACTGGACGATCAGCGATGAATCGCATGATATTTACCTCATTGATATTCACAGACTTCCGGCTCATCAGGCCAGAGCGTACCATCCTCGCTACATTGCCAACGGGGATCGCGATGTTGAGCGAACAGTGTGGCCCAGGTGACCAGCGTATACTCCATATTTCCCTGCGGTGGGTGATAGCGGCACCCACCTTTACACAAACCGTCGGGTTAGGGCGTACGGAGGAGCGTAATGACATCTCGCGCCTTTGGGTGTAATCCCAAACGCAATAGTCTATCGGCCAGTTTATGCTCGCATTCGTCGCAGAATCGCCAGAATGCACAGTCCGGCCCATCTTCCGGTAAGTTGAATAGACGGCAATATCGTTCGCGTTTGGTGTGTTGATATTGTCCTTGCGGCGTGCGAGCATCGCAGCAGATCATCCCACCAATGCGGGCTTCGCCCGCAATCCAAACCTTAAGCGCCATGATCAGCCTTACAACTTGTTTTTTGTGGTAGTTCACGGCGCTTACACAAGACCGCTCAACCACCATGCTTAATCACTTGATCAATTTAAATTACAGATCCACCTCCACCGCAAACAACTGGTGCGGCTTTTCCGGGTCGAGCTTGTCCGCGTAGATCAGCCACTTGCTGTCGGCGGAGAAGTTGCAGTCCACACCTTGGCCACGGAAGGGAACGTAGGTGGTGTGGATGGTGGCCAGCGGCACCATCTCAATTCTCGGGTTTGCCATATCGAACTTCGCGGCGTATACGAAGCTGTGCCCGTCGGTGCCCTCGCCACTCACCAGCGTGCCGTCGTTCGAGCGGTACAGGTGCGAGTGGTAGGAATTGAGCGGATCGGACAGGTAGACCTGCTCCCCCGCCAGGTCGGCGATGCCCAGGCGGGTGAGCGCGAAAGAGTATTCCGCCCAGTGGTGCGTCCTCAACGTCAGATCGTTACGGCGGTCCTGGTAGGTGAAGCCGATATAGTCGGGGTCGGACCACCAGAACTCGTGGGTGATCATCTCGCCGAATTCCTGCCTGCGGATGGGATGGCGGTCGCTGCCGTCCAGGCGGATGGTCCAAATGCGCTGGCCGTGTGCATCCGGCATGTCCAGCGCGTAGCGGATCAGCGTCGGATCGATGGGCGAGGTATCGATATGGATCGGGCTGATACCCTCCGTCTCCAGGATCTTCCAGCACTCGCCATCGGCGATCCGGTAGACCCACATTTCCCCGCAGCGCGGTCGATTGAAGTAATGATTGATTGCCGTTACGTCCTTTGTCGTCGGGATCGGATATTCCTTCAGGTCCTGTTCCGTTTTGTGGAGGATCAGGTGCTCCCCGTCGATGGTGATGTCCTCGATAACGCCCGGCAGGTCGTCGGGAATGTCTGCGTCGAAGGCCGGTTCGCCGTTGGGCAGATCGATGTGCCACAATTGGTGCGCATGACGCTCCTTGCGGTTACACCGGGTATCCGGGTCCTTATGCTGCATGTACCAATTGCGCCCGTCCGCCTCGCGGAGCTTCAAGGAGCTGAAGCGGTGAGGCAGCAGCTCCAGGTCGCCGGATTCCGGGTCGAGCAGCAGGGCTGTTCGGTGCTCGTGCCGCGCCCAGGCCAGCATGCGCCCGTCCGGGAGCTGGCGGAAGGTGCGAAAGTAGCCAAGGTGCGCGCCATTCAGAAAGTCAGTCAGTTGCCGAATCGTCCGTCCGGTCTGCTCGTCAACGAAGGCGCGAACCTGGTTGACGATAAGGGGTTCGGTGATGGTATGTTCATCGGGGAGCGCCATGATGTGGATAGAAACCTCTTTCTTACGTTCTGCGAATCGGTGTCACTGGTCGAGAGCCGCCGAAGCGCGGGAACCGCCTGGTCGGACGCCGATTGCCTGATCCGCGCTATCATTCCACGCGTTGTTTTCACTGCCAACCGTTTGACCCTCATGAAATTGCATTCCTTAGTACTTAGTCATGTCTTCCCATACCGGCAGAGCCGGAACCAATAAAGTGAGCCCGTCTCATAGCCCTCCAGAAAATTTCGACTGCACTTTTCGACCTTTGAAATCTGAAGTATTCTCCGATGGAATCTACCGGGACGACAGGGGTTGTCAACGCCTTCCTTAGGACCGTCTTATCTACTGGTGCAGCGCATATTGAAACCCGAAGTGCCTTCTGGTTATTATTATCGTAAGGTCAAGTGGAAGGTACCATGTAGAAAGATATTATTCTCATGTCGAAAACTACGATGACCGGCAAGCTCGAGGTAACTCTGCTGATCAGTAATATTACTGCTTGTATTCTACCCTACTCATCAGGATGGCGCACATTGCCTTACCACCTGTGCGGCCAGATACTAACGGGTGAGAATCGTGCGGAATTTAAGGATGGAAGAATTATCACCTTCTCGGCCGGGTCGGCATTCTTTATTCCTGCCGGCCTGCGCCACATCCTCTGGAAATCAAGTGAGTTGTTGTGTCGAACCAGTTGGGCGCATTTCCTGGTCTCGGATGGCGTCATCGATCCCCTGGAATGGTTGGATATCCCGCGCCGCATTACCGGACCGGCAGCAGAAAAGATCGGGACAGTATGCGCGGCCTTGTGCCTACCTTGGGATCCGAATTGTATGCCATTGTTGGCGCACCAGGCTCGAACTCAGCAACAACTCTTCGATCTGGTGGCCACCCTCGCAGCGTTAGGAATCGAACATCAACCAATAACCGCGCCAGCGGAACTGATTCGCCTGCATCCGGTGTTACTACGCCTTTATACCGATCCAGCCGCTTCCCTAGATGTAGCGGCCATGGCAGAGATTGTTAATCTGTCTCCGTCACGGTTTCACCAGGTGTTCAAAATATGCCTGGGGATGGCGCCTCACCAGTATCAGCAGCACATTCGTCTAATCAAAGCAAGTCACCTGCTCGTTAATACCAAACTTCCCATTCAGGAGATCGCGCAACGCGTCGGTTATCTCGATCCTTTCCACTTCAGCCGTCTCTTCAAAGCCGCCACTGGCAAGAATCCTCGTCAATTTCGCCAGACGAGCGGCGGTTTGTCGCCATCGCTGTTGCCAGAAACTCACCGCTAATTTTGAAAAAACCAGTGACTTGCGGTAGATGCGTTTTCACGCTACATCGGTCGCGCTGACCGACGTCACCTCGGATACACCGCCTAGCGGAAGGCTGACTCCCATGGCAACCGGAACAATCATGCATGAAATATTCGAGCCGGTTTCGACCCTACTATCAAATCCTGCCTTCATCAGTTTGCGCCGCCTCGGAGCGGCCATAACCTACCGCCGTTTTCAATTTGCCAGTTCTTCCAGTAAGCCTTCCGGTATTGTCGCCTCGTAAACTTGCGGGATGCCGGTGGCATCCGAGTTGAAAATGACATGCTTGTTGTCGGCGGTGAAGTAGGGATGCGGGTGGGTGTATTGCGGGCCGCCGCAAGACGCGCCCGACTCGACCAGCGCGCAATATTTTCCCGTGTTGATGCTCCCGACGAGCAACGGCACCGAGCCGGGCGGACCGTCGCGGTAGCTGTCGCAGACGAAGAAGCGCCCGCAGCGGGAGACGGAAACGTGATTGATGATGTGTCCGTCGGCCGGCAGCGGGATCGGCTTGTCCTCGTTGGGATCGGCGATGAAGAGCGTGGTGCCGGCGTATTCCGGGTGAGCCCTCGTGTTATCGCCGGTGGAGAAGAGGACGCGGCCCGTGTCCGCGATGAAGCATTCATGCCCTGTTGCGCCGGCGGTCCACGGTTCCCCCACCGGCAGCGGTCTCCGGTTGCCGCCGTTGGCGTCGATCAGGAAGAGCGACGCGCCCAGCGGCCCGACGTTGCGAATCCAATTGCCTTGCTCGTCCACCAGCGAGCCGCGGTTCCACTGGATGAGGATATCCTTGCCGGTGACAGGATTATACTGCACATGCGGGTTGGAGATTTCCGGGTCCTCGTGGATCACCTCCCACTCACCACGTGCGATGTCTAGTCGGGTGATGCCGAACATCTGTAGCCCAAGGCGCGTGGGACCGACCAGGTAGCGGAAATCGGGCGACACCGAGCCAAAGGTGCCCACACGCGGGTCGTCATGTGCGCACTCATATAAATCTTCCTTCTCAAAGGTGAGCAGCGAGACGCATCGGAGAACGGCCCGCTGCTCCTCGCGCGTCCAGTAGTGCAGCCACTCTTTCCACGCGGAAGTACAGACGCCGATGCAGCGACCCAGCGGCTCGACCAGCGCAATCCGTAACGACGGCAGATCGACCACCAGCAGTGCGAAATCTCCGCCGAACGTCCAGTCCGGCGAGCGAACCACCGCCACCCGCTGCCCGTCGGGCGAGCTGTACGGTTGCTCGCAGTAGATATTGTTGTTGATCATCGGCGACGAGGTGAGCTGGTGGACGATCCAGTTGCCGTCCCCGTCCTTTTTGCGCCCGATCGCTTCGTACATCCATCGCGGCATGGGAAGCCTCCTTTCAAATCGGTTCTGCCATACTTATTGTAAGTTGGTGCGTGCCATTCAACCGGGCGGATACAGTGCACGCTCCATCCTGGCCGCGGCGCAGACGGAGCAGCCGACCGTCGAGTTCCACTTCGCTAATGGCGCTGCCCAATCCTGCAAGCTGGAACTGGTGCCGGCCCGGTTCGGCTGCCAGATCGATAAGGCAGACGTTGTCACGCAATTCCATGCCGTCGATACGCACCATGGGATCATGTGGTGATATGAGAAGTCGCGACCCGACCCAGGCGATGCGCAGGCCGCGGCTTTCCACCCGCAACGGCACGCGCTGCCCGCGCACGATAAGCGTGGGGATTTGCGGCTGGTCGTAAAAGCCCATATTGGCGATATATACCACCGCCGTCGCGTCGCGCATGCCGGCGTCATCATACACGGCATAGGACACGTGTGAGCCTTCCAGCGCAATGTCGCCCTGCTCGGCGTTGACGATAGTGTGCAGGATATCGGTGAGCAGCGCCGGCATGTGTGGGCCGGGATAGCACCAGGTGGTCAGCAGGTAGGCCACGCCGCTACCCAGGCGGTGCTGCACCAGCAGCGGCTGCCCGGCGCCGGCATCGGCCAGCCCATCCGGTCCGGACAGATCGACCGACTCTGCCACCACCTCAGCGCCGGCCAGCTCTACGCGAGCCAACGGCGCACCTTCCAGGTAGAGCGCCGCCGCCGGGAAAGGATACGGTCCGGGTGGAAGAGCGGGCACGAAGCGCACGTTCTCGGCCACCTCACCTTCGCCGGTTACCCGCACGCCGAACAGCTCACACAGGTCGCCGTCGTGGATCAGTTCCAGTTCAGGCCGCCGGTGCGCCTGCGTGCTCAGGTGCGGCAGGCTCATCAGCAGACGTCCGCCCGCGCGGACATACTGCGTCAACTTGTAGTAAACCTCGGGCGTCATGGTATTCCACCCCAGGAAGACCAGGCACCGGTAGGTTTGCAGCACTTCCAACGGCGCCTCTACCGGCACGATATCCACCTGCCCGTAAGGCGGTGTGCCGTGCCGCGGGAAACGGATGGGATCCTTCTGCCAGTAATACAACTCCGCCGGCGTATACCAGGATTCCGCATCATGCACGGCGCGAAGGAGCTGCCAGCTCTGCTCGGCATCTCCCACCTCCCAACCCGGCTCGGCGACGCTCCAGACATGCGTCTGTTGATTGCTGAAGCAGAAGCCGTCAAGATGACCCAGCATGAAACCCAACGCCACCCGCGGATTGCCTGCGGGCCGGTGCTGGAACTGTGTCAGCCTGGTGAAATCGCGCATTACTTGCCGGACGTTCGCGCAGAGCGGATCGTCGAAGTCGCGGAACTCGCGCTCGCCGTCGCGGAACGGCGGTCGGGCTTTTTCGCTGAAAAAACCACTTGCCGAGCTGTAGACGTGGAATGGCGAGTTGATATTGTCGAAAAAGCCGGCGCCGGCCACGTAAAAGTAGTGATAGGCGATCCGCAGGCGGGCCGGGAACGTCTCGTCGAGCGGCGCGCGAAACCAGCCCATCGCCAATCCGACACCCCAGTAAGGCGACTGATAAGCGCGCGCGGCGCCGCGCGCGGCCGGAAGACCCCCGGTGGGATCGGACGGCACGAACTCGAGGATCGGCACTTCCACCCCCAGCTCCATCGCCAGCCGAAACTGGATCGTCGCTTCGACGGTGGTGGTCAGTGGCAAACCTGGCTCTAACGCCTGCCGCACCTTCTCGCGATCCTTTTCAACAAACCAGTCGTGCATCGTCTGCAGCGTCATCGCCGCCGGCTCCATGCCGTGTCGTTCTTGCCAGTAACTGTAGGGTTGGCCGTTTGCCAATGCACTGGTGTTCTCTCCCAGCACGCACGAGTGCACCAGGTATTCCCCGCCGATGCGCTGCACCTCCCGCAGCAGACGCTCCGCGGCGCCGGGATCGCTCTCCGGGCCGTGAATGATATATGATGGGCACTCGAAGTATAACCCGAGCTCGCGGCACAGGCGCACTTCCTCCAGCAGCAACTCCTCCGGCAGTGGCGAAAACACCATGGGCGATCCCATCAGCGGCAGGTTACGCGCTTTCGGCACTTCATCAATCTGCGCCGCCCATTGCGGATAGCGGGCTTTCCAGATGGCGCGCTCTTCCTCGCTGTTACCGACGTGGAAGGTGGCAGCCAGCCCGACAAAATTGCCCAGGCCCAACTCCTTGACCTGCCGGATGCGCGCCAGGTGATCCCACGGCTGAACGAATTCGAGCCCCGGGCCGGTGATGATCTCGCCGGCGCGGCGCGCTCGGTGGTATGCGGATGATCGCATGGTATAACCTCCAAATCAGGTTGCGGGTATGAAATATGCGCGGCTCGACAAGTTCACCCGCGCATCGAGCAGCGCGGTGACGATAACCTCGATCTCATTAGTTACTGGTATAGCCGGTAATGCGGCTCGCCAGGCTTGCCAGGCGGCCGGATAAGTCCATTCTCCCATCACCGGTATCAGGGGAAGGGAGCGATTATCGATTTGTGCTTCGGCGATCAGGAAACGACCGACATTATTGATTGATAGAGCGCG
>Ga0172371_10007594_pt1 | contig 15380 bp, 10 predicted proteins | sample Lak12m_FD_114543 | JGI IMG/M metagenome (GOLD analysis project Ga0172371, IMG submission 114543) | Freshwater microbial communities from Kabuno Bay, South-Kivu, Congo - kab_022012_12m | ecosystem: Environmental > Aquatic > Freshwater > Lake | place: Democratic Republic of the Congo: South-Kivu... | reverse complement strand
TGAGGATGCACAGCGGTGATGGCTAGTTCAAGCCAATTAAAGCCAGGAAAAAAAGGAAAGATTATTGCAAAGATTAATATAAAAGGCAGAGTAGGTTCTGTCTCTAAAGGCGTGCAAGTTTTCTCTAATGACCCCAAAAGGTCTATAGTTACCCTTTTCCTCAATGCAACAATAAAATAAGATAATGAACCGCTCTGTTTCTTTCCTGTCTCGTTGCCGGCTCCTTATCATTTGCTATTTACTGCTTACTAATTGTCACTCCTTAATAGCAGCAGACCCTTATACACATAAGCGTCAGGCCATGGTGGAGAACGATATCAAAGGCAGGGGCGTAAAGGATCAAAAGGTGCTTGAGGTGATGGGAAAGATACCGAGGCATCTTTTTGTGGATGAGAATCTGAGGAATAGGGCTTATGCAGATTATCCATTACCTATCGGAGAAGGACAGACAATTTCTCAACCCTATGTTGTTGCACTAATGACAGAGGCATTAAAATTAAAATCGACTGACAGGGTTCTTGAGATAGGCACAGGCTCTGGTTACCAGGCAGCAGTGCTGTCAGAGCTAGTCAAGGCTGCATATACAATAGAGATAAGGGAATCCCTTGCGGATATAGCATCAAAGAGGCTAAAAGACCTTGGTTTTAGGAACGTAAAGGTGAAATGCGCTGATGGTTATTTTGGATGGGAAGAGTACGCGCCTTTTGATGCAATAATCATAACCGCAGCAGCAAACCATATTCCTCCACCCCTAATTAAGCAACTTAAAGAAGGTGGAAGACTCATTGTCCCGCTTGGGAGTACAGTTTATTATCAAACACTGACACTTATGACAAAGAAAAAAGGTGAACTCTATGGTGAGCAGATGGGGGCTGTGGCCTTTGTGCCAATGATTGGAGAGGCTGAGAAGGGAAGGTAGGACAACTGCTTGCAAAACTATTTCAATTTAAGATCCTCAAGATACAAAATCAATGGTAATCAACTTGAGAAGAGAAGGATCATAAGGCTCAATTTCATCTCTTTCAATAGAGATTTTACCTTCAAGAAATGCAGACAGGTCTTTCTGGAGATGCTTCCAACTCTTGTGGTTGCTTTTATAATCTCTCCATACAGCCCTTAGATTCTGCAATCTCCTTTTTGTTAGGCTGACAGAAAGCAGTTTTTCCTTGGTCGCTTCCCACATCATCTCAATCTCTTTATCTTCCGGGAAGTCAAGGAGATACTCATCAAGCCTGATATCCATCTCCCGAATGATGCTTGAGACAAACTTTTTGCTTTTGTCGCTTGTCAATTCACCAAGTGCAGGATCAACCGATTCCCGCTGTTCTACTTCTTTATATGTTGCCTCAATATCTTTTACTATCTCTTTGTTTATCTCATATACTCTGTCAAAGAAATCAGGGATTACCCTCACCTCATCAGGAGGACACGCAATATAATCAAGTATTTTAGTTTTGTTTTTTATCATTTCCTGTGTTGTAAGGTCATAGAGATACCAGAAGTGGAAATCATCTCCATACCGGTAATAGAAGAAGGTCCCTTTTATTTCTTTTTTGAGTCCACTGAAAATCCCAAGAGGAATAGATTCAAGCTCTTTAGCAGCCTTAGCCTTTAGATAATCCATTAAGGGCTGATAGAATTTCTCACCACCGCCGAAGACTTCCCTTTCAAGTTCTTCAAAGACTTCCTCGTTCTTTTCTCTTATTTTCCTTATGATCCCAAAAACCTTCGGATTCACCTCTTCCCCAAGAACTGTTGCATCAAGTCCAATTGAGTTGTCAATGTTCCTTATCTTGTTTTGGAGTATCTCTACAAGGCGGAGCAGATCTTCAAGTTCCTCTTCCGGGAAAAAATTGTAAACGTAGATCTCCTTAAAAGGAGAGCCGATCCTGTCAATCCTACCCGCCCGCTGGATCATCCTGGTAGGGTTCCAGTGCAGATCATAATTTATCAGATACCTGGCTTTCTGAAGATTCATCCCCTCAGAGAGTACATCAGTGCTCATGAGAATATTAATCCTGCCGCCCATAAAATTTTCGACAATCTCTGAGCGTCTCTTGGCAGATGTTATTCTCCCAGATATTTTTTCTATCCTTAATTTAGAAAATGAGGGGTCTTCAGAAATATTTTTATGGATGTAATCTAATGTATCCGCATAGTAGGTAAAAAGGACTATTTGTCCTTGTTTGCTCAATTCCAAAAGTCTTTTTTTCAGTTCTTTGAGTTTTGTATCAGCATCAGCATCTATAGTACCAACCTTTTCACCCATCTCATTGAACAACGTTACATCTTTCTCTATATCCCCAATGAGTTCCTCTTTTCTATAATCATCAATATTTATGTCCTCGAGTTCATAAAAATATTCCTCAGATGTTTCTTCATCAAGATTAGCAACATACTTGTAATAGGTCTGTTTTGTAAGGAGTTTGCCCTTTTCGAGGTATTCCTTTAACCGTTCAAGGAACTTAACATGGTTAGCAACACTCTTTCTGAATGCCTCAACACTGCTTTCAAGTCTCTTCAAAAGGATAGTCCTGAAGATACCATCCAAAGCGATCATCCGTCCTAAAGCCATCTCTTCTGCTTCAGAAAGTTTTTCGACTTTTTTATATTGAAGTATGCGGTAATAGGCCATAGTCAGTTTTTCACTAATCGTTTGGGAAATGTCACTATAGAGTCCTTGATATGCCTTATCAAGGTTATACTCCACGCTTTCAAGAATTCTTTCAGGGAAAATGATCTTGCTGCCGTTTATTTCTGCATCGGGATAATTCTGTTTAATATAATCTCTTGTTCTCCTTATGGATATTTCATTCATAAGGTCATTGAGCAGCGTTGGGTCCCCTTGTTTATCAATATCTTTGAAGAATTTAAGAATATCGGAGATGCCTTCCTTGAGAAAAACCCGCTGATCCATAAGTATAAGGATCATCACCTGCCAGTAAAGATCCCAGATGGTATTATTGATCGGTGTTGCAGTGAGAAAAAGGATATAAGGCTTTTCCTTCCCTTTGGCTATATGGTCAACTAAAAGAGTGAAAAGATTCTCCCACCTGTTAGAAAGGGGATTCCTGAAATTATGGCTTTCGTCAACAACTATGAGAGAAACCTCGTTAAGCCCACCCCCAACAGCCTGTTTTGCCTTATTCAGGAAGTCTGATGAGGCGAGATCTTCTTGAGAAAGAATGCTTTCCGCAAGGATAAGGTCCTTTACCTCATCTTTCCACATCCCCCTTAACTGAGCAGGACAGATTATTAGAAATCTTCTTCTTTTATAAAACCCAAATTCCTCTACGACACGCTTGGCTATCCATGTCTTCCCCAACCCAACAGAATCAGCAACCATACATGCCCTGTATTTCTTAAGACGGGTAAAGATTCTCCTAACAGCATCCTCCTGGAATTCTGCAAGGTTCACTTTTGAAGCTGGGCGAAAGTCTTCTTCCTTTTCTTCACTGTCAGCCTTGATGTCCTCTTTCTGAAGTTCAAAGAGCGACTTTATATAAACCTCATATGGAGTGTATTCCTTGCTGCCAAAGCGAGAGGATTCGAGTAGTTTGATCAAGTCTTCTTTGAAATCCTCCGCCTCCATCCAGAACTTTTCAAACCAATTTGATCTCACATACTGTGCTTCTGATTCCAGTGAAACTGAATTGAGTTCCGTATTACGTGTGAGACCTGCAGCGGTAAAATTTGATGACCCAACTATAACAAGCTGATCAAAGATATATGTTTTGCCATGGAGGAATTCTTTATCGTATAACCTCACCTCAACGCTTTCCTTGTTGAGGAATACTATGAACTCCTTGACCAGACTGTCTTTATCTTTTGACAGGTCAAACCCCTCCACCTCTTCCTTTATCATTCTAATGAGAACATCACCAAGAGTGTCATCATTTCTTATTTCCGGTGCTTTACCGAGCAGAAGGCGAAAACGCTTAACACCTTGGATATTGTCTTTTACATATGCATAAGCTTGAAGATTAAAGAAGGCAGTTGCGATGTCAAAATTAGTATTTGGTATTTCAGTAAGAACACTATTAAGAAAGGATGAAAGCGTTACGTCGCTGTTATCTATAATTTTCTTTGGTATCATCGCATTAACTCAACCTTCTCCACACCATGCTGCCACTTGACATCCTGATATGTTTGTGTCATATTTAAATCGAGCGGTAAGCCCGCTGTAGGTTCCTTTGGTGTTCCCTTCCGTAGGTTGGCCAAGCCAGAGGGCACGCACTTACAGGGCCGCTCTTGAAGATCAAACAAAGTTGTTCATCTACCAATTGCGGTAGAAGGAACTCGGGGGCCGCCTGAAAAGGCGGTCGCTGTTTTTTAAAGCCTTTTTTCATATCTTCTTCTAAGGTCATTTTTCTTCTTCGGTTCCACATAAAAAGCCGTTACCCAGTAAAAAACATTTCTCTTTCTCTGTAGGATGAGCGCATAATTATAATCTTCAAGCCATATATATGTCCTTACTCCCATATCAGCAGTTCCTTCTCGGTACTGCCAAATTCTTATTTCGGGCCTCTCGGCGCTCTCCATCAACGGCTTTGCCCAAGGAAGTCGCTTGGCTCTCGGGTAATCGATAAGTCGATCGCCGGTGTTATTATCAAGTCGGCTTACAACATGCCAGAAACCTTCTTCCTTTCCCATCCCGTCAGCCTTAATTGTGCCATTATAGATTACCTTGATGCCGCGATGATATGTTTGTGATTTTTTGAAATCTCTTTCAAAGATTCCATACAGACGCGAAAGAATCTCATCCCACTCACCATCAAGATAGAGTAACGGCGGAAGAAATGCGGGCGTGTCACTCATCAGCGAACCTCTGTGGGTGTAAAAATAAATAGGTTGAACTTATCAACCCACGGAGGGCTTGATCTGCTCAGGTTTTGCCCAGCATGATTCATTATGCTTTGCACCACGTTCTTTTTTGTGGTGCTTGCCGCAAGACCGCGATTGTAATAGCTTATTGCTCCGATGAACAAATCGGCCAGTTGAAGTATTTCAGACTCATGAGAATGGATGTTCTGGATATTGCCAATCATCTCCTGTGTGAAATCATAAACATCATTGCATAAAACGTCTTTAAGCATCGCAAGTTTTTGCGCACTCCGAGTATCTTTGATGTCAAGGTATATATTGTACCTGTGTTCACGCTTCAGAATGTTGCGAAGCATATAAAAGTACATCTTGTAATAGAAGGAGTCATGACTTCCCATGTTGAAATAATCATGATTCAGTTTTGTTTTGTCATCCACCACAAGGCAGCGGAAATTCAGCGACGGCGTTTTGAAGAAATACTCGACAAGTTCGAGAAAATAGTTCCTGCGAGAGTCAGAAACTCTTACCCATTTCAGTTCACCACGAGCCTGATGTCTATTCTTGATTTCACGAATCTCACCTGAAATATTCTTTGCAGCTTCTTTCGGACACCACATCCCGCCGATAACTATAATCGGCTGCCTGTCATTCTCAAGATGACAGTTCTCATCACAGTAAATATTATATTCAGTCATGGTGTCACTCCTTTATTGCTTAACAGTCTATGCAAATTCTCTTCTCCTCATCTCGACGTCCTCATCAGCGCGCTTCTGTTCGTATGCAATTCTCGTAGTCAAATAAGCTTCGTACTTCTTGATAAACGCGCGTATTGTTTTGTTCTTGTCCTTCTTCCAATCCTGAATTTCCTGGCGCTTGGCTTTATAGGCTTCCACGAAACCATATTCTCCACTTACGACGCCTGTCTGTGACAAAACAATAAACATTTCTTTCATATACTTATCGCGGTGATATCTCTTTATAAATTCTTTGCACACGCCGTGCAAAAATTGTTCTCCCTTATATGTCCTCAAAACGGAAGTCACGATCTTTGCGTTCTTATCTCCACCCTTCTTAACCAGATTTATCATTTCACTCTCAAGTGCTTTATCAAAAGTCGGGAAGATTGCATGGAGAAAATGGCTCGCTTCCCATTGAAACAACCAGCCCTTTTCTGAAAACCAACCGATTATTGCCGGGACCACTACATTTGCATGCTTCTGAAGCCGCTTGTTTATTATGTGCAAACTGAAGGGTATTGCATCATATTTTTCCCCTTCCTGTTTCTGCAGATGTTTAAAGACTCTTTCCTTGAAAAACTGTATCAGCTCTTTAGGATATTTCTCTGCAAGAGGAGACAGTATTTCTTCGGCGTGGTAGTCAATGTCAGGCGCAAAAATCAGGCTGTCGAGTACAGCCTCATAATCTTTCACACTTAGGGCATCGAAAAGTAAAGATTTTCCGAACCAAATACCACGAATCCAATGGTAGTTCTTTAATTCAGCCTGTTTCTTAATATCCCCAACGAATATTTTTTTGAGATAAGAGCGCTTTGGATATTTCGCATAATTGCGGTCAATTGCACTTATGATCCTGGAAAGAGCGTCTGCGTCATTATTCTTACATGCCAGTTTGTATATTCTTTTAAGAAGAGTAACATCGATTTCTTCCACATATTCAAACAAAGATGCGCAGACGGATAGCCTTTTGTTCTCATCGATCCACTTTTTCAATATCTCTGCGGCGTTTCTGGATGACTCGCCTTTCCAGAGGCCCGCAAGCAAATGAATCAAGAAAGGTTCAAGCTCTTTTTCATTTTGATCAATCAACATTAAGGCAAACTCTTTTTTTTGCTTTCCGATTTCGAACAGGAACATATTAAAATATTGAAATTCTCCCCAGCTTACAGGATAATTCTTGATGATCGATAAAATTCTTCTTTGCCAATCTTCGAAAGAAGGCGAGGTTATGCTATCAACCAACTCTTGAAGTTTCTCTTTGCGCACCTTTTCTGTTTCTTCAACATCCAGTTCGGCGGAAAACCTATAATCGTAACCGACAAGAATCCTGTATATTTCATATTCTTTATTCGAGGAGACGTGCGACCGAAGGGAATCGACTTTATTATTTAAGCCCCTCCGAGCAAAAAACTGCGCCTGTTCTTCAATGTCTTTAATGATCTCATTTTCAGCCGTGGGCAAAATCTCATCATAAAATTCAATCAACAGATTCGTATTCTCAACGATCATTTGCAGGAGGTCATCTCCGTAATTCCCTTGGTGTGGGGTCTGCGATGCTTCTTGCAATACTTGCAATATCCTGATACGCTGGGTTATCTCTTTCAAGTCGTGATATAATCGCTTTAGCAGGTTTATAGTACGAATTCTAATATCTTTCAAATCATTGCTCACAGGAAGCGGCCCATAATGAAGGGTGAAAGTCTTATAGTCGGACATGGAAGTACCTTCAAATGACGGCTTTAATAACTGGCTGGCGATTTCCATGACAGTTTCGAACTGGGCAATGATTTTTGTGTTATCCCATTTCTCAATTTGCTCCAAAACAAAAAGTTGCGGGGTATAACCAATTTTCTGCAGTACATACATGTTGTAACTCGAGAGTTTACTTAAGACCTCTATAGCTTTCTTCTTTACGGCAGGATTTGAATCGCTTGAGAGCCGAACAAGAAATTCAAATATCTTTTCAGTATGAAAATATTTCAGTTCAGTCAAAATATCCAAGCAAACTTCTGCTATGTCAGTATAATGTTTCCCTTCAAATTCACCGAGCGCTGTTTTTATGGGTGCCGGCGCATTATCTCTTGCCTTTTGCAAAGCACCGTCTACGATGGTGATGATGTCAACATTCTTCGGAGTCTTGTCTCCGAATTCTTGTACGAATTGGCGCAGAAGGGAAAGCTGCTCGTACAACTCATTATTGGAAGCTGATTTCATGAGCCCTTCTAAGAATTGAACATCAAAGACTGTCTTGCCTTGTTTGAGCTTCTCGAATTGCTTATAAATGAACTCGAAGCTATAGCTTGCCTGCCTGATGTGATCCTGCATTACTTCCGAGAACTGTTTCTTTAAGGATTCGAAGGAGGGCTTGTCGAATTCAGGCAACTCTTTTTGTGGCTTATAGATGATGTCATGTGCCATTTCGGACCATGCATGATAGAGGACAGTCGTAAGCTGAATTTCGCACTTCAAGCCCGCGAATTTTGAATATTCAGTTAGGTTCAGTCTGTCTTTATTCAGATGAACGACGAGATGGTGTGCGTTATAGTCATCAGGAGAGAATTTAGGTAAATTTTTTATTACTGAAAATTCTTTGTAGACGTATTCAATAAACCGCCTTATATCACTATCAAGATAGAAAATAACTCTACAGCCAGCGAGATCATCCAATTCTGCAAGGGGTATTTCTTGCAGCTTTGCGTTGTCTCTTAGTTTCCGCTCTAACGATTCCGGATCTTTTTCGCGCGCGGATACCACCTGGTGGTGAAATCCATTATTCTTCAGCAAGGTCTCTAATATGAATTTGACCGTACTTGAAAATTCCTTGTACGTAGGCCGGGTCTCTTTATACTGCTCAAGAATTGATGCAATCTTTTCCTTACTCGCCACCCCTCACACGCTCCTTGACTTGTTGAGGTTGCTCTTAAGCAACTCGTAATCGGACCGGCTGACTTTGGTCACCTTAGAACAGCGGCTCATTGTATGCGTAGGAATATGTTCAGTGCACATGCGGAATCATTTCTTCTCGGATATTTTCCAAAATCGCCATCCATTTGTAGGTTGTCTCGTAATTGCCTGCGCAGCTGCAGTCATGCTGCGATACTTTGATCCAGAGTACTCAATTGCTTTACCAGATGACATCTTCTTATCGGCTACTATTCGGGCACTATAGGAAACACCCTTAAATTTGCCAGTAAGTTTTGTGCCTATCTGGGGGAGTTCTCGTACAATTACTTGTTTCGCCTTCTTCATAAGCTGTCCTCCTCTATTAGGAAATATATCCCCATTTTTTCTGAAAAGAAGAAAGATTGACCGCATTCTTTATTAGAACCGAAAAGAGCGGATCAGATGGGGGAATCACGTGAATGTCATATCCCTTTTTCGTCTTCTTAATGTGTAACATGTGGGCTATATAAGACTTTCCTAACCGATAGATTGCCGGAGATACGAATCTGAATTCATCACGCTTTTCAACCCAGTAAATTCGCTTATTCTCTACAAAGGACGCCCCTTTGATATTAACAGTCGTTACGATATGTCTTTCTGGCATACCACTTCGTGTACTTGGAGAATACTTATCCTCCCAGCCCCAGAAAGATGGGCTTTCATCACGTGCGCGCACCGGAATCAGAAAGTACGGTTCATAGCGCTTACCCGAAACATCATTATGAGATAAAAGCATAGTAAAGCCCTTGCCTAATTTGACCTTCTTAGTTTTGCCTGTAAAGCGGTCTCTCACTTCTGCGGGTACACGCGAGGAAGTCAACTTATCATCCTTGGACCTACGTTTCTTTTCGACCTTCAAGAGGGCTTTGAGCAACTCTTTCGTTGCAGGCTGGCAATATCGACTATTACGAAGTTTAACGAAATACTTGTTTACTTGTTCTAATAGCGAGTTATTATCGCGTTCTGATACCTGAAGCTGGAGACTGCACTCATAATTCTTGAATAAGCCTTTCTCGGTAAAATTAGAACTGCCTATCAGGAAGGTACCGCCTTTCAGTTTTGAATCTGTCAAACAGTAGACTTTGGGATGGAATGTATAGCCTGCAGGATCCCAAAAAATAAATACACTGCCAACGCCACAAATTCGCACAGCTTTTTGAATGCCCTTTACCGGGTCACTACCTATATCAATGCCTGCAATAATTTCAACTGTGCCATTCTTTTGATTGATAAATTTCTTGAGATGCTTCTCAAACTTCTTTACTCCGCTAACTGATATGTATGCTGTTGCGATACGAAAGAGGCTGCCTTTTCGGGCTGAATTCAAGTATTGCCGTATCGATTCTCCGAAAACATCACGTCCAATAGGATTGCTATAGAGTTTCATATCAACCGCTCCTTTTGCTTAATGAATCGGCTTTTTTTAATCGTTTGGAAACCATGCGTACTAAATCGCCATATAACTCATCAGCTACGTTAGGCTCGATCCCCATCCCCTTTAGTAATGCCATATCCAATTCGCGTCGCTCTGTACGCTTAACATCTTCGGTTATAGAAATCACTTGAAGCTTGCACAATGATTTGTATGCTTCTACGAGTGTCTTCTTGTCCATTTGTTCTAATGAATCAGGCAACGGCATTCGTATGGAAGCAAAATCTGGACCGTATGTTGTAAGGACACCCAAGCCTTGATTTGTTCTGCCATAGCATTCGATCTGCAGGAAGAAAACTATTGAATTTAGCATCGCTAAAACCACGTCACCATCGGTCTTAGTGAGTCTGCCGCAGTAGAAATTATTTGAAGCCAATGATGAGCCAGCAACTTTAGGCGTCCAGAAACGCCGATCCCAAAATTGCAAGAGAATGCAGTCCGCGGGTTCAGCCGTCAAGCTATACCAGAAAGGCCGATGCCCTTTGACTGATACAACTTCATTATATTTGTTAGCCTCGCCCCACTCTATATATTTCTTAGCTCCTGTGCCACGAAGTTTATTGACCGGGTCGTGGCACCAGAAAACAAATGCATTCGGTTTAACAATATAACTATTAATATTACGACTGGAATTAACAATCGGCCTCAGGAACTGCTCTTCAATGTTGAATTCTTTAATTCGCTGTGCGTCAAGATAGAAAAAATCCACAACCCCAGGCTTAAGTCCATAATCGTAAGAAAGGAGCTGATTCAAAGGCACGGCAGGATTATTAAGCTGTCTGAGTATGTTAAGAATAGACTCAGGCGCTCTCAAGTATTTGCCTCCCCATTTATTGCCTTCATATTTACCGGTGATAAACTTCTCTTTCAACAATGAAGCAGGCTTCTTCGCCGCTTTGCCGGATGAGGCTGGCTTGTTTCCGATAATCGCAGCGAGGGCTTTATCACCCCGATCTGTTGTCTCTGTATCCTCTTCCTCCTCCTCCTCTTCTTCTTCTTCGGGCTGTTCCCATCCTTCTTCAAGAAGCGTCTCCTGCTTCACAGGATAGACCCGGTACGATTCCGTCTTATAGATAGAATCAGCCTTCTCAATAGTCAGAAGGTTCTTTGTATTGACCGCTTCTTCAAATGGTCTTTTGAACATGACAAAGCGTGCGGTCTCTTTTAGGGTAGGCCAAATTCCCCCTGACACACCCCTAACCCCTCTTGATAGAGGGGAACCAAAAAGTGCAATGATGGTATTTACATCTGCATGCTCAAAGCTTCTTTTTGCTTCGTTATCATATATAGCCTTCACATGGCAGTATTTAAGAAGGAATTCCTGGAGATCCTTCCCGTATCCGACATCGAGCCATGAGTTCGAGGTAATGAAACAGAACGTGCCTTTTTCATTCAGGAGTGAGAGGCCATGGAAGTAGAAATAAATATAGTAGTCACTCTTTTTATCAATCTTCTTAATAAACGGGAAGTGTGCCTGGATGGAGCTTAAGAGTTTATCCTTGTATTCTCTTTTATCCTCAAGAGTTACTTCTGCCTTAAGTTTGTTTGGTGGAGCAATCTTCTCCTGCCTTACATAGGGCGGATTACCGATTACAATATCAAAGCCGCCTTTATCACCGAATATTTCAGCAAAGTCGATGTCCCATATAAAGGGCTTTTGCTCCGGTGTCTGTATTCTCCTTTTTGTGTCCCGCAAATAATCTATTTCACTTTCTTTTTGTTTTATCTCTTTTTCGAAGAGGATTTTCTGTTCCGGTTTTTCCTTCTTCAAATCCTGAAACATTTCATACTGTAACTCCCGCTTTTTACCTTCAAGGGTTTGTATTTCTTTTTGAAGAGTTACAATCTTGTCATCAAGTATTTCACCGAATATCCTGATTTCTTCCTGAAGCAGTGTTTTATCGGTTTTAAATTTGGCAGTTGGATCGTTGTTGTAATATTTCTCCTTCTCCGCCTTCAGGGACATAAGTCTTTTCTTTATTGCGGGTGAGAGCTTGCTGTCTCTTACGTGCAAGCTTATGCCGCCTACTTCCTGGACAAGTGAGTCTCCTACCCTCAATTTCAGATTCAGGTTCGGCAGGAGAGGAAAGAGCTTTCGCTTTTCATAAGGGATGTCTTCTTCGATGATGAGCTGGAGCCAGAGCCTTAATTCCGCTGAGTGCACAGCCCATGGCATTACATCAACGCCATAAAGAGAGTTTCCTATGATCTTCTTTTTGAGCTCGAACTCCGTCATCTCCCTGTTTATGTAGCCGTAGATGAGACGGTAGAGATCTGCAAGCACATGGAGCATACCTACCAAAAAGGCGCCACTGCCACAGGCAGGATCAACCACTGCGAGATTATCGAGAAGTTCTTCGAGGCGATACCAGAGCTTCAGTTTTGTGATATGTTCGGCAACAGTCTTTCTGTCCTCATCAAATAGCAGCCGGTATATCCATTCTTTTGATAGTTCGGGCAGATGATTGGCAAGGTACTCCACTACAGTGCGCCGGCACATGAAATCAACCTCGACGGTCGGCGTGTAGAAGATGCCGAGGTCCTGTCTCTCATATATTTCTTCGGCAACATTAGAAAGAGACTCATAGACATATCCTATCATCTGTGGATCTACGGCAACCTCGACATCAAGTGGAACTTCCTCGCGTATGGTGAAATTATATTTTTCGAAGAACGAGAAAACCTTTTCAAATAGGCTATCGTTTATATAAAAAGGAAGATTATCAAGATCGTTCCTTTTAAAGAGACCACCATTCAGGTAAGGGGCTTCGGCAAGGATTTTATCTATATCCTTTGGAAAATATTGTGGATGGCTATATTGGTTATTGAACGCTTGAAGGAAGAGCACTTGCAGCCACTGTTCATAGAATGTATCTTGCTTTACAGTGCCATTCCTCTTTTCCGCTTTATATCGTTCCCGGTACCACTTGATGAATTTTGGATCATTATTTAACCATCTCTTCTTTGAGATGAAGTAAAGGAACATGAGTCTGTTGAGAAATTGCTGAGAAAGCTCATGGCTTTCCTTAACAAAGATCTTCTGCTTTTCAAAGGTTTGACGGAGCTCAAAAAATGCATTTTTGTAATCCTCGAAGAACCTGTCTGTCACCTTCTCAACACTGAATGCATCCTTCCACCGTATCCAGATATCCCGCCAGTTTTCCTCATCGCCGGTGAGGGTAATATTCGTGATGGTGAGTAGGTCTGTATGATAGGGCTGTTCCCTGTTGAAGTTGAGCCTTGTGATCTTGAGCTTATGTTTTCCTTCTTCAATTCGTTCGAACTCAGGGAATACAAAAGTATACTCTTTATAATCCGGGGTCAGTATGAGAAGAAACCGCAAGTACCTGTCCGAAAGTCGTTTTGTGAGATACCAGATAAAGGGAATTGAAAGGCTTGTTACTTCAATGAGGAATATCTGGAGCTTGCCGTCATAATTGAAGACGGTGAAGATGTCTTTAATCTTCTCTTTTTCTTCTTTTGCAAACTCAAATTCATCAATTTTTCTCTTATAGGATGGATCGAGGAGTTTATCTTTAGGGTATTTCAGGGAACGGAACAGTTCGTAAATCTTCTCAGGCGAGTCTGTCTTAGGGACGAAATTTTGTATATGATTTGCTATATCCATGTATTGCCTCTATCATTATCTAAATAAATAAAAGATTATGCACTGCTCAGAATTCTGACAACGATTCTTTCATCATCGAGGATAAATGTCTTTGAGCTTTCCTCACATAGATAACCAGAATAAGCAATTACCTCAATCTTTTTTTATCAGGCATAATTAAAGTATACCAGAAGATATTGTATCCTGACCTACATCTTTGAAATCCTTCTCAAAGAAACAAATGCCAATAGATATGCAAGTGCACCCAGCCAAAGGACTATTTTAAAACCGATGATTATTGCAAGCATAATTGTTAGAATAGGTGCGAGAACCGATAGACAACCGTTTATCGCCCAGGCCCAGGGGATCAATGATTCATTCTTTTCACCGAGGATTTTCAGACCGATAGGGAAGGGAATACCCATAAGAAGCCCAAGCGGCATAAAAATGAAAAACACTAAAAGAATTTTTACTGACATTGGATGTTGAGAAATGATATCAGAGATAGTTGGAAGAAGTTTACTGTAAGCAATAATAAGCAATGAGATTATAATAGTTACAACAGAACTCTTTAAGACTGGAATCCTAAAACTTAACAGGCTTCCGATACCTGAGCTTATCAGTATCGATGCAAGGACAGTCGTAACTGCATAGGATGGATTTTCAAGAGGAAAGATCATCTTCTGAACCAGGGATACCTCCACAAACATATATCCAATACCAAGAAAGGCAAAATAAGGTAATAGGTTAAGGTTAAGGTTAAGATTGTTTTTTCTCTCAACCTTAGCCTTGCCATATTTAATTATTGGTAGAATCATAAGGATAAGGCTTAAAAACAGCACCTGTATAAAGACTGCCGGCAGTATATAACCTTCTTCGATAAAATACTGCCACTTTTCTCCCATAGTTTTATAAATTGCCTTAATATTTTTAAGTTTTAGATAATAATGAAAGAACGGATTATCATCACGAACAGGCTTTACATCGAAGATATAAGCATCTGCAAATCGCTTGCGTGCTTCAGGATTCAGGATCTTTTTAAATGCAGAAAAATATTCATTTGAAGGCATTCGAACATAAATGTTAGTCTCTTCTTCCTTAATGCCCGGATAGTATATCAGGTCAAACATACGATCTTTTGAAAAGTTCCTGATAGCATCTAGCTCATTAAAGGTATATGGTGACTTTTTTATGAGAATGCATATACTTCCCCAGCTGCGAATAGCTGCTATATGCTTTTCGATATCTTTATCTTCTATACCGAGCTCCTCCAGCGCTTTAGTAGCTGTGTTTAAGATTCTTAATTCTGTTCTCGGGGGTGGTAATATAAAAAGGTTTATACTTAAAATGCCTTCAGACTTTAGATGACTCAAATATTCCTTGAATGCCTCTACAGTAAACCTGTAGTCCTCTGATATCCCGAAATAGCCTGACGGCGACGTTCCCATCATTGGGATATCAATAATATCAAAGTATCTGCCGCTATCTTTTAGCCAGGACCTTCCAAGCCCAGGCCGTGTATTCCGGGAATAAATACCACCCGAAAATTCATTGAAATCTTCCTTGACGACCTTTATTAATAAAGAATTGCTTTCAATCTTAGGTAGTGGTGGAGAATACCTGTTTGCTTTCTCTTCAGTACTGGTTTATATCAAATATGGCAATCCATAGAAATAACAATAGGTTAAACAACAAAGAAAGGTTTCTTTGCGGTTTTTTGGTGTCAACTACTTATGACGTAATATACAGATATAACCCTTAAAAAGGCTAATTAGAAACTAATTGTATAAAGAATACGTCAAAAATAGTTGACATTTTAAAACACTCATGGTATTCT
>Ga0172371_10007593_pt1 | contig 15381 bp, 14 predicted proteins | sample Lak12m_FD_114543 | JGI IMG/M metagenome (GOLD analysis project Ga0172371, IMG submission 114543) | Freshwater microbial communities from Kabuno Bay, South-Kivu, Congo - kab_022012_12m | ecosystem: Environmental > Aquatic > Freshwater > Lake | place: Democratic Republic of the Congo: South-Kivu... | reverse complement strand
TCTCGGCAAGATGGACTGTAACCCCTCGATTTGCTGAAAGGTGGCAGGCTTGATGTAGAAAAGCCTAGCCTGCATGACAGTTTCTAAAAGTTTAGTGACTTTGTTGAGCTCAATAAGGGATTCCGCACTAATCGTCATATAGATTGAGATTTGAAAGAGTTTCTCCATGCCCCGCTGGATTTTGTCTTTTAGCTCCATGGCGGATTCGAGAGGATCAGTAATCTCACTCCCGATAACCTTGCCTTCTTTGAGCATGGTGCGCTTGGTTGACTCAAGTTCAGTAATTTTTCGAATGAGTTTGGGTAAAGCGGTAAGCGGGTCAACTTGTTCGATGTGGTAGCTAATATCGATGTCATGGTTAAAGTTGATGAGATTATTCAGCCAACCAGTTGAAGCCACATAAGGGTAGCCCGAAACAAACATGGTTCTAACGAATCGGTCGTTAATCTGCAAATATGATGATTCTTCTTTGAGTCCAGCGTAGGAGATTAAATCCACTTGATCCTGTGTACCAAAGGCAATTTTGACAGCCTGATTTGTCATGGCTTTAAGTCTGCGCTTCTTTTGCCACGCTTTAATTGGTTTTAGGCTAGTGATTTTTTTCTTTAGGTTAAACATAGTTGTTCTTGAGTATTGCTTCGACTGTTTCGCGGGTTATCGCCTGAGTTTTCAGACTTTCAGGGTTGTAGAAGCCATAAAATAAATTGAGAATTTCAAGGCTTGTTATGCTTCGTGCTTTCATCTGCATGCGTTCCAAGCCTTTAACGATGATGTCTTTCTCAAGATTTAAGTGTTCCTTGATGAGCTTCATATCTTGATGGCGTTCTGTGTGTTTGTAAGGAATGACAATATAGAAACGACGAGAAAGGATTTTGTTACCTGAGACTAATTTTTTAACGAACGCGCAGTAGCCCTCTATTTGCTTTTTGTAGGCAGGGATAGTTTCTTTGTCTTTGGTTTTGCCGATATCTTCGACGTAGCGATCAATATCGACCTCTCTCACACGAACGAGTATCTGGATTTCACAAGGCAGAGAGTTTAAAAAGTTTTGGAAGCTATCAATAATCACATCCTGTTCTTCTTCACTCTTGAGCTCAAAATTTACAGACGAGGTTTCCAAGATTTGACGATATTCGTTACCCGGCAGAACGAGGATATTATCCACGACTTCTTTAATCTGGATTTGCCCTCGACTACTAGATTTTTTAGATTTGCTAAAGATACTCATAGTTTTAATTCTTCATTTGATAACGAACGGCTACCTTGCCTGAGTCGATTAATTGCTCGAGACGAACAAGGTCGGAAATATTTATTTCAGTCTTTTGATCACCAGATGCTATCTTTGTTGTTTTTCGTTTAGAGATTGCAATATCTGGGATATCGGGAATATCGATAATGCGATTAGTACTATCGTTTTTGTTAAAGAGCCAGTACTTAGGGCGGAATTGATACTTGAGTACCACTCCAAGCCACTCTGCTACGATTTTGTCTTTTATCCGAATAACAAGGATCAAGCAGACCATGATCACAACTCCGATGAGTCCAAGTTTGTAGGGTACAAGTTTCATGGCAGGCGCAAACAAAATGTAGATAAGGGCAGTCCAAAGAACCGGAAACATGAGAATCAAGATTTGGGTCATGTTAAGTGATCCGGCGATCTTGTCCTCAACGGTCGTTATTTGTGATGGAATAATAGTTGTTCTCATAGGTGTACTGTCTTTCTGGGCGTTGTAACTGACCTAGCTGCCTTTGGTGATGCAGTGGCGCTTGAATCAGTACTAAGCACATTGGTAATTTGGCTCCCAACGTGGCGAACTGCTCCCACACTGCGGGAGAATAAAATGAGTTGCATCATGAATGAAGGAATTTTAAGTAAGGTTAAAAGTAGCCCAATTGCAACAGCTACCGAGATCAGTGAATTATTGGTTTGCTCTGGAAGTGTTAAAAAAGTACCAGCTAGTTGAATAGTCACTACATGCACAAAAATCATAAAGACCGAGACAAAATATCCTTTTATTGCCATTTCGGCAAAGTCGGCAGTTTTGGGAATTGCTGATAGGAGAAAAATAAAGGGTGAAAGCACGGCACCAAGTGAGATCACAATCAAGCGACTGATGTACATAAGAAGTAGCACGATTGCTACGATCAAAAATATGAGTAGGAATATTAGGATGATAAATGGTGCAGTACCGTTAGTAATACTTGAGATAGTAACGGCATTACTAATCCATGCGTGATTTAGTCCTCCAGTAGCGGAAATGACACCAGAAACCAAAGCATTGCTAGCTTTGATGGCGTAGTCAGCCAAGAATAGTGAAACGTTGGCTCCGAGAAAAGCCAGGCCAATTCTGGGAAGCAGGTGTTTAAATTCAATCTCTTCAAACCCGAATGTTGAGGCGCTCATAAACTGAAGGCCAAGAAGTGCTACAACCAACACAAATAAAGTATCGGTAATCCCGAGCATGATTAGCCAGAATTTAACAATTGAAGCATTCTCAAGAAGCGATGGGGTGGTTGATAAAAACGTCATAATCCCATCAACTATTGGTTTAGTGGAACTCTCAACAATGTTTTGGATAAAGCCGTTGACTGCATCAATAAGTACTTGGGTTAAGCCATCACTAGGTGCAACGCTCTCAATTTGAGTAATTGGTAGATTAGATGCAGTAGTGGTTGAACCATCACCGACTAAAGCTCCAGATAGAAATGACACAATTGAACTGGCGGCAAAAACAACCACCAAGCCTATCAAGGCATTTCTAATAGTTTTCTTGGCATCCTCAAGAGCATCTGGCTTACCAGTGGAGGTAATGTAGATGTAGCCACCCCGAATTAAAAAAAAGACCGCTGCTGCGGCCGAGATAAGGGTAACTATTGAAAGAGCATCATTAGTAAACGCTGTTACCTCCGTGGGTGCGCTAGTTGAAGCATACGCAAGCGTTGGAGAAAAGAGTGCTATGAGTATGGGTACGACCAATACTAATAATTTCATATTTGTTCATATTCCAATATTGGCCGACTTACAAAGCCGCACCAAATGCTCCAGTTGCGAGATCTGAAACAATATTTGTCAGCACGAAAGCACCAAGTACGACTGCGAGACCAATGGCTGAATACAAAATTGTTTTCTTGGAGCGATCTAATGTTTCTGGGTTACCGGAACTGGTGATATAGCCAACACCGCCCCAGACAAAGAATCCAGCAGAAATGAATCCAGCAAGTGTTACAAGTACTTGGATGACACTTTTGATGAATGTTTCGATTTTGGTGACATCTCCCGAAGCAGCAAAGACTGGTGAAGCAAAAGTTAGTGCCGTGATGGCGACTGATGAGAAGATAATAATCTTTTTATTCATAACTACCTCCATATAAATTACTAATTTATAAATATCAGGCAGGTTTAGTTACAAAAAAGCCCCTATCCGGAGGGGCAGCTCTGTTGAACTTGAGGGAATTTTTATCCCAACCAGGCTAAATGTCAACTAGATGTATAAAAAACTACTTATTCATACCGTAGTGCATTGAGAGCTGAAATCTTGGTAGCTCTTTTTGCAGGATAATACCCAGTCGAGATGCCAACTAGAATGGAAAGGAATATCACGAACAAGACAAATGAAATAGGCACATAAGAAACGTCCACAAAGCCGACACCTTTAACAACGGAAAGTGCGGAGAGAACAAGACTTAAGACTTTGCCGAAACCTATACCAAGTAGTAAACCTAGAATTCCCCCATAAAGCCCCATAATCATTGATTCTGTTAAGAACAAGGCCTTAACCTCATCTGATTTAAGTCCCATCGCTTTCATGAGTCCCACCTCTCTGGTGCGTTCAAGCAAGGAAACCGTTAGTGTGTTAAACATTCCTAGAGCCGCAACGGATAGGGCGACAAGTCCAAGAATAGATAGAATTAATCTAAAATTCGAGAACAGGCTATCAATTTGGGCGACCGTATCTGAAACTGACACCGTTCCGTATCCGGCAGATTCAATAGTCGTACGTATCTCACGAAGCGAGGCATTGTCCTTGGATATAACTTTAAGCTGAGAGTATCTATTGACACCAAGCGATCTTACATCCAAAAACGGCACATAAATAATCGGAGTTCCTTCATCAGGGATAACCCCGACAATTTTATAGTTAAGCGGTGCAGACTCGATACGAACACTGGAATCCTCAAGTAGTTCTCCCACAACGACTAAGGATAGATTTAACTCTTTGCCGACAGCCTCATCTTCTGTGATATTTAAAAGCTGAAGTACTGACTGATTGACAACAATTTCTTTTTTCTCTTTACTATCGACCGATACTTTTTCTACTTCTTGATCAGCCACTCCTGCTGATTCACTCGCCATTTCAATCACCGGCAACGAACCGTTACTTTCTGATGTATTTACACCCAGTACTTTGGCAGATTGATCATTACTACTTACAGTCATACCGATTTCTGCAACATACCCAGCTTTCTGTACCTGAGAGTTGTCAGTATCACGAAGTACGACATATTGACCGTTTTCACACTCACTATCAAGGGCGACGTTGCAAGTCTTCTTTTCCCAAAGCAAAAACTCTGCTTTTACCCATTTTCCAAGTACAGTTCCTTCGCTGTTTTTGCCAGCGATACCTGCCTTATTATCGTCTGCATAGGTATCACCCCAATATTCCTCACCAGATGTTTTACCCTCGATTCTTTTTGTGTAACCGATTATTTTTGAGGTAGTTGTAGGATTTTCCCTAACTTTAAGCCATGTGTCTGACTCAATATTCATGGATACATCCATTATTTTTTCACCATGTTTAGCAGTTCCTTCGTTTTTTGGATTACTTTTAACTTTGTTTACATCCAAAGCTACAGCATTACTCTCAAATAGGGTACCTTTAATAGGTTGTAGAGCTGAATATTTTAGATAATCGCGTGTGGCTCCATAAACGGCCAAGTCAGAATTAGAATTCTGATAAGAAACTCTGCCGATCACAGCAATTAGAGGTAATACGTTTTCGACATTTTTAATTTCTTTAAATTTGTTGATCGTTTGATCGGTTAAAGCTAAGTCAGCGGATAGGCCGGGCACTACTTCAGCTTGTTTGAGTTCATCAAGCCTCGCTACGCGGGCAACTACTACTTCTTGCAGGCCATAGCCGATGGACACTAAAAATACAATAAAAGATATGCCAATTGCCATGCCGCCAATCGTGACAATAGTACGAGTCTTTTTGGCCACCATATTTTTAAAGGCTATTTCCATCAGATACAGTTGGCTGACTCCACTTGAATCACTGTGATCCAGGGAGTTGACGGTGCGTGTGAACTTAGTTGCCAAAGAATTAAAGAACTTGTTTTTGCGACCAAGGCGGTGCAGCAATAATGAAAATGAGTAAAGAATAACAAGAACAATAAAAAACAGCGTATTTTTGAAAGCTCGCCACAAATTGATGATTCTTTGGCGAAGATTGATAGATTTTAGTTTTTGATTTTTCATGGTTGGTAAACCTCGCTAAACAGCTTTTTGAAACTGGTCAATTTATCCGAAAGGTCGCGGGAGTTAGCTTCTTCGACAATCTTGCCATCAAACATGATAAGTGATCTGGTTGCAAAATTGAGGTACTCAAGATCATGGGTTACCATAACAATGGTCTTACCGGCATCGTTGAGCTTTTTGAGTAGTTGCATCAGCTCTTCACCAGATTTGAAATCGAGGTTACCGGTTGGCTCATCAGCAATAATGACTTTGGGATTGGTGATAACAGCTCTAGCCAAAGCAATTTTTTGCTGTTGACCTGATGAAAGCTCGGTTGGGATAAAGTCCTGCCAATCAAGCATTCCCACCATTGCAAGTGTTTCTTGGGATTTCTTTCGAGCAGCTTCATCTGTTTCACCATTAATTCGAAGCGCAAACATGACATTCTCTAGAACAGTCAATGCTTTAATCCAGTTAGGCTGTTGATACACCATCCCGACATTTTTCTTTCGTAACTCAGTTCGGCCATCTTCATCTAAATGGCTATATAAATCTTGATCAAAAAAAGACACATTTCCTGATGTGGGAGGTTCCAGTCCGAGAAGTATGTGCAATAAGGTAGACTTCCCACAGCCAGAGGGGCCTGTAATTACGACAAATTCTCCGTTCAAAATGGTGGCAGTAATGTCTTTTAAGACAGGAATTCTACTTGACTTCACTTCAAAAGTTTTATTCAGTTTGCTTGTTTCTATGATTGGTGTTTTATTCAAATTATTCATACTTATTTCAACTTTATGGATTTAACAAACCCGAATGCCTCCGATAAATTCTTTACAACAAGGTCAAGTGCTGATCTGGTCGCCTTAGGTGCGATGGTGGCGGTATCAACACTAGTTGCAGTATTACCCGCACTATCTACCGACAATGCTCTGAAATGATAGACTTGGCTTGGAACGAGCCCAGACAAGATTACGGTGTGATTGGTTGTGATATTGCCGTCATATTGTGATTTTTGAGAATAATCAGCTCCAGATCCTTGCCCAAATTCAACCTGACTGGTTGCTGGCTCATCCGTATCCCAGGTCACAATCAGCTGGGCTTTTACTTCACCGGCAGCAAAGCCAACGGGAGGAATGGTGCCGCCAATAACTTTAAGATTTAAAATCTTTGGAGGTCTGGTATCGGTTGAAGTGGTGAAGCGTTGTAAATCTGATGAGGCTTCGTTGCTGAGTTTATCTCTACCTTTCACAACCAAGAGGTATTTGGTTTGAGGTAAAAGCCCACGAATCATCATCGAGCGCTCACCTTTTTCAAGCAATACTTTGACCTCGTCACGGGTGTTACTTGGATCATTTTCTGGGTAGAAGGTGACAATCGAGGAAACTTCAGTGTTGGTAGTCCAACTGACTCTGACTGTTGTCTCAGCAGTATTGGCAACTGATTCGAGGACAACTTTGGAGATTTTTGGTCTGGGCAATGTTTCAAAGGAATAGACATCTCCCTCATATTCAGCGCCCTCACTGTCATACTTATTGATCTTGTAATAATATTTAGTGCCATCAGTTAGGTCAGCTAATTGGGTAGTGTAAGTAGTTTCAGTAGTAGAAGTCGAGACTTCTTTGCTGCCGCCAAAACTCGAAGTAGTGCCATAGTAGATCTTCACTTTTGAAGTGTCCTTAACAGTATATTCGATGATTGCCGAGGTAAGCGTGATATTTTTAGTGGTAACGTCATGGACGGTGGGAGCCGCGGCTGTGGTAAAGTTTTTCTCTTCACTCTCGCCGGTATTACCGTCTTCATCAGTCCACTTGGCTTTGTAGTAATACGTGGTTCCGGCGGTAAGTCCGGTCAGTGATATCTCATGATCGGTCACTTGACTGCTATTACTCGGCTCCTCCGAATTATATGAATCTTTACTGGTGCCGTAGGCTACTTTGCTATCAGCACTTCTGGATGTTGACCATTTGATCTTGGCTTTTTTAGTTGTAATTGAGGAGGCCTCCGGTCCAGAGCTAAGAGTAGGTGCTGTTGTGTACCTACCCGTTGGGGTAATTGAGACGGCATTGGTACCGCTTGAGGTGGCGTTGGCACCATCTTTGGTATAGACCTTATAGTAATATTTGGCTGATGCCGGAGTATTATCAACGTACGAAATACCAGATGTACTACCAACCAAGCTAAAGGTACTATTATCGGTTGAGCGATACACTTGGTAAGTCAAGTTACCTGCGCCCTGATAAGTAGGTGCTGTCCAGGTCAACGTGGCGTACCACTTGGATTCTGACTTAATCGAGGAATCGGAAACAACTAGATTGGAGACGTTATCTGGATCGGTGGAGTTAAGCGTAAAGGTACCACTGATACTATTGCTTGGCGAATAATTTCCGGCGCTATCAACAGCCACAACATAGACTGTATTTGTACCCTTATTGACATTGGGGAGCGCAGAGGCCGCTACACTTAAGTTCGTGCCGTTATCGATGTAGGTGGAAGAATTACCTTGAAGTGTGGCAAGAGTTGATGGAGGAACAGTATTTATCATGTAGTAATAATGGGCGACAGTTTCACCAAAAGTTGGAGTTGCTGCCAGATAACTTATGCCAAATGAGTTAGTGGTTGAAGTACTTGGTGTCACTGTGACCGTCTCGTTATTAGCAAAACTTGGAGCCTCGCCACCAAACTGTAAATTACAGGTACGAATGGTCGCATCAGTTGACAGATTACTGGCATTATCAGCAGTACGGAAATAGACGACATTAGTACCATTAACAATCGAAGCGCTATCCTGATCGGTTGTGAGCGTTCTGGTGGCTGAACCGGTGGCGATATAGTTAAGGTTTAAATCGGTTGAAGTCCCAAGCCAAGTTCCACTGGTTGAATTGATTTGGTATTGCCAGCCCAAAACCTGACTATCTGCATCCGCCGAAGCCGCACTGCCTGAGGTCGGCCATGTAAAGCTCATATCAGCCACATTGGAGAAAGATCCGGAAGCACAGGAGATATAACTAACGTTGGTTGGCCTGGTGTTGTCATATTTAAAAGAGAAGCTGGCCGTATCAGCATTGTGGGTGTTACCAGCGTTATCAATCGCTTTGATACGCAGATAATAGGTCTCGCCGTTTACAAACGCACTGGATAGGTAACTAGCGCTACCCAGATCCAAACTGGTGCTGGTAGTGATAAATAAACAGTCAGTTCCAACTACCGAAGCAGGAGAATTGGTTAGCATTCCTGCCGTGCCGGTTAAGGTCGTAGAATTGCCGGGATCAGCGCTTGCATCAGTACCAAGGTAAAGACAATAACCACGAAGTCCGGATCCACCTCCATTATCCGCTCCGGCTACCCACGAGAAAGTCGAAACACTGCTATTTGTCCACTCTCCATCTGCTACAGCATAACCTCCTGTGTTATCGGTGAGCATGGATAGAGCGGTGGCATTGGTAGTAGGTTCAACTAAATCAGAGCTAAAGTTATCAATAGAAACACCCGAATTGCCAAAATTGAGCCATCCCACATCCTCACTCCAGACATAACCGCCAAGCACACCTGTTGAGGTATTGACAGTAACATTACTGTTGTAAGCTGAAAAGTCTAAATAAGCTCCAGTGTCAAGAACCTTAGCTTTACCGGTCACTACGCCGGTTGATGGATTAACATGTACCGGCCCCTCAGCATTATCATCGGTACCAAAAGCAACCCAACCGACGTCTTCAGAAAAAGCATAACCTTCAAAGTCTCCATTTGACCAATTAACGCGTACGTTGGCATTGTAATTGGCAAAATCAAGATAAACTCCAGTATCGGATATTGCTTTGCCAACAATAGCGAGGCTGGCAGCATACACTGGCTTGATAAAATAAAATCCAGTTAAGGCCACAATACCCAAGAAAAACCCCGACAAAATTGCCCGTGTCTTAGTGCTTGTGGTCGACTTGCATTTTATTAGCCAATTTTTCATTGTTCAATAACATCAGTTACGTAAAAATTACTTTATATACTCCATGTTAGAATAATATGCGTGCCTTTACAACTAGTTGTCTGTTTGACTTTCGATTCCGTTTGTTAGATTATTAAAATATGCAAAATAAGATTAGAAAAACAAGTTTTCTCGTACTCGGCTTTTTAACATTACTCACTGTAGTTTTGTCCTACCGACACATTCAAATCGTGAGAGCAGAACAAAGTGGCGGATCCCCAGAATCAGGTGCCACTTCTCGCCTTTCGACTCTTGCAACCCAACTTGCCTCATTAAGTTATGGTTCTACAGCTTCTGGATCTTGGGGTGACTGGGGAACGAGCTGGAACAGAATTTATTCAGCTGCCACCAAACCTTTCAATGACGCGGTGGCTCGCACCCTCAAAAATGGGGGCAATACCGACTATCCCCAATCAGTGGGAGGTGTTGATGACTACAACAATAATGGTGTTATTCCTGCTGATAGTTACCAGTCAACTTGGACAACTTGTAATGTCGGCAATAGTTATTGTGGTACAAGCGATGCAACCAACGCCGAGAAAAAAGACGAAAACACAGGGCTTGTGTGGTCTATTCGTATTAGTTCATCTGCTACTTGGTTTAATGCCAACAACTGTCAATACCCCAACGCCTTACCAGGAGATGATGGAGTCTGTAACGCCAATGGTGAAGTGGCGTGTAAATGCGTTAAGTTAACAAGCAGTAAAACCGGCTGTGAGGCACTAGGAGACGGTAATTGGAGGCTTCCCACCCAAAAAGAACTCATGATGTCTTACATCGATGGCTCATGGGCAAAATTAACCAATGCGGCTAACTATTACTGGTCTAGTACTACGAATAGTACCACTACCCAGAACTCGTGGTACACGAGCCAGTACCATGGGGGCACGGGCAACTATACTAAGACGAATAACTACTCCGTCAGGTGTGTTCGTTAGCTTAAGGCTTTTTGATCTTAAATCATCCCAACCGAAAGGTTGGGATTTTGGTTCTTTTTGGTCTTTTGGGTTTTTGGTTTCTCGCGTAGCGAGCCGCCGCAAAATTTTTTTCAACTTATAGCAGCTTGATCTCATCCGGCACAAAAGGTAGCCTACTTTGAACAAAGTCTAGCATGGTTTGAAAGGTTGCTTCTTCAACAGGTGAAATAGCAAGGCTATAAAAGGTCGTTTTTCCGCTTTCTCGTCGATTGACGATTTTTTGATCAACTGCCAGTTGTAAGTAATTAACAAATGTCTGTCTCGCCATTTTGTGTGCAATACTCTTAGCAAGGTTCTTAAACTGAACCTCATGTTTCTTTATAAGCGGCTTGCAGATTAGCCGTATTTGACTGTCCTGCGACTTACTCTCTAGATATTGCTTACGCTTAGTTTCAATACTGGTTTTAATAACCGAGAGCATGGACAACACCAAGGCTTCCTGGAAAAAGGTGGTAAAGTGATTTAAATTCTTACGTTCGAGCGAAAACAGCAGATATTTGTAGTATCTCTCTTTTTGCTTGTGGTAGTAATAAGAAGTGCTATAGAGGTTTTTCTGGTTGATAGCGAGAGAGCGCAAAAAAATATGCTCCAGTATCCGTGAGACTCTTTTGTTGCCGTTGTTAAAGGGATGCAGTGCATATAAAGCGGTGTGGAAGATGCCAATAGATGTTACGGTCTGATTATTTTTAAGCCACGCTAAAAGCTCTGCCACACCCTCCGGTATCATGGTGTATGGAGCAGGGGTATAAGTACCGACTCGGATAGTATTGCTGTCTCGCCACTTTCCAGCTCGGTAAATATCAAAATCTGACAAATATGTTTGGAAAACATCTAAGCCCTGCGTCAGACTGCGATGGAGTTCTTGAATGTACTTAGGCGTAATATCATCAATGTTAACTGTCTGAGAGTCTCTAAATGTCTTGGCGATATTGAAAAACTCTAGTTTTTCATAATCCTTGCGAGTCAATTTTTTATTTTCTTGAATTTTCAAAGCGATAAAAGAATAGTCTTTGTTTTCTAGGATCAAGGAGTAAACATCTTGAGCCTCTTGTAAGGTCAAGCTGGAATTCTCGGCTTTTGAGATGGCAAATGATGCCAATAGTTCATTCTTGCTTATAAGATTCTTTTCAATATCCGGATCTAAGAATAACTGTTCATATTGACTCAAATCTCGATCAAGTTGCAGAATTTCCTGATCGGTAAAAGGGAGCAATTTGGGAGTTAGCAACAACTCATTCAAGAAAGATTTATCGAATAATTTGATAGTTATATTATCGTTCATAATTAGTCTAATATTAGTCTAGCGATTGGTCTAGTTATTAGTCTATTTAATCTAGGAGGCAAAGTCAATACCTTGGGTGTTTTTAGACTTGTATCGCGCTTTCAGGTAACGCCAATTGCCAATAACTACGATTTTTGTTTTCATCTTGGGAGACAGATGATGAGTGACGAGGTGGTGGCGCAGTCTATCTGATTTAGCTTTGCCCAAGTGTCCTAAATATGAATTGATAGAAGGGATCATATTATCTACATCCTCAGTCTTGTTCCAATGATAAATTTTGTTCTTTAATGTCTTGACGACGTTTCTTCTGACAGTTACACCCCAAGGCTTAATAAAATACCCTGCAAATGGAATACCGTGACTGGTTGCTTGAATTTGTAGCTTCTTGGGATGAAGTTTAATGTGCAGTTTTTCACTTAAAAAAGTATCGATCCTATCTCTCCAATTTCTAAGCTGCTCTTTTGAATCGGCAAAAACGACAAAATCATCAACATATCTGCCATATCCTTTTGCACCTAATGCTTTAGTCACAAATTGGTCTAATTCATTAAGGTAGACATTGGCTAAAAACTGGCTGGTGAGATTACCAATTGGCATACCAACCATGCCATCTTTGTGTATAAGCGATTTATATGGTGGGACAAGATCTTGTAGTTTAGGATCGCCTTTGTAAAAGTAACTACTTGCGGGATTATGAAAGATAATAGTTTTACACAGCCACAACACTTCCTCTTTCCACCATGCCGGGCGGTTAGTAGTTTCGATAACTTTGGCAAAACACTCATAAATTACTAGCTTATCAATGCTGCCAAAGAAGTTGGCAATATCAAAGGAGCCGTAATACTTAAATTCTTTAGCATATCTCGCAAGTCGTTCTACACCATAGTGGTTGCCTTTATTAGGGCGACAGGCATAAGAGTCGTCGATAAAAATCTTTCCCTCCCAGATTTTTTGAACCTGATTAATTAAGATATGATGGGCAACGCGGTCACAAAATTCTGCTGCAAAAATCTCTCTGGGTTTGGGGATTGTCACCACAAAACAAATTGATTTTCCTGGGGTATACGTTCTTGAAAATAGATCTTGCTGCAGTTTGGCTAAGTTACGCTCAAGATCCATTTCGAATTTGATCGCATTGATAGTTTTCCGTTTGTTCCTGCGACAATCAAGATATGCTTTGAGGAGGTTGGTACTCGTAAAAATCGTCTTACACATTCTTCTGCCAACTTCCGATCATTTTCCCAATATTGACTAACTGCCCGTTAATAAAAGTCGTCTGTTGTAGCGATATTTGCTTTAGCTCGGTTAAAAACCGGATCCTTAATTTAAGACAATCAAATTTATGAATTATTTCCTGAACAATTGCTCTCTTTTCCTGATGGTTGGTTTGTGCCTCAATAAAAAGATCAACTAACTTCCAAGTAATCTTTAGTATGTCTTCACCCAGTGAGTATTTATATTCTTTTTCTAAATTATGAACATATGAATACTCCGTCTTTAACAGGTCAAGTAGCTGTAAATAGAGGGGCATGTTTTGATAAAACATGGATTAATAGTATCAAAGTCCTAAGCTAACGAACACACCTGACGGAGTTGTTATTCGTCTTATTATTGTTGTTCGTGTTCCCATTGTTCTGGTTCGTGTACCACGAGTTCTGGGTATTGTTACTATTCGTAGTACTAGACCAGTAATTGTTAGCCGCAACCAACTCATCTCTGTATATTTCTACCTAAATTTAGGTGGATGAATCGCCTTTGATCTTTTAGAACACTCTTTCGTAAGCGTAAACTCAAGTTGTAACTTATGAAAATCTGGCCCCTCACCATTAATTGTATCTGAAAGATGAGTAAAAGTGATGGTGCGTAGAAGGGGTCTTACCCCTCTTTTTGCAAGGGTTTCCGTTTCACTTCAATAAACTGCGCTTCGCTTGCCCTTGCAAAATTCACCCTGCTAAAAAATCACCCAAGTATGGGAAGTATGGCTATACTTCCCAACTATTAATTTTCGGGAAGAGCCAAAAGAAGGAGGTGAGAAATTATGAAACTATTAACCAAGGAGCTACTAGCCAGATTCGCCAAGCTAGGCAGACAAGAGGACAGCTCAGATCCCATCGTGGTTGCAAAGTTCTTCAACCCTGCGGGCGCGGGTACATGGTATGCCACCGAGTATGATCCAGAGTCGAGAGAGTTTTTCGGATTCGTTTCCATTTTTGGAGATTGGAATGATGAATGGGGTTCGTTTTCCCTAACCGAGCTTGAGAGTTATCGCGGCAAATTTGGTCTAGGAATTGAGAGGGATTTGTATTTTGACGAGAAAAGAATCAGTGAGGTTGTGCCAAAAGCAAAACTGAGCTAAACGAACGCAAGCAGTCCTAGATATTGTATCTGGGGCTGCTTGTTGTGGTATTGGGCTATAATGACTATATGGGTAAGAAGTTAGTATTACTAGGCGTTATCTTGATTTTAGGATTTTCAGGGTATTTTTATTTTTCCAAGCCAAACGAAGAAAATTTCAAAGCGCCAGGCAGGGATTGGGAATCAGCCAAAAAAGTTGAAGACTATTTTATTGAACGTCTGCATATGCCTGTAGCAGAAGCAGAACAAATCAGGTCAAAACCTGGTGTTGATGGAACGGTAGATTTGCGAATAAGTACAGACGTTACACTTGACGCACTTATAGGAAATCTTTTCTATTATGGCTTCGTGCGGGATGAAAAAGCTTTCAGGTACGCCCTAGAACACACCAAGGATACAACGCCAAGCGATAAAGCGATTAAGGTTGGCAAAGATGGCACAATCGACACGAATGCGGAATTTAGAATATCTGAAAATATGAGTGCTTGGGAATTAGCTGATCTACTTCTCAATAAACCCGCCGGACACTTCCCATTTGACGAATATAACTATTTCTTCATGCCGTAATTAGTCCTCTTCGGCCTCTATCTTTTCCCAACTACCTATAAAAGCTTGCTCTTTGGTAGCAATATAAATCTCTATTTGATCAAGAGACGTTTCTTCATAGATACGGGCTATATGTTTTTTTAAGTAGATCAAACTTGCATATCCTGGGCAGATAAATAGAAGGGTTGGAAAGTCGTGGCTAGTGGCTTCGGTGAATTTACCATCATCAATATAGTCACAATATTGTTCGATTCGCTTGCGTAGGGCAAACCGAGGTGAACTATCTTCCACGACTTCCACCATATAGCGCTTTGTTTTACCCATTTTGTCTACTCGGACAAAATAGGCATCTGGCAATGGATGGATAAAATATGGATGTGCGAGTAAATCTGTTTTTGTAAAGAAATGAAGGGTCTGTTCAGATTTATCGGAATCGGCTCGAATAAAAAGAAAATACTCAGCTAAAAATGATGCGTGAGCTATAAACTGTTGAGATCTGATTTTTTCTCGATAAATTCTCTTTAGTGCCCGCTTGTCAAAATTTGAACTATCCGACAATACTTTAATACTTCCAGATGATAGGTAGTAAACGGCTGGGATATTGGCAAGTCCTAATGATCGTGAGTAGTGTTTACCGATGTAGTTGTGAGTGATGAGATTTTTAAGATGGTAATTTGTTAGGCGGATATTATTGTGATTGAGGAGTCGTTGAAGTTGTGAGCTATTTAAGAAACGGAATCTATAGAGATATTGGAGAATGTCGAGTTGTGCTGTTGGTAGTATTTGG
>Ga0172371_10007592_pt1 | contig 15382 bp, 10 predicted proteins | sample Lak12m_FD_114543 | JGI IMG/M metagenome (GOLD analysis project Ga0172371, IMG submission 114543) | Freshwater microbial communities from Kabuno Bay, South-Kivu, Congo - kab_022012_12m | ecosystem: Environmental > Aquatic > Freshwater > Lake | place: Democratic Republic of the Congo: South-Kivu... | reverse complement strand
GGCCTTGTCTGGTCTACGTCCAGAGCAGGGCGACACGCCAATCACCATGAGCTTCGATCGCCTGCAGTCCTTGCTGCAACAGGCGATTAGCGCTGTCGATCAGGCCCGCCCCAAGGCCAATCCTCAAGAATTTCTCAATGGCCTCGGTACGGTACTCAGTCAGACAGGATTTGCCAGCAGTGATGTCGGTTGGAGCCCGGTGGTACAAGGGACGATGAAGGCAGCCTATGAGGCCTTACAGAAGTTGATTGATCATGGGCAGGTGGGGGAGGGGATAACGACTATCGCTCAAATCGACAAGAAAATTACCCTTGCGCCAGAGGGTGTATCGCAGGCCGGTAGCCAAGGACAACAGGGGGGTAACCGATCTGATCTGATGGCCGTCTTGCACCGTCTGCATGAGGTTGCCGTCGCGGTTGATGCCCAGCAAGATGGGGCCACGGTGACCTTAGGCCAAAAAGAGCTTGATCAGTTTGCGACCATGCTGGCTCTGGCAGGCGTTCCGGCTCCTACTATCGCGGCTATCCTGCCAGAGGCAGTGGCGCTCGCACAGACCTCGATAGAACAACAGTCCAAGTCATTGCCTCCGCTGACTATGTCCTTACATCGCATCAGCGAACTCGTGCAGCAGGCGGCCATTGCTGTTGGTGAGGCGCAGTTGCCCAACGAGCCAGTCCCATTCCTCTCAGGGCAGGCGGCCATACAAACTCAGTCTGCCGAATCAACGAATACCGCCGAAGCTATCACACCAGTTGTGCCAGAGGGCATGACCGCAATCTTTGACACGGTCGCCAAGATCACCCCTCAAGGGACAGGGAAGGAGCTGAAATCGAGCCCCCGTAGCCTCCCTTCTGAGACCAACGATCAACTAAGCCCACTTCAGGATGACGCTACTCCCGTGCTTGAGGCGCGCACCCTAACTCAGAATGGAGATCAGTTGGACAGTGATTCCTCACCTGGGCATGAGCAGGCGACGTTGTCTTCTCCGAAGGGGTCAGAGGGAGAAAAAATTTCCCAGCCGACGGGCCTGGGTGTCGCGGCCCCCTCGCCAACCTCAACTGAGACGGCCGCGATCAAGGCCCCGTCTCGCTTGCACCTGACCCCAGAGTTGCAACAACTGACGGTTGAGCAAATCTCCCAAGGTGTCCTGCGGGCGATCAAGAACAGCGATCATCACCTGACTCTCACCCTCTACCCCAAGGAGTTGGGTGAGGTTAAGGTCGATATTCAGATGCGGGGCAACCAGTTATCGGCCTCCTTTGTTATGGAAAATCATAAGGTGAAAGAGGCAATGGAATCCAATATGGGTGAGTTCAAGGATAACCTGGAACGACGCGGCTTTAGCCTGGGGGAGATGTCTGTGTCGGTTGGCGGGCAAAATCATTCTTCTGATGATAGCCGCCAACGGTTTGTTGCCGCTTGGGAACAGATGCAAGCCAATCTGGGCCGCGAGACGATCGTCAAACCGACGGTCGCCAGCTCCCTAGAATTTATTCGTCAAGAACAAGCCCCATCCCGGCAGGGTGGCATCAGTGTCTTTGTCTAAAGGAGGAGAGCGATGGCAGTTTCAGGAGTGACGACAGCAAGCACTACGACCGGGGGGCTCACCCAACCGGAAAATGCGGTGGGCAAGAAAGACCTCAAGAAAGATGATTTCATGAAGCTCTTCATCACCCAGCTCCAGTATCAAGACCCGATGAAGCCGATGGACAGCTATCAGATGGCCTCACAGCTTGCCGAGTTCAGCAACATGGAGGCAACCACCAAGATGAGCGACAATATGGAGAAGCTCTTGGGCTACCAGACATCACAAAACAACCTGCAGATGATGAGCCTGCTTGGCAATGACGTCCAGGTTATGGGCAATGGTTTGGGTGTGGTTAATGGCCAGGTCAGCGCCACCGAGTTTGTCTTAAAGCAGGCTCCGAGCGATGTCTTGCATGTCACCGTCTACGATGCCTCCAATCTCCCCGTCTGGCAGGAAGATATTGCTGCTGATGGTGCTGGTACTTACGAACTGGGGTGGGATGGCAAAAACGCCAATGGCAAGCAAGTGACCGACGGCCTCTACCATTACGAGGTGGAGGCCGCCTCTGCCGCTGGCGAGACACTGGATGTTGGCTATCGTAGCACCGGTAAGGTGACAGACATCACTTTTAACAACGGCAACGCCATGCTAACGGTTGATGGCCTGATTCAAGCCGGGGTTAGTGATGTTGTCAAGGTAAAGTAATTGCAGTATTTTTTTTGCCATGGGAACGCCTTCCACGGTGCGAGTTCATGGTGCTTGAATAGATACAGAGTAATTCGCGAGATCAATTGCGCCTTGGCAGGCGCACCCCCCAACTTCACATAAGACGTTTTTTAACAGGAGGCAAGACAATGGCTATTTCAAGTTCTTTATACGCAGGTATCAGTGGTTTGAGCACTATGGGCGAGGCAATGAGTGTCTTGGGCGATAACGTTGCTAACGTCAACACCGCCGCTTTTAAGTCCAGCCGTTCCACCTTCCAAGACGTCTTGTCGCAATCGGTGTCGACGGCCTCCGGCGGTGCCCAGGTGGGCCGTGGGGTTACCTTGAGCACAATCAACAGCCTGATGGCTCAGGGCTCCTTCGAGAGCTCATCCTCGCCAACCGACATGGCCATCGGTGGTCAGGGCTTTTTCATGCTGCGAGCCGACGGCAGCGCTGAGGCAGATATGTACTCCCGGGCAGGTGAGTTTGGTACCGATAAGCAAGGGAATTTGGTCAACCCAACCGGCTACTTCGTCCAGGGGTGGACGATTGACTCGACCACCGGCCAGCCACAGGGCACCATCGGCGATATCACCATCGGCAAGAATACCCCGCCAGTAGCGACCAAGGAGGTGCAGATAGTCACCAATGTCGACTCCCGGAAAATCAACGAGGCCAGTGAAGATCGGCTCTTTTCCAACTGGAACGGCACCAACGCCGCCGCCGTTAACCCCACCGATCCTATCGACTCCACCAAGTACGAGTACACCACTGCCGTCAAGATCTACGACTCGAAGGGGGCCAGCCACGATCTGACGGTTTACTTTGATAGGACAACCAAGGACAACCAATGGGAATATCTGGTGACTTGCGACCCGACCGAGGACATGCGGGTCTTGACCGCCGCTGAGCAGATCGCCTATAACCCCGACACCAAATACAACTATGAAAATCACAAGGGGGCTGGGGCGTTGCTCTACGGCACCCTACAATTTGACACATCCGGCAACATCGCTCAGGTCGATGCCTACAAGGTGCCGCCGGATGGCCAGATCGACCCCGCCAAGACGGATAACCGCCTGTTGTTGGAGGCAGGGAGTTCATACTTCACCTTTCCCACCAACTTCACCGGCGCACCGACCAATCAAAATGTCTCGATCAACTTTGGGGCCAGATACGAGGGCGTGACCTCGACTCAACGTCAGATCTTGGTCAGCGACTCCGGGGCGCGGGCACTGGGCGCGGGTGGCGATGTCTCCCAGTACATCACCTCGGCCACGCCTTGGTCGCAGGTGGCTGATGCCAACGGCAACAGCGTTGCGCAGGGGGATGTCTTTATCTTTGAAGGCTACAATAACGGTTCTGATGCCGTGACACGGTTGACCTACACCGTCGACCCGGCCAACGATGTCCAGTCTCTCTTGAGCGACTTGGAAACAACCTTTGGCTGTAGCGCCTCGGTTGACGCCCAGGGACGTCTTCGTTTAAGCGATAACGTGGCAGGGGATTCGAGCATGGTGGTGACCCGCTTTGAAACGGCCTCAGGCAATGGCTCCGTCCCCTTCGGTGGCACCTATCAGTCGATCACCAATGGCTTTTCGATCACCACCAAGGGAGTGACCAGTGATGGGGCAACGGCGATTACGGATGCTAATCACGCTCTGGCTGGTCTGCGCGGGGATATGGCGGGCATGGTGGCCACCGGGGACACTCTGCTCTTTTCTGGCACCGACGTCGATGGGGTGGCGATCACCCCACGGGTCTTTACGGTGGGGGGCAACGATGCCTTTGTCACAGCAGAGGGGATCACCACGGATGGAACAACCATTGTGAACGACGCATCCCATGCCCTGGAGGGTCTGCGTGGGTCGGATTCGACCACCATTATTGCTGGCGACACCTTTGCCTTGACGGGGTTTGATCTCAATGGTGGCGCTGTTAACACAACCTACACCGTCGTAGCCGGGAATAAAATACAAGATATGCTGGACGCCATTACCACCGCCTACAAGGGGACGGGTGTGGATTTTTTACTGACCTCAGGTGGAGTCACGAAAGCGGATGGTTCGGCAGTAGTCAGCATGACCGAGAAGCTGGTGGGCTTGAAAGGTGCCAATGCCACGGCGATTGATGTTGGGGACACGTTCACCTTTACTGGCACTGGATTAGCTCCAGCAACTGGTTCAGGGTCATTGACGGTGGCGGCAGGGACGACCGTCCAAGACTTGCTCGATAAAATTCAAACCACCTATGGCGGTACTGCAGTGTTGGATTCGGGCAGGATCCGGATTATGGATCCAAGCGCGGGTACCATGGTGGTGACCATGGCCTTCGATGATACCACCGGTCCTTCCAGTGGAGCTAACCCCTTTGGACTTACCGATGATGCAGCTGCTACGACCTTAATTCCACCGCCTGCCCCGATTACGGCCTCTGGTGTAGCAAGCCTGGGAAGTGATGGCAAGATCGAGATCGTTGATCCCTTCAATACTGGCAAGATGGCCGTGAGCATTGCCTATACCAGTGCCACTAATGTTGCCCTTCCCGCTACAAATATCGCCAACCCATTTGGACTCATCAATAATGTTGGCGCCACCCCTTTGTCGAGTAGCGCGGCCTCAGGTGGGAGTAAGATCAGTGACCTCCTCACCTTCCTTGACGCTACCTATGGTGGCAAAAAGGGGCAGGTACATACCGTACTTGATCAAGATGGCAAGATTCGTCTGGTTGATCTTGCCCAGTCCAAGGGCTTAGCCGTGAGCGCCCAGTACGATAAGGGGGCCAACGGAGTGGCAGCAAACCCCTTTGGTTTGGTCAGCGGTACCGCGCCCGCTGGGACCACCCCAACCCTCACCCAAAAGGCCTCGGTCGAGGGCCAGGTCAATGTCACCACCTCGAAGAAGATGGTGCAGTCCCTAGGGCGGGCCTTGAGCACCAATACTGGCGATACCGCCCAGATCCAAGCCACCACGCAGTGGAGCAGCGTCTTTGATGACAACAACGATCCCACGAAGAACGGTGGTCTGCCGCGCGGGGTCAGTAATGGCGACGCCTTTACCGTCACTGGCTCAAAGCGGGATGGCTCCAGCGTCACCACTACCTTCACCGTGGCCTACACCAAGACCAATGGCAACCCTGGGACGGTGCAAGACTTACTCACCCAGTTGGAGGCAGCCTTTGATTGCCAGGCATCCATCGATAGCGTTGGCCGTTTGGTGTTAACCGACCGAGTGGCCGACACCGTGGCCACGGCCAGCAGTTTGGAGATCAAGAGCGTGTCTTACGACACCAATGGCACAGGGCAGGATATCTTTGGGCCGACCGGACTTCCCTTTGATTTTGTCAAGGCCGATGTTAGCACCGAAGATGGCAGTCAACAGGGTGATGTGGTGACCTCGAACTTCGCGGCCGAGGCCCTGTCGACCACCCAGTACGCCAACAGCTCAACCACCATCTTTCAGGATCAGGACGGGTTCGCCTCGGGCTTCCTGCAATCCCTATCCACCGATGTCGAGGGGGTGATCACCGGCCACTATTCAAACGGCCAGGTACTGAAAAAGGCCCAAGTGGCCTTGGCCAACTTCAGTAATTTGGCGGGGTTGAGTAAGCGGGGGGGGAATATCTTCACCGAGACCACCGAGTCGGGGGCCCCGGTGACCGGCGCGCCTGGCACCAACGGCTTGGGATCAATCGCCCCCAACGCCTTAGAGCAGTCAAACGTTGACCTTGGCGTAGAGTTCGTCAAGTTGATTACCGTGCAACGAGGATTTCAGGCAAACTCCAAGATCATCACTACCACCGATGACATGTTGAACGAGTTGATCAACATCAAGCGGTAATCGGCAACACCTCTCCTCTAAGCGGATCTCGCTGAGGTCGCACGAAAAAACGCCCTGGTGATCAATTGGTCACCAGGGCGTTTTTTTGTCGTGCGTTTCTGTGGTTACGTCTCTTACCTTTTGCTGTCCACAAGCTTTGCCATATTCTGACGAATGAGATGATACCCCTCGACAGAGACCCCCGCCCCCAGAGCCACGGACTGTGCCATGGCGGCAGTCAGGAAGTCACTGGGCCCGTGGGCATCGGCGTTGACCGCGAGTTTGGCCCCCACCTTGGTGGCGACTTGGACGACATAACCGTTAGTCAGTGAATGCCCCTTACGTCCCGACAGTTCTAACAAAACCCCCTTGTTGGCGGCGAGCAGGGCTTCTTCTTCGCTGATGAACCCGGGGTGGGCCAGGATGTCGACCCCAGCCTCGATGGCAGCCAAGTTCGTGCCGGGGACAACCGGTTCAACCACGGTCTCTCCATGACCAACCACAATCAAGGCCCCCAACTCGCGGGCGGCAATGGTCAACTCTCGAAAAAGGCCAGGGGGGACATGGGTCAATTCGATGCCCGGTAACAGTCTGGTCTTGGAAAAGCGGTTGAGATCGGCGGCGGCCTGGACAATGCGGGGGACAATAAAGTCAAGGTTTGATGAATCGGCATGGTCAGTGATGGCCACCGCCTGATAGCCTAAAACTTCCACCCGGCGTAAGTGTTCGGCTGGCACCAGTTCGCCATCGCTAAAAAAGGTATGGGTATGCAGGTCAATCATGGACAATTTCTCCTCGCAAAGAGTGTTCGCAGGCCTCAGTAATTAAGACACCCACCATCTGCCCTGGGGTTAGTGGGCTATCGCTATCGAAATGAACAATCGTGTTGTTGCTGGTGCGGCCATGCCATTGGCCAGGGCGCCCCTTGTTCTCATCCTCGACCATCACCACTTCCCGGTGCTGCAGGGCCTCTTGGTTGCGCTCTAGGATGATCTCGTCAATCCGCTTTTGCAGGATGGCCAGCCGGGCAGACTTCTCCTCTTCAGAAAGTTTGTCTGCGAAGTGAATCGACTTGGCCTGCGGTCGATCGGAATACTTAAAGGAGTAGGCCCCGTGAAAACGAACCTGCTCGACAAGGTCGTAGGTCGCTTGAAAATCAGCCTCTGTCTCGCCGGGGAAGCCAACGATGATGTCGGTGGTCACCGCAATGTCTGGGCGATAGTGTCGCAAAGCGTCAACCAACTCCAGGTAGCGGGCCCGAGAATAGCGACGATTCATCCTGCTCAACACAGCGTCGGAACCAGACTGCACCGGCAGATGAAAGTGGGAACAGAGCAGGGGGACATCGGCAAAGCACTGCAAGAGGTCATCGGTAAGGTCTTTGGGGTTCGAGGTGGTAAAGCGGAGACGCTTGAGGCCAGTGAGTTGGGCCACTGCCCGCAGCAGTTGGGCGAAGGTATGGGCGTGAGGCTTCCCTGAGTCTCGTCCATAGGAGTTGACGTTTTGGCCAAGCAGGGTGATCTCCTTGATTCCATGATCAAGTAAAAGCTTAGCCTCATCGATTATCTCATTGAAATTTCGGCTTACCTCTCGTCCGCGAGTGTATGGAACTACACAATAAGTGCAGAAATTATCGCAGCCCTGCATGATGGTGATAAAACGTTTATGACTGGGGCCACTGCCAACCTCTGGCAAGAACGGAGGGATGACAAAGTTGGCTGATTGCTCGATGGCGACAATCCGCCGGTGCTTGCAACGGATATCCGCCAGTAGGGCAGGGAGGGTATAGAGGGCTTGCGGTCCCATCACCAAATCGACATGGGGCATGCGTTGCAGGATCTTCTTGCCTTCCTGTTGGGCGACACAGCCAACTACCCCGATAATCAAATCGGGTTTTTTCTGCTTAAGATATTTCAAATGACCGAGCAGGGAGAAGGCCTTCTGTGAAGCCTTCTCTCGGATGCTACAGGTGTTGACTAAGACGATGTCGGCATCCGCCATATCAGAGCAGGGCAGGGCACTTTCAGAGAGCAGTTGGGCCATGATCTCCGAGTCGCGCTCGTTCATCTGGCAACCGAAGGTTTCGATATAGAATAACGGGTTATTGGACATGGGCAGGAAGGATGCGTAGGGCCACATCGTCGATGATAGCCAAGAGATCGTCATGAAAAAACGAGGGGTAACGGATAACGATATCGCCATTGTTGGCATTGACCGTGGACATTAGCGCCATGCCGTCATAGCCCTCGAGGATACACTTGAGATAGGCAATCCGTCGGGGATCGATCCGCAAGGGGAGGGTGGACAAAGGGTCAGGAGCCATCAAACCTGAAGATCAACTGAATCGTTGCCCGACAAGAAGTCATAGTTGGCTATCCTGGGCAGGACGGTATGACGAATGTATTCCTCGGTTTGAGCCCCGGCCCGACCAGAAAATTGACAAGAATCGCCTATTAGGTCGAGGAGTTCTTGGCAAGAGAAGGGGATTTCTTTGTCTTCACCCAAGCGTTGCAGGAGGTCATTATCCTTGCCCTCCTCCTTGACCACCAAGCCAGCGGCCACCGAGTGGACTTTAATCACCTCGTGCATCTCTTGGCGACTCTTGCCCCGTTCAACGCAGGCCATCAAGATTTTTTCTGTGGCCATGAAGGGGAGTTCCTGGGAAAGATGACGACCAATTTGTTTCGGATAAACAACCATTCCGTCAGTTATATTGATAAATAATCGCAAGATGGCATCGGCCAACAAAAAGGCCTGCGGCACGTCCATCCGCCGGATGGCGGAGTCATCCAGGGTACGTTCAAACCACTGATTGGCGTAAGTGGCCGCAAAGTTGGCGGGGAGTCCCATGAGCTTACGGGCAAGGCCAGTCATCCGTTCACTACGCATTGGATTGCGTTTATAGGCCATCGCCGAACTGCCTACCTGATTTTTGGCGAAGGGTTCCTCTTGCACCTTAAGATTAGAGAGCAGGCGCAGATCGACGGCAAACTTGTGGGCTGAGGCCCCGATACCGGCCAAGGTCTCCGCCGTCTTCATATCGAGCTTGCGGGTGTATGTTTGACCTGTAACTTCAAAAATATCGCTAAATCCGAGCTTTGACGATACCAGCTTATCAAGTTCTTTCACTTTTTGATGATCATTTTTGAACAACTCCATGAAGGTCGCTTGGGTGCCAACCGTTCCCTTGACACCACGGGCCTTGACTTGCTTTTCCAAGGATTCAACGTAGTCAAGATCCATGAGCAAATCTTGAACATACAAGGTGTTACGTTTGCCAACGGTGGTTGGTTGCGCCGCTTGATAATGGGTGTAGCCCAAGGTTGTCACATCCTTGTGCTTCAAACAAAAATTTGCCAAGTTGCGAATAACTTTGAGCAGTGACTTCTTGATCAGTTGTAGTGCCTCCCGCTGGATCAAGAGGTCTGCATTGCAGCCGACAAACTGCGAGGTGGCACCTAAATGAATGATCGGTTCCGCCGTTGGGCATTGCAGGCCATAGGCGTAGACATGCGCCATGACATCGTGACGAATCTCCTTTTCTTTGCGAGCCGCCACCTCAAAATTGATATCGGTGGTGTGGTTCCGCAATTCTTCAACCATCGAAGCGCTCACCAGCTCGAGGCCTAATTCGTGCTGGGCCTCCGCCAAAGCGATCCAGCAACGACGCCAAGTCTCAAATTTTTTCTGTTCGGAAAAGAGATGCTGCATCTCTTGGCTGGTATAACGGCTGACCAGCGGTTCTTGATATACCGTTCGATCCATACGCATGAAACCTCAATATTAAATTAAATCGTTAAAAATTACGTAAACACAAAGAGAAGGTAACGTTAGCTTGCTGGCGTAAATAGAAAAATGCCGAAGTTGATGCTGAAGCACACCTCTTGGCCGCCAAGACTCAATGTCGCATAATGCATATTATGTGCAATTAAGCGGAATGACGCATAGAGAATGAGATAGCCTGCCTTCGATCTCTCACTTTCATCAAATCACAACGTCAGTCCGCAGACGGAATGAGCGCATCGTGAAGCGTAACCTGCGTCTTGTTTTGACCATTGAAGTAATTCTTCTTCAGGCTAAAAGCCAGCCTTAAGCGCGCTTCGCCATTGACGGACTGTTCCACCATCTTGGCGAACCCAAAACCAATCCCATCGAGCCAACGTCCTTTCATCCCATCCCACGAGACCAAGAAGCGAAGATGATTCCTCTCTTTACCAATAACGCTCATATTTCTCAACCGACAGGGCTCTTCGGTTGTAAAGATAGGCTCGGGATTTTCTTGACCAAAGGGGGCAAGCTGATCACCGAGGGCTTCGAGGTCAGTAAAGGCTGTTTGCGGGGAGATTACCAAGGCGATATTCAGAGGAATTTTTATCGCTTTGTCAGTCAGTTGTCTTTGTATGGCCTGATTTATTCGCTCCCTAAAGGTGGAAAGGTTCGCCTCCTTTAGGGAGAGGCCTGCGGCGCTGCTATGCCCGCCAAAGGTCAGGATTTCGTCGGCGCAAGCGGCTAATGACTCATGGATATTGATGCCGGGGATAGACCTGGCTGACCCCTTCAAGGTATCCGTGCCGCTAAAAACAAAGACGGGCTTGGCGAATTGATCAACTAATCTGGAGGCAATGATACCCAAAAGGCCAAGGTGCCAATTGTGGCCATGGATGATCAGGCAGGAGTTGTCAAGCTGATTTTGGGCTTCGATCACCCCTCTCGCCTCAACCACGAATTGACTGGTCAAATCGCGACGAGCGATATTTTCCTGCTGGATGATATCGGCTAAATATTTAACCAAGTGCTGATCGTCAGATGACAACAAGAGTGAGGCCCGTTTGGCATCACCCATTCTCCCCGCAGCGTTCAATCGCGGGCCAAGTTGAAAGGCAATATCTTCCGTATTTGGGGGTTGGCCCACTGGACAGTGGCAGAGGGACAGCAGCTCGCGCAAACCAGGATTCTCCGTATGGGCAAGCACCTCCAGCCCGGCCTTGGTTAACACTCGATTCACTCCCCGCAAGGGCACCATGTCCGAGATTGTGCCAATAGCGACCAAGTCGAGTAATTTTTTTAGGTTGGGCGGTGTGACGTTTGCTGGCCAATATCCCATTTGATGGAGATGATTACGGATTCCCATCGCCAAATAAAAGGACACGCCTACCCCAGCCAAGTCCTTGCTTGGGAATTGACAACCCTTCTGCCAAGGGTTGAGAATAACATGGGCGGGCGGCAGTGGTTCAGGAGGTTGATGGTGGTCGGTAATGATAACCTGCCAACCGCTCCTCACCAGGTTTTGAACTTCTAAAACATCAGAGATCCCGCAATCGACAGTAATCAAGAGGCCTGGAGGCTGGTCATCGATCAGTGTCTCGTTTACCAGATCGGCTTTCAAGCCATAACCGTGGGTGAAACGATTGGGGTGGCAAGAATGGCATTTCACCCCAATCTCAGAGAGAAACAGAATCAGAACAGCGGTCGCCGTAACCCCATCGACATCATAATCACCATAAACAACGATAGACCGCTTCTCCGTTATCGCTTGAAAGATAAGCTCAACCGCCTCCCGCATCCCCTGCATGATCCAAGGTTGGGGTAACTGACTCAAGGAAGGCGCAAGAAACTCTTGGGCCTTCTCGGGAGAGACGAGGCCACGTTGGACTAGGATTTTGGCGAGAGGGGCAGATATGTGGAGTGCCGCCTGTAAAATTTCAACGGGTTGAGGGGATGCTTGCGGAAAAGTCCACTCCTTGTTGATAAAGCTTTTCAATGCGTTGTTAGTCAAAATATCACGTAGTATCAATTGATAGTTTATATATTTATAATAGAATATGTCAGGTGTTGGCTGTTGCCAAGAAGGCCCTGATGGCTGAACATATCGCTTCCGTTTGGCAAGGATGATACCAAGTGATATTCGGATCGGCGTGGAACCAGGTCATCTGTCGCTTGGCGTAGTGCCGGGTATCGCGGGCAAGAAGTTCAACTGCCCGCTCCCAAGTCCATTGACCATCGAGATAGGTCGCCATATGGCGGTACCCCAGCGACTGCATGGGCGGCAATGCCTTCGAATAGCCTCGTTTCAAGAGTTCTTTCACTTCGGACAAGAGCCCAGCCTCAACCATAGCCGTGACTCGACGATCAATTCGCGGATAGAGTTCAGTCCGCTCACGATGCAAGCCGATTTTAAGGAGATTGGGCACAGGACACGGCCTTTGCGTCCCTTGATGTTCGGCAAGATAAGCCGACCATGGCTTGCCGGTAGCACGGAGAATCTCTAAGGCCCTCAACAAGCGATAGGTGTCGTTGGGGTGAATACGGCTGGCGCTCGATGGATCGACAGTCCGTAGCTCATCGTACAATACCTCCCGACCACGGGACTGCAACTCTTGCTGAAGGCTTTGTCGTAGGGCCGGATCAATCGTTGGCATCGCAAAGAGGCCCCGTTCGAGGCCCGCAAAATAGAGCCCTGTGCCACCAACCAACAGCGGCAGCCGTCCCCGTTCATGAATCTGGCCAATAGCCCGTCGGCAATCATGGATAAACCGTGAGACGCTGTAGTCTTCATCGGGCAACACGTAGTCAATCAGGTGGTGAGGCACCCTACCCCGTTCGATTGGCGAAGGTTTGGCGGTTCCGATGTCCATATAGCGATAAATCTGCATAGAGTCTACTCCAATGATCTCGCAGTCGAATTTATCAGCTATGGTCAAAGAAAGTTCTGTCTTGCCGATCGCCGTTGGACCGGCCATAAAGAGCACTGGGTGACTGAAGGCCTCGGGGGATGTTGTCCGTGTGTTGTTCATAGGCTCGGCTTTGGCTCAAGAAAAAAATAGGTATTTGGCAAACAGGTTGTGAAACTTTTTCTTGTTTAAGGTATTATGCCGCTCTCGAAGGGAATGTCGACCAAACGATAAAGTGCCTTTTATGACGTACTAACAGTACATTTCATATATACTACTCATTATTTTCATCATGTCTTACCTGCGACATATCTTTTGCCCAAAGGGATACACCAAGCAAACACACCTTCTTTTTTTCAATCCACTCGAATCCCCACCCCCATACCAGGAGAACCACAATGCCAGCAAGAGTATTTAATTTTAGCCCCGGTCCCGCCACCCTTCCTCAAGAGGTGTTAACTCAAGCCGCCCAGGATATCGTCAACTTCAACAATAGCGGCATTGGCTTGATTGAGATGAGTCATCGTAGCAAGGATTTCATAGCCGTCACCGATGATACTGAGGCACTCCTTCGCGAGGTGATGGGTATCCCCTCCAACTATAAGGTCTTGTTCCTGCAAGGGGGTGCCTCAACCCAGTTCGCCTTAGTGCCGATGAACCTGCTTGGTGAAGGAAAAGTAGCAACCTATCTCAACACCGGTGTGTGGTCGAAGAACGCCATCAAAGAGGCCAAATTGATTGGCAAGGTTGATGTGGCCTACGATAGTGAGGGGCAAGGCTTTGATCGTGTCCCCGAAACGCTCGACTTTTCATCAGCCGACGCTAGCGAGTATCTCTACTTCGTCTCCAACAACACCATCTACGGCACTCAGTTTCAAGAGTTTCCCAAGACCAAGGCCACGATGGTTTGTGACATGAGTTCCGACATCCTCTCCCGTCCGGTCGATGTCTCTTCCTTTGGTATCATTTTTGCCGGCGCGCAAAAGAATATGGGTACCGCCGGTTGCACGGTGGTGATTATTCGTGATGACCTGCTGGATAAAGCCCCCGCTACCCTGCCGACCATGTTCAAGTACAAGACCCACGCCGATAAAGGCTCGATGTTCAACACCCCACCGTGCTTTGGTATCTATACTGTGGGACTTGTCATGAAGTGGTTGAAGGCTCAGGGGGGAGTGACGGCCATCAGCGAAAGGAATAATCACAAGGCAGCCTTGGTCTATCAAGCCATTGATTCTACATCGTTCTATCGTGGGCATGCCCAGAAAACGAGTCGTTCTAAGATGAATATCACCTTTACCCTGCCCACGCCGGAGCTTGAGGCCAAATTTGTCAAAGAGGCACTCGCAAAAGACTTAAACGGCCTCAAAGGACATCGCTCAGTTGGCGGCATCCGGGCCTCAATTTACAACGCCTTCCCCTTGGAAGGGGTCGAACGTCTGGTTGACTTCATGGACGTCTTTGCCAAAAACAACAGTTGACTGAGCTCATAGCCGTGGACGTTCCCCATAAGACCGATCTGAAGAATTTTCGTCTGAACGAACTGATTGATTTTGTTGGCTCGTTTGGGGAGCCTGCCTTCAGGGGACGGCAGATTTTTTCCTGGCTCTATCGACCGGGGATCAGCTCCTTTGCCCAGATGAGCGATATCTCCCAGGCCTTTAGGGCCAGGCTTTTTGAAGTTGCTGAGATTAGCCAGGCCGCCCTGCAGGCTCGGGAAGAATCCCATGATGGTTCGATCAAGTACGCCTTCGTGCTAGCCGATGGGCAGGTGATTGAAAGTGTGCTCATCCCCGATCAGGGCCGTCACACCCTCTGTGTCTCTTCGCAGGTGGGGTGCGCCATGGGCTGCCGTTTTTGTCTGACTGGAACCATGGGTTTTAAGAGGAACTTAACGGCGGCGGAAATGGTCAATCAGATCCACTTTGTGACGGAGGAGCTTGCGCGGCAAGGCAAGGGGCGACTCAACAATCTGGTGTTCATGGGCATGGGCGAGCCGCTGGCCAATTTCGACAATCTGCTCGTCGCCTTAGACATCCTGCTCGACCCCAGAGGACTCAATTTTTCCGACCGCAAGGTGACTGTCTCCACCTGTGGGCTGGTGCCCAAGATAGCCGAGTTTGGGGCCAGGACAAAGGTCAATCTGGCGATTTCGCTCCACGCCTCCGACGAGCAAACCCGGAGTCAGTTGATGCCGGTTAATAGCACCTACCCGCTTAGCTCCCTGCTTGAGGCCTGTCGACTCTACCCGCTTCCCAAGAGACGACGAATCATGATCGAATACGTCATGATTCGAGGCTGTAACGATTCGCCAGCGGCTGCTCGGAAATTAGTCAAAATTTTGCACGGCATTCCGTGTAAAATAAACCTGTTGCCTTTTAACGAGTGCCCTGCCCTCCCCTTTCAATGCCCTTCGCGGGCAACGATTGAGGCCTTTCAGGCAATCCTGCTCCAAGCTGACCTGACGGTAATGATTCGCGAGAGCCGTGGTGCCGACATCTCTGCCGCCTGTGGGCAATTGGCCTCCGAGTTCTCCCCAGCGGCAACACATAGTGGTCGCTAACTGTTAACAACAATAGAGGCACACTGTTTCTTCATTGTTTATCGGAATGAATCCATGAAACGATATCCCCGTTTACTCTTCTTGCTTGGCCTCG
>Ga0172371_10007589_pt1 | contig 15389 bp, 17 predicted proteins | sample Lak12m_FD_114543 | JGI IMG/M metagenome (GOLD analysis project Ga0172371, IMG submission 114543) | Freshwater microbial communities from Kabuno Bay, South-Kivu, Congo - kab_022012_12m | ecosystem: Environmental > Aquatic > Freshwater > Lake | place: Democratic Republic of the Congo: South-Kivu... | reverse complement strand
TGGTAGCCAATGCCCTTTTCGACCAGCAGTTCCATTTCAAGTTCCGCTTTTTTGTCGGTGAGGCGCGCGATCAACTGATCTTTATTGACCACTTCCAGGCTGCTGCCGGCCACAATATCCTTGGCCTTAACCTCTTTCTCGCCCTTGACGCTCAATTTGGCACGCACTTCCCCTTCTTTGTGCATCAAAAAACGAACCTTTTTGAGGTTAAGAATAATCTGGATCACGTCTTCCATCACGTAGGGAATGGTGGAAAATTCGTGGGTGGCTCCCTTGATCTTTATGTTGGTGACGGCGGCTCCCTCCAAACTCGAGAGCAGCACCCGTCTCAAGGCGTTCCCTAAAGTGACTCCGTAGCCGGGATAGCACTCTTCGATCTCAAAAACTCCGCGAGTCTCGGATATTTCTTTGGCCTTGGGCGGTTTAGGCAAAGGAATGGTTTGCATGTTGATTAAATTAAATTATTTTATCTTGAATAAAATTCGACAATCGCTTGCGGGTTGGCTTCGGGGGTGACTTCAGCCGTGGTCGGGGTCATCACCAGCTTTCCCGCCATTTTTTTGGCGTCCAGTTCCAACCAGCCGGGTGTTTCCTGTTTCTTGTTGGCCAGTTTTTCCTGCAGATTTTTCACGTAAGCACGGCCTTCGCGGGAAGGGCGGAAGCTGATTTGATCGCCCGGTTTCAGGGAAAACGAAGGGATGTTCACGGTTTTGCCGTTGACCAAAAAGAAACCGTGGCTCACCAGTTGGCGGCCTTGGGCGCGGGAATCGCTGAAATTCAAACGGTAAACGATGTTGTCCAGCCGAGTTTCCAGCCGACCGATCATAATGTCGGCAAAATTACCTTCCCTGCGCACGGAATCCTCAAAATATTTCTTGAACTGCCGCTCGCTCAAGCGGTAAAATCGCTTCAGGGTTTGTTTCTGGGCCAGCTGCTTGCCGTATTCGCTCATCGCTCCCGCCGGCTTGCTGTGAGCACCGGGGGCGTAAGGTTTTTTAACCACGGCGCACTTGGCGGAAAAACATCTTTCCCCCTTTAAAAACAATTTTTTGCCGGCGCGGCGGCACAGTTTGCATTTGGGACCGGTACTGTTCATAATGAAATTATAATGTGACAACAACAAAATATCGCCTTCCCGTTTAGGAAGACTACATTCACTTTATGGCCTCAAAATTTTTCCGTCAAATTTCCGTTAAATTGTCGCGGCTTCTTGACTAAATTTTTTTGTGCTATAAAGAGGTTAATGTGATTTTTTATTTTGCCTATGCGTTACAGCCGCAATAACCTCAAAAGGCTGTTGGACGAGAGCGGAAGAGAGATAAACAGGGAGTCGGCTAAGCCAAAAAAGAGAATTTGGCAGGATGTTATAAACTTCGCTTTATGGGTAGGAGCCGGCTTTGTTCTGGTAGTGGTGGGGGTTTTGGCTTATTTCACCCAAGACCTGCCCAGCCCGGCCAAACTTTCTGAACGGCACGTGGCCGAATCCACCAAAATTCTCGACCGCACCGGCCAGGTGGTGCTTTATGAAATCCACGGCGAGGAAAACCGCACCGCCATTTCTTTCAACCAAATGCCCGAGGCAATAAAAAATGCCACCGTAGCGGCGGAAGATGCCAATTTCCGAAACCACCACGGATTGGACTTTAAAGCCATCGCCCGGGCGGCTATCGCTGACGTGATGGGCCAATCCCGGGACCAGGGAGCCTCGACCATCACCCAGCAGCTGATCAAGAACTCGATTCTGGACCGCTCGAAAACCTTCACCCGGAAAATAAAGGAAGCCATTCTGTCGCTGGAGTTGGAGCAAAAGTTCAATAAAAACCAGATTTTGGAGATGTACCTCAACGAAATTCCCTACGGCTCCAATGCCTACGGAATCGAGGCGGCGGCCCAGACTTTCTTTGGCAAAAACGCCGCCAGTCTGGATCTGGCCGAGTGCGCCTACCTGGCAGCCATGCCCCAAGCGCCCACCTATTATTCGCCTTACGGCACCCATTCCGGCGAGCTTAAACAGAGGCAGGAATGGGTCCTGGACCGCATGGCCGAGTTGGGCTATATTTCGCAGCAGGAAGCCGACGCGGCCAAGCAGGAGGAAGTCCTCCAGGATATCCGTCCTCTGCGCAACAACATTCTGGCCCCCCATTTTGTGATGTACGTCAAGGATTGGCTGGCCAACAAATACGGTGAAGATATCGTGGCGCAAGGCGGTTTTAAAGTTTACACTTCACTGGACTTCCAAAAGCAGCAGTGGGCCGAGCAGGCGGTAAGCGAGGGAGCGGCCAAAAACGCGAAGGGATTCAACGCCCGCAACGCCGCCCTGGTTTCCATTGATCCCAAAACCGGCGAAATTCTGGCTATGGTGGGATCCCGCGACTATTTCGACACCGCTCAGGACGGGAACGTGAATGTGACCACCAGCCAGCGCCAGCCGGGATCCTCTTTCAAGCCTTTCGCCTACGCGGTGGCGTTTTCCAAGGGTTACACTCCCGAAACCATCCTTTACGACGTAAAAACCAACTTCAGGGGCGCGGGCAACCAGGATTACACCCCGCAAAACTTTAACGGCAAGTTCAACGGGCCGATCAGCCTGCGGGAGGCCTTGGCCAATTCGCTGAACATTCCGGCGGTGAAAACCCTGTATCTGGCCGGGGTGGACGACACCATCAATTTCGCCCGGTCAATGGGAATCACCACTTTGAAAAATACCAACAACTACGGCCTGGCTTTGGTTTTGGGAGGAGGGGCGGTAACGCTGCTGGACGAAACTTCCGCCTACGGCGTGTTTGCCAACGACGGCACCCGGTTTGATCCCCAGGCGGTGCTGCGCATTGAAGACGGCAGCGGCAAGACCATTTACGAAAAAAGCAATGAAGGGCGTCGGGCGGTTTCCACCAACGTCGCCCGAACCATCAATGACGTTTTATCTGATAACAGCGCCCGGGGTAAAATTTTCGGCACTCACAGCTCGCTTTACGTTGACGGCTATAAAGTCGCCGCCAAATCCGGCACGACCCAGGAATTCCGGGACGGCTGGACCGTGGGCTACACCCCGGACATTGTCACCGGAGTCTGGACCGGCAACAACGACAGCAGTCCGACTTCTCAAGGAGAAGGCGTTTTCACTGCCGGACCGATTTGGAACGCTTACATGAAGCAGGTTTTGCCCACTATCTCCAAAGACAGTTTCCTGCCGCCGCCGGACATTTTCCCGCCCGACAAACCAATGCTCAACGGCAAAACGGGCAGTGGCAATTCCCAAGAAGTGCTGATCGACAAAAAGACCGGGTTGCTGGCAGAAGATAATTGCCCGGATAAATGTACCAAAAAAGTAACCATTTCTAACGGCCACTGTATTCTTTACTACGTGGACCGGAACGATCCGCTCGGCCCCGAGCCGAAAAATCCGGAAAAAGACCCCCAGTTCAAACAGTGGGAGGAGGGCGTGCAAAAATGGGGTGGCGGGCGCGACGACAACGGGGACAAAAAAGACAAGAAAGACGTCATAACTTCAATGCCTACCGACAAATCCTGCAGTTGCAAAAAAGACAACGGTAATTGATTGAAAATTACATCATTCCGCCCATGCCGCCCATGTCCATGCCGCCCATGCCGCCGCCCGGGGCGCAGGAGTGGCAGCTGTCTTTCTTCTCGGGCAGTTCGCCTACCACCGCTTCGGTGGTAAGCAGCATGCTGGCAATGGAAGCAGCATTTTGCACCGCCAGGCGCGTCACTTTGGCCGGGTCAACAATCCCTTCCTTGAGTAAGTCCTGATACTCATCGGCTTCGGCGTTGTAGCCTTCGGCGCCTTTCAGGCTGCGTACTTTTTCCGCTACTACAGAACCTTCTTTGCCCGCGTTAACCGCGATCTGCTTCAAAGGCTCTTCCAAAGCGCTTTTTACGATGCGGGCGCCGGTGCGTTCGTCGCCCTTAAGTTTAAGATCTTCCAATTTATCAATGGCCCGTAACAGAGCCACGCCGCCGCCGGCCACGATCCCTTCTTCCACCGCGGCTTTGGTGGCTTCTAGAGCATCTTCCACCCGATGCTGTTTTTCTTTCTGTTCGGTTTCGGTGGCCGCGCCCACTTTGATAATAGCCACGCCGCCGGCCAATTTGGCCAAGCGTTCCTGCAATTTTTCTTTGTCGTAGTCCGAATCGCTTTGCTCAATTTGGCGGCGCAAGCTGGCCACCCGGTCGTCAATCACGTTCTTTTCGCCCTTACCGCCAACGATGGTGGTGTTGTCCTTGGTGGCGATCACTTTGTCGGCCCGGCCCAACATCTCCACTCCCACGTTATCCAATTTCATGCCTTTTTCTTCGGTGATCACCTGGCCGCCGGTCACCAACGCGATGTCTTCCATCATGGCTTTGCGATTGTCGCCGAATCCCGGCGCTTTCACGGCCAAGGCGTTCAGAGTGCCGCGCAGTTTGTTGAGCACCAGGGTGGCCAAAGCCTCGCCTTCCAGTTCGTCCGCGATAATTAGAATTTCTTTTTTGCCCATCTTGGTAACGCTCTCCAAAACCGGCAGGATATCCTTAATAGAAGAAATCTTCTGATCGGTGATCAGAATGAACGGGTCTTCCAAGGTGGATTCCATTTTCTCCGCATCGGTGATCATGTAGGGCGAAATATACCCTTTGTCGAACTGCAAGCCCTTGACGGTTTCTTCGCTTAAGCCGAAGGTTTGCGATTCTTCCACGGTAATTACGCCGTCTTTGCCCACTTTATCCATCACGTCCGCGATCATCTCGCCCACTTCTTTGTCCTGGGCAGAAATGGTGGCCACCTGGGCCCGCTCCTCCTTGGATTCAATCAGTTTGGACTGCTCTTTGATGCTGTCCACCACTTTTTCCACCGCTTTTTGAATGCCCTTGCGGATGCCCATCGGATTGGCGCCGGCCGCCACGTTTTTCATGCCCTGGGCAATCATGGCTTGGGCCAGCAGGGTGGCGGTGGTGGTGCCGTCCCCGGCGGTATCGTTGGTTTTGGAAGCCACTTCCTTCACCAGCTCCGCCCCGATGTTTTCGAATTTGTCTTCGAGGTCAACCTCTTTGGCGATGGTGACGCCGTCGTTAGTGATGGTGGGTGAACCAAATCCCTTGTCCAAAACGACATTGCGCCCTTTCGGACCCAAGGTCACCTTCACCGCGTTCGCTACTTTGTTAACACCCGAGACCAGATGCTGTCTGGCTTTCTCGCCAAATTCAATTTTCTTGGCCATAGCTATTTTTTAATTTTTACGGATTAATAAGCGCAATAATTTTATAAACACAGAATTAGCACTCGTCAAGTTTGAGTGCCAAATTTAGTTGTCAAGCAATTTTGGTTAGGTCTCCGTTCAAAATAACTGGATTGATTATTCTTACCTCGTGAACCCAGCGATGTTCGGAGTGATGGGGTAGTGGATTTAATAAAAAGATCTTTTTGTTCAGAAAATAAGCCAAGCCGGTTTCCATCAGTGAAGAAGTGCCGATGTAACCTTTTATCCCGTTTTTGTCATAATTCAAGACCAAAATCGCGTCGCTGTGTTCGATGTTATTGAAATGTTTCCTTAACACGTTATTTTTTACGCAATGTTCAAAATCAACATCCAGGTCGTTGTGGTTAAGTTTACCCTTGACAACAATTTTCGTATCGGGCGGTAAGTTCACCTGATACCCCGCCTTCTCCAATTTTTCCTTGGCTTCAATCATTTTCTTGGCAAAAGTCAAACTGCCACAAACGGTGATTTTCATAATCTTATTTCCTAAAATCGTTTACTGTTAGATTGACTTGGCGCAAAATTGACCTGAACGTCCCGAACGGAATTTCTTTTCTGCCAGCAGGCACTATTGCCGTAAGAATGCCCCCGCTCGAATCTTTTCTGAATTTCGCGTGGCTTCCTCTTTGAGAAATAAAAATAAAGCCCTTCTTGAGAAGAACTTTGGTAATTTGATTAGAAGAATAAAGTTTAGACATAGCGAGGACAGAGAGTCACTAGCTCAGGCTTATTGATATTAGTCACCTCGGAAACTTTTTCGTCTTCAAAATACAATTCCAAGGCCTCACCCAGATTTGCCAAGGCTTCTTTTTTAGTTTTTCCGAAACTAGAAACATCTACGTTCAAACATTGAGCCACGTAGTATTTATCCTCGCGCCAAACTACTGTTTTAAAACAAACCTTTTTCATCTCTTTTGATTATCTGCTAATTCAATACTACACCAACGAAACCAAAAGTCAACATCTATACGAAGTCTTCTTTTTTCTTGCTGACGTCGATGATGAAGGAACGTAGGGATTTGCGGCCGATGATAACCGGGTAGCGCAGGTGTTTGCGGCGCACAATGGTGGCCTTGGTGGTGAGCGAGGTTTTGTCGAGGACAACTCTGGTCTCGATCACCGGACGGATACTGACGCCGTTGGAGGAGAAAACTAATTTAATGTTTTTGATTAGGCCGTCGGAGCGGCGGATGATTTCTTCCAAATGTTGCTCGCGGAGCTGACGGGTGGCTTCGAACTGCTGCTCGATGTCCATTCCCGGAAAAATCTGGGAGCCGTGATAGTAGGGAAAATGTTCTCTGAAAGCGGAGATGGCATTACCGTAGCCCAGTTCCACCGCCAAATCTTCGTCAATCGAAGTGTAATAGGCGCCGGTGTCCAGCTTGGCGTCCACCAAACGCTGGCCGCGCGGGCCCTCAATCATGATTTTTTTGAAAATTCCCACCACCCTCTTGCCGGTCATCTCCTCGACATTTTCCTCTATTTCACCTCCGAAAAGGTCTTGGGCCAGGCGAACGGCTTTTTTGGAACTGGTGATGTTGAGTCCCCGCACCCGTTCCAAACGTTCGTGCAGGGGGGCCCGGTTGGCGTTTTGGATCGAAAGTCCGGGGCGGACATTGATTTCAGCCACCACCGGACCGCGGTCGCGGTCAATCATAATGTCCACGCCCAAAAAGCCCAATCCGCTCACTTCCTGGCAGCGGGAAGCAATTTCCAAGGCTTCCGGCCAATAAGGGACGCGAATGCCGGCCAGCTGGAGGCGGGTGCCCGGCAAAAATTCTATTGCGTGATCTTGCTGGGTCGACAGGTTGCGGGTGATGGCGTGGGTGGTAACGCCGGTGGCCATATCGATGCCACAGGAAATCCCGCCCAAGTGCAGGTTGGCCCGGCCGCGGGAAAGCTCGGTGGGCAGACGCAGCATGGCCATCACCGGCACCCGGTTGAAAACGATGACGCGCAGATCGGGAATACCGCGGTAGGAATAGGGTTTAAGCACCCGGCTCAACCTTACCCTTTCTTCAAAGAAAGCTTTATCCGGCTGGTTGGCCAGCGAAAAGCTGCCTTCAAAAATGTTGCGGATGTGCATTTTGAGGTCCGGAATGGTCACTTCCTGCTTGTCGGCCTTGACCCAATTACCGCTCTTTTTGTTGCGGCCGAAAATGACCAGAATCCCTTCCCCGCCGAGGCCGCGGTTGGGCTTCAGTACAAAGCTTTTGGGCAGTTTGCCCCAACCGAAAACTTCCAGCTCCCCTTCATTTTTGACTTTACCCAAAAGCGCCGGAACCGGAATTCCGTTTTTGCGCAGCAGTTTTTTGCAAATCAACTTGTGATCCGCAATGCGGCGGGCCTCTTTGGAGTTAAATGGTCGGACAAAAAGCAAATTGCGGGCGTTCATGCCCAGCAATCCGCTACTTTTTTCGAGGTAGTTCAACATTTTCTATAACTTCACGAAATCGATAGTACTCGCTGAACCGAAGACCGGTCCACTTGCCCAGGGCAATATTGGCGATAACGATCAGCACGACTATCACCGGGAAGTTCAGCACCAGCAATTCAAAAGCTTCCCATTGCACCAGGAAGTAGCAGATCGCGGCCAGGAACATGGTCTCCAGAGCCAAGGCAAAGGCGGTGCGGAAGCCTTTTTCCGTTTGCACGATGACAAATTTTTCCACGATGGTGATCATGATGAGCAAGGGAAAAATCGAGACGCTGGCCAGCCCGGTGCGCTGCAAGCTGCCGCTTACGGCCAAAAAGAAAAGCACCGATATCGCCACCACCGAAAGCATGATGGCCGTGCGCGACATGTACAGAAGCTGAAAACCCCTCAACACAAAGCGCATGGCCAGGGCGGCGGCCAAAATCACGATGAAAATCGCCAGGCCGTATTTGAGACCCGTGGCGAGCAGGGCGACTGCGATGATGGAGGGAGTGTAAATACCGAAGGCCTTGATGCCGACAATCTGCCGGGCCGCGGCAATCACGGTAAGAATAACCGGGTACATCAGGATATAGATTACCGTTTGCTGGGGCACCCCTTGGTTAATGGCCCATTGGACGAGGTCGGGCATGGGATAAGTTTAGCGATTTAAATTATTTTTATAATAAGTGATTTTTATGGAAATACAACATAAATGTCAAGTATTTGTTTGCAATTTTAAGAAAAATCGGAAAACTTGACAAGTAATTTCTGTGGGTTAAAATTAAATCAAAGTGTAACAAAGTGGGGATAAGTGGTAGAGCTCGTCTTGCACAATATTTTTTGTAGGGCTTCGCTCACAAAGCTGAGCTCGATACAAAAAATATTGTGCAAGGCTCGCTCTTAAAAAATAAAAACATTGCTTTGCCCAAGTTACCCATTTTCACTGGAGAGTATCATCATCTGTTAGACTTGAAGCGAAGACTGGCGATACCGGTTAAGTTTAGGGGTAGTTTCGGAGGCAAGGCGGTGATTACCAAAGGATTGGACGGTTGTCTGTTCATTTATCCGACCCCGGTTTGGGAAAAATTGGCGGAAAAACTGGGCAGCCTGCCGCTGGGGGAAAAGAAAATGCGGCAATTTGTCCGCCTGATGCTGGCCGGAGCCATTGAATCGGACGTGGACCGCCAAGGCCGGGTGCTTATTCCCAATTATTTAAGCGAATACGCGGCACTCAAAAAGGACGCGGTGATCATCGGGCTTTATGACCGGTTGGAAGTTTGGGAAGAAAAAGAATGGGTGAAGTCCCGCAACGCCGCCGAAAAAGAAAAAGACACGGTAGCCGAGGAGTTGGGAAGATTGGGCATTTACTAGGTTATTTAATTTATTTATGCATATTCCCGTAATGCTGGCAGAGGCAGCAGCCTGGTGGACCGCGACGGAAGCAAACCTAAAAATCAAACCAGGCATATACGTTGACGCGACATTCGGAGGAGGCGGGCACAGCCGTTGGTTACTCGAGAAAAGCCGGAAAGACAAGCAAGTGATCGTGATTGGAGTCGACCGGGATCCCGCGCAGACAAAAAGAGCCCGGGTGAATTTTCGAAAGTTTATCGCCGAGAAAAAATTATTTCTTTTTAACGATAAATTTTCGAACCTGGCGAAAATTATCAGTTCCTTCCAAAACAAAAATAAAATCAATTTACCGGTGCGGGGAGTTTTGCTCGATTTCGGCCTCGCCACCAATCAGCTGGGCGTCCAAAGAGGATTTAGTTTTATGGCAGCAGAAGATCCGTTGGATATGCGTTTTAATCCCGAGGATACGGGGATCACCGCCGCGGATATCCTAAACCGCTGGCGGGAGGAAGAATTGGCCGAAATGTTTAAAAATTACGGGGAAGAAAAATACAGCCGCCGGGTGGCCAAAGCCATCATAAAGCAAAGAGCGGAGCGTCCTCTCGATCGGGTAAAAGATTTGCTCGAAATATTGAAAAAAACCGTTGCGCCGGCCTACCGCAAGCAAAAGATCCATTATGCCACCCGGGTTTTTCAGGCCTTGCGGATCGCGGTGAATCAGGAGTATATCGAGATTGAAGCCGGGATTGCCGCTGCGTTGGCCAGTTTAGACAGAGATGGACGGCTGGTGGCCTTGAGTTTTCATTCGGGAGAAGACCGCTTGGTCAAGAATTTTTTCCGCCGGGAAAGCCGGGATTGCGTCTGTCCGCCGAACGTCCCCAGTTGTATTTGCGGCCATCAAAAAACTCTGCAAATACTAACCAGAAAACCCTTGACGCCCAGCCCCGAAGAAATCCGCCGTAATCCCAACGCCCACAGCGCTAAATTGCGAGCTGCCCAGAAGATTTGAGAATGATTAGATAAAGCAGAATGGCCGTTTTTTGAAGCGAGGACTGTCGGGCCGCAGTCTCAAAAAATGGCCATTCTGCTTAAAAAAACTATTACGAAGAATTTTGCAAACATAAAAATGACCGCTATCACATTTTACAAACAAATTGCCAAGAATAATCAGCGGATGACTCCCCGCCATGGAATTACCCCGAGGCTCAAGGTTGGTCCCGCCACCCTGGGGATTGTTACTATTGTCATTATCCTGCTGATGAGCCTGTTATACTTGATTCAGGCCAATTCCACCGCCACCAAGGGGTACGAAATCGAAAAGCAGCAGGAAAGGATCAACACCCTCAACTCCCAATCGGAAAAATTGGAGTTGGAAATGGCCAAGTTGCGTTCAACGAAGGAATTGGACGGCTTGCCGGATAAATTAAACCTAAAACCGGTGGACGGCGAAATTTCGGCGATTCAGTCCACCGGAAGCGTCCCGGTGGTGGGTATAGCGCCTGATCTCAACCCAAAAAGATAACCCCGCCCGTACACGGTATGTATCAGGCGCGGCCTACCGGCCGCGCCGTTTCCAATTTTGCGGCGCAATTTGAGGATGTGCACTTCCAAAGTGTTGGTAAGCGCGTCGGAGTTGGAATCCCAGACTCCCTCCAAAATCCGGATCTTACTCAAAACCTTTCCCTGGTGGCGAAATAAAAAATAAAGCAGGTCGAATTCTTTGCGGCACAAATAAATTTCCCGCGAACCGCGCCGGACCAGAAACTTGTCCGGCTCAATTTCAAGGTTGTCCAGACGGAAACTCGCGGATTTCGGCGGCGGTTTTTTCTCCCGGCGCGTGAGGCCTCGGATTTTCACCAGCAATTCACGAAAATAACAGGGGTAAATGATTATTTCGTCCAGGCCCTGGTCAAACAGCTGAACTCTTCTTTCCACGTTGACGTAGGGAAGCATGGCCACTAAAAAAGCCGAGGGAGATTCCTCGGCCAACTTCCGGACGGTCTCGATCAGTTTTGCCAAGTTTGAAAAATTCAAAAAAATGAGATCGTAGGGGATGGTTCTTGCCATCCAGACAGCTTTTTGCAAGTTGCCGGCCCGGTCAACCAGAAAACCTTCCTGCCCGAGACCCGAAACAATGTCCCGGGAAAAGATTCTGTCAGGATCAATCGCGAGAGCGCGCATCAAATCCTTTTAAGAATAAATTATTTCTTAATAAATTAATAATTTATTCCTGGCAAGCGCAAATCTTAACTATACATCAGTAAGACAAAATTACCCGCCCGAAAAGCCGCTAGCTCGCAAAGAAATAGTCCCACCACTTTCGCAAATTGGTGCGGGTGTCCTTTTGCTCCGGAGCGGTTTGGCCGGTCCCGGTTTCCGCGGGGCCAGCGTTAGAATTACCGTTAGGCTGGTCCCCCTTGACCATCAGAACTTTTTCCCCTTCTTTCTGGACGCTTAATTTCTCCTTGGCTTCCTTTTCCTGGAATTCGTCGGTTTTGAAGTATTGAATCACGCCTTTCAGCTGTTCGTTGTCCCTTTCTTTTTTCTCGGCTTGGGTTTTCAAATCGTCGATTTCCTTCTGAATCTGGTAGCGCCGGTAGGTCTCCTGGGTGAGGGCCAGGGATATCATCACAATAGCGCCGATTCCCACCATAATTAGAACCAAACGCATTACCGTGTTCATAGGATTTTTTTCATCACTTTATCCAATTCCTGATGAAATTCCGGCAAATTCCCCCCGTTGATTATGACAAAATCCGCCTTTTTCCCCAAGCCTGCGATGTAGCGTTCATTTTCGCCGGCCATAAGTTTTTTGAACTGGGCGAATGTCACATCATCGTCGGACTTTTCCCTCCGCGTCCGCACCCGCCGCCAGCGGATTTTTTCGGGCGCATCTAAAAATACCAGGAAGTTTCTCTTGAAGCTGCGTAAAAATTTGTAATCGGAAGGCAGCCGCATTCCGCTGATCACGATAATCTTTTTTTGGGCCAGCTCCCGAACGGTCTTGCCCATCGCCTTGGTAAGCACGTCTTGGCCGTACTTTCTCTTCAGGATGTTCATCAGCCAGGCCAAATTGTCCCGGGAAATCTCGATGCCAAAAATCTCGAGGGCTTTTACCAGCAAGTAAGAATAGCGGAATTCTTCGGCTTGGTAATGGTGTTTGATATAGGAAGCGGCGGTGTCCTTGCCACTGCCGGCGGTCCCGGCCAGGCCGACAACCAGCGGAGGATGGGATTTTCTTCTGCCCATTTTTATTTTAAAAATTACCGAATTAGTCAATCCAAAAAACAAAACCACTTATACAACATAAAGTGATTTTATTTTTATGGGAATAACGCACCTACTTTCTCCTAAATTTGTCCCGCAGCCAGCCAGGCAGGCGGAAACGGGCGGATTTGTGGACGCGGAAGAGTTTTTTGATGGACATGCCGGCGCGGCGGCGCAGAGTTAGAATTTTGCCTTTTTGGCGGTGGAACTGGCGGCGGATTTCTTCCAGCGCCTCATCCGCGCTTTCCTGGAGAGTCTGCCTTTCGCAATCGCAAATCAGTCTTCCGAGGGAAGTTTCCAGTTGTATTTCCACCCGGTAGCGCTTTTTTTTGGGCAAAAATTCAACCTCGACGTTAGCGCGAGGCGGATATTCACTGTTTTTGAAAAATTTATCCCATTTTTCGATCTTCTCGTCCAGGTATTCCCTCAATTGCTCCTTCTCTCCCTGACTAATTTCGGAATTGAACCGGTAATGGATTGAGACCATATTTTATTCGATTAATTGTTCCTGTTTATATATTTTACAATTTATTTATGATTTTTTATAGCGATTTGGTTTCCAGAGCGATCATTTTCTCCTCGTTGGGTTTGACGCTTATGATTTTGGTCTTTTTCGAGAGAAACGGGCGCAAACCCGCGGCCACTTTGTTCTTGGTAAGCGCGTCGCCGGAGCCCACCGCGCCGGTAAAGACAATCGCGTCGCAACCGCCCAAAATTGCGGTATAGGCACCGATATACTTCTGGATGCGGTAGACAAACATGTCGTAGGCAAGTTTGGCGGCCGGGTTGTTCTGACGAATTCTCTTCAGCAAATTCAGAAAATTTTTGGAGCCGCTCAAGCCCAAAATCCCGCTTTGGTTTATCAAAATGTCTTTAACTTGCCCTAAGTTCAATTTGGCCTTTTCCGCCAAGTAAAAAATAATTCCGGGGTCGACGTCGCCCGAGCGGGTTCCCATCACCAGGCCTTCGAGCGGCGTGAATCCCATACTGGTGTCAACCGCCACCCCCCGGCTAATCGCGGTTATGCTTGACCCACCGCCAAGATGAACCGTGATCAGTTTCAATTTATTGGCCGGTTTCCGGAGAATCCCGGCCGCTTCCAGCAGAGAATAATGGTGGGATATTCCGTGAAAGCCGTAGCGGTACAGGCCGTATTTGCGAGTCAAAGCCGCCGGTATAGCGTAAACGGAAGCGTGCTTGGGCAGTTGGGCGTAAAACGCGGTATCAAACACCGCCACCTGGCTCACCTTCGGGCCCAGCCATTTTTGCGCCGTGCGGATTCCTTCCAGATTATAGGGATTATGCAAAGGGGCCAGTTCGCTGAATTTTTTTACTATGCCGATCACTTTCTTATCAATTTTTACGCTCTTTTTCAGCGGCCCGCCGTGCACCACCCGGTGGCCCGCCGCGGAAATTTTATCAAGCAGCTGTTCTCTTTTCAGGTTCGAATGCAGCTCGTTGAATGCGCCGTGGTGCCCTTTTTTCGGATCGATTCCACCCTTGCTCCAACTGAAAACCTCTTTCAGCCCATTTTTTTCAACCCGAAAAACCCGACTTTTGATCGAGGTAGACCCAACGTTTAGCGCGAGAATATGACTGGCTTGCGTCGACATAATTTATTTCTTCTTCTTTTTTCGAAGCAAAGTGGCGGTCAGAGCTCCCACGAAGGCGCCCACTCCCGCCGCCGCCACGAACAATTTTTCCGGGTTGTTTTTGATGTATCCTCTCACTTTTTTTTCCAGTTCTTTCAGCTCATCCTTGGCGCTTTCCACTTCCTGGCCGGCCGTTTTGGCCACGAAACCGATTTTCTTTTGCACTTGTTTTTGCACTTGCCTCACCTGTTTTTGGATTTTTTTGGTGCTCATTATCAAAATTAATGCTTATATCCGCTCCCGAGAAAATAGAATTTTTTCGGGAGCAACCAATATAATAAATTATAATTTTCTTATGCGGGTTTTGGCTTTTTCACCCATCCAAATCCCTCCGACCGCCACCAAAACCCCTACCAGGATATAATTGAACCCTTTCACTCCGATGATGCTGTCCAGAAAATCGGCAATTCCGATCAGGGCGAAAATCAGCCCGATTATTACGGCCAGAATCCCCAGCAAATATTGGGAACCGATCTCAACTTTGACCTTCAGCTGCTTTTTTACCTGGTCGACGCTTTGCCAAAAGATTGTCACCGCCGAGTTTTGCAGCATCCGGATCACGGAAGAAACGATATCGGCCGGCTCCGCCTTTGATTTTTGGTTTTTAGTAGGCATGAATTTATTTTAGTTTATTTTTCTGATATTATTGCGTTTTTGTCATCGCCTGCTTTTTCTCGAGTGCGCCCTTGATGTCGTACCTGCCACTCCAAAAGTTCCAGCGAACTTTAAAAAGTTCTCTTAAAGCCTGCAAATATCCTACCAGTCCAACTCTGCTTTCCCCGGCATCTACCCAAACAACTGGGGCTTCGGCTATTTTGAATCCCAGTTTCTTGATAAGCGCCAGCATTTCGAAATCAAATCCCCATCGATCAACTACCGCCATCGGAAAAACTAGCTCGGCCGCCTCGGCAGTAATAATTTTAAACCCGCACTGGGTGTCTGGTATGCCCCATAGGCCAGCCAATAATTGAATAGCGATATTGGCCGTATTACCGAATAATTCTTTCCAATAGGGCTGGTGTTTTTTGACGTTGGCGCCTTTTATATCCCGCGAACCAATCACAATACCCACTTCCGGATCCTCAAAATGAGGAGAGAAGCCTTCAATTTGGTCAATGGTCACTGCGTTGTCGGCATCCATGAACAAGCGGTAGGCGCCTTTGGCGGCGAGCATTCCCTGGCGCACCACATAGCCTTTGCCGTGATTTTCGGGATTATTGATAATAAATAGGTTTTTGATCATCTTCTGGTATTTTTCCGTCACCGAGAAGGTATTATCAGGTGAACCGTCGATAACCACGATAATTTCGTAGTTGAATCCCAGCGGGCTCAAGTATTTATCCAGCGATAGCAGCGTGTTACCGATATTTTTCTCCTCTTTGTACGCCGGAATAACCACCGACAGAATCACCCCGTCTTTTTTCTGGCCGTCTTCAACCG
>Ga0172371_10007587_pt1 | contig 15392 bp, 17 predicted proteins | sample Lak12m_FD_114543 | JGI IMG/M metagenome (GOLD analysis project Ga0172371, IMG submission 114543) | Freshwater microbial communities from Kabuno Bay, South-Kivu, Congo - kab_022012_12m | ecosystem: Environmental > Aquatic > Freshwater > Lake | place: Democratic Republic of the Congo: South-Kivu... | reverse complement strand
CCGTCTTTTTTATCCACAGCTTCATTTGACACAAGCGTGCGGGGGGGGGTAAAATAAAAGGTAGATTTAATCCGTTTTAACATAAAATAAATATGTCAAAAGAAAGACCAATTGTTCCTGATAATTCACCTAAACCGGGAACAGAAGAATTTCGAAAAGCAAAAGAAATAATAAACCAAGAGGGTTGGGAAGATAATGCTGCGGTTGTTGTTGGTACGAAGGAAGAAGTTGAAACAAGGACGGAACAATTAATAGAAGGCAGAGAAACAGTGGATTTGAGGACGTATATTCATAGAAATTCGGTTACTGAAGTTGAGAGTGGAGAATTGATGGGCGACGAATTTAAAAAGTATGCAGGGGAAGATATAATGGAAACATGGGAGAGTTTACCAGTGGGTTCTAATTTTTATAACGGAAAATTTTTAATCTTTAAATCAAGGAATGGGGATATTAAAAAAGTAGAAATCATAAACAAAGAAATTACAGGGTGTGTAGAACAGACATTAGGAAACCTTGGCTTTATTAACGTTAAGCATAGGGATAAGATAAATGATTTTTTTACACACTTAATTGCCAGAGTAAAACAGTTTCGCGAGATAAAAAGGCGAAAAGAAAACAGTCAAGAATTTGAATTCTAAATTTAAAACAAAGCCCGGCCTAATCGCCGGGTATTTTTGTCTATTGCAAATAGTACGAATGGGCGCGAGCCCCGCTAATTTCGCTAATATATTCGTGATATTCGTGGGGCGTCAGCCCTTTAGTGTAATCCTGCGACCTTCCTTGTCATATTTTATCCTGACTTCTTTCACCTTCTTTCCTTCTACCAATTTCCTTGCTTTTTCTCCCCATTCAATCACACACACTGTCTCTGGGTCTCCAATATAATCCTGCGCGCCGATTTCAAGCAGTTGATTCTCATCTTCCAAACGGTATGTATCAATGTGGATGAAATTGGATATTGGATATTGGATATTGGATATTTTTTGTATCTTGTTTCTTGTATCTTGTAATTTATATACTTGCATTAGAGTAAATGTTGGGCTAACGATACTATCAATCCCAAAGTACGACGCGATTCCTTTCGTTAGTGTCGTCTTCCCAGCTCCTAAGTCGCCATATAGCAAAACCACATCACCGCCATGCAATTCCGCGGCGATTCTTTTACCATACTTTATCATTTCTTGTTCGGATTTTATTTGCATAAATCTAGATATAAAGGAAACCTCTTCGTTAACTCCACCACTTTCCCTCTAATCTCCGTAAGTTTAGCGTCGTCTTGCCAATTCAAAATTACTTCATTAATTAAATCTGCCACTAATTCCATTTCCGCCTCTTTCATCCCGCGGGTGGTTAGGGCTGGGGTGCCAAGGCGAATGCCGGATGGATCCATCGGAGACCGAGGATCATCTGGAATCATATTTTTGTTGACTGTAATTCCGGCTTTATCCAAAGCTTTTTCAGCCTCTTTGCCGCTTAAACCTTTTGGCGTTACATCAATCAAAAGTAGGTGATTATCAGTTCCACCAAACATTAATTTATAACCAAACTCATTAAACTTTTTTTCCAAAACTTTGGTATTAGCTTTGATTTGTTTTGCGTATTCCTTAAACTCCGGCCCAAGCGCTTCTTTGAAAGCGACCGCCTTTGCCGCGATATTGTTTTCATGTGGTCCGCCTTGAAAACCTGGAAAAACTGATTTATCAATTAATTTTGCAATTTTTTCTTTGCACATTATCATTCCACCGCGCGGTCCGCGCAAAGTTTTGTGTGTTGTAGTAGTTACAACATCAAACAATGGAACCGGATTATTCATCTCGCCTGCGGCAATAAGTCCGGCAATGTGCGCTATGTCTGCCATTGTGTACGCGCCAACTTCATCTGCAATGGCTTTTATTTTTTCATATTCTATCTCACGCGAATAAGCGCTATAACCAACCAAAATCAGTTTTGGCTTATGTTCCAAAGCCATTTGTCTTAAATTATCCAGATCAATTTTTCCTTCTGCGTTTGTTTTATAACGTACAAAATTAAACACTTTGGTCATGTGAGTTACTGGGTGACCATGGGTTAAGTGCCCGCCATGTGATAAATCCATGCCCAAAATTGTATCGCCATGATTAAGTAATGCAAAATATACCGCGATATTCGCAGGCGCGCCGGATAATGGCTGGACATTTACATGCTCTGCGCCAAATAGTTGTTTCGCGCGTTCAATTGCCAGAGTTTCCACTTCATCAATAAATTCGCATCCACCGTAATATCTTTTGCCAGAATATCCCTCCGAGTACTTATTCGTCAAAACAGATCCCAGTGCTTCCAAAACAGCAAGAGACACAAAGTTTTCGGATGGGATCATTTCCAAGCCTTCTTCTTGTCTATTTAATTCTTTCATTATTGCGTTTTTGATGTCGGGGTCGAATTGAGAAAGAGATTGTTTGTTCATAAAATTAGGATTTCGCAAATGGGCTACGCCCCTCGAATATCGCGAATATGTATCAGAGTAATTAGCGGGGCTCGCGCCCATTAGAGTAATCCTCTCATTATCTCGTAAACATTGGGGGCGCAATCTGGTGGCAGATCGTTTATATCAAACCAACCCCATTCTGAGGTTTGTGGACCGGGATTAATTTCACCGATTCTTTCTGCCAAAAAGTGAACCAAAACAGCAATGCTTTCCTCTTTACCAATACGATGTACCACTCGCGTCTGTAAAGGTTTTATAATTTTTACATCAATGCCCATTTCTTCCATCACTTCGCGTCTACATGTTTCCTCAAGCGGAATGTCAAAATCTTCCACCATGCCGCCTGGAAACATCCACAGATCAGAGCCATATTCTTTTTTTTCTTTATTTAATAGCACTTTGCCATCTTCAATAATCACTGGCCCAGAGGCAATAATTGAGTTTGGAGGCAAGTTCATACAATTGAATTTTAAGCTAAATTATGATAGTATAATATCACTATCCTTTATTAATTTCAAGTTTTTAGGTGAATTAGAAATTAGGTGAATTAGGTTAATTTTATATTATGTCCTGGATCATTCTCGCTATATCTGCCCACCTCCTTTGGGCGCTCAACAACATCTTTGACCGCTATATAATGGAAAAGCGGATGAAGAATCCCTTTGTTTATGCCATTCTTGGTTTAGTTGTTGCGAGTTTAGCGGTTTTGGCTGTGTCGCCATGGGTTGGTTGGGTATCGCTTCCACCGTTTATTTTGTGTTTAACTTTATGCTCTGGTGTTGCATATTTTTTGGGCACTTATTTTTATATCAAATCAGTGCAAACAGAAGAAGCATCGCGTGTGAGTATTTTGTTAAACATTGTCCCGTTATTAAATTTTAGTTTGGCTTGGATATTTATGCATGAGATGCTTTCTGGTAAGCAATTTACAGCGCTTTTGATTTTGTTAGCAGGCGGAATTTTCGGCTCAATTCATATTAAAGACACTGGGCGCTGGCATTTTTCTCGCGCGTTTATTTTGATGATTTTGTCTGCTTTCTTTTACTCTGTTGTGGATGTAATTTTACGTTATACAGGGCAGACATATTCAAGTGGTGGCATATTGCTTTATTTGAACGTTGGGATTTTAATTGCCTCTGCACTGGTGTTTCTAAAACCGAAATTTGTTAGTGATTTTGGAAAAGATATAAAAAATTTAAATTGGAAATTGTGGGTTGGTTTGGTGTTGACTGGTATTGGCTCGCGTTTTGGTTTGTTGCTAAGTATAAAAGCATTAAGCATTGCGCCAGTATCACTCGCCACTGCATTTTCTGGGTTTCAAGTTTTGTTTGTATTTGTAATCGCTTTTGCAATAACAAAATTCGCCCCTCATTTAATGAAGGAAGAGTTAGATAAGAGGAATTTGATAATGAAGCTGGTGGCGTTGTTGTTGATGGTTGGTGGAATGGTGGTGCTGGGTTTGTAAAAAATAAATTTTTGTGTTAGAATATTCTGGTTATTATAAATATTATTTATGCAAGATATTCAAGAGATATTTAATCGCCTTCAAAAAATAAAAAAAGAGCAAAAAGATTTACGCTCGTCTTACAAAGATGCCCTTGCTCTTTCCGGCGAGTATGTTGAGATTGGAGAGAAATTAAAAACATTGCGTGAAAGAAAAAAACAAATTGAAAATTCCGTTAGAAATGACATGGGATCTGATTTTATTAAACTGGAAGATTTAAAAATTGATTTGGAGTCCGATTTGGAAATGATATCAGACATTGCTTTGACAAAAATGATGAAAGGAGAGACCATAGAAGTGAAAGACGAATATGATAATGCCTACGAACCTATTTTTACTGTCCGTTTTAAAAAAACCTAAATAAAACAGTCCCGACATAATCGGGACTGTTTTTGTAAGTGGTGTTCCGCGGCAGCCGATGTTCTGGCTGCCGCGGGTGTTTCAGATGCCGATAATTTCCTGGAGGATGTGGGTCAACTGGCTGGAACGTGTCACGTCCTCCGGAAATCTGCGTGGCCGGTTGGCCCACTCGTCTCCCTGATACCACGTCTGTATCAGGGTTGGTCGTGTGCTGGTTTGACCGTCAAAGGTCGGGATCTGCTTGCGCGCATCTTTGCTATGCGGTGTGAAGCAGATGCGGGGTAGGCCTGGGTATTTGCGCCGGACTGTTTTGCAGAACTCGGTTGCGTATCCGATCGTGAGATCAAATACAACAGCCCGAAATCCATTTGGCCGACGGCACCCTAAAGAACCCAGCATGTGCTTGCCGACAGCAGCATCGTTGAAAATCCACAAGTCGATTCCAGCTCGACTTGCGTTTTGCGCAATTTGTCCCCAGTATTCGCGGGGCTCATTGGTAAGCCACAGCACCTTCGTCTTGGTTTTTTTTGGCATCTCTTCCTCCTTGCCTCGGTTAAAAGCCGGAGGAAATATACTTTAATTTTTTTGTTTTGTCAAGTTTTTCACCATATACGTTCCCTTTTTTCTATATCCCAACTTCCTGTAATATCCTCTAACTCCAACTCCTGAAATAACAGAGATTTTTTTAAATTTGTTTTTCTTGGCGATTTTTTCTGCTTCAGCTACCAATCTTTTCCCAAAACCAGTGTGTTGGACCTGTGTTTTGTTATTTGAGTTTTGTGTTTTTTTAATAGGTATGAGTTGGCCGTAGGTGTGGAGTTCCCTTATAAATGCAGATTTCAGATTGTCCCGACGCAAAGTACTGGATCCCGACTTCATGTCGGGACAGAATGCAGAATTGTGATTGGCATCCGATAATCTCAATCGTAAAAAGGCCAAAACAACATTTCTCTTCGCATCCTCAAAACTTATAAAATATTCGTCACCGCCAGTTGTTTTGTATTTGTCAATAAATAATTTGCATTTTGCATTTTGCATTTTGAAATCCGCATTATGGCCGACCTCCCTACACCTCAAACACCTGCACTTCAACCCACGGTTTTTCATTTCTTTTGCCAAATCCTGTCGCAAGTTTGTGACTTTGTTTCCCGCTTCAATTTCTGGTTCTGGAATATCACGAATTAAGCGAGAGATTCTGCAATAGCGCGGAGTTGCTTGCTTCATTTTTATCAATGCTTCAAAAAGCGCTTTGTTAGAATATGGTTTGTATTTTTTGGATTTATACCATTTATATAATTCAGTGTTTTTTATAACAGAGCAAGGATAAATTTTAACCATATCCGGCTTTAATCCCGGGTCAGAAAAAAGTTGTTTATACATTTCAACATCATGTTTAGGTGTGAAGCCGGGAAGTCCTGGCATAAAATGCAGATCAACTTTGAATCCAGCTTGGCGGAGAAGAAGCATTGCATTTTTAAATTGTTGAACAGTGTGTCCGCGTTTTGTGAGTTTAAGAATTTTATCATCAGGCGCTTGCAAGCCAAGCTCAACTCGCGTGCAGCCCACCTGGCGCATGTGATAAATTGTTTCTGGTGTGATGAGGTCAGGGCGGGTTTCGAGGGTGAGGCCAACAATCCGATGACTTGAGCTCTCATTTTTTTTCTGTTCAATCTGTAATAATTTATTTAGATATTGGATATTAGATATTGGATATTTTTTGTATCTTGTATCTTGTTTCTTTTTATTGTTTGCTGCTTTGAAGGATTGAAGTATGAAATTATATTGATAATTGAGTGGGTACGCATTCCACGACCCGCCCTTCACAATAAATTCAATTTTATCTGTCGGATGACCATTGGTTTCTAGCATTGAAATTCGCTTGGCCATTTGGTCGTAGGGGTCAAATTTAAGGCCTAAAGCGCGAGCGGCTGCCGGTTCGCTGGAAATATAGCTTTTTGGCATCCCTGCCTCATTTGGGCAATACACGCATTTGCCTGGGCAGGGGAATGGCTCAGTCAGAGATGTAACAATTGCCACGCCAGACAATGTTCGCACATTGGCTTTGCGGAGGAAATACTCAATCTGTTTATCTTGTTTTATGGTTGCTTTTTTAACTAATTTTTGGTATTCTAAAAGAAGCTCGTTGTTAGATGGCTGGGTCAACTTAAAAGCTTTACTGGCTTTATGACGAGCACGGTTAAATTCCTCTTTTGATTTTGGATGAGAGTTGAGGATGGAGAGTAAAATTTTTTGTCTGATGTTCATATGACTGACTACAACTCATTTGCCGGACAATTTAGCCAAACGCGTGAATATTTGTGGGATGATATCAAACCTTTGCTTAAGTATATCAAAGAAAATGATAAAGTTTTAGACCTTGGCTGTGGGAATGGTAGATTATATCAAATTTTGAAAGAAAAGCAAGGCCGGTATGTGGGATTGGATCTGAGTGAAGAATTGATTAAAATCACAAAAGAAAAATATCCAGAAGCAGAATTTTTGGTTGGTGACATGAAAAAATTGCCCTTTGGAGCAGATAATTTTGATATTATTTTTTGCATTGCCGCGTTTCATCATCTAAAAACCGCAGAAGAGCGTTTACAATCACTTCGTGAAATGAAAAGAGTTTTAAAACCGGGCGGAAAGATTATTCTCGTCAACTGGAATCTGCTGGGAAAATGGGGGACAGAGAAAGTTGAGAAAGGGGATTATAAAAGATTTGGAAATGATTTTTCTGTGCCGTGGCGCAATAGTGAGCGGAAAATTTTAGGCGAGCGATTTTATCACGCCTTTACTTTAGATGAGATAGAATTGTTGTGCAAAGAAGTTCGTTTGCGAGTTGAACAAAATTTGTATTCAAAGAAGGGGCGGGTGAGTGATGGGGAAAGTGGAGAAAATATTGTGACGGTGATTAGTAAGATTTAAAACCTCCCCCTTGTAGGGGGAGGTTAGGAGGGGGTCTCTTGGTCACTGCTAACCAGTAAACCTGAGACCCCACCTGTATCCTCCCCTACAAGGGGAGGACTTGTTTTTATAATCCAGTTATTAAGCAAACCACTGCCCCGTCAAAACTCCATCCATTCTCAACCGCTTTTGCGAGGCCGGCGACAGAGAGCGCGCTGTTTGGCGAGATTGAGAGATTGCAGGATTCTTTTGTAAGTTGAATAGCTTTTTTTATTTCATCATCACTAACAATCCAGCCAGAACCTCGGCTGTTTTTTATTACTTCAACGACTTTATTTTTGCGGTGGGCGACGTGATCTACGATGGCGTCGGCGAGCGAGTGATCGGTGATCAGTGATCGGTGATTTATATTCTGAAATGCTTCAGCAATAGGATGACAAGTTGTTGTCTGTACTATGTGTATTTGCGGTTTTTGAGAGAGTTTTGCGAACGCTTCGCCGAGTGCTTGCGCAGTGGTGCCAGAAGAAGTTGGAACGAAGATTGCAGAAAGATTTGGAATCTTGTCTAATTCTTGCGCGAGTTCAAAATATCCTTCTAACGCGGCATCATCTGTTGATTGGCGTAGATTTTTCGCCCTGTTGTCTTTGTCCATCTGAAAAGCAGATTGTTTTGGATTTTCAACTTGCTCTAATTTAATCAACGGATCTTCAATTACAGCCAATAGCTTTTTCATTTTTTGCGGATTGATGTTTTTGCCGACAAAAACAGTCAAACGTAGTTTGCTTGAATTATTGCGATTGTGAGCTTGCACGGCCTCTACGGCCGCCAGCGCGGCATTACCTGAAGAAGAAATCACAAAATCGGTTATGTTTTCTTCCTTAAAATACTTTTTAACCATCAAGGGCAAAGAACGCCCTTTGTGTGAACCGTATTTGTGTTGGTCCTCGCGTTTGAGATAAACTTCTTTTACCCCAAGCGCGTTGGCCAATTCGGCATACGGCATCTGGACAGTTTTCATAAATTGTTGTATAATATTTAATATCTTAATATCCAATATTTAATATTTTATCAATATGAAACTCGTTTGTCCAGAATGTAAAAATGAAGTAAATTTGTCTCGCTATCCGGATTTAGCGCTTGATCAGGTGATTGAGTGCGATACTTGCGGAATCTCGCTTCTTGTTACCGCGATTAAGGGTGGGGATGTGTCGGCAGAGATCGTTGATGAGGGAAAGTAAAGCATTGATTACACAGATTTTATAGAGATTTCATGGAAAACTAATGGAGTCCGCGCGAAAGCGCGGTTCTTATTTTTTGAAGAGTTTTTGTTTAAATTTATTCAGCGTGCCGTTGAGCTTCATTTTTAATACATCCAGTGAAAATTCAGCGGCAAAAGATTTGCAAGTTTGTATGTGCTTGATAAATTTGCAGAAACTTACTTCTTGCATGGTAATTTTTTCTCCGTTATCTAGTTTCTGTTCAGCCACTTTTTTGCAATCATGGGCAATAAAGAAATAAATATGCCAGATTATTTTTTGATATGGTTCGCTGACTTTATAAAGTGTCAATTTTCTTGCCACTAATCCGGTTTCTTCCAAAAGTTCTCTTTTAGCAGCGTGTAGTGGTGTTTCGCATGGTTCTATTCTTCCACCAAAAAAACTACGCCTTGCCCAGCCATCTGGTTGGGTTTCTTTAGAGATAAGAATTTTGTCACCAACAATTGGAATAACTTGCACTGTGTCTGGCCTTTTTATTTTTTCAAAAATTGTAGTAGAGCCATTATACATTTTTTGTGGCCACTGATAGACGTCAAAAATTTTTCCTTTGAATACTAATTTTGCTTGTTTTGGAATTCGCATATAAGTTGTTCAATCATCCCACGGAAGCCGTGGGAACCTAAAAACACCACAACATCGCCCGGGATTAATTTATTTGTTAAATAGTTTATTAGTTTATTATCGTCGTCAATGTACAAAACGTTCGGATGCGTTTTTCCAATCACTTCTGCGAGCTTTGATCCATCCATTGGCTCCGGTTTTGCTGGATCGCGTTTAATGTGTGTTAAGCGTGGAATGATCACTTCATCAGCATTGGCAAATTGATTGTCATAGCTTGGTATTGATTCAATCTGCCTGTTGCCGGTGTTGGGTTCAAAAACAGCAATGATTTTACCATTATAAATTTGTTTTAATGTTTTAAGTGTTGAGTTTGCTTTAGCAGGTGAGTGAGCTATATCGTCAATCACTGTCACACCACCTTCATATCGTTTTTCTAACCGCCTCTTCAATCCTTTGAAACTTTCAATCGCTTTAATGATGGTGTCGGTTGGAATACCAATTTCATGCGCCATGGCGAAGGCAGCACACATATTATCTGCCATAAAATCGCCGATGAGTTTGGATGTTACAGTGTATTTTTGGTTTTCATTGAAGATATTAAATATAATTCCATCTTTGTTGGTTTCTATATTACCATATCTATAATCAACATTCGTTGATTTACCATAGGTTATAGATATTGGATATTGAATATTTAATATCTTAATATCCAATATTCTTTCTGACACAACAATTAGTCCGTTCTTCGGAATCGAATTAATGAGCTTTTGAAAAGCATCATAATATCCCTCGCTCGTCGGATACACATCTGCATGATCCCATTCAACTGCTGTTAAAAGTAAGTGAGTGGGGGAGTAGTGTGAGAATTTTGGTGAATTGTCCCATCGCGCTGTCTTATATTCATCGCCCTCAATCACTGAAAATTCCTCATTACCAAGGAGGGGGTTGTGGTGAGGTGGTAACACAGCGGAAGGAAATCCTTCATTCACCGCCAACCCACCAAACATATAGCTCGGATTCATCCCAGCTTGTGTTAATATCCAACTCAACAGCGCAGTAGTGGTTGTTTTGCCATAAGTCCCAGCGCAGACAATAGAATTTGGTTTTACAAAATATTTTGCAACCAATTCTGGATACGACACATACGGAATTTTCTTTTCTTGCACATATTGCCATTCTGGGTTTTCTGACCCAGCTACATTTCCGACCACAACTAAATCTGGCTCTCCCATGCGCTTCGGATGCCAGCCAGTGTAATATTCAACCCCGTGTTCTTTTAGATAAGTTGAGATTGGCGGGTATATCCCAACATCGCTTCCAGATACTTCAAAACCAGCATGTTTCATGGCCATTGCCAGGCTTCCCATTCCAACTCCGCAAATTCCGATGAAGTGAATTGTTTCGATCCCTCGAATTCCTCGGGACAAGTTTTCAGATTTCAGATTTTTATTTTAGTCTAAATTTAAAAAAATCAGGGTCGGACTTTCTTTTTTGTTGTAGCCACTCTTTCGTGTGTGTTAGTATTTTGTAGAAAATATAAATTAAGTATAAGAGCGAAGTAATTATAAACAAGTCAAATAATATATAGAATTGTGATGGTGCGGGTCTGCTGGACATATTTGCGTATCCACACCTCACTAATTCACTAATTCCCATGCCGTCTATTGATTTTGTCTGATGATTATATTTCCACAATCCAAACGGATTAGTTATGCTTGGTTTGTTCATACATCCGTCTGATGTGGTATATATTATATAAGATCCAATTTCCGGTCCGATTTGAAATGGCGTGATAAAAACAATAAATGATGAGATGGCGAACGCTAATATGAATGTTAGAAATATAACATGTACGATTTGTCTTCTTATTATCCAGAGAAATAGCAATATCAGTATAAGTATTATTGGTGTAAGCCACATAGTGTTTGTTATTTTAAAATCTTTTTTAACTCTTCCAAATCCATTTTCCACTCTTTCCCGTCAAACCACTCCAATCCTTCAAATTGCAATTTGTATTTTGCTTTTTCGTCCTTGACAGAGCCAAGGTACACATATTTTTTGCCATGCTCTTTGGCCCAGATTATGGCGCGGAGCATCATGCCGAGGCCGAGGTTTGATATTGGATATTGAATATTGGATATTTGATAAAATGGATATGAGTAGTGTAAAATTTCATCATTTTCGTAACAAATACAATATCCAATATCCAATATCTTAATATCTGAATATTTTAATAATAAATTGAAGTTGCTTTTTTCTTTGTCTGTGAGTAATTCACGCACTTTGTTAGCTGAGAATATCCCTTTCCCAAATTTCGTTTCATAAAAATCCTTTGCTAACTTTCCAATTTTCCAATCATAATTTTTCATTGGTAAATCTTCAATCTTCAATCTTAAATCTTCACTCTTTTTCAACACTCTTCTATTTTCACTCGTTAACTCAAATTTGCTCAAATCCACTCTCAAGCTTCTTGTTTGATACATTGAGCCCAAATGCTCGCGGGTAAACAAATAACCCCTATCGTAGAGGGAATTTATGTTTGAAACAGAGAGATCGTTAATTGTAATTTTGTTCCAGTTTAGATACTCGTTCATAAAAGATGCCAATATACTAATGGTACGAATGATACTAATGATATACGAATGCTTTTCTAGATAAATATTAGTATACCATTCGTATCATTAGTTAAATTCGTATATTAGTATCTTTAATACAGTGCAATCCATAAGCCAAGTAACACAACTGTTGCGTGCATTATCCAAAACCTCATAACTGTTTTTTCTTCACTCCATCCGCGAAGTTCAAAATGGTGGTGTAGTGGAGCCATTTTGAAAATTCTTCTGCCTAACAAATATCTTCCTGCGATTTGGATTATTACAGTTGTTAATTCAAGATAAAAAATAAAGCCAAACAATGGCAGGAGCAACATTTTATTTATGATGATTGCATTAATGGCTAGTAAAGAGCCGAGTCCGAGAGAACCGACATCTCCCATTTGGAAACGCGCCGGCTTCACATTAAAATATGTGTAAGTGAGGAGCGCGCCAGTTGTTGTGGCATTTAAAATTGCTATTTCTTGGTAACCATTGATCCAGCTCAAAATCGTAAGAGTTGAAAATGTAATTAAAAGTGATCCGCCAGCCAGACCATCCATTCCATCAGCCACATTAACTGCGTTGGCAGTAAACATCACAAAGAAAATGATCAACGGAATAATCCACCATCCAATATCAATAAAACCATCAAATGGCAAATATACATGACGCCAGTTTTCGCCAAGTTTAAAATAAATCCACCAAGCGGCGATCGCACCAGCGGAAAATTGCAGTAATAGTTTCTCATGCACATGAACACCTTTACCTGGGTGAGATCCAAGCCAGAGAGATATTCGTTTGAAAAACGACCAGGGCAAAGTTAAAATAAGCCAGAGGCGGAACCAAAAATCTTTGTGGACTTTTATAAGAGTCCATATTTGTGAAAGTTTGCGATTTCTGCGTTCGTGGCCATAAATATGCAAGATGTCATCAATCCCGCCGAGCAATGCAGAGAGCAACATCACACCAACCGGCATCCATGTAAATTTTCTTTCCCAATTAAACAACATTGTTATTCCTGCGACAACAATAATCACCAAAAGACCTCCCATAATCGGTACGCCGGCCTTACTGTTTCGTCCATTTATACCAAGGGTTACGTCATATTCACCTTGGCGGGTAAGTTTGAAATGATATAAAATTTTGATCAAAATCGGGGCTAAACAAAAAGCAATGGCCGTGGAAAATAGGCCATAGGTTATAGCTGTTTTCAACAAATTTAGCACTGTTGGTTCAATGCACATATATCAGAAGTATTCTAACAAATTTAGAAGAAAAAATCAAGTCGCGATTTTCAATCTCCCAATCTTTACTTCATTCGCGCCTCGGGCGTAATTGAGCGCCTCTGGTTCAAACCAAATTTGTTCAAGAATGTTTTTATTTTTGTCAGTAATTTCAATTTCTGATTGGCGCACGCCATGGTTGTAAGCGCCATCACTTGGCCATTGCATTGAGTGTGTGTATTTGATTGTGTCGTCGGTAATTTCATGGACTATCAAAATATGGTTGCGGTCATGATTGTCGCCTGCGCCAAGAATCACAATAAAATCGCCCGGCTTGATATCACTCAATTTCACCTCAATAGAATTGTGATCATGGGCAAAGGTTCGAACCCCGGCGCTTTCAATCGGACGGAGTAATGTTAAAAGTTTTCTAAAAGGGTTTGTAATAAATGGAAATTTTAGATATTTATTTAGTCCACCAAGTCCGCGTGATTTTAGTTCAGCATCTAAAACATAATAAGCAAGTCCTGAACAATCAATGCCAAGATGTGAGTCAACCAAGAATTTTTTCAACTCCTGCGCGTCTAATTTTTTCAAATCAATTTTTTCACGTAACGCGATTAGTGTCGCCTCATCAACAATATCTTCCATACTTCCTTTGCCAATTAAAACTCTCAATCCAGCTCGCATGCCTGTCCTGCGGTTATTATAATATGGGCAGTTTACAAAACATGAGCCAATTGGGAGGTGTAGATAGTCGTTGATGAGTTTGATGGATTGTGATGATAGCGTCATTTTATTGGATATTAGATATTAGATATATTTTGATGTCTTGCGGAACCAAATTTATATTTTTTAAATCATTTAAGTCAACCCACTCCAACCAATACTGATTTGCAGGATTATTTAGTTTTGCTTCTGGACCGCCGAGATGGCTTTTCCCTTTTATTTTTTCAACAAAGAAATAATATTCATCGCGATATTCAAATTTGGATTTCCATGGTTTTTGTTTTGATAAGATGACATCAAGTCCGGTTTCTTCTTTTGCTTCGCGAATTGCTGTTTCTTTGATTGTCTCGCCTTTATCCATTGTTCCGCCAGGAAGAACATAGTAGTTTTGTCCGCATTTGTGGCGTTTAACTAATAAGATTTTTTTGTCTTTGATAATTATCACAGCTCCGCGCGGGGCGTTCCATCGTCCGCTTCCGTTTGCGCAAAAAACAAAATCCATTAGTTGGTTGCCGAGCGCGTTTAGTTGATTGTGTTTTTCCATTATGCCTTGTTTTGTTTGCAAACGCAACAAATCGCTGCCCGGCTTGGTGTTGTTGTAAAGAATATAAGAAAAGCGATTGTCCAGTTTGTAAAATTCTGGTTTTTTCAAATTTGGAATATCTTTTGTTACACGTTGGATAATCTGCGCGCCAGAGGTGATTGGAATTAAATTACTTTTTCTCAAATCGATATCAAGAAGTGAGAGCAGGTGGGCTTGAAAAGTTGTGACAAGTTTGCAGGTGTGCAAGTTTGCAAGTGTGCAGGTTGTTTTGTGTTGTTTGTGTTTTCTGTTCTGTAAAACACTCTCATACGTTGTGCTCGCAGGTTGTCTACAGTTAATTTCCAGCAAATACAGTTTCCCAGTCTTTTCATCCATCACCACATCAATTCCAAAAAGCCCTTTCCAGCCATGGGCGCGGAGGCGATTGCCAATGTCAGTGGCGATTTTGTTGTATTGCGCGATTTGTTTGTTGTTTAAAATTTTATGAGGAAGTTCCCAATCATTGCCAATTGTTGTGAATGGATTGTCAGTAAATGGCAAAAGTCCTGTAATTTGGTAATTTATATTGCCAATCAAAATTTTGTCTTTCACGACAACATTATTGTTTGTAAATAGGGGTCCTTGAATATATTTTGCTATTCTTGCCTCACGCTCTGGAAATTTCTGTATAATTTCTTTTAATTTCTGTAAATTTTCTATTAAAATAGTACCGCTTCCTGTGTGTGAGCGATTAAATTGCAAAATAAATCTCGGGCAATTGTTTTTTCTTGCTGCGGGTCGAAACATCGCTTCGCTCAAAAGCGTCCTCGCTTCAAAAAAACAATTGCCCTGCGATTTCAGAAATTCCAGGATCTCTTTACATTTTAATACCTTATAATCCGGTAAATATTTTTTCAATGGTCCAAGCCACTCAATTTGCGAAATTTTTTCCTCAACTTTGTTTGATAATTCAGCAGATGGATTAAGTAATTCCCAGCCATTATCAGCGCAGGCTTTTTCTATTTGCGGGGTTGGTTTGAAAACTACAATTTGTGGAGATGTGATTGAAGAGATGAATTTTTTCGTTTTTTGATGTTGTAAAAGTTCCCAAGTATCTAATATTTCTTTTTCTTTTATCAAAAGCACGTTTTTTCTATTTTCGGCGACACTCTTGGCAAAAGGGGAATTATTTGAGATAATAAAATAACCGGGTGTAGTTAAAGAAAGCCCCAAAGCGCGTTCAATGTCGCGGG
>Ga0172371_10007586_pt1 | contig 15393 bp, 15 predicted proteins | sample Lak12m_FD_114543 | JGI IMG/M metagenome (GOLD analysis project Ga0172371, IMG submission 114543) | Freshwater microbial communities from Kabuno Bay, South-Kivu, Congo - kab_022012_12m | ecosystem: Environmental > Aquatic > Freshwater > Lake | place: Democratic Republic of the Congo: South-Kivu... | reverse complement strand
TGGGGGTGGCATAGTTGTTTTGGCTCAATTTTCATGGAATATTGATTAGAAACGCCTTTTTTTACATGTAAAGTGGGAGTATTATCCAAATTCCGCAATTTGACTGAATTGGCGACGTGGAATCCGGGAACCTTTTTCCTTTCGGGTAACCACCTCCTCTCAGTGAATTGGAATTGCTTTTTCTATATCCTGGTAAAAAAACCCTGGAGAATTCCCAAAAAACTGGATATAACCCTTTCAGGCGATCAGCCGATGATGTTGTTGCGACTGATCCGTACGTATTCTTATGAATTTAGGATGTTTTGGGTGGAAAAGATGACGGGGAGGACAAAACCCGCGTTGGGCTAGACAGACAGCTGATGGTGTCTGCCCAAAGTATCCCGTGCTGAGGTGAAGCCGAACTGCAAATTGAGTTTCCGAAGAAAGCACTGGTATGCATCTCCTTATGTCAAGATGACAGCCGGTAAATAAAACTTCTTTAACATCATAGTATTTTACTACCCAAATCTATCCTTTGTCAATCGCGTGCCCTGATAGCTAAATCATGTAGACAAGCTAATTCATTATACAGAGTCCATTTTATGGAGTCAAATCAAAATGTGGTTCCAGTGGGACAACCTCATGATTCCGTGCTGACTTCCTCTACAGTAGGAAAGAATCAGTTGCTTGACAATCAGGCTTACAACATGTAAAATCACTGCGCATTCGAAAAGAATGCATGCCGAGATAGCTCAGTTGGTAGAGCATGCGACTGAAAATCGCAGGGTCGCCAGTCCGAGCCTGGCTCTCGGCACAAGCAGGCGCCCCAAAAGTGCCTGCTCTTTTTTTTTAATAGCCGTTCGATAACTACGGGTGTAAAATATTATTTCCGATATATTGACTTCTGTTCATTAGAGATGGAGATAGGAACGATGAAATTATCACTCATGCCGACCGAAGTGAAATTCTTTGACTATTTTGAGCTGGCAACTAAAAACCTGGTAGCCAGCGCGGTTCTATTAAATGAACTGACTGCTGATTTTCATAATATCCATGAAATGGAAGCAAAGATCACAGAATTAGAGCATCAGGGTGATTTCATCGTGCATGAGGTCACCAACCTGCTGCCGAAAACTCTAATTACTCCCCTTGATAGTGATGATATTCAGCGCTTGATCTTCGCGATTGACGATGCTCTGGATACAATCCATGCAGCTGTTACACGCATGTCCATCTATCAGGTGGAAGAGGCAAAGAAACCAGCTCGCCGCCTGGCATCATTAATTCTGGAGGGGGCGAATGAGTTGGATGTCGCGGTAAAAAACCTGAGCAATAAGAAAAATTACAACCAGGTCCGCGAGCGAGTTGTTCAGATTAATACCATTGAAAATAATAGCGACCGTGTTTTAGAAGATGCGTTACGCTCGCTGGTTGCAAAAAAAGACAATCTATTTGATTTCATTATTTGGAAAGAGATCTATGAATTGCTCGAACAGACGACGGACCGCATTGAAGACGCGGGCGATGTTTTGATCAAGGTGATCATTGCCAATGCCTGATATGACTCTCATCAGTATGATCGTGATCATTGCCCTTGCCCTGGGCTTTGATTTCATCAATGGATTTCATGATTCCGCCAATTCAATTGCTACGGTAGTTTCTACCCGTGTTCTCACACCTTTGCAAGGAGTGATGTGGGCAGCGTTTTTTAATTTTGTTGCAGCTTTCACTTTTGGTACCGCAGTTGCTCACACCATCGGTGCCAACCTGATTGATGTGAATAAAGTAGACCAACTGGTAATCCTTTGCGGTCTGTTAGGCGCAATCATCTGGGATTTGATTACCTGGTATATTGCCTTACCGACGAGTTCCTCACACGCGTTGATCGGCGGATACGCAGGGGCGGCGATCGTTAAGGCTGGTTTTGGCGTGATTATTATTCAGGGCTGGATTAAAACCCTGGCTTTTATCATCATTGCTCCTCTACTGGGCTGGCTGCTGGGTACCCTCTTTATGTATGTCATATTATGGATTTTCCGGCATAAAAACCCAGCCAATGTGGATCATATCTTCCGTCGCGGACAGTTACTTTCAGCAGGGCTGTATAGCCTCGGGCACGGTACGAATGACGCACAAAAAACCATGGGCATAATAGCCGGCGTGATCTTTACCGTTCCTGCTTATCGGCACCTGGTCACAGATGCCAATGGTGGATTGGTCATTCCTTTCTGGATCGTGTTGATTGCTCATGCAGCCATTTCCCTTGGAACGTTATCTGGCGGTTGGCGAATTGTCCACACGGTTGGCAGCAAGATCACCAAATTGGTGCCAATGGGCGGGTTTGCGGCAGAGACTGCCGGTGCTGTTACTATCTTTGCCTCTTCCATCCTCGGGGTGCCGGTATCCACCACGCATACCATTACCGGGGCGATCGTAGGTGTTGGCTCCCTGCGTAACAAGCGCGCTGTACGCTGGGGTGTAGCCGGACAGATCGTCTGGGCTTGGATCTTAACGATTCCGCTGTCTGCAGGTATTGCGGCCGGCTTGTATGCGTTGATCCACTTTCTGGTAAAGTAAAATATCCAAGATGTTTTTATCCTGAGCTCTATTCATGAATTGGATAGTCAAAAGTATTGACGCTGCCTGTTGAATCATTTATAATCTTGTCGTTCGTCTGCAAAGGTGAACGGATGGGTTACCAACAGTTTCACCCATCTTGGCGCAAGTCGCGGGCATGGTTCAGTTGGTAGAACGTCTCCTTGCCAAGGAGAAGGTCGTGGGTTCGAGTCCCATTGCCCGCTCAGAATTCAAAGGCTGATAGAGGTGCCTACCGGAACCGCTATCAGCCGATTATTTAGGCGACGTGGCCAAGTGGCAAGGCAAGGGTCTGCAAAACCCTCATCAGGGGTTCAAATCCCCTCGTCGCCTCTTTATATTTAATGGAACCTGTTTGGAATTCGGTACAAGAGCGGTATGATTATTTCATACAAACCTTGACGCAGTTTCTACCCGCTGCTTTTGCCTGGTAAAGGGCTTCATCCGCGAGCTTGACTATCTTCTGCCAATCATGGCCCTGACGCGGAAATTCAGCTATTCCCAGAGACACTGTGATGCCCTTATCCATTCCCAGATCTAAACAGGATATATGCATCACCTGTTCACGAATGTTCTCAACTCGCCCGAAGGCATCTTCCACAGTCGACCCAAGCAGGACAAGGAGGAATTCTTCACCGCCATAACGCACAGCCCAGTCGCTGATGCGGATGGTGCTTGTGATCAAATCCGCCAGGCGTTTCAAGATCTCATCCCCAACCTCATGCCCATATTGGTCATTCACATGTTTGAAATGATCAATATCCAGCATAACAAAACTTATGGTAGTCTCAGTGCGCAATGCCCGGGCTATTTCTTTGGGCATGGAATCTTCCAGGAATCGGCGGTTGAATAATCCAGTCAATGGATCCCGGATCACTTGCTCCTGTAATACTCTTTGAAGACCTTCGATCTTTTTCAGTTGATCGGATAATGTCGAATTTGCTTTACGTAATTCTTCCTCTACCTGTTTCAGGTGGGTGATATTTTGCCAGATGATCAGCTTACCGATCTGCCTGCCCCGGGTTTCTATGAGCGGACTGATGCGAATACCCAGTGTCACTGCGTCGCCCTTCGCACGCGTAGAAGTCAATTGAAAGAATTCATTCTGGTTGCTTACCTTCGTCACCCTGCGGGCTATCTGTTCTCCCAGGATTGATTTATCCTTACCGATAATCTCATCCTTGTGGCGACCCAGAAATTCACATGCTGGCGGGTTGATATCCAGAATACGGTCGTTCTCATCCATAACGACCATACCGTCAGTCATTTGGTCCACGATCTGATCATGGGCGATCGGCAGCATATCCACCATCTGAAATGCTGAGAGGTTGATCACCAAAAAAATGCTACCAAGAAGGAACCCAATCGGGATGAGATCCAATCCTGGCATTGGGTGAAAACCTAGTACTCCACTAATACTGGCAAGGATCGGTACTGAAATACCCATGATATAAAGAGTAAGCTGTGTGCGGTAGATACGCGCACGGGCGGTGATGATTGCTCTCAGTAGAAGGTAATACGTAATTGCAAGTAGGCCATAGCTATAGATAATATTAAGCCAGAACCAGGGACCGCCCTGATAGATCAGTGATTGACGTGAAAATCCACCAAAGAAGAGGGAGTGGTATTGATCCGTCCATAAAAGAGCTAATGTGAGTAATGGTTCGATTGCGAGTGCTATGTAAACTGAAGGCCGGGTGAAACCTTTGACACCCACTGTCAGAAGGGTATAGATGAAAACTAATACAGGTGTAGAGACAGCGCCTACATAGGTAAGGTTTAACCAGAAGTATGGATACGGCCATGCTGGGTAAAGCCAATGCAGAGCATATGTCCAGTTCCATACAAGCATAGCTATCATCAACAAGATGAACACTTTTCCGACGGGGGTATGGCGTTTTCTCCAGGTAATTGCCAGAAGCACCAGTGCAAGCGTTCCACTGGCAACGAGGATGGCACTGTAGAAATGGGAAGCGTCGATGATGTGTTCTCCCTGTTACTCGATTGATGAAATCAGTATAGCATATTGAATCAATAAAAAAAGCCATCGTATACACGATGGCTTTTGGGGTCCGGTTTTCTTACCGCAATTGAGTTCGCGCTCGAAGAGACAGGGGTTGGCGGCTCTGAACGCGTGCGGCGCGGTGGCTTTTGACACCAGGTATTGGCAGGCTGATCTCGATATCGGGCTGGTTATCGAGCGCTTTCTCCACTAAACCGAAGCGGGAAGCTCCAAGGTAGAGGATCTCGAGGATCAAATCTCGGTAGGATACACCTTCAGCATTGGCAATCACACAAAGATCACTGAAACCGGGAGAAAGACCGGGGAGAGAGTTAATCTCGAGAAGGTAAGGTTTACCCTCGCCATCGCAGCGGAAATCGATCCGAGAGACATCCAGCGCACCGACAGCCTGGTGGCCGCGGATGGCAAGGTTTTGTAAGGTACGCGAGAAACTAGCCGAGATATGCGCCGGGCAGATAAAATCGGGTACACCCGCTTCGCCCACTACCAGTGTTTTTGCATCGTGGCCATACACACCGGGTGTGATGGAATTGTCATTATCCACTTCCAGTACTGGCATTCTGTGAAAACCATCCGATTGATAGTATTCCGGATGTAAGCTGAAGCCAGCCGCATCAGTCCGACCGAGGATACCTACGGTGAATTCACGACCAGAAAGGTATTCTTCCACAAGGGCTGGTTGATTGTATTTTTTTATGATCCAGTGAACCCGCTCACGCAGTTGCCGGCTGTTGTAGCAGATGGATTGGGTGCCCATCCCCATGCCGGTACCTTCACGCGCTGGCTTGACGAACATGGGATATCGCAAGGTAGGATCGATTTGTTCGTACCCGGTAGAAAACTCCTGAAATGGGGCGATGGGGAGGCCGCAATCACGCCAGATGCGCTTCGTCAGTGTTTTATCGAGTGCAATGGCATTGGCAGTGACGCGCGATGCAGTGTAAGGGATATGCATCATCTCGAACAATGCCGGTGCCTGGGCTTCTCGCCCATCACCACCCAGACCTTCAGATATATTGAAACAGATGTCGGGGACGACATCGCGAAGGTTATAGGGTAGGTTTATATCGGCTGGTATGAAGACGGTGTGATGACCATCGGATTGGATCGCGGCCTGAATGGCCTGGATCGTTTCCATCTTGTCAAACTCCGCGCCGGCGTCTTCTGGGCCGCTACCGGGTGTTGTGCCTTCTCCCCGTACATTGGCAACGACTGCAACCCGCCACGGCCTTACCGGTCGCGGTTTACAACTGGGAGGTTTGTCGCTTTCTTCGCTTTCGTTACCGTAAAGCATTACATCATCCATTTTTATCTCCATTAAATATCTTCAAAAATTAGTATAAAACCTTTTACCTATAATGCAAGGGTTTGAAGATTATTGCTAATAACTCTAATCTCATCATCCAAAAAGCATCCACTGCCTTGTCAAAGATAACAGGCTGGGGTATCCTTAATCCGGGAGTGGTTGAGTCCCGGTGGGCTCCCCGGTCTTCAAAACCGGTGGCGGGTCGCGTTGCGGGCCGCTGTGGGTTCGACACCCATCCATTCCCGCCTGTTTTTTAGGTTATCTGTCAGGATACGGATGTCAGAACCATAAGATGGCAATCAGGTTGATAGTTATCAACCTGTCATTCTGGTATAGCATGAACCCCTATTTTCTTTTCATCCCATATGGTCCAAATCTATGAAGACAAAACTTAAATTTCTTCTTTTGTTTTTTCTTAGCTCAGTACTACTGACTGCATGCGTCCCGCAAATTGACAAGCAAGCTGAAGTGATCCCGTCTCAGACACTTCCACCGAGCTGTACAGAAAATTGTGAGACTTCGCAGGTGATGATGGTGGAACCGATTCCAACTGCGACACAATCAGCCATGGAGCTTGCGCGTGGACAGCAGGTGGTTTTCTGGCATGGGTATTCCACCCATGCGCTCCCTTGGATTGAACAGTACATCGAAGATTTCAATCAAATGAATGAGTATGGAATTACGGTAGAAGCCAGGGGATTTTTATCTGATGAGCAATTGCAGAATGCTTTCGTGTCTAGCGAGCCAAACGAACTCCCTCAGGTAGTTCTGGCTGACAGCAGCCTACTGATTAACCTCGATGATCACCATTTACTGGTTGACCTTTCTCCCTACACCAACAACGATCAAACCGGGCTGATGAATACCGCCATACTAGAAAGCAGCAAGAATTTCACAAGGGGTGGTAACTTATTTGCCCTCCCTGCTCACCGCGAAGGTATTTTCCTTTTATATAACAACACCTGGGCAAGAGAGCTTGGCTTTTATGCTGCACCCGCATCACTGGGAGACTGGGAGTTGCAAGCGGCGGCCGCTTTCAATGCCAACATCTTTCACAGCAATAAAGCCCTGCGAGGAACTGGAGGGTGGTTGTTCGACGGCAGCCCTGAGGTGGTTTTATCCTGGATGGGCTTTCCATCAGGCTCAAATTCATGGGATTATTTTACTGACCCCGAAGCAGTTGCGACATTTGCGCGTATGAAAACGTGGCAGGATGAGGGTTTTGCCTGGAACGGAAAGAACACGGATCCCGCTGGTTATTTTGTCGATCGTCAGGCGCTGTTTGTAACGGTCTCCAGCCGTGAGATGCCGGAATTTCTTTCACACCTCAGAGTTTTAGAAATGCCCGATGAGTGGAGCATCATCCCCTTTCCGCTGCCGGAAGGCAGGGTGACCATTGGTAATGATTACGGGTATGCCATTCTCTCCAATGACCCAGGCCACCAGATGGCCTCGTGGATTTTCATCCAATGGTTATTGGATTCACAAAAACAAGCTCGATTGGCTGATGCGGAATTCGCTCTGCCGATTCTACCGGTGGTTCAAACGGACTGGCTGTTGACAGCTGGTTATCCACGGCTTGCAGAAGGAATGATACCGGCTCTTGCCGGTTATGGTCTCTATCCCGGAGGAAGCAGCTGGCCAATTTTTAGGCAGATCATGCGGGATGCTATCCGTCAGGTGATGCTGCCGCAAACATTAATTGAAGACCTCCCGGGAATACTCGATACAATGGATCAACTCTTTCAGGAGTATGGAAAATAGTGGAAAATTCAGGTGGTTATTTGATCTATACGGATGGAGGTTGTGTACCTAACCCGGGTGTCGGAGGATGGGCTGTTTTGATCATCTATCCTGATCGAAAAGTTGAGCTATCAGGTTATGAACCTGTTACCACAAATAATCGCATGGAATTGATGGCTGCGATTCAGGGGTTACGGCACATCCCTACAGGAAGTACGGCCAGCATCTTCACTGACTCAGAGTATGTAAAGAATGGAATCACGATTTGGATACCGGGCTGGCGCGCAAGGGGATGGAAACGAAAAACTGGCGTTCTGCTAAATCAGGACTTATGGATGGAACTGGATGCATTGAATTCCACCCGGAGAATCGGCTGGAATTGGGTCAAAGGTCATGCGGGGAACCAGAACAATGAACGGGTGGATGCGCTCGTTCGTGAGCAGATCGAAAGAAGAAGATGATCTTCACCAGGGGGTCAGCTTGTGAATAATTCACAGGCTGACCTCTTTATCAGGGAATCAGCAGAAGTATCCACGATTGGTACACGGGCATTAGTACCAGCAACGAAACCCCAAAGAACGCGCCGATGATTACCCCCGCAGCCACGTCTGAGACATAATGCACTCCCATCATCACACGTGCCATGCTGATTAACGGTGCCCAGAAGACCATCACCCAGCCAAGCCATGTGGGTCCCAGTCCGAGTATCAGGACGAGGAAGAGAAAGGCTCTGGCCGCATGCCCGGATGGGAATGAATGCGGGTCAGTCGCCCGGTAGATCTGTCCCCACTCTCCTTCGGGTCTACGCCGACGGATGAGAAATTTTAAACCCAGCACAAAAACAGCCAAAACTAGCAAGCTGAAGATTAAAATGATAGCCCAGCGTTTCCAGAAATCATCACCCAAGAAGGCAATTAGAAGAAGCCCCGCAAGCCAGAACCATGAATCCCCTGAATGGGCAAAAAAAGCTGCCAGGGGTTTGACTCGGGAGGTCTCGAGTACTCTGAATGATTTCGAGAGTCTGGCATCCACTTCCAACAGTTTTTCCAGGGTATCTTTACCCATGGGTTGCCAGGTCTTTCTGCAAGATCTCAAGCTGGAATGGTTTATCCGCATCCATTCCAAGTTCTGCATACGGGCTAATGATCACTTTTCCTTTTACGCCTAGTCGGGCGCTGATCATTTGCGCGGCATCTTCCAGGGTAGCCCGGCGTGTGAGCAATTGAAAAAGGAGCCCGAAGCCAAGAATCGATGCTTGTTTAAGAGGATTTTTTCTGGATGCAATCAGCTGACCCCAGAGATCTGATAAATGATTGAGGACATCCAGTCGTAAAGCGCTTAAGTCACCCCCGCAGATCTCCATATCCTTCAACCGGGTATATGTTCGGCGTGAACCGGGATATCTGGATTCCATAACCTGGCGGGAAACAACGTTATAAAACAGATCGGCATCACTTTTTTCAACAATATCAACCATCCAATCGATCATCTCGCTTCTCAAGGCTGGGATATCAGATGCCACAAGGAGTACTTGCTCTGCATCAGGGTTTCTGCCGTTGATTTCTCGCATACCGGTGAGTATGTTTGCCAGCATATCCGTCTGGTTGGGCAGGAGCGTGAAGGGAAGTGGGCATGTCAGGCCGGAAAGTTCTTTTAAACCAATTATGGTGATATGAGTAATGCTTTTTGAGCCCGCGAGAGCGTTGATCACTCTTTGCAACATGGGTTGACCGGATACCGGAAGCAACGCTTTCGGTCCGCCACGCGTGTATTCGTACAGGGGTTCTCCCGGCAGAGGGATACCGCCAGCGGTGATCAGAGCTTCCATGCTAATTGATCTCCTGAAGCTGTGGAGCCAGACCGATCTGGTGGATAGTTTTCTCGAGTTCTTCAAAGTATGTTCCCGGACGGGCATAATCAACGGGTTCTTTGCGACCCACGGCTGCAGCGATGGCTGCTTCCATCATGTTAGTCCCGAATGAACGTCCATCCAGCACTGGTGTAGTGGTCATCACATACTTTACGCCAGCAGATTTGAAAAGCTGCATATCCGCTGAGGTGGTGGTATTTGTAATTATGATCTTCCCATCCAATCTATTCGGCATATAGCGGGTAATGTAATGACAATCACCGGCGATAATGCCTGCCCAGTCAAAATATTGGGTCCATTTTGGGGTTCGCTGTTCCTGGGCTTCTCCGATGGGATAGACCCAGCTGAAAGGAATGCGACCTGCGATCGGCATGAGGATATCTGCCATGCGCTTTAAGCCTTTAACGGATCTGATTACCCTGGGGATACCGAGGGTGAACATCAGATCGCCATATATGTTTTCATAACGAGAGTCTTGAAACCCTTCCAACAGGCCGTACCGGTCTACCCCGGTGACGTGGAAAACCCGGCGCGAAGTAATCTTACTGCCGATTAGGTTTTCAAGGGTTGGGCCAGCTTTCGCCTCTAGCGTGGTTTTCAGCCCGGTGCCATCCAGTACCGGTGTATACCGGACGTATCGGGTGAGGGACGCGACCGAATACAAGGGATACCATTTCCGATCCACAAAGATTCCCAGATTGGCACCGCCAACCCCGAATGCATCGACTTTGCCATCCAGTTCACGATACAGCTGGGCAGCCTTTTCCATGTCACCATCTGTCCCAATGCGTTCTATACACACTTTTTCACCCAGCAATTCGACCTCAACTGCTTTATCGCGTTTTGATGACCCAATGCTGATACTGACGGCTCTTTTCATAATGTCTCCTTGCGTTCCAACGGCAAAGTATACCCCAACTGATCAGCCAATGTGAAGTTGTGGGTGCCGCGTTATGCGGTAACCAGGCGGTAGATGATAATCGCTGAAGTGAATACTACGAGAACAAGAGTAAAACCGAGCCAGGCGGTAAACCGGGGACGGCTGTCTTGGATGGTTAGATCAGGGAAAGTAACTGAAACTACCCAACGGGGGCCAGCAATCAGGGAAAATAGCATCCCTCCCAGCATTCCACCCAGATGGCCCCAGTTATCAATACCCGGGCTTAATCCCAGCACCAGGTTCATGCCAGCAACCAGGGCAGCATTGATCAAAATCGGCCGTGATTGAGAGCCGTAGAACTTACGGTTCAGGTACACAAAGATGACCTCTGCGCCAAGCAACCCGAAAATCGCAGTGGAAGATCCCAGGGAGGGATTCGGTGAGAACAGGTAAGACAAGGTGTTCCCGGCAAAACCAGCGGCAATGAAAAGGGCTAAATATCGGGTATGCCCGAAGTGATATTCTATGCTGCGCCCCAGGATGAATAAGGCATACATATTTAATCCCAGATGAAAAATGGATCCGTGTAGCAGCATGGGAGTGAAGAGCCGCCATATTTGACCCGCAGAGATTAATTCATTGATCTTCCCACCGATCACAAAGGGAATATCGTAACCTGTCACCATCTGGGTAAGATATTGGCTGGCGTAAAGAATCACACAGATACCCAGGAGGGTGTAGGTAACAGACGGTTTGGAGCCGGGGATATTTAATTTAACTGGAACAGCTGGGGATGCAGGTGGTGCTTGGTCACCAGCAGGATCAGATATTGGCGGAGGAGTGGTCATATTATATGTTTATTTGACGCTGATTGCGGCGGTGATGTTCAGCGCTGATAATGGCCTGGATGTTCGTGACGGCTTCAGCCATTCTCCCCTGAGGGTTATACACCAGGTATTCAAAAGCGGAAAGGTTATCCATTTCAATCCGCGTGGTCGCCATGCGGTGGTTGATGGTTTCTGGTTTTTCGGTTCCACGATCCTTTAAACGTTGCAGCAGCTCCTGCTCGCTGGTTGGTAGTAAAAAGATGGTTAGAACCTGTGGTATGAGCGCTTTGAATTTCGCCGCACCCTGATAATCCACACGCAGTATGACATCTTTCCCCTGGGACCATTTCCCTTTTACTTCTTTGCGGCTGACCCCTTTTAATTGCCCGTAGACTTCAGAATGTTCAATAAACTCACCGTGGGTGACCATGCGTTTGAACTCTTCAGTGGATATGAAATAGTAATCTACACCGTGGACTTCATTCGCTCTGGGAGCGCGATCTGTTGTGGTCACTGCAAAATCCAGATGGGGATCGCGCCGGATCAATTCACGTACCACTGCATCTTTGCCTACTCCGGAAGGCCCAGAGATGATGATCAGGAGGGGGCATGGTTTGAGGATATTGAAGTCGATCATATGTTGGTTCATAATTCCCTTTTCTGAAGTATGCAGATATTCTAACTGATTTCGCTCCAAGCTGGTTATAATCGGCAGTGGAGGATGATGCATGCCCACTTATGAATACACCTGCCTTAGCTGCGGAAAACGTTTCAATCTATTCTTCACCTATCAGGAGTACGACACCGCGAGCGTAACATGCAGCCATTGCAGCAGTGATCAGGTTGAAAGAAAGATCAATAGGGTGCGAATCTCCCGGGCGAGCCGGTCGGAGGTAAGCAATATGCGGGGAGGAGAGGAACCTGATCCGGGCAGTATGGCACGGATGATGCGTCAGATGTCACAAGAATCTGGAGAGCCGATGCCTGAGGAGATGAACGAGATGGTCAATCGGATGGAACGCGGGGAAAGCATCCACGAGATCGAAAAAAACATGCCAAGCTTGGGTACTGAAAGCCAGTCCGGCGCTGATTTAGTGTAACAATTCCAGCAATTCGGTGTAGGATGAAAGCTCCGCGATTTGTTTAATAAAAGCTGCCAGACTGGGACTTTTTCTTCTAAATTCCCTTACTGCCGGGCCTACTGGATCCTCACCGGCAGCACCACCCGGAGACTCCGCATACGCTCCATGAAAAGCGAAGTACGCCTGGTTCAATCGACGTAGTTGGTAACCATTTTGCCAGAAAACCAGGCGTCTTTCTTCCATGTAGGCTTCCGCTTCAGTTGTTTTCCCTTCTCTTAGCAGCTCATCCACCCGCACCCTGGTTGTGTGCATCTCAGCGCTAAAATTAAAAACCGGCTCAACCGGGGAGGAAAGAATTACACTTTCCGCTGCAGGGGGTAGATCGATGGCAGGATTTAGTTCCGGGTAATATTGCGCGACCACGAGTGCCGCGATCTCCTGACCGGCTATGGAAGCCGTTGTTTCATTCATCGTGCGCATTTCAGGAGACTTCTCATAACCCAGGCCTAAGGGATGCCATTCGAGGTAATTATGAATCCACTCATGAGCTATCACTTCAATCAGCCAGCTGATGGTGCTGTCTTGCTGCACCATCGTAGGGTAACTACCGATGCCACCGATTTCCTCGATAAGCGCTGACACATCCTGACCGTTTTCAATTTCCTTCTCAAGAGCTACCCTGTCCACTATCGTCAGGTCGGTATTTAATGAGATAAAAGCATCTTGCCGGATCGTATCACGCGGGGAAATGATCAACCCGAATGGCAGGGATGAAAAATGGAATAGAACAGGCGGGAGCGGATTACCCAGCGTGGTCAATCCCTGATTGTTTAATACCGAGGTAATCTGGTGCTGCAATATGGCTTCTGCCACGGGTGCAGATTGGTGCATTTTTTCCTGCAGATATTGTTGTTCCAGGCGTAATGGTTCAGATACTGCAGCTGGATTCGCAATATCTGGGTCGGAATAGATGTTTTCCAGGGTGGATGATAAATTGAGATTTCTGTTCACCTGCGAGAGAAATCCGATGACCAGGTCATGGGCTGCAGCAGGGGGAATCCCCGTTTCCTCATGGGATATTCCCTGACTTAATTTGATCCATGCAGCATCGAGAGTCCATGATGAAAAATCGAACTCCTGCTGCCGTGTGTATGCCCGGATATTTTCTAGCATATCACTTGCAGGCACAACGCTGCGTTGAAGCAAAGAAGCACAAGCAAGAATTGTGAGGGTAAAAAAGGCTATTTGAACATGCTTCATGATGATTTCCGGGTGATTCTTACATATTCTACATACCCAATATGCTGCGGGTAATTATAATAGGTAAGGTAGAGACATATCCATTGGAGTGATGAAAGAAGAGAAGATGAAGAAAAAGTGGATCATTGGATTAATGGCTGCTGTGGTCATCGGTTTAGCGATATTTGGCTATTTCCGTATCAAAGCTGCACAAAAAGCTCAAGCAAGTACCTATCAGACCTCCCAGGTTGAAAAAGGCCAGCTGATTGGAATGGTAGGTGCAACCGGAACTGTCCGGGCAGATCAGTCGGCATATATTACCTGGCAAACAGGTGGCACAGTTGAAGCAGTTTTCTTTGATACGGGGGATTCTGTCAGTGCCGGGGATGTACTTGCTACCTTACAAAAAACAAGTCTGTCACCGAGTATTATTCTGGCAGAGGCAGATCTGGTTACAGCGCAAAAAGCACTGGAGAACCTCCGTGAGTCCGATCTGGCAGCCGCGAAAGCTCAACTGGCGGTTGTCAATGCGCAAGAAAAATATGATGACAAGCTCCAGAAACGCAAAGCCCTGAATTATAAGGTGACTTACAGTACATATAAGATGACATCTATGGGGCCGACCGTTTCAAAAATTGAACGGGATGCGACGCCAAAAGAGATTGCTGAAGCGGATGCAAACCTGGCGGTAGCCACCGCAGAATTGGAAGATGCACAACGTGAATGGGATCGTCTGAAAGACGGGCCGGATCCTCGTGATCTGGCGGCAGCTGAAGCCAGGGTAGCAGCTGCCCAGGCAACCATCAATCTGCAATCCCTGATTGCGCCTTTCGATGGTGTTGTCACCGATGCGACCATACAGAAAGGTGATGTGGTATCTGTTGGGACTCGCGGATTCCGTTTGGATAACCTCGGACGTTTGCTGGTGGATGTAGAGATCTCGGAGATCGACGTTAATCAAGTCAAACCCGGTCAGGTAGTCACATTGACTTTTGATGCCATACCAACCCAGGAATATCACGGGTTCGTTACGGAGGTCGCCCGAGTGGGAACCTCTCAGGCTGGGGTTGTGAATTTCAATGTCACGGTGGAAATCCAGGACGCAGATGAACAGGTGCTTCCGCAGATGACTGCTGCTGTCAATATTGTAGTAGTCCAGTTGGAGGATGTAATTCTGATCCCTAACCGGGCAGTTCGTCTCATCGATGGGCAGCGAGTCATCTATCTGCTGAAGAATGGCCAGCCAGAAATGGTTGAGATCGAATTAGGCAGCAGCAGCGACCTGATGAGTGAGCTTCTTTCAGGAGATGTGAAAGTGGGCGACCAGGTCATTCTTAATCCACCGACGAACTTCTTCATGGGGCCGGGCGCCGGCATGCAGATCGGCAGGTAAGCGATGCCAGATTGTATTATCCAAGCAACGGGTGTTACCAAGACTTACCAGATGGGTGAAGTGCAGGTAAATGCCCTGGCGGGTGTGGACCTGTGCATCTCCCGTGGAGAAGTCGTTTCAATCATGGGGCCAAGCGGTTCTGGAAAATCCACTCTGATGAATATTTTGGGCTGCCTGGATCACCCCACCGAAGGTAGTTATACCCTGGATGGTGAACAGGTGGCACATCTACGTGATGACCAGCTGGCTGGTATTCGTAATCGTAAAGTGGGTTTCATCTTTCAGAATTTTAACCTCCTCCCGCGGCAAACCGCCATTGCGAATGTGGAATTACCAATGAGGTATGCCGGGATTACTGAAGGGCGTAAGGAACGCGCTGTGGATGCATTAAAGCTGGTGGGGCTGGGAGACCGTTTAACCCACCGCTCGGCTGAACTTTCGGGTGGACAGCAGCAG
>Ga0172371_10007582_pt1 | contig 15398 bp, 14 predicted proteins | sample Lak12m_FD_114543 | JGI IMG/M metagenome (GOLD analysis project Ga0172371, IMG submission 114543) | Freshwater microbial communities from Kabuno Bay, South-Kivu, Congo - kab_022012_12m | ecosystem: Environmental > Aquatic > Freshwater > Lake | place: Democratic Republic of the Congo: South-Kivu... | reverse complement strand
ACTTCATTCGCGTTCCAGCGCCGGCGGATCCAAAACAAAAAAAGCGTAGCCATTCCTGTGATCGAAAAAAACAAACTGATATAAAAAAGCGCTTGGCCCAAAATTCCGTCCCGGACAGGATCAACATAATACACGACTGTTCCCAAAGCGGCCAGCGCCACCAGGGTACTCAAGCGCATTCCCCAAAGATATGATCGGACTGTCATTTGGTTATTTTTGTTTATTTTGCGGCATTTTCCACTATTATATTCTATCAAATTTTCAATAAAAAATCAATCCCGGTAGTACAACTGGACAAAAGGCAAAAAAGCTATCTTATTTAATCAAAAATTAACTATAAAAACGTTTTATTATCTGTCCGGTTGTACTGCCGGGCAAGCCCGAAAGGGTATTTTTTATTCACGCTATTTTTGCTTATACAAGGAATTTTTTACCTGCTATTCCAGAATTTTTGCCAGAAAATCTTTTTTCGTCATTTTTTGGCTCAATTTTTCCATCGGACAGAGATCATTGCCTTTGCGGTTCATGATGCAGCTCACTAGCCTAATGTAGCCAATTTTCACTTTATTCTTTATGAGATAGGCTTTTCCGGATCGGCTGACAGTCGGCGTCCAGACTTCTTTCACTTTTGCATAGGCTAATAATATTGCCGCCGCCCGCCCGATAATCTTGTCAAAAACAACCGCCCCGCGCATTTCTTTTTTGTATTTTTTCACGCAAAAAATAAGCGGCTTCAAATGTTTAGCCTTTGATTTGAAGATTATTTTCCCGTTTTTTATAAGAACAAAAGACCAGGATTTTTCAAGAAAATAATCGAGGCTACATTTCATTATAATTCCTTTCGTAAGGGTTTATTAACCCCTACGATTTTGATAATGACCGGAATCAGCGCCAATTGAATCAAAATTCCCATCCACCCATCTCTCATGGCATTCATGACATACGCCGCAGCGTTTATTTTCGAGAAGAATAAGATTGCCATTCCCGCTAAAATAAATCCGAAAATTATCGCACCGGCTAGCGAAATAAAACTGCTGTATTTTTCTTTTAATATTCCGGATAGAAATCCAAATGCGCAAAGTTGGATAATCATGACCGGAAGAATGGCAATTGCCGGCATTCCTGAAATCAAGAAACTGATTATGGGACTCACGAGCCCTGCCATGAGCCCCGCCCGCCAGCCAAGTGTGAGTCCTGCGAGCAAAACAAAAAAAGGCATCGGCAGAAATTTTCTTCCCGCGTCCACTCCGCCCAAATAGTGCACCAGCATCGGCGCATAAACAGCCATTGCCGTAAATGCAACAGAAAAAATAATTTCTTTGGCTCTGGTAATTTTCAACGCTTGAACCTTTTGCATAAAATTATTATTAATTGTAAAGTCGCTTCGCGACACCAAAACTTTTCACTTTTCACTTTTAGCTTTTAACTTTACTGAATATATCCCCACGATTGCAATTTGTCGCTGTCATGAAACCATCTTGTGCCGATATCGACGCGATAGAACATATCATGCAGTCGGATGCTTTTCACCCGGTTGTAGGCATTGCGCCGGGCGTCCTCCACCGTGATTCCCGAACCGGTAACGATGAGCGCGTATCCCGATGACCCCGCCAGTTTCAAAACTCCGTCCACCATTTTCACGTCCCCCCAGTTGATGCCTTCCATCACTGAACCGTTTTTGAAGAGGATAGATGAGTCCTTATAAAGTGAAAAAATTTCTTCGCTGAAAAAAGGATAGGGCGGAACCGCCAGGACAACGCCAATCTGAAAGCCTTTCTTTGTCTTGATTTCAAAATCTTCACCTCTCGCCAGCTTCAAAAGAAATTCCCCCATCGGCTCGAGAATCCCCTCAACTTGCGTGCTGATGGTCGGATAACCGAAACGGGCCGTGAATTCAAGCGGATATATCCCCCGGCCATTCACGATGCAGTTTATGTCATAGTATCCGGCATAGCCATGCTCGGCGAGAATCGGCTCCATTTTAAGAAGAGTGTTATTATAGATCGTGTTGGGAGCCGACCAATACATCAGAGCCCCCATATCACCCGTGAAAGGACCCTGGTCGCCCGGGAAGAGCCTCTTGTGCTCGAAATTAATGTTGATCGGATGAATAAATTTCTTTCCGTTGAAGAAAGCGCCGGTCGCAATCTCCACCCCGGCCACGAATTTTTGGAGCTGGAAACTTTCAATTTTTCCCGCCAGAAAATCCTTGTTGTCCTCGAGAATCTCAATCATATCCTTGCCATCGTCTTCTTCGCCGATGAAGAGGAGATTTTTTTCGTCCGCCGCTTTTCCGTTGGGCTTGAAAACATAACGGCCGGGATTTTTTCGCAGAAACCCAATCGCTTCGTCGAAATTCGAGAAATTATAATTCGGCAGGATATTCATCCCGAACTTTTTCATTTCTCCCTGCCCGAATTCACGGTCTTCTTCCGTCCGGTCAGTATACACTGTCCCTCCGATAACCAGTTTTCCTTTTTTCCGAAGTTTCTCCGCTTCTTCGCCAAATCCGGTATCGTCAAAAATGATCAAGTCCGCCCAATCAACCTGGTCCTGCCATTTTGGAACTTTTTCCAAAAGACCGTCATAGACGTCCGATTCCTCTTCGTCATCAATATAATATTTCACGTTGTGGCCTTCTTTTTTCACTTTCCAGGCCAGATCGCCGTTGAGAGCGATCCAGGAAACAAAAAGGAAATTTTTCGAACCGTTGCTTTCTGCCATTTATTTTGCCTTAACCGCTATTTTCTCAAAAACCAATATGGTTCCCCCGTTTTCCCCGTCAAAGCTTCCCGCGAGTTTCATTCCGTATTTTCTGAAAATATCAATATATTCTTTTTTCGCGAGAACACTTTTTCGAAATTCATCCGGATTCCATTTTTGGCTCGCCGTCCAGGAATGTTTGAATATCGCGCCGAAAAAAACATGCTTCTTTGTGATATTCACCAAATTTTTGATAGCTGCGGAAATATCTTTTTCCTCAAGATAGTTTATCACATCGAGACTTATCACGACATCAAATTCATTTTTTCGGAATGGCAGCTTCAAAATATCTCCCCGTTTTATTTTTCCGCGCACTGTTTTTTCGGAATTTTTGACCGCGTAAGCTGAATAATCAATTCCCCAGACAACATGGCCGTATCTGTTCTGAAGTTCGGCAATCAAATATCCATGCGCGCATCCGACATCCAGTATTTTGATTGATTTATCTCCAAGAATCCTGTTTATTTTTCTGGCCGTCTTCGGCACCCACCTTTCGGCCTCTTTTTCATAATTCTTGTAAGAACCTGAATTAAAATACTCCTTATTGAAATTTTTGCTTGCCATCAAGTTTTTTTATCTTGCCAATAAAGCCTTGACTATTTCGTAAACCAATTTTGCCGCAAGGAAATTGGGAGCTTCAAATCCGGGAATAGGGCAAAGTTCCACCACGTCCGCGCCGACGATATTCACCTCCTTTGATATTTTTTCGATCGCTTCAACCGTTTCGTTCCAAAAAAGTCCTCCCGGTTCAGCCGTTCCGACCGCCGGCATGATTGATGGATCAAGCGCGTCGAGATCAAAAGTGAGATAGACATTTTTCGTGAGGCCTTTTAGAATTTTCTCTATTGGCGGAAATCCGGGCGCGAAGTGAATATTTTTCGAGTGCCTTTTGTTTTTGGAAATATAATCTTCGATTTCTGCGTTCATGTTCCGGATTCCAACCTGAACCACTGGCACACCGAGATCCAAAATGCGCCGCATAACGCAGGCATGCGAAAATCGGCTGCCTTCATACTCATCAAGCAGATCCGTATGCGCGTCAAATTGGAGAACCGACAAATCTTTATACTTTTTCCGAAGAACTTTTACAACTCCATAACTGATCGAATGTTCACCGCCAAGCACAAGCGGTTTTTTATTTTTTGAAACTATTTCTTTTTCAATCGCCTGTTCGATTCCGGCCATCGCTTCCGGGACACTGTTTCGGGAAACAACAATTTCGTCGAGCGTGAAAACGTCCGTTGGTTCAAGGCCAATGAGTTTTCCTTCGTGCGCGTCCAGAAGCTCGTCGACATAGCGCGAAGCGTTCAAAATCGCATAAGGCGCATCGCGTTGCCCAGTGCCATAAGAACTCGTCGCGTCGTAGGGAACCGGCGCAACCACGATTTTCGCTTTTTTGAAATCCTGATCGTGAATCGAGCCGAAATTAAATGGCCATTGCTCGTATAATTTTTTCATAATTCAAACTACAAAATATTTTTTCATTCAGTATACTAGTATACTGAATGATTATATTATTTTCATACTTTTTTTAATCTCTTGATCTTCTCTAAAATATACCAAGAAAAATAATCTCTATTTTTTCTTTGAAATTCCGGATTTTTCCAGGAGCTACCGTCTATTTTGCCGCGGCAGTTCTTTGATCCGCATTCGCAATTAAATTCCAATTCAATTGTATCTGTTGTTTCATAATCAAAACAAATTTCTTCCCCGGATTCTATATTCTTACGAGCCACTAAAACGATTTGCCCTTTTACTCCGGCATTCGGATCACAGCTGTGATTAAACATTTCAGCATCATCAAGTTCACTCGTCTTTTTTGGTCCGATATAAAAATTATCAAGAACTTGCACTGGATAGCCAAAATCTAAAACTTTTTTCGGTAATTCTTCAACTTCTTTCGTTGACATTGAATACCCCCCCCATAGGGCTATCAATTCTCCTTTTTTGATATTTTCTTTCGCGAAAACTCCCTGGCGGTGAATTTCACTTCCTTTTTGCACTTCGCATTTTGGTGATAAATAAGAATGTCCAGTCATATTTTTTTACTTCTTATTCAATCTTTCCAGCACAGCCTTAAGAATGATCGGCCAGGCGATGGTCGCATCGCAAAAAACTTCGGAAAATCTGCCGCCTTCTGCTGGCGGCACCATTTTTCCCCATGACACCCCCTCGGAATAGGTACAGCCGGAAAGGCCGCCCCAATGCACCGGTTCGGGACAAATGCGGACTCCATAGCTGTATCGGGTGAATTTTCCGCCAATGCCCACTCTCTTGTCAATGAGATCAAGATAGGGCGCCACTTGCTGGGCCCAGTTGCGCGGGACGCCACCGCCAATCGTGAAGATGCCGATCTTTTTTTGTTTCTTCATGAGATCCGTGAAATGTTCGAGATCGAGCATTTCGCTGGTTTGAATAGTCGGCTCTTTTTTGTGGGCTCTCCGACGGTTGAAAATCCCGAGATCCAGGGCAAATTCTGAATCAGAAAAGGCAGGGATATAGACAGGAATTTTTTTCCGAAAAGCGCTTTTTAGCACCGCCCGTTCTTCTTTTTTTGTCTCTTTTTCCAGATATTTTCCGACCGCCTCCAGAATTTCCCAGCTGGCATATGATTTTTTCGGATCAAGCAATTGGAAGACTTCAAAAACGACAAGTTCCAAGTCATCCAGGTTTTTTTCGAGTTCCAGTGTGTCATAAACCCGATTATATCCGCACTTGAAAAGTTTCACGTCGTCCATGCCCTCGTCATATTTGAAATGCGTCATCCCGAATCCCTCTACCATGCCGTGGGTCATGAGCGCCCCGGTTGAAACAACCGCTTGCACCATCCCGCGATCAATCATATCGCAAATGAGCAGTCCCATTTTGGCCACCGTCATTGCTCCGGAAAGAGTGAGGACGACAAAACAATCCTTGTCACGGACCATGGCTTCAAGGACATCTGCCGCTTCACCCAGATTTCTTCCGCCAAAAGCCGTGCAACCCATGCCTTTCACCAGATCATCGACTGTTTTCACTTTTTGAAGATCCAGCGACTCTACCGGCTGGAAATTGTCGCAAAAACCGTCCCGCCCGAGATCGCGATGCTCTTTGTATTTCGGTTTTTTGAGCGGCGCGATTTCTTCTTCGACTTTTGATCTTTTGTGATCGTGTTTCATAATTCGTGAACTTTATATTTTCTTTTTGAATAATAAATTCATTTGGGGAAAATGTAAACCTTTACGAATTACGAATACGCTTCGCTCTACGAATATACGAATGAATGTAAGAAAAACGAAAAATTCGTATATTCGTATGAGATTCGTAATTCGTAAAGATTTCAAAACCCGACCATCTGCACTTCTTCTTTAAGCTGGATTCCAAATTTGTTTCGCGCGCGCGTTTTGATAATCGCCGCGAGGATAATGAAATCTTCCGCTTTTGCGTTGCCCGTGTTCACCAGAAAATTTCCATGCGCCTGGCTCACCATTGCTCCTCCGATTTTTTTTCCGCGCAATCCGAGACGGTCAATGAGATATCCAGCGGGAACAACTTTATCCTTGGCTTTTTGTTCAGTATCCCTTTCGAATTCTTTGATCAATTTTTCATTTTTGGCTAATGGATTCTTGAAAAAACTCCCGGAACTGGAAAAATCAAAAGGCTGTTTTTCTTTTCTTTGCTTTATTATTTCTTTCACTTTCTTTTCGCTTTCTTCTTTTTTGCCTTTCTTAAGGGATAAATTAGCAGATAATATTATTAAATTCAGATTTTGCTTGAAAATACTTTCCCTGTATCCAAATCTACATTCCTTAGTTTTGAAATTTGAAATTTGGTAGGCTGTTGCCTTCGGCAAAAGGGATGGCGTGGCCAATTTGAAATTATTTAGTGTTTCGGATTTAGGATTTAGGATTTCAAGAACCTTTGCTGATTCTACAACTTCACCCATAGAACTATTGAATGCTCCCGCATTGCCCCAAACCGCTCCCCCGATCGTTCCTGGAATCCCCGCCGCCCACTCAAGGCCGGTGAGGCCGGCTTTCACGCTTTCGTTCACAATTTTACTAAGCAACACTCCGGCTCCACAATTTATGGTATTATTCATAATTCCTAATTCATAATTCATAATTCTTACTGTAAGCCCATCATAACCTTTGTCGCTGACAAGAATATTGCTTCCGCCGCCTAAAATAAAAATTGGCAGTTTTTTTTCTTCCGCAAAATTCAGCGCTTCCAGAATTTCTTTTTCATCCGTCGCCTCGCAAAAAAATTTCGCCGGACCACCGACACGAAGAGTGGTATATTTTGAAAGGGAAATATTTTTCTTAAGACTGACTGACATAAATAAGCGAACAATTTTTATAAATCCTAAATTCTAAGCACGAAATTCTAAATAATATCTAAATTAAAATTACAGAAATTCAAAACTTTTTGAACATTTGGCTTTGAAATATTGTGATTTGTTTAGGATTTAGAAATTAGGATTTCGGATTTGCTTTCGCAATTAAGATTGCGAAAGTTTTTCCGCCACTTCCCAAACATTTCCCGCACCCATCGCTATGACAATGTCCTCGCGGCCGATCTGTCCAGAGAGAAATTCAACGGCTTCGGGAATTGTCGGAATATATTCAACGCTCGGGTGGTATTTTTTGGCGAGTTCCACCAGATCCTCTGAATGCACCCCGCCCTGGACTTCACGGGCGCTGCCATAAATATCGAGAACAATCACGCGGTCGGCGTTTTCGAAGCTTTGGGCGAATTCTGACAGCAAGGCTTTCGTCCGGGTGAAAGTATGGGGATGGAAAACGCACCAAATCCGGCGCTTGGGGAAAAATTGCCGCGCCGCCTTGAGAGTCGCTTTGATTTCTTCCGGATGGTGGCCATAATCGTCAATCAGAATCGCCCCGTTGTGCTCGCCGATATATTCAAAACGCCTCGAAGTTCCTTCGAAATTTTTGAGTGCTTCTTTTGTTTTCCCCATATCGGCGTTGAACTTATAACTCATGGCAACGGCCGCAGCGGCATTGAGCACGTTGTGCAGACCAGGAAGTTCAATCTCAAAATCTCCCAATTTTTTTCCGGCGTGCCACAGTTCAAAAATTTGCTTTCCGTTTTTCAGCCTGTGATTCTTTATCCTGAAATCATTTTCCTGGCCGAAGCCGTATTTGAGGACATTGCATTTCGCGCTCCCGGCAATTTCCAGCGTGTCGCTCCGGTCCCCGCAAACGACCAAAAACCCATGGCGGGGAATTTTTTGGACGAATTCGATGAATGTTTTTTTGTATTCTTCGTAAGTCGGGAAAAAATCCGGATGGTCCCAGTCAACGCTCGTCAGTATAACGGCTTGCGGGTCGTAAAAATGAAATTTTCCCTGATATTCATCGGCTTCAATGATCATAAATTCGCTCCGTCCAACCAAGGCCGAACTTCGCCACTGGCGCACCTGGGATCCCACCACCGCAGTGGGATCAAGGCCAGCCGCCCGGAAAATTTCAGAGAGAATCGCCGTAGTCGTCGTTTTCCCGTGCGTTCCGGTGACCGCAATCCCGTATTTGCGGCTGAAAAGCAATCCCAAAAGTTCCGAATAGGAAACCATGGGAAGATTTTTGAATTTCGCGGCTTTCCACTCCTCGTTATTTTTTTCATTGTAGGCCGTTGAATATACAACCAAGTCAATGTCGCCGGTGATATGTCCGGCATCGAACCCTTCATGGAATTTCACGAACAGCTTTTTTTTGAGGATATCATCCGTGAAAAATTTTTCGTCCGTGTCAGAACCGGTAACTTGGAATCCTTGGCGACCCAAAATTTCAACCAACGCCACCATCCCGGAGCCCTTGATGCCGATAAAATATACTTTTTTGATTTTGGATAAATCAATCATAATAAGCGAAAAACTAAAAACGAAAAGCTGAAAGTTATTTTGTTGTTTCGCGACTTCTTTACTGATGCAAATAATAACAAGCGAAGCGCCGTGCCCGCAATCGCTACGCGACAGCGTTGCAGGCGGGAGTACAAAAATTTTTACATTTTAGATTTTACCTTTTAGCTAATAAGTCTTTTTATCTCATCCAACTTCATCTGGGCCGCTTTTCTCCCCTCCTCGATCATTTCTTTCGTTTGGGAAACGTCGGAGCGCTTGAAATGGAGAACATCCGGCCGAATCGCGACATCACAATCTTCGTCCGAAAAAAGTCCTTTCTTATAATCGGCGCTGATCGCCCGCAGGCCGATGAGATATGCGTCAAAAAAATTGAACCTGTGATTTTCATAGTCATCAAGGAGTTTCAATTTTTTCATGAGTCCCCCCACTTTTCCGAAAAATTTTTCTTCACTTGAATTTAGCGCCTTATCGCCCATCTTGAAAACCGGATTCAAGACCCGCCTCAACGTGCTTTTTCTCATCATTTTTCGAAAATCCCCCATTGCCCGGGTGATGACGCTTCGGCCAACGCTCACGTCAACGCCGATAACTGTCTCTGCTCCCAGGCCATAAGCCGCCTTGGCCGGAACGAGCATAGCCGTTCCACCGTCGAAAACCAGCCTTCCCTGGTGGCGTTTGAGAGGTGCCAGCCCGGGGAGCGCCGTTGTTATTTCAAGAGCTTCGGCAATGCTTCCGGAATCAATCACCACCTCGTTTCCGGTCAAAGCATCCGTGCCAACAACGGCCAACTTGGGACCTTCAATATCCTCAAATTTTTTCCCGTCAGTGAAATATTCAAAAAGGGACTTGAGTTGTTTCCCTTTTATCAGCCCTCCGCCGGAAAAACTCACATCCAGCATTTTACGGCGGTCCTTATTTTTGAAAAGCAGGACTGTTTCTTTGAGCCCTTTCAGGTTTCCACAGGCATAGGCCGCCGCCACAATCGCGCCGCTGGAACAGCCGACCAGAAAATGAACTGGAATATTATTTTCTTCGAAGACTTCCAGCACGCCTATATGGGCCATCCCCCGCATAGTCCCTCCGCCGAGAGCAATTCCGATTTTCTTTCGTGACATATATATTTTTTTCTGCCAGGATCAAATATTAGAAAGGCTTTCACTTCAAACAAAAATCTCGATCAGCCGGCAATTTTCATTATTTCTCCGGCAATCAATTTCGCCGAATCGGGATTATAAAATCTTTTTATTCTTTCACTCAATTCAAACTCCAGGCCCTGATTTTCAATGATTCGTTCAACTTTTTCATACAAGATATTTTCACCCAGATTTTCCTGCTCAAGCACGACGGCCGCGCCGGCCTCCGAAAAAGCAAAAGCGTTTTGCTCTTGATGGTTGTTGGCTGATTCTTTGATGGGAATGATAATGGCCGGTTTTTTGTTGGCGGCGATTTCAGTCAACGTGATGGCTCCCGCCCGGCTTATCACGAGATCAGCCGCTGCGAAAGCATAGGGCAGTTCATCCCCCAAAAAAGGAAAGGCTTTATAATTTTCATGTCCGGATTTTATGCCTAGTTTTCCGGCTTCATAGACGACGCTTTCATATTCCTTTTTGCCTGTGACGTGAATTAATTGCCATTTTTTGAGAATTCTCGGAAGCAGGATCACTATAGCACGGTTGATTATCCTCGCTCCCTGGCTGCCGCCGATGGCAAGAATGGTTTTTTCACCCGGACGCAATGAAAATTTTTCTTGTCCTTTCATTTTATCGTCCTGGACCATTTCTTCCCGGATCGGATTGCCGGACAAAAAAACCTTTCTTTCCGGGAAAAATTTTTCTGATCCCGGAAAGGATATAGCCACTTTTTTCGCAACTTTTGCCATCAGCTGGTTGGCCAGGCCCGGTACGACATCAGATTCATGGATCAGGATCGGGATCCGATAGATCCAAGCCGCGGCCGCGGCCGGAATACTGGCATACCCGCCCTTGGCAAAAATCACATCGGGCATGAAAACCAGAAGGTGCCAAAGAGACTGCAAAAATCCGAGGGGGATCCTGAAAACATCCAGGAAGTTAAGCAACGAAAAATACCGCCGCAGTTTCCCGCATTGAATTTTTTTTGTGGGGATAAATTCCTTTTCCATGGCGTCCCTTTCCAATTCCCCGTCCGGTCCCAAGAAAAGAAATTCAACATCCCCTTTCTCCCCTACCTGTTTTCTGATTTCCCGGACTACGGCCACAATCGGAAAAATGTGTCCGCCAGTGCCACCGCCGGTCAAAGCTATTCTCATACCTACATCTTCCCACACTTTTTAGAAATATTCAATAGGATTCCGACTGCTACCATGGAAAAAACGACCGAAGTTCCGCCATAACTGATGAAAGGCAAAGTCACTCCAGTGAGCGGGATAAGCCCGGTGATGGCTGAAATATTGATGAGTGCCTGAAAGACTATCCAGGAAGTGATGCCGATCGCAATCAACTTGCCGAACATATCCGGTGCGTGTTTGGCGATTTTGAGGCCCCGCATGGCGAAAATCACAAACAAAAAAATCAAAACCGCCGCTCCGATGAGTCCGATCTCTTCGCAAATTATGGCAAAGATGGAATCTCCCACCGGCTCGGGAAGATAATTGAATTTCTGCCGGCTGTGCCCCAGTCCCAGACCGAACAAGCCTCCCGAACCGATCGCGAGGAGCGCCTGGTTGATTTGGTATCCGATTCCCCGCGGATCAAGCTCTGGATGAAGGAAAACCAGGAGACGGTTCATCCGATACGATTCGAATTTCACCAAAGCCAAAAAAGCCAGAATTCCCATCCCGGCCATGGAAGCGATATGAGAAGTTTTGGCGCCGGAAAGAAAAAATACGGTGACGGAAATCACCACGATAGTTCCGAGTGTACCCATATCAGGCTGTTTTATAATCAAGAATCCCACCACTCCGAGAATAGCCAGAAAAGGTATGAAACCTTCGAAAAGATCTCTTTTCAAGTCTTTTTTCCCTTCCAGCCACGCCGCCAGATACAAAATCATCGTGAGCTTGAGCATTTCTGAAGGCTGGAAAGAAAAAGGACCCAGAGTTATCCAACGGCTGGCTCCCTGAAACCGAAGTCCCAGCCCGGGAATGAAGACCAGGATGAGCAGAAAAAGATTGGTCGCGAAAAGCCAAAAGGCGATCCGGCGCCAAAAATGATAATCTATTTTTTGAACAAAGTACATCAATGCCAATCCAGGCAGAACGCCGTAAAAGAGCTGATGTTTGAAAAAATAATAGCCGTCTCCGAAACGATGCTGGGAAAGCGCAACTCCAGCGGAAGAAATCATCACCAACCCGAAGACAATGAGAGCAAAGGTGGTGATGGTCAATATCTGATCAGGTTTATTTTTATCCTGTTTCATAAAAAATCTTTTAGTATTTCAGATAAATCCTAAACTCAAAATCCTAATCTCAAAATAATTTCAAAAATCAAATAACAAATGACTAAAGCTTTATGAATTTCGATAACTTGGAATTTGGATTTATTTAGGATTTAGTGCTTAGTATTTAGGATTTTTCACCGCTATGTTTCTTCCTCCACTCTTCTATCTTTTTATGATCTCCGCTCAACAGCACCTCCGGCACCTTCCATCCCCGAAATTCCGAGGGTTTCGTATATTGCGGGTGCTCCAGATACCCTTTTTTCTCAAATGACTCATGCTGCGCGGAGTATTCGTTTCCCAATACGCCCGGCAGAAGCCGCGCAATGGAATCAACAACTATCATGGCAGGAATCTCCCCCCCGGTAAGAACATATTCCCCGATGGAAATTTCCTCGTCTGCCAGATATTTCGCCACCCGTTCGTCCACCCCTTCATACCGTCCGCAAATCAGAATTAGATTCTTGTATTTACTTAATCTTTTGGCATCAGATTGAGTATATTTCTTCCCCTTGGCGGAAAATAAAATAATCCTAGTCCTTACTTTTGGCTTTTGGCTTTTGGCTTTTGGCATTAAAAATTGAATACATCGCCGGATGGGTTCAATTTTCATTACCATCCCCGCACCTCCTCCATAGGGGGTATCATCCGTTGTTTTGTGCCTATCTTTGGCAAAATCGCGCAAATTATGGATTTTTATCTTGATTTTCCCGTTTTTTTGGGCGCGTTTAACAATACTCTCGGAAAAATAAGAGTGAAAAATCTTCGGAAAAATTGTGATGATGCGGAAGGTCATAAGAAAAACTTTTTATCTATCTGACTTATTTAGGCTTTGTATATGCCTTATTTTATATATAAATGTCAAGCGCTTGACAGAAAACTGGCCAATATGAGTATAATGTAAGTGGAATTGCTTCCGAACTGAACTGTGGCGTTTACCGCCGCGTTCCCGCAAGGGATAGGTTCGGGAGTTTTATTTTGGCCAAATTTGAACATAAATTTCGCGATGGGCGATAATTTTTCTGTATTCATCCGACCATTTTTTTTGATTCTGAACGGATCGGTTTATCACTCCTGCCGCATAATCGGCCAATTGCAGCAAATTATTACTGGATGATCGCTGCATTTTTACTTTTTTTATCGCGCCTTTTTTCATTTTACGGCGCAAATATCTCGCAAGTTGTCTTTTGAAGTCAAGATTTCCGCTTTCATCAATCACAATCGTCGCATGATCCAGTTTTTCTTTGGCGTTCTCAAAAACAAGTCCGCAAGCGTATTTATAAAAAGATTCTTTGTTTTTGAATCCTTCGCCCCAAAGTTTTTTCGGATCTTTGTTGATAGCAATTCCATAATAAAAAAAGCTATATGGCGCAACAGCCGCCAAAAGGCTCCGCCTGACTTTATCAGAATTTCGCTTGAAATGGAATTCAAAATCTTTTGTCAATCCAAGCTCTTTCTTCAAGAGGCTTATTCTTTGCTCACACCCCGACGCTTCTTCATTTTCTTCAAACACAACCAGCGCTATTGTGAAATAGCGGCTGGATCCTTCTTTTATTTTCAAGCCCGAATCACCTGACTCGTCAATAAAAATTAGCATCTTTTGTTTTCAGTAAGACTTTATCGTTTCACTCCCCGCCCGAAATACGTATTTAAATACGTATTTCCGAACTTCCCAACAGCAGATGTTGGTAAGCGGTTATTTTAACAATTCATATTGAAACAATTTTGGCTGGATAACTGTTTCGTAATATTTTGCCAATTTTGTCTTTAGGCCGTTGATCGCTGTGTTCAGTTCCGGATAATCATAAACCCATTCGTCGTTGTCATTCTTATAACGAGTATTCAGCTCTTCGTCGATTTGATAGGTGCCGTATGTGTATTTTTTGTTGTAATTTTTTGTAGTTTTAGCCTTTGCTAAAACATCGGAAAAAGTATCCAGAAGGTCCTGTTCTTCCTTGGTGAGTTTATATGATTTCACTTTTTCGCTTGCTATGGTTCCTTTATCAAAACAAAGTTCGTTTTTGTAGAATCGATTGTCCGAGCCTTCAAATGATCGACATTTATTGAAGTAGGACAAGCAAGAGAATAGAAAACAAGACTTCAGAAATTTATGATCACGTGTATATTTATCACCGCCATCAGAGGTTTTAAAAATCGTTCCCTTCTCCCACCATCGAGAACCAGAGTCGTATTTCCCAGCCGCAAAAAGTGGCAATTTTTCCAAGTAATTTTCGATGTGTATGTAAAAACCGTGGCCATCATATAATCCACAACGAACTAATGTTGTTGCAAGTCGGGGGTGATCAAATCCAAACTCCCTAGCTACTAAATATCCAATAATTTTTTTATTAAATATCGGCTTGATTGATGCATTATTGTACTGTTTTTGTGATTCTGTTCCGTTTAATTCTAATAAAACACCATTGGCATCTGACGCTTCATATTTCTCATATAATTTGCTGATTAGATTGTGGACTTTCCTAATCTTCGTTTCATGCAATTCGACCAGTTCATCGTCTTCTTGCTCAAGTGTATTTTTTGTATCAATATCAAAAGTTTTAAGAGTTAACTCCTCCTTGCTGTCATCTATGTTTTGCCACAAAATACAACTTATCGCAGCAGAACCCGCATGAAAGTGGGCGCGATTAAATAAATAGCCATCAATAAATTTATGCTCTCCAAGATTCAGTGATTTCCAGTACTTAATAGGGCTAAACAACACATAATAATCATCTGACTTGTGCATGTAATATCTATATGCACTCGATATAAAAAGATTAGAGAGATCATTTAAGGCCGGGCCTTTTATTTTTCCTTTCAATTGTTCTTTTACGTAACTCGTGTATCCCTTGGTCGCCATGGCGTGACTATTGCTTGCTGTATCACGAAAAGGAGGATTCTCGAACAAGATAATATTCGTTTTATTATCGCTGACAATTCCTAAAAGCAAGGTAATGCTCTCATTATATTCTTTAGTCATTCCCAATGACTTTTTCCCTGTAATAAATTGTGAGCTCAATGCATCGCCTCCCTCAACAAGGGCTTCTTTATTACTAACTTCCTGCGGTGGAGGGATGATAAGTTTGACCCGATCTCCGATTCGTTCGTTCAGCACTATCCATTCCTTCAATTCGTAAGTATTTACAATCGTGTGGGATAATTCGTTATCAAAAATATAATCATGAAGTGAGATTTTTGTTTTGTGTTTTTCCAAATCGCCAGCCGTAATCTCGTTGAAATCGCGCTTGCTATAAAATGTTGTGATGATATCAGCCTTGTCCTGCAAATATTTGGTTTTTAGATTTTTGTCGATGTACCGGCTTAGCTCGCCGATAGTAATATCGTCCACGGATTTGTCGGT
>Ga0172371_10007581_pt1 | contig 15409 bp, 13 predicted proteins | sample Lak12m_FD_114543 | JGI IMG/M metagenome (GOLD analysis project Ga0172371, IMG submission 114543) | Freshwater microbial communities from Kabuno Bay, South-Kivu, Congo - kab_022012_12m | ecosystem: Environmental > Aquatic > Freshwater > Lake | place: Democratic Republic of the Congo: South-Kivu... | reverse complement strand
TTTATTTTTACCTTGTGGCGGTATATATAGACACCCTCTTGGTACTAAAAAAGGCATTCAAGCATTCAGAACTGCAATAGATCTATATAATAATGAAAAACGTCACTTATTTGATTTAAATGCATATGATATTGCCATAAAAAGATGGAAATAAAAAGATTGTCATTTACATAATCTCTCTTTCTTGTTGCCACCAGTCCTGGATTTACGATTACAGTCATTTTCTATTACAAAACAGGTATATTCAAGAAATTTCTCAGATACTACAGCATCAATTTTATGTTTTATATATCTCATAGCCCTACACTATCCAAAAACTGCTTAGTACTTGTATAGATCTTCAATTTAGGAGTATAATATTGCCAAGATTCCATTTCATCAGTGGGTAAGTTAGGCAGCCTATTAATCTCCAACTCATAAACTAGTGCATCTGTGCCTTTAGATCTATTTTTTATTTGCATTCCAATTGGCTTAAAATATTTGAAATGCCCTATAAATTTAACCTTTTCAATGTCTTTAGGCGTAATATTAAGTTCTTCATTAACTTCTCTAAATAAGGCTTCTTTTGTGGTCTCGCCTTTTTCTATTCCCCCATGTAATATATCATAAAACGGTATTTTCCACTTCTTTATCATCACATGTTTATTTTTATATTTGATTATAGCTCCAATTGCTTTACGATATTTTAACTTTGGCAATACATTACGAACAAAACAATTTCTATAGGCAAATGCGACGCTATATGGCGAAGACATTATAATATAATCCTTTTGTTTTTCAAAATTATAATCTTTTAAAAGCTTACGTAGGTTTGCAATTATATAATAAAGCATATCCTCATTACGATATTGTATAATAAAATCAAGATATGCAATATTTTTATGCTCTCTAGAGATAACTGGCTTATTCTTAGAAATTAATTCTGTTATTGATCCACTTTGAGTCATAGTATTCAAAGAGACCAAACCTACATCTATATTATTAATGAATTCTAAATAGCTTTCTGGATCTACAGGAATGATGTTCATATCAATAAACTTTGATTTTGATGCAATGGCTTGTAATTCTTTTTCATATTCTATTCTATCCTTACTTGTACGATCTAAACGTTTTAAAAACAGACATTTAACAGTAATTCCTATATCTTTAAATAAATCTTCATTTTCAACAACAAATTTTAGGAATTCATGATAGCCTTTAGCTCTATGTATATACCCAAACAAACCAATTACTAGATTATCCTTATTATATAAGTTGTCATTATGAGTTAAATTCTGTTTTAAATCTAGGGGTAATAATGAGGCATAAGTTCCTAAAATCAAGGGATTATGCACAATCTTACGTGAATAGGGTATCTTCTGCACCAGGGCTGTGATTTTATTAAATGGTGTACTATCTTTCCCAAGAACCTTCATTCCTTCAACAAATATTTGGGGTTCATTATGGACAGATATAGTGTAAACAATATTATTATTCTTTAATCTTTCTAATAAATCAATAGCTCCTTTTCCACCATATGAAAAACCATAATAACCATAATCAAATTCAATATGCACCAAGTCAAAATTATAATCTTTAGCCTGTTTAACTATTGACCTGTTTCGAGCTATATAATCAGCTAAATTATGCATATTAGATTCATCATAATTACATTTTACTATTTCAACATCCTTATAGTACTTAAAAATAGAATCAATTACATTAAGACTATAAGATGTTATTCCACCTTTTGCTTCTGGATAAACAAATAATACTTTCATTTTCTCACCTTACCTATCCTTTTTTTAATATGTATCAAGATATCATTCATGTCTTTATGAGTAATATTATCAAAATGATGCTCGTAATTTACATTTAACATACCCAATTTTGTACGCCCAAGGTCTGAAATGCCTACCTTTAATAAAGCTTGCCTTAACGGAATTGCTTCTCTTTCCATCATTCTCTTGACTCTTAGAAAGAAATCTGCATTTATGTAAGCAACATGAACAACAATATCTTTTTTATTTTCAGTTAACATTTTATTTAGTGCATCTATATCTTGCGGTGAATAAACGCTTTCTATTAATAATACATCATTGTTTCCAAATTTTTGTAATATCTTTGGAAAAATCAATTTTATTGCAGCATCTGGTTCTACAGCACGAATTTTTTCCGCAAATTCTGTTGTGCTTAAGCCTTCAACCGTAGCGTGTTGCCTCAAGAGATAACTTAAACTTATAGATTTGGTATCAAATATTTTTCTTAATGCTCTCACCAAAGTTGTTTTGCCAGCACAGGTTGGCCCATTAACAATAATTATATGCTGGCTCAATTTAACTCACAACCACACAATACTTTAGAATATAGATTCTTTGCACTTGCATATATCATAGATAATTCTTTTTCGTTAATTGTTCGTCCTTTGTATTTAATTTTCTTCATTACATCTAGGAACTTTGATAGCTCGTGATCTTTTTTTCTTAAAAAATTAATCATATCATCATATTCCTCATAAGATCTATTATATTTATATCTTATAAATTGTTTAACTATATTAAACAAGGCAGATATACATACCTTGGTTCTTTCTTTACCTATAATTTTTTTAGTTTGTCCTTTAACATGAAAAACTTTTCCTTGAACTATATTTCTTAATTTATCAAAATAATATCTACAATTAAAGACTATTGTAACGCGCGCATCTTTCCTGTTTACTACCTTTCCAACATTATTTTTAAATATTGTATATCTACCTTGTTGAAAATTATCCAAGACATATTTATTCATTACATCAAGTACATATTGTGAATTTAATTCAAAAATATTATTCATCATAAAATCTATCTTTATTTTATATTTTTTCTCAAGCCTCCGTTTTATCTGACTAAGCAACCGACTGGTTTTAAAGTCTTCGTTTTCCAAGACTAGCACGACATCTATATCACTTATTTTGGAGAAATATTTTTTCCCAAACGACCCTACAGAAAAAGACAATACAACATCATCCATTTTATCTAATATTTGTTTTAGTTCACGTTCAAAAGTAGGGACATTCATTTTATCACTTCTTTTGCCCGGTCAATATGGACTTTTGCCCAAGAATCTAAGACCAAAGAAATTGTCTTATTATCATAATCTGGACAAAAATTGATTCTTGCAGTCATTGCTTTTTCAACACAAAAATCGATTAAGTCCAAAATTTGGTCTTTATTATAGCCTAAAGATAAAAGATTAACATATTGATTTTTGTTATCTGATCTGCGAGCATAGTTTTTATATTGTTTATTACGAGAAACATCAGTTAAATCATCTTTTAACTGCCCAGCTATACCTAAATATGCAGAATAGTTATATACATCTCTAAAGAATCCATTATAACGAAATTTATCATCTGCAAAGCTTGCAATCGTCATGTTTGCAGAAATACCTGTTTGTGTTTTCAGAAGTGCAACACGAACAACATCTTTAATATCTTTTTGTCCGGAAAACTTTATTTTATTTTCTAAAAAAAATGATTCCCATAATGCATAATTATGATAATCTTGTATTATTGGTAAAACATTATCTTTGAAAAGTAAACCTAATTTAGAGCTAACAAAATTATAATATGCATTTACATAAGACTTTCCTTTTGCCTTAAAGAGGGTTGGTTTGCCCCAACGATAATTATCGTTATCTTGCATATCATCAATTATTAATGCCAAACAATAATTCATTTCTGCCAATGTACACACAGGAATTATTTTAGATTTTGAAATATTAAAATATTTTCCTAAATAATAAGGTATTCCACTTCTAAAGTGATTTGATATGTTACGTTCATAATATAAATAATCTTCTATGATCCGGTTATCTAAAACTTTTAAGATGTTAGATCTAATGTGCAAATATACTTTATCAAATCTTTTTCTTAAGACATTCCAAGAATAGTAATCAGTCAAACATACCACTCAATACAATTTTCTCTAGAAAATCACAGCTCTTTTATATATAAATAAGACTGGTTTTTAAAACTATCGGCACATTATTTTTCCTAAATTATGTCTAAATCAACAACACTCTTAAATGTAACTTCCTGTCCTTTTTGCACAAGCTCAAGCCCATTTTAGATATTCATCAAAGGACTTTTCTTGTTTTGTCACCATCATATCATATTTCTGTGTAAAGATCTGCATTATTGTTTTTTTGCCAAGCTTTGACACATAAAAGGCATCATAATTTCTGTGTTCACCAAGACTTAGTTTTGGAATTCTAGGATCATTCAAAATAATAGATACAAGAATCTCTGAAAGAATCCATTCAACATTATTTCTCATTATATCAATTGGATGACTATTATCTGAATTTAGAACTCTGTTATAATGATATTCATAAACTTTAGGATTAGCAATAACTTGGTTTGGAGTAATACAATATTTCTTATTACCATATCTCCAAAAAGGAATATCAAATTGCCAGTCTAATTCACTTATATTATTCAATAAACACACCTGGCTTTCCAGGCATTGCGAATATTTTGCTTGTTATAGTTTAGTTTTCCACAAAATATAATATGGAATAGAAATTATTTCGTTATTATTATACAAAAGATTTGAATTTTCTCTAATAATTAAATATTTCTTTTTTAATTTAAATTTCTCTATATTTTGCGAAGAAAATGTTTTTACATCTTTATTATCTATTGTATGTTTGTATTTTACCTCTATAGCTATCTTTTTATTTGCACTCAAAATAAAATCTATTTCTTCATTTCGATCATGCCAAAAAAATTCAGAATTTGTTTGGAATGCAACATCTGTTTCTATTACTTTACTCATATCAGGATCAATATCAACATACTTTATCAAAGTGGTACAAAAAGGATATAATTTTCTCGCTCTTGTTTCTATCTTGCGTGGATTATTAGAATAATTATATATTTTTCTCACTAGGCTACTACTGACTAAAAATTCTATGTAATTAGAAACAATCTTTCTATTAGTTCCTAAATCTTTTGCTAAATCAGTATACTCTATAATCTGCCCTGGATTTCTTATTATTATATTGAAAATCCTATGCATTAAATCCTTATCTATGCTTTCAACAAATTTTCCAGAATCCTCAAAAATAATCTTTTTAATCATATTTCCAATATAAACTTTGGTATCAATACTTTTATCTATTGCAAGATCAGGATATTGCCTAAAAAGATAAATATTATACTCTGAAATCAATAGATCGTTTATTTCTATACCAAACATATTTTCTTTCCCAGAGAATAAAAGATATTCCTTAAAAGATAAAGGTGTTATAAAAAATTCTATAACTCTGCCTGCAAGGCTTTCTTTTTTACTTTGCCTTAAAGATGAACCACTAATGACCAACTTTATTGTAGGATAATTATCATATATTGTTTTTACGTAAGTTTGCCAATCTTTAACTTTTTGCAATTCGTCCAAAAATAAATAAACTTTGCCTTCCCTCAACGATTGACCTCTTAGTTTTTCATATTCTAATATTACAGTTATAGGATTTTGTGAATAATTATCAAAAGAGTGATATAGTATATCTATAGGCTTTACTTTTGCCATAATCAAATTATTTATTAGTTGTTGCATTAAAACAGTTTTACCAACACGCCTTGGGCCTTCAATAGATAAAATAAACTTGTTATTGAGTTGAGATTCTAATTCAAAATAGGCTTCACGAGTCACCTTATAGTCATATAGTTTATTGAACCAATGAGAATTTTCAATTTGAAATATTTCTTTCATAATATTAGATATAAACCAAAATATTTATAAATACATTGCCAGATTTGTTACAAACTTGGTTATATTTGTTGTCCATGTTTGTGAAATACCTCATTAAATGCCAACAACTTGTGCAGTCACACTGCACAATCAAGCCTATTCAATAAAAACACCCGGCTTTCCAGGCATTGCGAATTTTGCTTTTGCATTCTTTGATTCTTTTTCTTTTTCAATAATTATTTTGGAATTGTATTTTTGTTCTAATGTCTTTGTTACGTTAGCAAAGGCATTGTATTCTAAATCTGTTGATAAAACTTCTTTTGGCATCTTGGATCTGTCATTTACTAATATTGGAACATTCTTTGTAATGAATTGTACATTTTGCTTAAATTCATTATTCTGCATTAGCTCTTTTATTATTTCACCAGGCTTAATTGTCTTTTCTAACTTTGATTTTAACTCAGTCATAAACTTGTATTTCCAGTCATCTGCAATAATTAATGTAATTGCTTTAGGCTTATCTATTTTAGCTACTTTTAATACATTGTTAATGTCTTCACACGTTGAATCAATAACTTCTTCTAAGACTTCCTGCATTTTATCTATTTTAGATTCATCATATTTTGGCCAATCAGCTAATGAAATAAAATCTTTATTTCCTATATGATGCCAAAGTTCTTCTGTTATATGAGGACAAAAAGGACTCATTAATTTCAAGAATGCATCAACATCTTTTTTTGATAGATTTCTTTCATATTCTATTACTTCATAAAGTTTTCTCAATTTAATTATTGCATTATTATATTTAACAATTTCAATATCATGTGTTATTTCTTTTATTGCTTTGTTCAATTTACTTTCTAATCTTTTGCTTGATTTTGACGGCTTTATTTCTTTGAAGAAATGATAAATTTTATTTATAAATTTATATGTTCCTTCAATTCCAATATCACTCCAATTGAAGTCCTTATCTGGTGATGCTACTGAAACCAGATAAAGTCTTGTTGTGTCTGCGCCATATTTTGATGCACATATTAAAGGATCAACAACATTACCTCTACTCTTTGACATTACAAATCCATCTGGACCATGAATCATTCCTTGGTTAAAAAGGCGCTTTGCAGGCTCATCTGCTTTAACTAATCCTATATCACGCAAGAACTTATTGTAAAATCTAAAATATATTAAGTGCATACATGCATGTTCTTCTCCCCCAATATACATATCAATAGGCATCCAGTAATTTGCTTTCTTTTTGTCAAATATTTCTGTTTGATTTTGAGGATCTGTATAACGTAAATAATACCAAGATGAATTAACAAATGTGTCCATTGTGTCTGTTTCTCTTTTAGCTTTTCCATCACATTTTGGACATTTAGTATTAACAAATTCATCACAACTTGCTAATGGATTTCCTTTATCTGATAATACAACATCATCTGGCAAAACAATTGGTAACTCTTTCTCAAGAACAGGAACTGCTCCACACTTATCACAATAAACAATTGGAATAGGAGTTCCCCAAAATCTCTGCCTTGAAACTAGCCAATCTCTCAATTTATATTGAACAACTCTTTTTCCCAATCTATTTTTCTCTAACATTTCAGAGATCTTGACAATTGCATCTCTATTTTGCAATCCATTAAATTCTCCTGAATTAACAAGCACACCATCATCTGTATATGCTCTTTGCATAACTTCAGAACCTAACTTTATATCTAATTGTTTTTTAGGAATCCCTAATTCTGATCCATACCTTTTGAATGTTTCTAAATCTTTTTCATTAGAAACTTTAAAATGTGTTTTTGAGAAAATAACATTATTAGTTGAACCCATTGAATCGGCATACCAAATTCCATTATCCGTTCTCAAATTATTTTCTAAAAAAGTAATAATTTTTTTTTCTTTTCCTGGTGTAATAGCAATACTAAAAAATCTGCCCCAATCTTTGTCTGTTTCTTCAACTATAATATTACCAAATGTTTTTAAATTATCAACTGCATCTTTAGGTAAACTTTTTTCAATAACTAAATATTTACCATCTACTGGTTCAATTACAACTCTAATTGATATTCCATATTTCTTTGCAAATTCAAAGTCACGTTGATCATGAGCAGGTACAGCCATTACCATTCCGCCAGCATAATCTGCGACCACAAAATTTCCTGCATAAACAGGAATCTTTTCTTTTGTTACTGGATTGGTTGCATAGCTTCCAGTAAAAACTCCATCTTTATCTAATCCTTCCATATCTTTTTCAGATGTTGATTTTATTCTTGCAAGGAACTCATCAACTTCTTGTTTCTGCTCTTTTGCAACTAAAGTCATAAGCTCAGGATGTTTAGCAGAAATAACCATGAAAGTTACTCCATAAATTGTATCTGGGCGAGTTGTAAAAATAGTCCATGGCTTTCCATTTATTTCAAACCTAATTTCTGTTCCATAACTTTTCCCTATCCAGTTTTTTTGTTTTGCTTTAACTGATTCAGGCCATTCTTTCAAGCTATCAATTGATTCATATAATTCGTCGGCATATTTAGTCGTTTTGAAATACCATTGTTCTAAATGTTTAATTTCAACATTTGTGTTTTCGTGGCGCCAGCATTTACCATCATGCACTTGTTCATTTGCTAAGACAGTATTACATTTTTGGCACCAATTAATTGCTGCTTTTTTCTTGTAAACTAATCCATTTTCATACATTTTCAAAAAGATCCATTGATCCCATTTATAATAATGCGGGTCATGAGATATTACTTTTCTTGACCAATCATAAGTTAATCCAAATGCTTTTTGTTGTTTAATAAATTGTTCTATTGCTTTTTCAGTATATGTACGGGGGTGAGATTTATTTTTAATTGCTGCATTTTCTGCAGGCAATCCAAAAGAATCATAGCCCATTGGATGTAATACATTAAAACCATTCATTAATTTGAAACGTGTGTAAATATCTCCAATTGTATAATTGAATGCATGTCCAATATGCAATCCTTCCCCAGAGGGATAAGGATACATTTCCAGAACATAGCATTTCTTTTTCTTGGCATCTTCTTTAACAGCAAATATATTAGCATCTTGCCAAGCTTTCTGCCATTTTTCCTCAATTTTATAAAAATCCGTATTGTTTATCATAATAATCAGATCCACTTCGTGGTTATATACAAATAAGAAGTATTAGGTTTAAAAATACTGCTTTAAAAGAAGGAAAACTAAGTGAGATTGAGATTAACATAAATATGTATCATTCTAAGCAAAGCAGGTATGTAAACAATATTTGAATAATTATGAGAATCCCGCATGGCGTCAACTGACGTAACGGTTGAAATGGACTGACCGGGAATTGAACCCGGGTCTTCTCCTTGCGAAGGAGAAATTATACCACTAAACCATCAGCCCGTTTAGAAACTACTGTTGTAAAACAAATAGAATAAGAAAAGGTTTAACAAAGTAATTATAAATATTCTGTTTTTCATCTAATATATTTAAACCTTTGAGAAGAACACATAACAAATAAATCTTTTAGAGAACCAACAAAATAGCTATTTATTTTTTATGTCAAAATGATAAGCCTCGGGCGGGAATTGGACCCGCGACCTGCTGATTTCTTGAGACTTGCTCAAAAGCTAGACAAGGTATCACAAGCAAGTAGTCGTGATAACAATTGTCGATCAGCCTTACAAGTCAGCCGCTCCACCACTGAGCTACCGAGGCATTTGCGAAGTGTAACTATTGCTTTAGCAATAGGCTTGTTCTCATTGACCTTTTACAAAAGGCCATGAGCTACCGAGGCAAATAAAATTATTTTCCTAAAAGAAAACAAAATAAAATACGAACTATTTCAATAGAGTAATAGATACTTATCTGTAGAATAGTTTATAAAGATTTCTAGAAAAAAAAGGTGTTCCAAGAGGGTTTTTCCTTGCGGAAATCATATCCCTCTCTCCTCTCTCTGAACACTAAACATATAAAAGACAAAAAATATATAAACTTAACTCTATTTTTATATATTATTATTTGAGTTAATTGGTTTTTTTTAATGTAATTGTATAGTTAAGTTAACTACACAATATATTGTGTTTTTGTTCATTTCATCTTCATAAATCTAAAGTCAACAACAATTTGTATAATTTTAGAAGAATAGTCTCTTACCTGTCTTTTGAACTCAATTTTTGTGTTTAGCCCTTTTTTTCTCCCAAACCGTCTTAATTCCTTGATAAATACACCATAAGGATCAGAAACAGGAACAAATTTATATATAGAAATCAGACCCGTCGAGCCATCTTTGTACTTCTTAGATACTTTATAAGCAGCTTCCAAGAAAGAATCTGAGGTTTTTGGCAAAGGCATTATAATATTATCTGCCCAGTTTTTCGTCTTCTCAGAAAACTTGTTTACATCCGCACATATTGCCTCGACCTTGCCTTCAAGTTTATTTAGCTTTATATTTTCCAAAGCTGCTTTATGCGCTTTAGGATTTAACTCAATGCTATAAACTTTATTTACTTCGGGGTTTTGTTTTGCAATAACAATAGAGAACGGGGCAACTCCTGCAAAAAATACACAAATATTTGTTTTTGGTTTAATTAAATTAGCAATCCTCTGCCTCTCAAAACTTAATCGTGGTGAGAAAAACATTTCTCCTACTTTAACTTTAAAAACAGCTCCCGATTCCTTTACATAAGTAATCAATTCTTTTTTACCTGCTAACCATTTAACTCCTTGAACTCTATATACCCCGCTATGTTCTTTTGTTTTCTTTACAATTGTTTTCAACTGAGAATTACTTTCAAGCAATGCTTTTGCAATTTTCTTCTCAAACGGTTTCATATCTTCTGTTATTTTGAGAATTGCAACTTCACCAACAGTATCATATGACGAAATTGTTGCAATTTGTTTTCCAGTTAAACCCAATTCAATAAGAATTTCCTTAAGCGAAGGAGTTCTTTTCTTATATGCGATTCCCTTTTTCTTAACCAGTTGTCCATATTTTTTCGCTTTTTTTGTATCAGAAACCGCAAAATATACCCACTTATCATCATTAAGAGGCTTAAAATCATAGTTATATGCATTAGACTCAATAAGTTCAGTTTTTACTTTCTGTGCCTTCAGCTTAGGAACCTGTACAAAATTAATTCTCATATCCAAAGAAGAACCAATTAGTTTTTATATTTAATTCAACTATTCTATAGAAGGATTAAAAATGAGTTTAACAGATTGGTTTTATACCTACTTTGGGAAAACAATAACTGAGGATCAAGGATATAATGTAATTAACACATTTGCATATGCAATTCTTGCTTTGTTTCTTTATTTTGTTATTGTTCGTTATATTCTTAATAAATTATTAGATAAAATATATTTCAGATTTTGCTTTGCAGTTATTCTGTTTGTTATTTGGGGGTCAATGCTCCGCGTAATGGAAGAACCTTATTCTACTGTGAATATTTTCCATCGCTCAACAAATCCTTTTGAATTTGGATTTTATTTTATTACGCCCGGAATATATTTTATGGTTACAGGGATAGTTATATTAAGCCTGTTTGTGAGTTGGATTATTGAAAAATATTTTGGAATAGACAAATTGAAAACATTAACAATAATTGGATTTATTCTATTAATTCCAACATTTATTTTCATGTTAACAAGAATGACATTTATTAGAGACTTCTTTTTGTATGTTTTTGCAATTGCTGTTATTATTGCCATCATATATTATATTACAAAACAGTTTAAGATAACATACAATAAAACAGAGATTTTGGCAATAACAGGACAAATAGTTGATGGAATTGCAACATTCTCTGCACTAACTTTTTATCCTTTCTTCCGTGAGCAACATATCTTAAGTAATGCTTTAATGCAAGGATTAGGAACATGGGCATTCCCTTTTATTAAAATTATAATTACTTTGATAATTATATTTTATTTAAGAAAGTCAGATTTAGACGACTCGGATAAAAATTACATTTTGCTTTTTATAGCATTATTTGGATTTGCAACAGGAACCCGAGATTTATTCAGTATTGCGTGCCATTTAATATAATGTGATTTTATGGATATGCAAGAATTAGCGTCTAAAATAATTGATGAGCTTAAAAGATTACATAAAAAAGATCCACTCTGGACAGAAGATGTTGAAAAAAAGGTTGCAATTTTAATGAAAACAAATCCTGAACTTGTGCTGAAAAAGAATGAGAAAATTGTTTGGGATGTTTATGAAGACATGAAAATGAGGCAAAGTATTGACAAGGTAAATTTTGTCAGAGCAAAAGAAAAAGAGCAATCAAGTTATATTTCGAAAACAAGCAAAATTGGCAGAGTCAATAGAAAAAAAGCTCTATTTGACATGACTTGGCTAATTAAACAAAATGCCTCCCGCTTAAATAATAAAGAACTAATGCATTTTATTAATGAGGCTGAAAAAGAATTAAGATATCCTGAAGATTATGATATTATGCAAACCGCGAAAATAAGAGAAGATATTGTTTTTCTAATGAACGGAAAATTAAATTTCCACACATTAGAGAACGGAAAAAACATAAAGAAGGAAATAAAACTAATAGATAACTCTATAATTGTTTTGGGAAGAAATTATGTATTAAGAATAAATGGGGCAACAAAAGAAATAGAAGATGACAAGATAAATGCTCACAATTTATTACCATTAGACTCTGTTTATTATGTTAAAGGAAATTTTGTTTTTATTTTAAAAAAGTGATTTTATGTTATATTTTATAGGTTTAGGATTAAATTCAAAACAATTGACTAAAGAAGCTGAGTTTGCTTTGCGTGAATCTGATGAAATATATGTAGAAGGATATACCTCAATATATTCTGATGGAAGCACTGTAGAATTGGAAAAACATATAGGAAAGAAATTCAAAGTTCTTTACAGAAATGAAGTTGAAGAAAGATTTAAAGAAGTAATTGATGATGCAACAAACAATATAGTTAGCTTCTGTGTATTTGGCAATATTACAAGTGCAACTACTCATTCATCATTAATTCAGGAATGTGTTGAAAAACAAATTGAATTTAAACTCTTGCCCGGAATTAGCATATTTTCTGTTATTCCAATGCTAACTGGACTGCAGGAATACAGATTTGGCAGAACAATTTCAATTGTTAAGCCCATTGAATTGTATCAACCAACTAGCTTTTTTGAATATATCCAAGAAAACAAAAAACAAGGATTACACACGTTATGTTTACTCGATATTAAAATAGATAAAAATCAAAAATATTTTATGCAACCTTTTGAAGCTGCAAGCAGACTAATTGAAATTGGATTAGAAAAAAAAGAAAAAACTGTTGAGAATTGGAATTGTATAGTTGTATCAGGTGCATGTTCATATAATCAATTAGTTACAAAAACAACATTAGGAAAACTAAAAGGATTTGTATCTGATTATGAATGGCCATCATCTATTGTCATTTTAGGAGACATGCAAATGGATGAAGAAGAATTTATCAAAACATTGGATGAATATTAATAAATTATTTTGTTTGTCCTTTATATGTTGCAAACCTTCTTTCTATTTCTTTTTTGTTACCTAAATAATAGTGTTTAATTGGTTTAAACTTCTTGTCAAATTCATAAACAATAGGAACAGCCATGGGGTTGTCAATTTTAACAATTTGTTTTGGACTAAGTTTATCTATATATTTCATTAAAGCGCGCATACTATTATTGCTTGCAACGATTATAATCTGTTTATGTTTCTTTAGTTGAGGCAAGATTTCTCTTTTCCAATAAGGCAACACGCGCGCAACAGTATCTTTTAAACATTCTGTTCTTGGCAATTCACTTTTCGTTAACATATTATATTTTATATCAAAACCGGGATATCTTTTATCTGTTAATTTCAATACAGGAGGTCTAACATCATAACTTCTTCTCCATATTTGTACTTTTTCTTGACCATATTTATTTGCAACAGCAGGTTTATGAAGACCCTGTAAAGCACCATAATGCCTCTCATTTAATCTCCAGCTCTTTTCAACAGGAATTTTTAACTTCATTTCTTTCAAAATAATATCCAGGGTTTTTGTTGCTCTTTTCAAGACAGAAGTATATGCTAAATTAAACGTATAGTGTTTTTGTTTTAATATTTTGCCAGCCCATTTAGCTTGTTTCTTTCCTTCTTCAGTCAAAGGCACATCTGTCCAGCCTGTAAATAGTTTCTTTTTGTTCCATGTACTTTCTCCATGTCTTACTATAACAATTTTATACATGTAAATCAGAAGTAGTTAGAGAATATAAATCTAACTATAATAAAAAAAGATGATAGAGAATATTTTTGTGTTTTGATATGTAATACCAATATATTTCATTCTAACCGTTTCCAAAGAAGTTGACAATTCTTTTTTGACCAAGGATTTTGCTTACTTTCAAGTAGTTATCCAAATTACTTTTCATTGCTTTTTTCAAATAGTTTTTGATCTCTTGTTCACTTTGGAATTCTTTTGGTTTCTTAAAAAGAGCATGACTTACATTCTCACGCACTTGCCAGACTCCAACAGGAACACTATACTCATCATATATTTCTCTAAATACAACAACCTTTGCTTGTTTCTTCTCCTCTATAAGATGTTCTACAATTCCAATTCTTGCAGCATAATACCCTCCTGCTTGATTCTCTGCATATGCTGTTCTTCCATAAAATGTTTCATACTCTTGATTAAACCCAAATTCAAGAATATTCCAATTCAAATTGGATTTAGGTGAAGTTCCATCTGAAGGGGAACGTGTCCCCTGCGGGTCAGGCCAACACTCAAACTGTTCGTATTCCCATTTACCTGGTAAAAAAACAATGAAAAAATGATTATGCAAGAATTCATTTTCATAAACAAGATACTTATCGTTTTCATCAAACTCTCTTACTTTGTTCAATAAAATTTTTGTAATTGTATCATCTGTTGCTGTAATTGACTGACGAGTTGTTACAAACTTTTTATCTATACCTAACAAGCCTGCACTGAATATGCGAGTTATATAATATGAATTAAATCCGTAATCAATCAAATAATTAATCATGTCTACTGCTTTTAATTTATCATCTAAAACAGAATCTGTTTGCCACGGCACTTTGGGATTTCCTATTACATTTAATTCAGCTAATTTTGCTTTAAAACCAATTGGATTCAAAATAGAATCTTCATCAAAAGAAAAAGAAAGCTTATGCTGCAAATCAATTTCCAAATCAACAGGTCTTATAGATTTAACAACATCTTGAATATTTTCTTTGTATCTGTTTTTTTCTAAGTTAAACTCATATGGATTAACACTCAATGCAAGATTCTTTACTATTTCTTCATAGCTTTTACCATAGCTTGATTGCTCATCAAAGTTTCCAAATACAGGTCCAATCTTAAGACCATTTTCTGAATTAACAACAAGAAGTTTATTTGTTTTATCTTCAATTTCTTTGTTTGAATAAGCATCTTTTGCTTTAATTTGATCCAATATGTTTTTAAATCGTAACTTCTGTGATTCAATTCTTTCTTTAGAGCTAACAAAACCTTGTGTCATAATATATAATATTAAGAAAGAGATAAATATTGTTTCTGTTATTATAATAATAATAAAATCTCGAATTCATGCAGGATGCTTGTAATCATATGATTTTTCACATATTTGCTGATCTCTTATCATGCAGTATTAAGTTATTACTAAGTGTTTAAAAACCTTATGA
>Ga0172371_10007578_pt1 | contig 15411 bp, 16 predicted proteins | sample Lak12m_FD_114543 | JGI IMG/M metagenome (GOLD analysis project Ga0172371, IMG submission 114543) | Freshwater microbial communities from Kabuno Bay, South-Kivu, Congo - kab_022012_12m | ecosystem: Environmental > Aquatic > Freshwater > Lake | place: Democratic Republic of the Congo: South-Kivu... | reverse complement strand
TTCAGAAATTTCAGGGTAAACGAAGCGAGCGCTGACAATAGCGAGCCCCGCCACAGCGGGGCGAGCTAACGATTAGCAATTTTGGCGAAAAGAAGTTCGGATTTTTTCAAAAAGAGTCCACAATAAATTAGAGCCCAACAAAGGGCTCTTCTTTGTTATATTTATTTGTGGCATTAAGAGAAAGAACAAACTATATTGTGGCTGAAGCAGTTGAAGGAGATCCGGTACTCGGAGGATGCTGGGCTTGTACAAATGAGACTTCTGAGGGTGGGGCGGTTGTTTCTATGAGTATTGATAAAAATTTGGAACGATTAGAGAAAGCTGGAGCAAGGTTAAGAGAACAGGGAATAAATGCAGAAATGGTATTAAATGTGAAGGAAGACGAGTTTGTTTTGATTGATGAAGATGGAAAGCAGGTGCCTTTTGCAATGGTGATGAAAGCTCTTTTTGATTAGGGTAGAATGAAAGTGTGAAGGAGAAAAGAGTTAGTAAGAAACAACTCATATTAGGTACAGTAAGTTTGCTGATGGTGCTTTTGGGGACGGTAAATTACACAGTAAACAAGGCAGAAACACCCGTAAAAGTTGAGTCGGTGATTGATGGGGATACTTTAGCTTTAAATAATGGAAAAATAGTGAAACTTTTTGGGGTAAATACTTACGAAAACGGAAGCGAAAATAGTATGCTAGCGAGACAATATTTGGCTACAATTCTTGATGGTAGAAACGTGTGGATAGAAAACGAGAAAAATAAAGCAAAAGTATGGGTAGGATGTGAAGCAACGCCAAAATTCTTGATGAGTAAATTGAGAGTTGATAAAAAGAATCCTATTGGTTGTGAAAAAGGTACATTGGCAAATAGTCAGATCGTTAAAATGGGTTGGTCAAAATAAGACTGTGAGACAATATAAGCTGTGAATAAAGGATTTTGGGAGAAACTAGCTAAACCTGTTGTAGGACTTTCGCCGATGGATGGAGTGACTGATGCTCCTATGCGTTTGATTGCCAAAAAATATGGCCAACCAGACATAATCTACACAGAGTTTGTGAGTGTGGATGGGCTATGGCGAATTGAGAAACGCGGTGAAACGACACACAAAATTTGGAGAGAGTTACTTTTTGACCCGAGTGAGAGACCCGTAATAGTACAACTATTTGGGTCTGACCCTGATTCATTTTATGAAGCAACAAAGATCGTAGCCAAAATGAGTTTTGACGGAATAGACATCAACATGGGTTGCCCTTCTCCTGGTCTTGAAAAACGAGGTGGGGGAGCAGGACTGATTCGAGACAAGGGACTGGCTCACAGAGTGATTGAAGCGGTGCGGAAGGGTGTCGCGGATATGGGTAAAGAGATTCCAGTTTCGGTAAAGACTAGAATCGGAAGTAGTAGCCCTGATAAAGAATGGTGGGAAGCGCTTGCTCGAGAAGAATTGCCAGCTGTTGCTATGCACGGAAGAACTTTCAAACAACTCTATTCTGGAGAGGCGGACTGGGATGTGCTACGAGAGGCATCAAAAATAATCAAAGAAAGCGGAGCTTTGTATCTTGGAAATGGGGATGTGGAGAGAATGTTGCCTAACGGAAAAGTACAACTGACGAGTGAAAAAGTAATTGATCTTGGATCTGACTTTGATGGTGTCCTAATTGGCCGAAAGGCGGTCGGAAATCCTTGGGCATTACGGAAGGATGGATATGAGCCAAGCCTCAAAGAAAAATTGAGTGTGGCAATAGAACATGCAAAAGAGTTTGAGAAGAACTTGCCAGGCAATAAGTTTGAGATTATGAGGAAGTATCTTACTTGGTATGCACATGGATTCGAAGGGGCTGGAGGTCTGCGTCGAAAACTGGTGGTAAGTAATAGTTCTTACGAAGTAGAAAAAATCGTTAAAGAATTTCTGGATACAGCCAATTTTTGAGGCTATTCTTGACATTTTTTCCCGCAAAATTTGCCTGTTGTTTTCCATAATTTTTATCGGTACGATGAGGAAGATAATTAATTCCAAATTTAAAAATAATGCCATCAACTGAGAGAAAAGAAACAACAACTGCTTTCCCAAGAGTTTTGACTGAAGATGAAATTGTAGAGAGATATTATGCTCAAGTTAAACCTGGACAAGAGATTGAGAGAAATTATATTGGCAGAGATGAGTGCCAGATTGATTTATTAAGCAATGACCCGATAATTTTGGTTTGTGTTTCTGATCTGCATATTGGATCTGTAGCAACTGACTATGATGCAATCAAGGAAGTATTTAATTTTGTGATGACCACCAAGAATACCAAGATGATACTTTTGGGAGATGAAATTGAAGGAATGAGTGGAAAGTATATGAACACAAACATGGCAAGAGTCTTTGGAGACACTCAAAAACAAAAAGACATTTTGGCTGAGATACTGGCACCTGTTGTCGATGAAGATAAGCTGGTAGCTATGGTATCAAACTACTGGGGGCACAATGGCTGGGAAGAGGATGCCACAACCACAAATCCATGGATGGAGATGGCTAAAACTATTGGATTATCTCAAGACAGAATTATTCGAAACGGAGGTAGAGTACGCTTTAAATTCCCCAATGGCTATACCCATTCAGAGACTATTTGGCATAATCCACCCGGAAAGAGCAAGATCGAGACTGTCTATGGTTTGCGCAATGCTGCTTTTGCTACATCTGAGTCAAGCAGAACTGATGGCTATATGAGTGGTCATATCCATAAAATGGGAGTTGGGAAAGAGTTGTATAGCGGTGCAAATGCAGCGGTTTACTACATTTCTTCAGGAACTGCAAAAGGATCTTCAGCTGAGGTACCACCAGACCGTTTTGGAGTGAAACTGGGAGCACCTTTGACTGATCCATTGGGTCAGGGGGTGATTATTGAACCTAGAAAAAGAGGAAAGAAGGAACAAAACTACCCTTTTGCTTCACTTGAACAAGGAAAGATGGCCAATGATGCCTTAAAACTACTTGATTGGGTTGAGAAAAAAGGAATGACCGCGGAACTATTAGAAAAAGTGAGACTTGAGGTAGAGAAGAAACCAAAAATTACTCTAGTGGCTGGGAAGAGTCATGTAAGTGGAGATGAGTATATGGAAGACAAACCAGTTGATGCTGTTAAGGTTGGTGGAGAGTGGGTAAAAAATCCATATTCTAATCAAGAGATGAGAGCTCCTTATGATTCTTTAACATATGATATCGAGACAAGACTGCCCGTGGCGCTTCATCTACTTTCTAACGCTCGAATTGGAAGTAGTTCTGAAGGATTTGACGATTTGAAAAAATATCACCAAGAACAGGTTGAATCTAATCCACACTCTTTGGTTGTGTTTCTCCGAAACATGATTGATAAAGAGGCAGGTAGTTCTCCTCATCGAGAAGAAATTTTGGATAGATTTAGAGAAATAATTGATGGAGCAAAGGAGCAGACATTGGCTATTATGATGTGTGAGTCTTTGCGTAGTAATAGCTGGAAGAGCAAAGTGAAAACCGGAGAAGAAGAGGTTTTTATTGGCTTTGATCGTGATGGTAATGAGAAATATAAAATGGTCCCAACCTACTCAATGCCGTTTGCACCTGGATCGCGTTTGGCAACAGAAACAGACACACCTTTAATACACCATTTGTCTCTTATTAAAATGACTATTGGACCCAAAGGTCCTGTGAGAGAGAAACCAAGATATACAGGTGCTTTTGCCGATAAATTAATGAGACATGGATCTTACTCGAGACCTGAGTTTGGCTTGAAGAGAATGTATGATCTGTATACACAAGAGAAACCCGGATTTGTGGCTGGAGGACACATGCCTCAAGCAGGATCAATGATGTTTTATGATGGCAGTAATGGAGAGTCAAAAACACCAATCTTGGTGGCTCCTGGGTGGTTTGCAAAGTATGCTGACACAATTGGAAAGGGTAATGTAATGCCTGGAGCGACACCTGGACAAGCAATAATATTTATGCCTGGAAGCAGTAAAAGTGACTATCTAGCTTTCCCAACAGTAAGCCCAGACGAAACAGGATATATGCAAGACGCCTTTACTCTTCTTAAGGGTTTGGAGCTATTGGGGATAACAGACAAGGTATTGGGGCGTAGAAGAAGATAGAGATTGACGGGTAAATGCTATGATTTATTTGTGATATTTGACGACTCTTTGCTGTACAAAACTCTAGCTGAACTTTCGGTAATTGATAAGGCATTACTGGAGGATGCATTTGAGCAGTCGAAAGAACAAAAAGAACCCCTTTCTGAGCTTTTGTTGCAGCGAGATTTAATTTCTGATGAAAATCTGGGAGTCATTATTGCTGACATCTTGAAGGTGCCTTTTGTAAGACTTGAGAAAGTATCGCTTGATAGAGAAATCTTGGAGATTGTTCCTGAAGAAATGGCTAGGGCTCGTGGAGTGATACTTTATAAAACTGATGAGGATGGAACTCATGTGGCAATGAAAAATCCACATGATTTGGTAAGCGTTTCATTTTTGAAAAAGAAAGTGGAAGGGAAACTGGTGGTTCATTATGCGACAGAGAGAGATATACGAACAGCCCTTTTTGCTTATCGAAAGGATGTATCTAGCGTATTTGAAGAAATTATTAACAAAAGCGTGGGGGAGGTGCATCAAGAAACAGACGAAGCTCCAATAATAAAAATTGTAGAGACAATGCTTATCTATGCATATCAGAGCAGAGCTTCTGATATCCACGTAGAGCCAATGGAGGAGTCGACACAGGTGAGATTCCGAATCGATGGTGTGCTTCATGACGTAATTGCATTGCCAAAAAACTTAGAAGGACAACTGGTGTCTCGAATAAAAATAATGTCTTCTTTGCCAACTGATGAACATTCATCGGCTTTGGACGGAAAATTTGAGTTTGATATTCCTGATATGGAGAGAATTGATGTCCGTGTTTCTATATTGCCAGCGACGAATGGAGAGAGAATTGTGATGAGAATATTAGCTGGAAACATTCAACAGTTTGCGCTTCTTGATCTTGGTTTTTCAGAGTCGGATATCAAGAAAGTTCGCGAAGCTTATGGTAAGCCCTATGGAATGATTCTGGCTACTGGACCAACTGGTTCAGGTAAGACGACCACCATGTATGCCTTCTTAAAAATCATGAATAAGAGGAACGTGAATATCATGACAATAGAAGATCCTGTGGAGTATCAGATCAAGGGAATAAATCAGATTCAAGTAAATCCAAAAACTAACCTAACCTTTGCGGCTGGACTAAAAAGTATCGTAAGACAAGATCCAAATATTATTCTCGTGGGTGAAATCCGCGATGAAGAAACGGCCAGTATCGCGGTAAATGCGGCTTTGACTGGTCACTTGGTGCTATCAACTTTACACACATCGGACGCAGCGACAACAATTCCTCGACTACTGGAAATGAAAGTGGAGCCGTTTTTGATCGCTTCGTCTGTAAACCTTATTGTGGCTCAAAGACTTGTTCGAAAAATATGCACCAGTTGTAGAGTGAGTGAAGTGATGGACCCAAAATTAGTGGGCGGTGAAATTAGTGATGGCTTAATAAAGAAACATCTGGAGAAGGATGGCAAAGGAGTGCGTCTATATAAGGGAGAAGGCTGTCCTGTTTGCCGAGGAACTGGATATGTGGGGCGAGTGGGTATCTATGAAGTAATGACGATGTCTGAGGCCCTTCGTGAAGCAATTATGAAAAAAGTGGATGCAGAGGAAATTAAGAAAATTGCTACAAAAGAGGGAATGATAACCATGCTTGAAGATGGTTTGACAAAAGTAAAAATGGGAGTGACGACGATTGATGAATTATTAAGAGTGATAAAAGAATAATGAAAATATCAATCGAAGACAAGCTGTTTTTGACGAGACATTTGTCGACCATGATAAAAGCTGGAGTGCCGATGGACGACGCTTTGGAAACGGTGGCTGATCAAGCACCCCCTGATTTGGCTAAGCTACTAAAAAAAGTTAAGACTGAGGTTGATAATGGTACGAGTTTGGGAGACTCTTTTGCAAAGTACCCTAAAGTATTTGATCGTTTCTTTATTTCTTTGGTGAGAGCTGGAGAGGTATTGGGAACTTTGGATGGCTACTCAAAAAGTATTAGAGTGACAGCCACAAGAACAACCAGTGTTACGGTAAATAGCTGGATAGAAATATGAAAACTGTCGTTTACATAACAAAAAATAAAATTTGGGCGGGTGAATCTGTTTTTGAATGGAACGGAGCGAGTTTTGATGAAGTTTTTGGAAAAATTAAAAAAGAGTTGAAAACCGATGGAATTCGTGTTGTTTTAGGAAACGATGTTTCTTTTGTAACCGCTTTCAAGATGGGAGATGTGTTTGTTTCGCGAGAGAATGTATTAAAAATGGTTAAGTCTTGGATGCCATTTGAGATTGATAACGATTGTTTTGATTGGAAAACAGTAACTTTATCCTCAAAAGAAGAATGGATTCAGGTAGTGGCTTTGGAAAAGGAACTATTGTTAAGCCTGTCTTCGGCAGTACTGAAACACGGAATAAGGGTTGATTTGATTACGGCCATTGGTATTGTGCTGGGAGAGAAAACAAAAGATAGAGAGGTGCCGGTGATTATTAGGTGGAATGATAAAGAACAGCTATCAATTGTCTCTGTGAATGGATTGGTTGATTTAGTAGTATCGGAAATCCCTGAGGAGGATTTGATGGCCTATGCTAGTAGGAAATGGGGTTTGACAGTGAATCCAGAAACAGTAGTTTTGACTGAGAGCGACTTTAATTTATCAGAGATTGTATTTTCTGAAAAAACAAAAGGAGACGATCGATTGATTTTGAATTTACCAATATTAAAACAAATAGTGGCGACAGAAAGATCGGAGGACAAGGTCAAAGAAGGACAAATAGCGGAAAAAAATGAGGAGAGTAAACCAAAATCAAAACTGTGGATATATTTGTTATTGTTGGTGATTGTATCTGGTGTTGGGGTGTTTGTTATGTATAAGTCGGGGTTATTTGAGTCTTTGCTTCCGAAAAAATCGGTTGAAGTGGTGCAACCAAGTATTAGCCCAACTCCTGAAATCACTGTAGAACCTAGCCCTGTAGATCTGACAGCTATCAGTGTGCAAGTATTAAATGGAAGTGGTATTACTGGCGAAGCGGCGAGTATTAAAACATTTCTGATTGAACAGGGTTTTGAAAACGTAGAAACTGGAAATACTACGGCGACAACTGAGGGAATAATTAGATCAAAAATTGAGGTGCCAAAAGCTGTTTTGGATATTTCTGAAAACAGCACTGCAGATTACAAAATGGGGACACCAGATGTTTTGTCTTCCGACTCAAAATATGATTTGATTATTGTAGTAGGAAGCGCAAAAAAACTTTGATATTGCGAAACAAATTAACAAATAAAAGAAAAAATGAAAAAAATCCAAAAAGGTTTTACCTTAATTGAGCTGTTGGTAGTGATCTTGATAATTTCGATCCTATCAGTAACTGTGTTTGTTGCTTTGAACCCAGCAAAAAGATTTGCAGATGCTAGAGATGCCAGAAGATTTTCTGATGCTGGCTCGATTTTGTCTGCAGTACATCAATACATAGTAGACAATGGAGGATCGGTGACTGGTTTGAACATGACCAACAACGTAGAGTACCAGCTAGGAACTGCAGCAACTGGATGTAACTTAGTTTCAACTGGATGTACAACTATGGCTGCTGCTTGTTTGAACTTGGCTACTCCTTTGGCTCCATATCTTAAAACAATTCCAAAAGATCCAAGTGTGGGTGCAGCTGACAAGTCTGGATATAAGATCGTTAAGGATACAAATGGTCTTATTACTGTAGCTGCTTGTGCTTCAGAATCTTCGGTAGTTACTGTCTCAAGGTAATTTAAGTTAGTAAACTTGGAAACTGCCTCGTACAGCGGGGCAGTTTTTGTTTGGTACAATTTCTTATGGAGAACAGAAAAGTAAAGAAAGCTGTTATTACTGTCGCTGGATTGGGTACTCGATTTTTGCCAGCAACGAAGAATATCCCGAAAGAGATGTTGCCGATTGTGGATTTGCCGATCCTACACTATATCGTGGAAGAGTGTGTGGAGGCTGGGATTGAGGACATCATTATCGTGATTCGTCCCGGTAACGAGGCTGCTATGACCTATTTTTCACCCAATCCTGAGCTGGAACGCACATTGGCGGCTACAGGCAAGGAGAAGCAGTTGGAGAGGTATCACAAGGTCGTTGGTAAGGCTAATTTTATCTTTGTACATCAAAATGAGGCATTGCCATATGGAAACGGTAGTCCTGTGCTCACAGTGAAGAATTTGGTGGGTAAAGACCCGTTTGTGGTGTGTTTTGGGGATGATCTTGTATTAAACCCAGATGGTCCTAGTGCGGTGAAGCAGATGGTGGACCTGTATGAAGCTAATGCTGATGCTCATGGAATACTAGCCACCACAAAACTTCCAAAAGAAGAAATTACCCGTTTGGGTATGGTGGAAACAGTTGATGGAAGCGATGAGGGGAGAATAAAAAGAGTAGTAGAGAAGCCAAAACTAGAAGAAGTGACTTCGAACCTAGCTGAGTTTGGCAGAATGGTGTTTTCTCCTGCTATCTTTGATTATTTGAAAGCAGATAAAACGGGTAAGGATGGTGAACTATGGTTAATTGATGCCATTGAGGCTCTGCTTTTGGAAAAACCTGTATATGCCAAGACTGTTCAGGGTGAGTTTTTGACTACAGGAGACCCTCTTCGCTTCTTGAAGGCTTCGTTTAAATATGCCATGCAGAGACCAGAGATTGCGGAACCTCTGAAGGAGTTTTTGAAGAAAGAGGTATTGGGGTAAGAGCGGGATTGGTATAAAAAAAGCCCTCCTTTGGGGAGGGCGGGAAGATATTAGGCTTCGAAGAATTTGATCAGAGAAACGACGTCATCTCTTGTCGCTTCTTCTTTAAAGTAGAGAGTTTTCGAGCCGGGGTGGAAGGTGGAAAGAAAGTCTCGGAACTTCTGAGCCAGTTCTTCGTTGCTTACTTTGTAAATAAGAACAAAAGGATCGGTTTCCGGTTCAGGAAGATCGATGATCATGACTGAAAAATGATCTTCTAACCCTTCACCCTTCATAGACATGACTGTAAAGTCGCTGGGGTCGTCGTTGTCGGAAACGACATACTGTCTTTTTTCGAGTCCAGCGTTGACTGTGTCTTGAAGAATGTTTTTGAAAGGATAGAGGGTTATGTCCGGTGTTTCGAAATACCACTTGCCTTCGAGTGAAACAAGTTTCATGAAAGTCCTCCTAGAAATAAATGTGCAAAGTTGAGGGGATTTTATCCTATATATAGGGAAAAGTCAAAGCTATGGTACAATTACTCTGTAAATGGAACAAGATTCTGTTCAAAAACTACTAGACGAACCAGGAGGAGAGCCTCCTTCGACTATCCCGGACAAGGGCCGGGCAACTAATTATGTCAATAATATTACAGGCACTCATGTACTTTGGAGTCGGCTTTGTCGAGATGTTTTTGGCCACCCAAAGAACCTACTGGATTTCAAAAGGCCGATCACGCGCTGCGGCCCTCTTAGTGTTTTTTGAGAACTTCGTGGCGATGTTTGTGATTTATCAGGTGGCAAATAACCTCCACAATAACTGGGGTTTGATCGCAACCTATTCTCTGGGAAATGCTTTGGGTACGTATATTAATTTGGAGAAGGTGCCTTTTTAAATTGAGATTGCCACGTCGTGAATACACTCCTCGCAATGACGGAGTAAGAAAAAACCGCCTTATTCGAGGCGGTTTGTGTTTATTTCTTATTTAGTACCGATTGATGAACTTTTCGGGACGATTGAGGAAAGTGAGATTATTTAGTGAGTTTTAGAACTCGGGGTGGAGGATTGAAGACAGATAAACTGGGGTGTTTTCGTGGCCAGGGTAGATAAGAGTATCTTCGGGGAGACTCAGGATATGATTTATGGACTTTTTGAGGTCTGAGGCGCTTGAGTAAGAAAAATCGGTGCGGCCAACGCCGTTTTCGAAGATAGTATCACCTACAAACAAGTGTGGAGCAGAGTAGAAGCAGACTGAACCGGGGGTGTGGCCTGGTGTAGACATGACGGTGAGCGTGTTGGTGCCTAGGGTGAGTGATTTTGGGAGGGGAAGGGTGGCGGGCTGTTTGAGGGCACTAGAGTGGCTGAAATGGCCTGCTGATGAGGCTGCTTTCTGGTAGAGGAAGCTGTCTTTGGGATCAAGGTAGATGGGGATATCAAAGTTTAGTTTGAGCTCGAGGCAGGCAAGAACATGATCGTAATGGCCGTGGGTGAGGAGGATGGCTTGAGGATTTAGCTTGAGGCTAAGAATCTCAGAGGTAATGAAGTCGGCATCTTCACCTGGGTCGATGATGAGACAGTTCGAAGTATCTTCGTCGATGACGAGGTAGCAGTTTGTTTGGAGTTCACCGACACTTAGGGATTTGATTTCCATAATTGATTGTAACAAGCGGAATAATTTATATAGATTGCCACGCGAGTACGCTCGCAATGACGGGTGCGTGTTTGTGGCTGTTGTATTAGAAGATTGAAGAGGCTAGAATAGCGGCAACGCACATTAAAGATTGGAGGAGGTAATGAAGCTAATATTTCGAGTAATTGGAGTGATTCTAGTATTGATGATGGCTGGCTGTGCAAATGTAGAGGCTTTGCAACCCGCAGTACCTACGAGTGATATGGTAGCAATAGAGCCTACACCTGAACCCACCCTTGAGCCTACCGTTGAACCTACCATCGAACTGACACCCGTGGTTGTTTTTGATGCTGAGAGGCAGAGAATTCGAGCATTGATGGAGGAGTATGGATGGGTAGATGAGAAACTACTTTCGGATGCATATTGGGAGAGAATAGCTTCAGGAATCGAAAAATATGGCTCGGCAAAAAGGATTATGAGCCTGGAATACCATGGTGATAATTACTTTATGTACGATGGGGCATATTCGATGACACCTGAGCAGTTTGAGATTCAGATGAGGTATCTACTTGATAATGAGTATCATTTTGTGACAGGAATTGAGCTGGTAGGGTTTCTGGAAGGGTGGCTAGATTTACCTGCAAGATCGATTATCTTGACGACTGATTCTGGAGAAGCTTCGTACAAATCGATACCTAGAATCATCGCTTTGTATACCAAGCTCGAGAATGAGTATGGTGTGGCACCTCACATGAACTCGTTTATCTGGACGATGGGGATGGCTGAGTCGGAGAATGGTAGATGTGCGAATGACGCTTGTTGGCAGTTCTTCCGAGATGCACTTTATAGTGGCTATTTCTCGTTTGGAAATCATACTCAAACACATCGAGATTTTCGGACTTTGAGCGATGAGGAAATAATCTGGGATATCGAAACATCAAAGCAGAAGATATTTGATAATCTTGGTTTGAAGGTATTTGGGATTACTTGGCCACTCGAGGAGTGCTCAAAAAGCTATGACGTCTTGAAATCATTGGGGGTGAAGTATGCTTTTGGGGGGTCGACTCGAGAACTGAGCAAACTTTTCACTTACAAGAATGATGATATGGCGCTTTGTTTGCCACGTTTGTTTCCGCCTAATCCAAATGGAGTTTCGGGAAGGCCAAATAACATGACCTTATCTGAGATGCTGGAGGAGGCGATGACTGAGATTCCTTTAAACTAAAAAAATACCCCGGCTCTGGTCGGGGTTTTATTTATCTCTAGTAAATATATTATGGGAGTAGTACAATATGCCGTTAGAACTTTGAAATTTAATTTGTTCCAAATATTCCATCTTTGAGGAGGAGATGATGAAAAAGATTGTATTAGCTTTGATGATTACCTTGCTGTGTATTTCAGCTGCTCCCTCGGGAATGGTGAGTGCTGCTGGGCCGCCTGTAAACGGTTTCCCTAGTTTGTATTCTGTTGAAGAAGTTACAGGATATTTAACTGCAGCGAAAATGCAAGTGATGGTTTTCCCTTTGAATAAAGATTTCTTTTTTAATTACTATGCTGATGTAGCGAGAACTGAGCCGTCGAAGGTGCGCACCTATGAGGTAAGCGGGGTTGAGCTAGGGTACAGTAATTTGTATCTGGTGCCTAATCCTGACAATGCCAAAGAGTATTTGCGCTATACCGTTCTTTATCACACGACAGGCTCGAGACTTATCGCGATTGGCTTGTATGACAAAGGAACTTTGGACAAAGATGGAAAGTATGTTGCGAGTGAAAAGTATTTCACGAACAATGTACTGACTAACTTGGCTTCTCCTGACGCGGAACACAGTGTATTGGGCGACTATTACCCTAACAAAATCATAAACGACCTTGAAGCTTCAAAAAGAATTTTGGAGTATCAGGCAGAGAACGGCCCGTTTGTGGCTGGTCGTGAGTACTCAATGATTGAAATTCTAAACTTTGAGCATCGCGATGGTTATGTTTTGGGGAAAACGAGCAATGGTATTCTGGTTACGGGTGGAGGAGTGTGCGTGGTTGTAACTAACTGGATGAAAATACTGAGCCTGACTGGGGCGGAAATCCTTGAAAAATGGGAACACCCAGATGGGCAAAAGTATTTTGAAAATCCAGTTGGAGCTTCGGCTTTGCCGATTGCGGCGACCGATGCAACCGTGCAATGGCCAAAATATGACCTCAGGTGGGTACAAAAAGAGACTGGCTGGGTAACAGCTTCGGCCGTAGTGATGCCTGATGGCGACGAACTCGAAAGTGAATATGGAGAAGAAACCATCAAGTTTGACGCTTTGGAAATTATCACGCTGCGTTTTACGAAGACTAAGCCTGACTTGTCGACTGAGCATCTGGAAAAACTGAAAATTGCTTATCAAGCATATCGAGATGGAGAAGCAGGTATGGTGGCTTTGGCCGGTGAAGACAGCAGATTGATTAAGGTGACTCCTTGGAAACGTGGAGATTCTCTGAGCCTGATGCTGTCTGGAATTGTGCCTGAGGAAAGAGTGAGTCGTTTTGCGAGTGAAATAAATAGCGACCCATTTTTGAAAAGCTTGGCTAGCCTTCGAATGTACGCGAACATGGTTGACCCTGCCAATCCTTTGGAGATGGGAACTTACCTAAAAACCACCCCTTGGTATCCTCAAGAATTAGAAAGACTGAAAGATGACCCGAAGCAAATTGCTGAACTTGAGGCTGCTTTGATTCATCTGGATAACTACTCGAACATCTGGCCAAACCAAAAAGTGCAGTGCGTGGGTATGGCCGTGATTGTCGGTGCGATGGATAATCGGTTTACTCATGTCGGTGGAATTAAATATAGCTACGCTGCCGATTTGGTTCCGACGGAAATTCGCACCGGTGAAATGATAATGATGTCGAGCAATGGCTTGGTGGTGAAAGCGGTGAATACGCTCGACGAAGTACGAGTCGGGGACTATGGAGTACGGTATGACTCAAAGACCGGCCATATTTTTGCTGTTGTTGGTCGAAAAATGATTAATGGCGAAGTGGTACTTCTTATCGCGGCTGCCAATCAGGCTAGTGATGGAAGGATTTCACTTTTTGAGGTGGACAAGAGCAACTTTGATGTTGTTTTTGGTATTCCTGACGTACACAAAGTGCTTATCCTAGGTCGTGGAACAGATTAGTTTATTAACCTCCCTTTAAACGGGGAGGTTTTTTTATATTTTTATATTTAAAAACCCCGCTGCTAGGCGGGGTGGGGTTTGACCAAAATTGAAAAATTGGTTAGACCGAAGTCACTGAATATTTTGGAGATTTCCTCCTTTTTCTCTTTGGTGATGCCATCTGGACAGTCGATCATAAAATTGAAGAAAAACAATGATCGTTCATGAATGGTGATGTAGTATCCGTGAGATTTCCAACCAGTTTTGTCTTGATGGCTGACCCAGTCCTTCAGGATTTCCCAGATGCGGCTTGCCTGAAGAAGGGTTTTTATCTTGGCGGAAAACACCGTATTGGTGGTCATTTGGCCTCCTTTTTAACGTTCGTTGGTTTATTCTACACTTGGATTGAGAATTTGACGAGTAGAACGGAAAATTGATATAGTGAGGTATGACGATAAATAAAGTTGTGACGTGTGCGGTAGGTACGGCAGTGGTATTGGCTATCTTGTTTTTCTTTCCTTGGAAAATGATAACTTGGGGAAAAATTGTGATGAGTCCTGAGCGCATAGTGACAGTGACTGGATATGCGGAGTCAAAAGAGAAAAATCAGATTGCTAACTATAGCGCGGGGGTAAATGCAGTGAAAGACAATAAAGATGAGGCTGTAAAAGAAGTGAATGACAAAATTGCAGTAATTACTCAGGCCGTGAAGGATTTTGGTGTAGATCCGTCTGATATTCAAACTCAATCTATGAGTGTGTATCAGCGACAAGACTCTGTTTGGGACAATGGAGTGCAGAAAAGTAAACCAGGGCAATGGGACGTAAACAATACGATATCTGTAACACTTCGTGATGTTGAAAAGGCTGCGGCAATGGCTGACCTTCTTACAAAAAGTGGAGCAACAAATGTATATGGACCTAATTTCCAACTAGATACAAGTAGAAAAGCTGAAGATACTTTGATGGCTGATGCAATTGCTGACGCTAAAGTGAAGGCAGAGGCAATGGCTGTGGCAAGTGGAACTAACTTAGACAAGGTAATTAGTGTCACTGAAGGAAGTTCTGGAGGTGGAGTATATCCTCTGTATGCGGCTATGGATGGTAGAGGTGGAGGAGGTTCATCTGTTGAGCCAGGAAGTTCTAGTATTAGTAAGTCTGTGACTGTTGTTTGGAGCTTGAAATAACTGCCATTTTTCACTTGCACAATTACTAGTTGCTTGGTATACTATCACTTGTCCTTAGCAGACAATATGATTTTTACTCAAAAGATAACAACAAAGTCCCCGTAGATTTTTTGTTGCCTTTTGTGCAAAACCCAACTTCGCTAAGGCGAAGTTTTTTTATAAAACACGCACATTTTTGTAAATTTCGTTCGGGCCGTTAGCTCATCTGGTAGAGCGCTACATTTGCAATGTAGAGGTGGCCGGTCCGAGTCCGGCACGGTCCACAGTGACGAATCAGGAATTTGGTAGAGCGCTACATTTGCAATGTAGAGGTGGCCAGGTCCCCGGTCCGCTACGGTCCACATCGAAGCGAATTCGAGAACTAGTGATTGACTCTAAGAAAGATGTACTTTAGAATCAACCACGAGCTCTTGGAGAGCTTGTAAGTTGCTCCTTGAAAAGTGAATAGATTATGCAAGTAGATCGCAAATTCAAATGCAAATTTTGAAGCAATAATTATTGATTTATTCTACTCATGCAATCAGTGGATGCCTTGGCAGTAAAAGCCGAAGAAGGACGTTTCAAGCCTGCGAAAGTTATCGGGGAGGTGGCAAGAACTTATGATCCGGTAGTGTCCGAATGGGGAAACCTAACCAGATTTATCTGGTTGTTACGCTTTGATTTATCAAAGTGTT
>Ga0172371_10007576_pt1 | contig 15416 bp, 12 predicted proteins | sample Lak12m_FD_114543 | JGI IMG/M metagenome (GOLD analysis project Ga0172371, IMG submission 114543) | Freshwater microbial communities from Kabuno Bay, South-Kivu, Congo - kab_022012_12m | ecosystem: Environmental > Aquatic > Freshwater > Lake | place: Democratic Republic of the Congo: South-Kivu... | reverse complement strand
TGCGGGTGGATATTGCTCTACAAGGACCGCGGGCGCGGGATATTTTACTGGCGCTGGGCGCAGATTCGGATACCCGCAAGCGGGTAATGGCCTTGAAACGCACCGAGCTATGCGAGGCTGTGCTGGGCGGTTTCGACCTGGTGGTCTCGCGGACGGGTTATACTGGCGAGAAGATGGCTTTTGAGTTGTTTGTTCATCCTGAGCGCGGCGAGGCTTTCTTCCAGGCGGTTTTGAAAGCGGGCGAACCATTTGGCGTCAAGCCGATCGGCCTGGGGGCGCGCGATAGCCTGCGCACCGAGGCGGGCTTGCCGCTGTATGGACACGAGATGGGCGCCGGGTCGGGTAAGTTGGGCGCGCCGGATTTAGGCGTTGCAGAGGGCGGTTTTGGCGTATATGTGAAAACCTATAAGCCCTGGTTTATCGGGCGCGAGGCTTACCTGGAGCGTGAAAAGGCTCGCCGCGGCGAGGTCGTGCGTTTCCGTTTCGATGATAAAGGCGTGCGCATGGCGCATCCTGCCGATCCGGTGATGGATGGGCGCGGAAAAGTGATCGGTTGGGTGACCAGTTGCGCGATTGATAGCCAGGGCTATCTGACCGGCCTGGCCTATCTGGAAGGTAAGAATGTGGCGGAAGGCGTCCAACTCTCGATCTACCAGGGCGCGCCGCAGACGACTGGCAAATCGCCGGCAGTCTTACAGGTTGGGGATAAATCCATCCTTCCCTCGCTTGCGACGATTATCAGCCGCTTCCCGAAGTAGAAATACCAGGATCGGGGTGCAACCTTGCACCCCGATCCTGTCTATATTAAGCAGAAATTAATCAGCAGGTTGGATGGTCTACAAACAGCAGATTGATTAAGGAGATGAAAATGCAGACACCTTGGGATCATCGCTTCGCACAGCGAACCCAGCGGATGGGCAGTTCAGCCATCCGAGAACTTCTCAAGCTTACTGAAGAACCCGACATTATTTCTTTTGGCGGCGGCATGCCAGCCCCAGACGTTTTCCCGGCGGAGGAGATGTTGGGAGCCTGCGAGCGGGTCTTGCATGATTTTGGCGAGCAGGCGTTGCAATATGGCGCGACAGAAGGCTTCCGTCCTTTGCGCGAGATGATCGTGCGGCATACCGCGCGCTATGGGATCGAGGTCACGCCGGATAATGTGATGATTACCTCCGGATCGCAGCAGGCGCTGGATTTGTTAGGCAAAATCTTGATCAATCGCGGCGACCGTGTTCTGGTCGAGTCGCCCACTTACCTGGGGGCGCTGCAGGCCTGGTCGGCGTATGGGGCGGAATATGTAACGGTACCGATGGACGAGAATGGTATGGTGACCGACGCGCTGGAGGAAGCTCTACGCAGTGGGCCAAAATTCATTTATGTGCTGCCCAATTTTCAAAATCCGACCGGCGTAACGCTTTCGCTGGAACGGCGACAGAAGCTGCTGGAACTGGCCGACCGCTATGGCGTTCCGATTGTGGAGGACGATCCCTATGGTCAACTGCGCTATGAGGGAGAAAACCTGCCTTCAGTGGTAGACCTGGATGGTAAGTACCGTTATTCCGGCGAAGCCTGTTATAGCGGCAATGTGATCTATCTAAGCACTTTCTCCAAAATCCTATCGCCTGGATTGCGGCTGGCCTGGGTGGTTGCGCCGTCGGTAGTGATCCGTAAGCTGACGCAGGCCAAGCAAGGCGCCGATCTGCACACCGCTACGTTTAACCAGTGTGTGGCGTATGAAGTAGCACGCGGTGGTTTCCTGGATCGGCACATCGAGACGATCCGTAGCGCCTACGGTCACCGTCGGGATGTGATGCTGGGAGCAATGGACGCCTATTTCCCGCCCGGGGTGGAGTGGACGCACCCGCAAGGCGGTCTATTCTTGTGGGGCGTCTTGCCGGAAACGATTAACGCCGCCGATGTGCTGAAAGTGGCGATCGAAAACCGGGTGGCTTTTGTGCCGGGCGCTCCGTTCCACCCGACTGGCGGTGGGCATAACACGATGCGGATCAACTTCTCATACGCCAATCCAGAAAAAATACAGGAGGGCGTGGCGCGCCTGGGGCGGGTGTTGTATGAGAAGATGGGTATGCAGGTGAATTATTAGGAGACGTAGGCTATATAGCCTATAGCGGGTGGGTGGATTTAAGCAAATCCACCCACCTGTTTGTTGCTCGTGAATGATCCAGATCGGGGTTGAAAATTGGCGGAAAGATCCCTAGCAGACCGGTTTTAGAAACCTGCATACCCGACATTGAACTGGAGGAACCGGCGATCCAGGTTACGAGGTAATCCTGACCTGAAACGCTGCTGGCGACTGCCGGGATGGTCTCGGCGGCGGAAGTGTAGGCGTTAACAAAAAATCGTCCAGCCGTCGCGTTTCTGGACGATTTTGAGCAATTGTCGAAACAGAATCTTACTTTACTTCCAGCAATTCCACCTCGAAAATGAGCGTGGCGTTGGCCGGGATGACGGGCGGGTAGCCCTGTGCGCCGTAGCCCAGGTCGGGTGGGACGACCAGCTTGCGCTTGCCGCCCACTTTCATGCCTGCTACGCCCTCATCCCAACCGGGGATGACCTGACCAGCGCCGAGCGTAAAGGTGAACGGCTGGCCGCGGTCGAGCGAGGAGTCAAATTTGGAGCCATCCTGAAGCAGGCCAGTGTAATGTACGCTGACTGATTTGCCGGCAATTGCTTCAGCGCCTGTCCCAACTACCAGGTCCTGGTATTGTAAACCGGATTGCGTAGTGACCATATTCCCATCTCCTGTTGCGACGGAGGTTTGTTTTCCTTTTTGAAAGGCAAAGAATGCCCCGATTGCCACTGCGGCAACCAAAACGATGACGATTAGAATGCGGGTGTTGCGCACTCGGGCGGCGCGGCGTTGGGCGCGGGCAGAACGAAGATTGGACATAGCGTACCTCGATAGGATAAGATGTTGAAGTCTTGAGGCCTGAAATATAACATAGAAATTGGCTCAAGCGGCTTGCAGATGCGCCGTATTTTTACCGGCGCACTGCAACGATGGCCTAACCAACTTGTTGCAGCAGGCGCTCGATATTTTGCAGCCCTTCGGTAAAATGATCGCCCAGGTAAAAACCGGCCATTTTCAAACGCCATTCGGGTTGCCGTTCAAAGATTCGGCCTCCATAAGTCACAATTGGTCTGCCGGATTGGGCGATGTCGGGCATAAAGTGCGGCCAATCCAGTAAGCGTGCAGCGGTGGCATCGGTCATTGCAACCAGCGCCATCAGCGCAGGGTGGATATCGCGCGCAAAGGCAGCCAGGTCGGCCAGAGGCACAGATTGTCCGAGATAAATGATCGGCCAGCGGCGGCGACGCAAGAGCGCGCCCATCACTAGCAGGCTGCCCTCATGCCATTCCTCGGGCGCGCAAGCCAGGACAATTGGGCTGACAGGTCGGGGCGGCGGCCCGCTGACCATCCACATCAAGAGGCGTTGGCGCAGGTAGTTGGTTGCCAGGTGTTCGGTAGCGATCGAAACCAGACCGTTTTCCCAGGCGGCGCCAATTCTAGCCATAGCTGGACTGATCACTTCCAGGATTAGTTGGTCTGGAGTGGATAGAGCCAGCGCATCGCCGAGCAGACAATCGGCTGTTGCCAGGTCGCGTCCAACCAGCGCTTGGAATACCTGGTCTTGATAATTGCTTAGATGGGCGGATGGGCGCTCGGTGTACCCCTCAGCTATATCAGACGATTGTTCTTCCACTAATGCCAGATTGCCGGACTGTTCCTGGTGACGTAAGGCATTGATGGCCTGGGCAGTTTGCATACCCTCTTCGATGCGATCTCTGACCCAGCGCAGGCGCAGCACATCTTTTTCGGAATACAGGCGATGCCCACCTGATGTACGGCTCGATTCAGGAAACTGGTAGCGGCGTTCCCAGGCGCGCAAGGTTGCCATGGATACTCCGGTCATTCGGGCGACTACCCCGATATTATACAAAGGCTCATTATTGCCAGCGACCACGTCCGGCAGAGGGGGCATCAGTCTTCTCCATATTTCGTCTATGATATGTATACATTCTATCTGAATACGGGATGATTGTCAAGTAAATTGTACGAATATTATACAATAACTTGACAATATAGAGGCTTGTATATATAATTCTTCGATCAAGCGATTGATTTTTATTGCGCCCTTTTGAGTTTATAATGATCCTGCGCGTGCAGATTGGAGAAAAAAATGCGAGTAATTATTACAGGCGGAAGCGGATTAATTGGGCGGGCTTTAGCGGTTGATTTGCTGAAGGATGGATATGAAGTGATCGCGCTCAGCCGGGATCCACAACGTTATCAGGCTGGAGCGCCCGCCGGTCTGCGTCTGGAAGCCTGGGATGGACAGAGCGCACAAGGATGGGGACACCTGGCGGAACATGCAGAGGCGGTTGTGAATCTGGCGGGTGAGAATATCGGCGCTGGACGCTGGACGGCGCAACGAAAACAAGAAATCTTGGAGAGCCGGCTAAAGGCCGGCCAGGCAGTTTCGCAGGCAGTAATGCAGGCTCATCACAAACCAGCCGTGCTGGTGCAGGCTTCGGCGGTGGGTTATTACGGTTCGCAGAGCGACCAGATCATTACCGAAAAATCCCCGGCAGCGGACGATTTCTTGAGCTGCACCTGCCAGTTGTGGGAATCTGTGACTCTTCCGGTTGAGCAGGCGGGCGTTCGGCGGGTGATCGCGCGCAGCGGCGTGGTATTAAGTCGCCAGGGCGGGGCATTGCCGCGTATGTTGTTGCCTTTCAACTTCTTGGCTGGCGGGCCCCTGGGCGATGGGCGACAATGGATTTCGTGGATCCACCTGCGTGACGAGGTAGCCGGTTTGCGCTTTCTAATAGAATATCCCCAGGCGAGCGGCGTCTACAACCTGACCTCCCCCAATCCGTTACAGAACGGAGATTTTGAACGCACGATCGGTCGAGTGTTGCGCCGGCCGGCTTTTATCTCCACGCCGGCTTTTGCCATTCGATTGTTGTTTGGTGAAATGGCGCAAACCGTGCTAGAGGGTCAACGGGTTGTGCCAGAACGCCTGGAAAACGCCGGTTTTACATTCCAATACCCCCATCTGGAACAGGCAATACGGGATTTACTGGCGAAGTAAATTACAGAAGCGCCGGGCTGCTGGAAGGCGCTCGGCGCTTCTGGCGTTTAAACTGAAAAATAAGAAAAGGAAACCACCGGAATGGAAAAAATGGATACAACCATCACGCTCGGCAAAACAGATATCCAGATTCCTCGCCTGGGGGTGGGCGCGTGGGCCTGGGGAGACAGGCGGTTCTGGAATTTTGGACATGGGTATCAAGCGGCAGACCTGCAGGGGGCGTTTGATGTCAGCATGGCCGCCGGGGTCAATTTTTTCGATACAGCCGAGGTGTATGGAACGGGTCGCTCGGAAAGATACCTGGGCAGTTTCCTGGCGAGCGCTGACCAGCCGGTCATCGTAGCCAGCAAATTCTTTCCCTTTCCCTGGCGGCTGGGAAAAGGGGCAGTGTTGCGCGCTTTGCGCGGCAGCCTGGAGCGGTTGAACCTGGCGCGGGTAGATTTGTACCAGATCCATTGGGCTTTTCCACCCCTGGCGCTCGAAACCTGGGCGGAAGCTCTGTCTCAGGCTGTCAAGCTAGGGCTGGCGCGGGCGGTGGGCGTCTCAAATTACAGCGCAGAGCAGATGCAACAAACCAGCGCGATCCTTGCCCGGCATGGGATACCGCTGGCATCCAATCAGGTGTCTTACAGCTTACTCGATCGCAAAGTGGAGCGGGATGGGCTGTTAGACAAGTGTCATGAACTGGGCGTTACGCTGATTGCCTATAGCCCACTGGCGCAAGGCGCGCTGACCGGGAAATACACACCGGAAAAACCAATGCCCGGCATACGCGGTTGGCGTTACTCGAGCGCGGTTTTGAAAAAAACTCAACCATTGCTAGGCCTGATGGCGGAGCTTGGCCAGGCGCACGGTGGCAAGACCATCCCGCAAGTAGCCTTGAATTGGACCATCTGCAAAGGGACAATGCCAATTCCGGGCGCGAAAAATGCTCGCCAGGCGCAAGATAACCTGGGCGGGCTGGGTTGGCGATTGAGTGAGACGGAAGTTGCAGCCCTGGATGATGCCAGTGCAAAAATCCAGTGAATTGCTTAGGGTAACCTGGTTGGGGCGGCGGCTGGCGAACAGGCCAGAACGCCTTACCGCCTTGATGTGCATCGTCTCAGGCTATTTGGTGTTATGATTATGCAACAAGCTGAATTTATCTGATCCACATTTTCCTGCGCAAAGGAGATCCCCCATGCTCGCGATTGAGACACTTGATACTGGTTCCAAATCCCAGGTGCGCCGTTTTTCCCACCTGCCATTCCAATTTTATACAAAGACCCCACAGTGGGTGCCGCCGATCCTGGTTGACGTGGAAACGATGCTGGATCGGAAGAAGCACCCCTTTTACGAGCATTCGGATGGCGAGTTCTATATGGCTGTTCGGGATGGAAAAGATGTGGGGCGGCTGGCGGTGTTCGAAAACGTGAATTTCAATAAATATCATGGGACGAAGAAAGGTCAGTTCTATTTCTTCGAATGCGAAGATAATCAAGAGACCGCTAACGCCTTGTTCGAGCGGGCTTTTGCCTGGGCGCGCGCGCGGGGTCTGGATCTAATGGTCGGGCCGAAAGGGCTGGGCCCGTTGGATGGCTATGGCATTCTGGTGGAGGGTTTTGAACACCGGCAGATGATGACGATGATGAATTACAACCATCCGTACATCCCCAAGCTGGTGGAGGCGCTGGGTTTTGAGAAAGAAGTGGATTTCATCTCCTGTTACGCCAACACAAAAACCTTTAAGATGCCCGATCGTATCTTTCGCATTGCCGAGCGGGTGGAAAAGCGCGGCACTTTGGGCGTCAAACGCTTCAAGAATAAACGCGAGCTGATTTCATGGGCGCCGCGCATCGGCGAGGCCTATAACAAGACCTTCATCCGCAACTGGGAGTACGTACCGCTGACCGATCGGGAGCTCAATTTCGTCATTCAAAATATCATGACCATCGCCGACCCGCGCTTGATTAAAATCATTACCCATGGCGAGGATGTGGTCGGCTTCCTGTTCGGATTCGCGGATGTCTCGGAAGCATTGCAGCGCAATAAGGGCCGGCTGTTCCCGTTTGGCATCCTGGATCTGCTGTTGGAGCTAAAACGCACGAAATGGGTCTCGTTGAACGGCGAGGGCGTGCTAGAAGAATATCAGGGCATGGGCGGCAACGCGCTGTTATATGCCGAGATCGGAAAGACCGTGCGGGATTACGGATACGATCATGCCGATATGACCCAGGTAGCAGAAACGGCGGTGCAGATGCGCCAGGACCTGATTAACCTGGGCGGGCTGCCTTATAAGAATCATCGGGTGTATCGGCGCAAATTGTAATTTATTGCCGATAGCTTTATTGATGTATCCTGACGAGTTCTTTGGGCTGGCAATCTACCCAAAGAACTCGTTTGGTTGTGGGGAGAGGACGATTTGACCTTAATAATTTTTCAAATACATATACAATATATTGACAATATATAAACAACACGCTATAATTGGTAAGAATAAATGAGAAAGATATGGAGAGGATAGCATGCCCAAAGTCGAAATGAACGCACAAGCGCCGGAATTTTCTCTGGCCGATTGGAAAGGGAATGAAATCCAACTGTCAGATTTCAGGGGAAAACAGCATGTGGTGTTGGTCTTCAACCGAGGCTTTGCCTGAATGTTTTGCCAGCGGCACATGGCGCAGTTGCGTCAGGATTTCGCCTCTTTTACCGCCCAGGATGCTGTGATCCTGGTGGTCGGACCGGAAGGGGCGGCTGCTTTCAAGCGGTACTTCGAACAGCATGATCTGCCCTTTGTGGGCATCCCGGATCCCAGCCATGCGGTGTTGAAATTATTTGGTCAGCAGGTGAACCTGTTCAAATTGGGACGCATGCCGGCGCAAGTGGTGGTGGATAAGCAAGGCATCGCCCGGTTTGCGCATTACGGCCATTCGATGAGCGACATACCGGATAACCAGGAACTGTTGGAGTTACTGGCTGCATTGAATAAAGGCGCCTCCGCACAATCGGATTAAGAAACGAGTATTCGTATCTCTTGTTTTCGATAATAGCCTGTTTGTGATAAATAGTAGTTTACAAGAATGGCATATTTGTGTAAAATACTATTATGAATATTATTCATCGCAGTCTATTTCCGATTTTGAAGAACGCCTTAACCGACCGGCGGATGATTGTTATTACCGGTATGCGCAGGGTTGGCAAAACGACTACCCTGCGTTGGATGTTAGAGCAAACGCCCTCGGAGAATAAGATCTATCTGGATTTAGAGCGTCTGGATCAACGGGCAGTCTTCAGGGAAAGCAACTATGATCTGGTGTTGGATTATCTGCGTAACCGCGGGCTGAATCCTGATGAGCCGATGACTGTAGCGATAGATGAAATCCAGTATGAACCGAACTTACCCAGTGTGGTCAAATATTTATACGATCAATATCCGATCAAATTTTTGCTGACAGGTTCGAGTTCTTTCTATCTCAAACATTTTTTTAGTGAATCTATGGCGGGGCGAAAGGTCGTGTATGAACTATTCCCGTTAGGGTTTGGTGAATTTCTGGATTTTCAACAAGTCCCTTACCGTCGCAGAGGTTCGTTGGAAGAGATGCGGTTTGACCCTTATGAGTTTGACCGTCTAAAGGGTTATTATGAAGCGTATATCAATTTTGGGGGCTTGCCAGATGTCGTATTGACGCCGAAACCGGAAACAAAACGCGAAATCCTGAACGACATTTTTTCTTCTTACATCAATGTTGATGTGCGCGCCATGGCCGATTTCAAAAAAATTGGCGAGCTACAACAATTAATCCGAGTATTGGCGTTGCGGATTGGGAATAAGCTCGATTACGGTAAGCTGGCTCAAATAGTCGGCGTCTCGCGTCCGACGATCATGGAATATCTTGAGTTTCTGGAAAAAACCTATGTCATATTCCGGTTACCGGCTTACGCCAACCGGGACAAAGCCGCTGCTCTTGGGAAAAAGCTATATTTATTAGATAATGGTCTGGCGAGTATCTTAGCGCAGCCCGGCGAAGGGCCGCTATTTGAGAATGCTATCTTCAACCAACTCAGAAGCCGCGGCGACCTGGCTTATCTCGCCCGCGGCTCTGAATACGAAGTGGATTTTATTCTCCAACCGCCCGGGGAATCGCCGGTGGGTTTGGAGGTTAAATATCACCCATTAGAAGCGGATTTGCAACGATTAAAACGGATTACAGATAAAAATGATATATCGCGCGCCTGGGTGATTGGCCGTAATCCGACGCCTGGGTTTCGCAACTTCTTATGGGGCGGTTTGTTCTTCTAAGGTCATCCGTTGGTTTCTTTTTGCTTGCGATTGAACCACCAGACCGTGGCGATCGGAATGATGGCGCTCAAGCCGACCAGCATAGCGGCAACAATGCCCAATATTCCCAGGGCTAAAATGGGCGGCAGGAATATGGAAGCGGCGGCGGCAGCCAGACTGAGCAGAAACAACACGGCTGCGATAATCAGCAGGGTGATGGTCTGGCGTTGAGCGCGTTTTGGCGATGCCCGGCGCATTCCAAAGACTTTCCCGTTCTGGCCGTTTATAAACACGGGTTGAGGCTTCTGTTCATCATCAAAATAATAGGCGCTGTAGACCGGCAATAGCAACAGGCTCCAATTTTGCTGGTTGAATTCGGCTTGCCAGGAGAAATGGCGCAGATAATCGGCGGCGGCGGCCTGGCGGCATTCTTCTGCAGCAGCGGTTTGTAAAGCCGGTTTAGTATCCGGCCAGGCATCCTGGGTGGAACGGTCTGGCAGGCGGACGACTGCCTCATGAGTCGCTTCCGCCTGGTATGGTTGAGACTGACCCAGGTCGTATGATCCCAATTGCGTCTGAAGCTGGCTGTGCGCTTCTAAGGCCGGGGCGCTGATATTCTGGTAGCTGCGGTGTAAGCGACCCAGACGAGGTTCCCAGCGCGTGCGGGTCTCATTGACCTGACGAGTGGACCAGCCGCCGCGATTTTGTTCGTATTTTTCCTGGTGGCTGACTACTTCGTAGTTGAAACCCACTTCTGCTTGCCAGGCGGCCTGCACTTCGGCGTCAACCAGCCACATTGGCAGCCAGAGCGATTCCAGGCGGCTATGCAGCAGACGCGGGTTCAGGTCTTCCGGCGCATAGGGGATGCCCCTGGCGAAGTTCTGAAGCGCTGAATTCAGGTCGGCGGGCGCGAGTTGAAAGGGCAGGGCAAGCTCTGGTTCTATATCATCGGGGTTTGTTAGCAGCGTGGAAGGGTTGGCGTTTTCTAACGCGCTTAGCTTCATCTGATAACAGTGCGGGCAGGCTTGGCTGGCACGGTTGGCTGGCGCGAGAAAGGTCCAATCACAACGCTCGCACACCATTGCGACCCGTTCTGCGCCCCAGGCTTTGGAAACGGCATTTTCGGAATCACTCATATCTATCCCTATAAATCGTCCAGCGCGCTGGCTTTGTTGTACAGGATCAAGGAAATGACAGCGCCAATGATCAACAAGATAAAGCCGATTCCGCCTACCCCCAACCCTGCGCCAGCAAACGGGATGGTCAGCAGACCGAGCAGGCTGAATAACACACCGGGCGCCAGCAGCATCGCGATCACCAGCCAGATTTTATTCCAGTCGGCGGGGCGCTGTCCGGTAATTTTCCCCGTCTGGCCGTTGACCATCACCTGGTATGGTTTGCTTTCATAAGCATAGGTCGCCAGGTAAACTGGCAATAAAACATAGCGCCAGGTCTCTTCGGCAAAATCCAGGTTCATGCTGAAACTGCGCACCTGCGAACTGCTAGCCTGACTTAAGCAAGCCTGACGGGTCATCTCGCGCATTTCCTGACGCCCGGTCTCCCAGGCCTGTTCGAGCGGAATGTCATAAGCCTGGGCTTGCAGGCCGGCCAGGTATTTCGACTCATAAGGCGTCATTTCGGTCAAATTAAAAGACTTGACCTCTTTGAGCAATCGGGCGCTCAAGCGGGCTGTTCCCGGTTGCAACAGGTCTTCGATCTTCAAAGTAGCCTGTCCCGATTCCCAGACCCAATCGGTGACGGTGCGCGTTTTCCATTCTCCGTCTTCGTAATAACGTTCGGTGCGGGTATGACCGACCTGGGCTTTCCAATCGGCGCGGGTGGCGGCGCCAAATGTCCAGAAGGGCAGATAGACCCCGTTGAATTTAGCGATTGCAGCCAGCTTTTGTAAAGCTGCAGGCGTCATCCAACTGCTGCCCAGCCATTGGCCGGCGATCTGGCGGCAGGTTTCTGTCTCGATCTTGAACGGGATTAGGAAGCGTGGGCGTAAGCTATCCTGCGCAGCCTGGCGTTGGATGACTTTATTAGAGCCGCAAAATGGGCAGGTGTGGGACAGGCTGTCGGTGGGGATGGTAGTCAGCGCGCCGCAATCCTGGCAGGCCAGCTCTTTGCGCTGCTCTCCCCAGCCTTGGGCGGCGCGTTCCATCGTTTCGACAGTGAACTCGAATTGCGCAGCCTGCTTGCCGACGATGCTCTTTTCGGGCGCTTCATAATAGCCGCAGTGGGAACAGGTCAGCCCGCCTCCAGAGGCGCTGAACGCTGTGGCTGCTCCGCACTGCGGACATTTGAAATCAACGATTTCTTGTTGCGGCGCGCTCTCTGGCGGGGCCGGCATGAAGATTTCGATGCCTGTCAGCCTGGATGGAGCGGGAATATAACCGGGAGGGGGAAAGGATTCGCTCATAGAGATTAATGGTTTCATGGACTATTTACGAGATAATCGCGATTGGGTCGCGAGTCAAATTATAGCAGGGAGTGAGGCGGTTTAAGATTGATCTATCCGATTCGTGTAATGAGAATAAATTGGAATCGGTTGAATTGTTTTATAATGGACAAGCGCCGACCGACGCCGGGTATGATGGCGTGATTAAGCCTGGAAATGGGATAGTCCCTGAGGCGACCAGGGGAATTTTCTGTCAGAAGCTATGTGAAAATGAGGAGAGAAAACCATGTCGAATGAGCTTCCCGCGGAAAAATTGCGCAAGAATTGCGACCCAGAAACAGTCGGCTGTAACAGCAGCGCTGAATTATCTATGTTGGGCAGCATCATCGGTCAAGAACGGGCGATCCGCGCCTTACAGTTTGGGCTGGGCATCAAAGAAAAGGGCTTCAATATGTACGTGGCCGGCGTCCCCGGCTCAGGGCGGACGACTGCGGTGGAGGGTTTCGTAGGCAAGATCGCCAAGACCGGCGCACCTCCTTCTGATTGGTGTTACGTTTACAACTTCAAGGATAGTTATGCGCCCAACGCGTTGCGCTTTCCACCCGGCGCAGCGGCTGGTTTTCGCCTGGATATGGAAAATCTGGCCAGGTCGGTGGTCAGTGAAATTCACAATGCTTTCGAGAGCGAGGAATATTCCGATCAGCGCGAAACGACGGTCAAGAGCTTTCAGGCGCAGAAGCAGGAAATTCTCGAGCGTCTCAATTCGCAGGCGCGCCAACAGGATTTCGCGATCCAGGCGACTCCGATGGGCTTATTGACGATCCCGATCGTGCGGGGCAAACCGATCAGCGAAGACGAATTTATGGCTTTAGAAGACGCCCAGAAGCAGCGCATCCTGGAAAAACAACAGGCGCTCCAGGATCAGATTGAGGCCAGTCTGCGCCAGGTGAAGGGATTGGACAAGAGCGCGCGCGAAGCATTGCAAAAACTCGATCAAGAAGTGGGACGTTTCGCGATCAGACACCTGATCGAGGACCTGATAGAAAAATACACGGCGCTGGATGAGGTAACGGGTTATTTAGAACAGGTGCAGAGTAATATCCTGGAAAACCTGGCTCAATTCAAGCCGGCGACGGAGGAACAATCTGAGTCCGCAGCTTTGATGGGCGCGCCGAAAGAATCGCCAACCCGCAAATACGCGGTGAATTTGGTGGTGGATAACGCGGGTTTGAGCGGCGCGCCGGTGGTGATTGAGCGCAATCCCACCTATAACAATTTGATCGGGCGGATTGAACAGGAAGCCCGTTTTGGCACACTGGTCACCGATTTTACACTGATCCGGCGTGGCTCGTTGCACCGCGCAAACGGCGGTTATCTGGTATTGCCGGCGGAAGAATTGCTGGCTAACCCCCTGGCCTGGGAAAGCTTGAAGCGCGCCCTGGAAAATAAAGAGATTGTAATTGAGGAGGCTGGCGAGAAGCTGGGGATTTTTTCTACCAAGAGCCTGCGCCCTGAGCCAATCCCGTTGAATGTGAAGGTGATCTTGATTGGCCGGTCGGATGTGTACCAGCTCTTGTTGCGAGTGGATGAGCGCTTCAGTGAACTATTCAAGGTTAAGGTTGATTTTGATATACAGATGCCCCGCACGGATCAAAACGTGGCGGATTATTCGGCCCTGGTGACCACCGTATGCGAGACCGAAGGCTTACGCCACCTGGATTCTGGCGCGCTGGCGCGGGTAGTGGAGCATGGTTCGCGGATCGTGGATAACCAGACCAAGCTATCCACCCATTTTGGCGAGATTGCCGATGTAGTGCGTGAAGCCAGTTATTACGCCGGGCTGGAGGAGGCGGAACTGGTCACGGCAGCCCACGTGCGCGCAGCGATTGAGCAACGCTTCTATCGTTCCAGCCTGATCCAGGAACGCATTCAGGAGATGATCGCGCAAGATGTGATCAAGATCGAAGTGGTTGGCGAGCGGGTTGGACAGGTGAATGCGCTTTCGGTGTTGCGAGTGGGCGACATCTCCTTCGGTCAGCCGAACCGGATCACGGTCAGTCTGGGGTTGGGGCGCGAAGGGATCGTGGATATTGAGCGAGAAGTCAAGCTGGGCGGCGCGCTGCATACCAAAGGGGTGATGATTCTGTCGGGTTATATGACCAGCCAATTTGCCCAGGATAAGCCGCTCAGCCTGTCGGCGCGGATTGTATTTGAGCAGAACTATACCACCATCGAAGGCGATAGCGCCTCCAGCACAGAGTTATACGCCATCCTTTCTGCGCTGTCTGGGTTGCCGATCCGGCAGAACATCGCGGTGACGGGTTCGGTCAATCAATTGGGCGAGATACAGGCGATTGGAGGGGTGAACGAAAAGATTGAGGGTTTCTTCGAAGTTTGTCTGGCGAAAGGATTAACCGGCGAGCAGGGTGTGATCATCCCGCGCAGTAATGAGCCGAACCTGATGCTGAAAGAATCGCTGGTGGAGGCGGTGCAAGAAGGAAAGTTTCACATTTGGTCGGTTTCTATGGTGGATGAGGGGCTTGAAATCCTGACCGGCGTTGCGGCGGGCGAGCGCGGGGAAGATGGCCTGTTTGCGGAAGATACTGTTTTTGGCAGGGTAGACTGGCGCTTGAAGGACCTGGCTATTCGGCTGATTGAATTCGGCAGAGATAATAACAAAGACCGGCCGCCTGAGAAGAAGCCGGACGAAGAACAACCGGGCCAGGTTTTGCCAAACGAGCAAAAGCCGGATGAAGAGCAACCGAACGATCAATTGCCAACCGATGAACCGCCCGCCGACGACAAACCCGAAGAAGAGCAGCCCGATGGGGATCCGCCGGCTGGCGATCAACCGGAAGATGAGCCGCCAGAAACCGCCTGAAACGGCCAAGTTTATTTCAAATAACTCAAGTTTTTATCGGTCAGTCTCAGATCGTTTTCCAGATCGCGCTGGGGTGGCAGGCCGAGAGATCCCAACGCGGCGTGGTAGGCTTTAACCGCTTCTTCGGGGGATAAGTCGCCATCCACGATTCGGCGCAGGATTTCCACAAAAGTCAAAGGGTGTTCGGCGTTCTTGATCTTGCGTCCGAAAGTGGCCGCGCGGGCGCCGTATTTTTGCGCTTCAGCAATCAATTTGAACGCATCGTAGGTGGTTCCCGAACTGCCGCCCAGGATGCCGACCACCAGGCTTGAGTCGTGGCAGACCAGATCTTCCAGCGCCCGTGGGCCGTGATAGACAATCTTCAGAAAGACCGGCCTGGCTTTGATTGGCACGCCAGCCAGGCTGCGCACGAGCATATCATTTAGAAAGCCGGGTAAGTCGTCTGCCGCGACCGCGCCGGGGGTGTTTGGATCGAAGACTTCCAGGAAGTAACGCACGCCTTCCGTCTCGGCTTGTTCGCGGAAAGTCTGGAAGGCTTCCAGCGTGCGCAGGTCGCTCTCCAGATCGTCGTTGAAGGTCATCGAATATAAACCCAGGTCTACATGGGGTGATTGGGTCGGTTCCGGATGGCCGGTTCCATAAACAGCCTGGCGTAAGTTCGAGCTGGCAAAAGGACGCGAGGGGGCGTTGGCGTAATGAGAGCCGCGCGCCAGCCAGATGTCGCTGGTATCGTTGTAGCGCACCGCGGGCGTAACCGGC
>Ga0172371_10007573_pt1 | contig 15422 bp, 8 predicted proteins | sample Lak12m_FD_114543 | JGI IMG/M metagenome (GOLD analysis project Ga0172371, IMG submission 114543) | Freshwater microbial communities from Kabuno Bay, South-Kivu, Congo - kab_022012_12m | ecosystem: Environmental > Aquatic > Freshwater > Lake | place: Democratic Republic of the Congo: South-Kivu... | reverse complement strand
GGAATCTGGCCGGCAGCCAGCGAGCAAGGCACGATTGCTGGCCGCAACATGGCCGGTGGCAACGCCGTTTATCAAGGGACGACACCGGCCAATACCCTGAAAGTCGTTGGCATTGAGCTGGCGTCGGCAGGCGAGATCGATATCGAGCGTCGCTACCAAGCCCAAATCACAGCGACGGAGGTCAGCTACCGCAAGATTGTAAGCAATGGACAACAGGTTATTGGCTTCATCCTCTTGGGCGACATCAAGGATTGTGGCCGCTTAACCCGAGCCATTGCCGAAAAGGCACCCCTGACCTCAATCTAAGGCGCTCGGCGAGCAATAATCCTCCTCCCCAACGGGGGAAGATCGTACCTCAAGGTCTTCCTGGCTCGACGGCATGGGGGGAACCCGGTCATGCCCCAGGGTGTAGCCACCATCCAGACGTATGGTGCACCCGGTCATGAAGGTGGCCTCCTCGATCAGAAAGGAGACGGCCTTAACCACTTCTTGCACCGTGCCCGAGCGGCCAAGCAGGGTGCGATCGTGGATGGCCTGCCGCTGGGCCTCACTCAACAGGCCCCAGCCTCGGGTGCCTTCGGCGTGTCTGGTGGAGATAAAGCCAAGCTGTAATTCATTGACCCGAACCGACGGGGCAGCCAAGCGGGCCCAGGTTTGAGTGAAGGAAGAAACCGCCCGATTAGCGGCGGCATAGGCGTCGTTGAAGAGCAGGCCAGCGGGTCCAGCACGCCCCACCTCGCCGGCAATCGAGGAGAGGTTGACGACCACCCCCCCCTTTTTTTGCAACAGAGGCAGGGCCTCGTTGAACACCAGCCACTTGGCCTTCAGCGTGGTGTCAATCTCCAACGCCCACTGCTCTGCGGTGTAGGGGCCATGAACAACCGGCATCCCCCCCCGTTCGATGTTGTTGATCAGAATATGAAGGGAGCCACAGAGGGTAGCGACTTCGGCAAGCAGGGTCTTGACTTGTGCAGGATGGCGCAGATCAACGCGGCGAGCAAAATGCCCACCGGGTAAGGCGGCGAGCTGCTCGATGAGAGACAGGGAGTCCTCGGGCCAATCAAAGTACGGGACAACCACGCGGAGGCCGTTGTTCGCAAGATGCAGGGCTATGGCCCGGCCAATGCCCCTCGTCGCCCCCAAGACTAGAGCCGTTGGCGGGTCAGGGGGCATGGTCGGAGGACGATAACGGCGAAGGAGAGTGCAGAAACAAGGTCAGAAGGAACGCCGCTCAACTCTTCGACTTGATGATCAGGGTCAAACCCGGACTAATGGCATTACTTTCGAGCTTATTCCACTTTTTGAGGTCGGCAGGATCGAGGTTAAAACGCTCGGCAATGGCCCATAGGCTATCCCCACTCTTGACCTGATAGAGCGTGGGCTCTGGGGTTTTCGGGGCGGGCGTCTTGGTCTTTGTGGCCACGATGGTGAGGTCCTTGCCCTTCTCTGCCGGGCCTTTGCCTACCGCACCCTTCTCCTTGGCCACTACCGCCTTCCCTCCACTTGCCTTGGCCACCAACTTTTTGTCGGCGCCCTTGGCCTCCATTGGCTCGTCTTCGACAAACAAGGTCAGTTGCTGCCCCGCTTTCAGGCGTTGCTTGGCGGTCAGCTTGTTCCATCCGGCGATCTTTTTGTCGGAGGTGCCATAACGAGAGGCAATCTGCTCCAAGGTCTCACCGGCCTTAACCGTGTGCACCATGACATCTTCAGGCTTTTTCGCGGAGTCCGCCAACTGCTTCAAGTCCTTGTCGGAGAGCAAGGCGTACTGGGTGGTTTGGTACGGGATGCGCAAAATGTTGCCGGGGACGAGCTTGGCCTTGTGCAGGTTATTGGCCTTCAGCAGGGTGATCTTGTTGATGCTATACTTGGCACAGATCTGAGTGATGGTGTCCTTGGCCCCAATGACGTGATCTTTGAACTGGGTTGACACGGTGGCATGAACCCGGGGAAGGTTGGCGGCAACAAGATGGGCACTCCCAACAGGCAGCTTCAACTCGTAGTTACTCACTCCCGGGGGAACGACCCCCTTGCTCAATTGACGATTCAAGTCGTGCAAGACCTCGGCATCGGTATTGGTCGCTACGGCAACCGCAGCCAGTGTCGTCCCCGTCGGCACAGAGGCCGTTTCGTACACCTGCGGCTTTTCGTACTGAATGTCATCAAAGCCATAGGCCTTGGGCGACTTGGCGATGATGATGGCGGCAATCAACTGGGGGACGTAGCGTTTGGTCTCCAAGGCAAGATAGTCTTCTTCCGCCAAGTCCCAGAAGTTTTTGCAGTTATACTTCTTCAGACCGTTGCTAATGCGACCTTCCCCGGCGTTGTAGGCAGCAATCGCCATGTACCAATTGTCAAACTGGCTATGGAGATCGTGGAGATAGGCAATGGCCGCCTTGGTCGACAAAACCGGGTCTCTTCGCTCATCGACATAGCTGTTGACCTGCAGGCCAAAGCGTTTGGCAGAAGGCTCCATGAATTGCCAAAGACCAACAGCACTGGCTGTGGAAAAGGCGTTAGGCTTGAAACCACTCTCGATCATCGACAAGTAAACCAAATCTTGGGGCAAGCCGGCCTCCGCCAACCGCTGCCGCATCATCGGCACATAGCGTCCAGAACGGGTCAGCCAACTGGCGAAGATCTTGCGCTGCTGATTTTGGAAGAGGTTGATGTAGTATTCCACCTGCGGGTTGAGGACGAGGGGAAAGTCGGAGTGAAGGGCGTCAAGGTCAGGGGTGTGCTTGCCCTGCTCATCCCAGGTGCCCAACTTCTTGAGGTCGGTAATCTCCTGGCGAGCGGTGGCCTCCGACTCAGTTGGTGAGAGGTCATCGTCTTGATTTGAGCTCAAGGCGCCACTCTCGGGACTTTTTTCTTGGGATGAAGCTGCTTCGCTGGCGGCAGGAGAAGAAAACTGTCCCCGCGCAAATGACGTATCGCTGGTGAGTTGGGATTGGGTGCTATCGGATTGGTGGGCGGCGCATGACCAGACAAGCGGCATGCAGAAAACGAGCAGAAGGCGGGAAAGGGATGTGGATTTACGCATCGGTTCCTCATTCTTTATGGTTAAACGGCAAAAGCTGTGATGGGCTGACAAAAAGCCATCATGCACCGTCCCAAATGGACGGCTGAGGCAAAAAGGGGCTGAGGGCCTTTTTGCGAGAATGGAGCGTGCCCGGTTCGTTCCTTAATCTTGCGGGTGAGAACGATTTCTCTCCCTGAGCCGGGAAGGCGGCTACTTTTTACATGACAAAAAAACTATGTGCAATTAAAAAGCGACCTATCCTTTCCCCTCCCCTGTCAAACGAACGGCTCTAGCCGAAGGATGCTCGATGCTCAAATGTCTGGAAAATAGCCTATAACCTCTCTAAATAAAAACGTTTTATAATGAATCCCCGCCAGCAAAGCGGAAGGGGATTCACGGAAAAAGATCCTTCAAGTTTTTTTTGGGGGATTCCCTAAAAAATGGTGAGAAAAACTGAAATCGCACCGTATCGACCGTCCTGCTTGACTTCAGCCTTGTCCTTTCCCTCACTGTCCCCTCCCTACCGAACTAACAATTGCTTCATGGGTAAAAAAATACTTTTGTGGATCCTGGGCCTCCTGGCCCTCTTGGCTGTTTCTGCCGCCTTGGGGGCCTATTGGTTCCTTTCTGTCTATCCGGGAGGGGAGATTGGCCCTGAGACCGTCAAAAAACTTCTCGGGGTGGAGTCGTCCGTCTTCTATCAGGATGGGGTGACCAAAGTGGGTGTCATTTTTCAGGACTCCCATCGTCAATACCTGCCGTACGCGAAAATCCCCCCAGATTTTGTCAAGGCGATCGTTGCCGCTGAAGACCACAATTTTTTCAGCCACCACGGGCTCGATGTCCAAGGTATTTTCCGGGCGATGATTGCCAATCTACAGGCAGGGCACGTTGTGCAAGGAGGGAGCACCCTGACTCAGCAGGCGGCCAAGAACCTCTTCAAACGGGAGGGCCGTTCGCTTGAGGAAAAGGTCAAGGAACTTTGCTACGCCTGGCGACTTGAGGCGCACTACCCCAAAGAGAAGATCCTCGAGTTTTATGCCAACCAATTTTATGTCAGTGGCAACGGACTGGGCCTTGGGGTGGCAGCCAAGTACTACTTTGATAAGGACGCCAGTGAGTTGAATCTGATCGAAAACGCCTTTATCGCCGGTAGCGTCAAGCGCCCGAACTTTTACAACCCCTTTATCAAGAGCGATGAGGCCACAGCCCAGTCGGCTCGACAACGGGCCAAGGAGCGCACGGGATACGTCCTCGGACAGATGTTGTCGCTTGGCATGATCTCGGAAGCAGTCTACCAAGAGTCACTGAGCCAAGAGATCCCCTTCAAGCAGGGGCAGATGTCCTTTGCCGTCAATTCGGTAATGGATGTGGTCAAGGAGGCCTTGGCCGAGCCAGAGGTCGAAGAGGCTCTGGCGGCCAATGGCATCGACAATGTGGCCATTTCCGGGATCAAGATCGTAACCACCATCGATGGTGAGCTCCAGAGCAAGGGCCTGAAGGCGACACGGCAGGAGTTATCAAAACTCTCTGTGCGTCTGCTGGGCTATGATCAGCGGGCCTTGCAAGCGAGCTATCAGGCAATGGCTGAGGACAAGGGCCCCGTTGAGGTAGGGGCCTTTCGTTTTGGCCGAGTGACTGAAGTCAATCGAGCCGTGCCGCAGGTGACGGTCTCGCTGGGGGATACGGCCAAAAACGGTAGTGTCTCCGAGGTCAAGGGCAGCATCGATCGCACCGGGCTCTTGGGGATGGTGGAGGCCCAAGCGAAATACACCGGTCAGCGTTGGACCGCGGCGGATGTCAAGCAACTCAACAAGTTGCTAGAGACCATGCAGGTAGGCGACGTGGTCTACGTCTCCCTCAGACGGCAAGACGCCGATTCCGGCCTCTTCCTGCTCGATCTCCAGAAGTACCCCGACCTCCAAGGGGCGGTGATTGCCGTTCAGGAGGGACGCATCAGGACAATGATCGGCGGTAGCGAAAATCGCTTTTTCAACCGGGCCATGGATGCCAAACGGGTCATGGGCTCGGTGATCAAACCCCTGGTCTATGGCGCCGCCCTGCAACTGGGCTGGAACGCCGCCGACCTCTTAAATAACCAACGCGGGGCCTTTGTCTATCAAAATCAGGAATACTTTCCCCGGCCAGACCATCAGAGCCCTTACCAATGGGTATCGATGAGCTGGGCGGGGATCAAGTCGGAAAATCTGGCCTCCGTTTGGCTCCTCTATCACCTCTGCGACCGCTTGAGTGCCAGCCAATTCAAGGAGTTGCTCCTCAAAGTCGGCTTAGGGCAAGGGCAAGGAGAATCCTACCCCCTCTACGCGGCCCGCATCCGCGATGAATTTGGCATCCAGATCAATGACCTGCAACTGAAACGACTGGCCTTTGAACGAGCGGTTGACCTCCTTGGCCCCGACTTGCTCTTTGAAGGCAATAGCGGAGATAATGACCTCTTGCATCACTTCAATTACCAAATTGAGGGCAAGGTGGCGGCCGAGGACAAGGCCAAAGAAAAGGAAGTTCGGGCCCAGGCGGTAGCGCATAGCTTTATCGACCAGCAACGCCTCTTCAGGCAGTTGCTCGCCTTGAAGACCCAGGTTACGTCTGGCGGTGACGTCGAGACCGACGGGCCACCCGCCGTCAGTGAAGATGAGCCACCCTCGACGGCCCATCTCTTTGCCGGGCCAGATGGCTATCAGCTGTCCGAATCGCCCCCAGGCCCAGGGTGGCGGGCCTTGAGCCGAGAGGAAATGGTGACCGCCTGGCAGGCAAGCCAGGGACAGGATGGCGCCGATTTCTGGGAGACAGTTCGTTTGAACGGCCTCTTGCAAGCCGGCACCTTCCGGCAATTGAGCGAGCTGGTTGGCCAAGAATTTCAGCGTCTGAGCGCCCTGCCCCCCTACGAGCCGGAGGTACTCCATCAGCTTCGTGATTTTCGTGTCTTGGCGGGGCTGCGGTATCTCATTGCCCTTGCCCGGGAGATGGGGCTAACCAGCCCCCTGCAGCCTGTCCTCTCTTTTCCCTTGGGCTCAAATGTCATCAGCCTGCTTGAGGTAGCACGTATGTATGAGACCCTGGTCACAGGTGAGACCTATCGCACCGGCCGCCCCGAGGCTGGAGAGGCCCTGATGGTGATTGATCGGATTGAGGATAGCGATGGCCACCTGCTCTATCGCCCCGAACGGGTTGCCAAGCGAATCCTCGATGACAAGACCGCCCTCTGCCTCAGTGATCTCCTGAAGCATGTGGTGAAATATGGCACGGGGCGATACGCACGGACCAATATCCGGCTTGCCAGTCACGACCAGAAACAGCAGGCCAGGCTGAGCGAGCTCGATCTGGAGGTGCCCTTACTCGGTAAGACAGGCACAGCGAACGAGTTCCGCAACTCCTCCTTTGCCGGCTACCTCCCCGGGGTTGACCAGGGAGGAGAGGGCTTTACCCTCAGTCATGGCTATGCCCTGGCCGCCTATGAGGGCTTCGACGATAACGTCTCCATGACCCGTCATTCCAGCCACGTCACCGGGGCGGCGGGGGCACTCGTCTTGTGGAGTGAGATGGCCGATGCGATTATGACCCAGGCGGGGTTTGCCGATCAGCTCTCGCTGGCGGCCCTGCCCGCATCGGCGGCCAAAGAATTCCCCCTGCGCTACCCCGAGTTAGGCCAGATTATCGCCGAGCAAAATACGCTGAGCGACATTGCCCCCCAGATTGGCGACGCCGAACATCTCAGCCCGACGGCCGATCATAGTGTCATCCAGATTGGCCCCAGTCTGCTTACCTTTGGCAAAATAAGTGCGGGTGGGGAATTGGCCCCAGCCCGTGAGATCAAACCCTTTTGGGGAGTTGAGTGATGGTGTGGCAATGGAGTGCTTTGAGAACTGGCGCCTTGTGCGCTGCTTGCTTATGTGTGGCCGGGTGTGTCTCCGGCCATCAGTGGTCAAAAGGGGCAACGGGACAACCCCCTGCGCCCCCGGAAAAGACGGCCGCCTCCCGCCCTGAGGCAGAGCCTCCCCCTCATGAGCCCAAGCAGCCGTCACCTGCGCCTGCGCCCGCCGCTTCGCCTGAAGTATCTCCAGGCGATTATTGGCCGATCGATGCCTCCCTGGTGAGGCAGAGGCTTCAGCTCTATCAACAGAAAGAGAGCGAGTGGCAGGCGGCTGAAGACCGGCGGCAAGGGCTTGCTCAGGGGCCCAATTCAGCAAACCTCTGGCGCGACTGCCGGCAAAAAATCGCCCTGACCTTGGCCGGCTACCAAGGATTACAGCCAAGGGCATCAGTCAATCCTTGGCAGGCCGTCAGTCACGACCTTGACTATTTCAGCAAAGGATGCGATCAGCTCTTGAGGCAGGCACAGGATGGGGAACAGGGCGAGCCAAAGTCCGTGGCTGCCAAGCAAGCCCCAGAGAGCAACACTATCGAGCCAATGCGACGGTTGTTTGCGGCGGGTGAGTACCAAGAGGTCGTTACCGCCTACGAGGCCCTTGACCCAGGGCAGGCGGGCGGGGGGCGCGAGGGCCAGTTCCTCGCCAGTCAGGCCTTAATCAAACTTGGACGCCTATCGTCAGCGCTGCCACTCTTGACCAAATTGCTGGCCGACGGGGGGCAGGCAACCGACTTACTGTCGCTTGAAATCAGACGCTTGACCGCCGATGTCTTGTTGTCCCTTGGCCACGTTGAAGAGGCCCGGCAACTCTATGAAGGCTTGGCCAGGGCCTTTGCCCCTCTGCAGGGCGATCAGGAGTGGGTTAGGGCCCACCTCCAGGTGGTTGGAGCGGGGATTGGGAATGATGCCCTGTCCGTCTACCGCGAATTGCTCTCGGTCTATCTCCGTTTCGATGGGCAACACCTCCCGCCCGAACTGACAGAGGGCGTAGGGCGTCTGCAGGGACAAGCCCCCTTTGCCGATTTAGCCAAAATGCTGCTGGCCAAGGCAAGCAGCCAGGCGCAAGAGTCGGCCCGTAGGCAACTCTCGGCCATCAAGGATCTGCTGAGCGCAGGTAACCTGAGCCAAGCCCGCCAACAGCTTCAACAACTCATTGCCATCGCCCCCGCCACCATGCAACCTGCCATCAACCAGCTGGAAACGGAGCTTGCCCAGGCGGAGGCAAAGGACACGGCGAGCCCCCAAGCACCGGCAACGGAAGGTGGGCAAGCCGGTGCTTGGCAGGAGGCCTTGGCCCTCTTTGAACAACAAAAGTACGACCAGGCGATTGCCGGATTCACCCCCTTTCTGATTGGGGATCAGGAGGCAGAGGCCAAAGCCAAGATTGCTGAGGCCTCCGAACTTGCGGCTGTTGGCATGAGGCGGCAGGCGGCGGCCCTCTACGCCAAAGCCAAAAAAACCTTTGACCCCGCAGCACGACAACAGGGGCTGCTCAATTCCCGTGACCTGCTGCTGACCTTGATTGAGAAGTACCCAGGGTCTAGCGTGGTCGACAAGGCTCGTCAAAATCTGAAGGTCTTGGAGGCTGAGCTCGGCCCCTCAGCCTCGCCCTCAGCTGCCCCTCGCTAGCCGTTCAAGGGAGAAAGGGGTAACCGTTCGCTGGCAGTACCACAATCGATACTGCACACGGGAATGAATGAATTGCGCTTTCCTCTTCTCCGTCGCCCGGCCTTAGCCCAGGGACTTGGCGACTTGAGTGAGGAGGGTGAGGCGGTCGACAGGCTTCTGGAGAAAGGTGACCCGCTTGTCGTTGTTTCCGTTCCAATTCATGGTCTTATAGCCTGAGCAGAGGAGTACCGGCAGGTCGGGGAGCAGTTGCAGGGCCTTGCCGGCCAACTGCTCGCCGGTCATGCCGGGCATGGTCTTGTCGGTGATCAGGAGATCCCAGCCCTGAGGCTGTTTGACCAACGCCTGGTAGGCCTCGTCCCCATTGGCGAAGACCTCGACCTCGTAGCCCGCCTTGAGCAGGAATTGGCCAATCACGGTACGGATGGCGCTTTCATCGTCCACCACCATGATCCGGGCCTGCCTTGTGGCCATCGGGGCGGGCACGGCGTTGCCTGCCTGCGGCGTGGCCGCCTTGGCGATCATCGGCAGGTAGATGTTGAAGGTGGTGCCGTGACCGGGTTCGCTGTAGACCGCGATGCGCCCGTGGTGGCTCTTGACGATGCCATGCACCACCGCCAGCCCCAGGCCGGTGCCTTTATCCTTCTCCTTGGTGGTGAAGTAGGGCTCGAAGATCTTGTCCATGATCGCTCCGTCCATGCCGCAACCGGTGTCGGTCACCGAGAGCACCACGTAGTGGCCGGGTGGCAACTCGATGCCGCTTTCGATCAAGGTCTGATCGATGGCGATCTCCTGCAGGCCGACGCGCAGCAACCCGCCACGATCCATCATGGCGTGGAAGGCGTTGGTGCAGAGGTTCATGACCATCTGGTGGATCTGGGTGGGGTCGGCCAGGACGCTGGCCTCGGTGGAGATCTCGGGCCGGATGTCAATGGTGGTTGGGATCGAGGAGCGCAGGAGCTTCAGGGCCTCCTTGACGATCAGCGACACCTGCACGGGTTGCATATCTTGGTAGTGTTTGCGGCTGAAGGTGAGGATCTGGCGCACCAGATCGGTGGCCCGGTTGGCCGCCTTGCGGATCTGACCCAGATCCTCCCGCACGGCGTCTTTTTCATCCTCGTTCCGCAGCAGGGCGAGGTCGCTGTAGCCGGTGATGGCATTCAAGATGTTGTTGAAATCGTGGGCGATGCCGCCAGCCAGGGTGCCGATGCTCTCCAGCTTCTGCTGGTGCAGAATCTGCTCCTGCATCCGTTGCTGTTCGCTGATGTCCAACAGACAGAGCAGCACCATCGGTTGTTTGCGGAACTGGAGCCGTTTGGTGGAGAGCAGGTAGAAGAGTTTCTGCTGGATGCCTTTTTGCATCAACTGGAGGCTGCCGACGACCTGCTGCTGGCTGACGCCGGTCTCGAAGGTGTCGCGCACCGAGCAGCGGATGGTGCAGGCCTGGCAAAAGGGCGCCGTGCCGCAGGCCTGGTCGGCGGCGTGAACACAGTTGAAGACCTCGCCGAGGGGTCGGCCAATGATCTCGGCAATCGCCAAGGGGGTATAGGTGGTCACCGGCTGGTTGATCTTGTGAACTCGGCAGGCCTCGTCGACAATCGTCATCACCAGCGGGGCATCCTCATAGATGGCCGAGAGCTCTTCCGTCTGATCCTGCAAGGCCTCCTCCACCCTTCTTCTCTCCTCCACCTCCCGCTGTAAGGCCTCAATCCTAGTCAACTGCAGATGGGTCTGCACCCGGGCCACCACCTCCTCGCTCTGGAAGGGCTTGGTGATGTAATCGACCGCCCCCTCGCGGAAGGCTTGGATCTTCTGCTCCGGCATATCCAACACGCTGAGGAAGATGATGGGGATCCCCTGCAGCGCGGGGTCGCCCTTGAAGCCCCGGCAGACCGCATAGCCATCCATATCCGGCATCAGGATGTCGAGCAGGACGATGTCTGGCCGGCTGACCTTGGCGATCTCCAGCGCCTGAGGGCCGGAGCTGGCGACCAGCACCTCGTAGCCGTTTTCCTCCAGCATGTCCCCCAATACCCGTAAGTTCTCCGGGGTGTCGTCAACGATGAGAATGATCTGTTTCTCTGCCATGGTAGTGTCCTTAGGTGGTTTTTGAGGATTGCGTAATTGTCCCGCCTCGCTCCCCGAACGGCTCAGGGCTAGTGCGGTCGTCGCCTTCGCTGGGGCAAGGAATCGTCAGTCCGTTACCATAACCTCTTCAATTCGTTCAGGTCATAGAGCGCCACCCGCTCTAAGAGGAATCCGGCCAGGCGCGGGTCGAAGGTCTGGGCCTCCTCCGCCAGGCGGCGCATCTTGGTGATGTTGCCGAGCGCTAGGGCCTGCCTGAAGGCATCACACCAGTCGGCCGGGTGATTGTCAAGCGTGAAGTCTGTGGCCGTCAGCCGGGGGTTGGGCTGGCTGCCGGTCGCCGGGGCCTCCTTGAGAAACTCGACGCCGCCGTGGGTGGCGATGGCCTCGTAGAGCTCGTGCTCGCGGTAGGGCTTGGCGACGAAGGCGTCGATGCCGGCGTCGAGGAAGCGCTCTTTCTCCTCGATGATGGCGCTGGCGCTGATGCCGATGATGGTGCAGGGCGGCCCTTGGACGAAGTTCTGGCGCAGGGCGCGGGTCGCCTCGGCCCCATCCATGCCCGGCATCACCAAGTCCATGAGCACCAGGCGCGGCCGACTGGCGGCGAAGCGCTCGATGGCCTCTTCGCCGCTGGAGGCCTCATCGACCGTGAAGCCCAGCGGTTCGAGCATGGCCCACAGCACCTTGCGGTTGGAGGCCTTGTCGTCCACCACCAGCACGCGAATGGCCCCCTGGCCAGGGGCCAGGGCGGTGACCTGAAGGAGCGATTCGGCCTGGTGAGGGGCTGAGGCGGCGGCCTGGGCCGGAAAGACGAAACGGAAGACGCTCCCGTGGCCGAGCTCACTTTCGACCTCGATCGTGCCGTGCAGCAGGCGGGCGTACTCGTGGCTGATGGCCAGCCCCAGACCGGTGCCGCCCGCCGCCTGCTCGGGGCTGTTGAAGCGCTCGAAGGGTTGAAAGAGGGTGGCCTGATGCCCTTGGGCGATCCCAGGCCCGGTGTCTGCCACCTCGATGGCGATCCGCTCATCGTCAGGGGCGCTGGCCTTCAGGGTCACCGCGCCCTGCTGGGTGAATTTGACGGCGTTGGCCAGCAGGTTCATAATCACCTGCCGCACCTTGCCGAGGTCGGCAAGGATATAGGGGGGGATGGTGGCAGCGCAGTCGAGGGTGAAGGTGAGGCCCTTCTTTTCGGCCAGCAGGCGGAACATGGCACTTAAGTCGTGGAGGAGTTCGCGCGGGTCGAAGGTCTCGGGGTGGAGATCGATGCGCCCCGCCTCGATGCGGCTCATCTCCAGGATATCGTTGATGATGGCCAGCAGATGCTCACCGCTCTTTTTGATGGTCTCGACCTCGTTCTTGGCCACCAGGGAGAGCGAGGTGTCGCGCTCCAGGATCTGGGCAAAGCCCAAGATGGCGTTCATCGGCGTCTTGATCTCGTGGCTGGTGTTGGCCAGAAAGGCGCTCTTGGCCCGGTTGGCGGCCTCGGCGGCGTCGCGCGCCTGGCGCAGCTCGTTGGTGCGGTCCCGCACCAGGGCCTCCAGGTGCTCGTGGTGCTGGGCCAGTTCCTGTTCGGCCTGCTCCTGCTCGGTGATGTCGATGTTGGTGCCCAGCATACGCCGGGCACGGCCAGTCGGATCGTAGAAGGTCTGGGAGGCGGCCTTGAGGATGCGCACGGAGCCATCCGGCCGGACGATCCGGAACTTGGGGGCGTACTCCCGCTCGCCCCGGAGGGCGGCCGCGATCTCGCCCTCGGTATCGTCCCGGTCGTCGGGGTGCAGGGCCTGAATCCAGGCCTCGTAGGCCTCGCCAAAATCCTCGCGGCGGATGCCGTAGAGGGCGTACATGCCGTCGTCCCAGGTGAGCCGGTTGTTGACCACATCCCAGTCCCAGATGCCGATCTTGCCCACCCGGGTGGCGAGTTGCAGACGGCCTTGACTGGTGCGTAGCAGGGTGTCAGTCCTCTGGCGCTCGGTGAGCAACCCGGCCACAAACAGGGCGCAGACGGTGTTCACCATGAGGAAGGAGTGGAGTTGGAGGAGGGATTCATTCACCGTCGTGCCGAGGAAGGGGCCTAGGCCAAGGCTGGCGCCGATGGTGGCAAAAAGCGCCATGGCGGTGGCGGCGCTCGACACACCACGCACGCCGAAACGAAAGGCGGCCCAGAGCAAGAGCGGCATCAGGCTGTATTCGAAGGGGAGATTGTGAAAAAAGACCACCCCACAGAGCAGGAGGAGCCCCATCGCCAGTGCACTTGCCTCCAGGGGGCCTCGGGGCGGCGGGGCGGGATCGGACGAGGCGGGGCGCCAGGCGAGGATCAGCGGGGCAACCAGGGTCACCCCAGCCGCGTCCCCAACCCACCAGGTGAGCCAGGCATAGGCGACCCCCGGCCAGGGGAGATAGCCACCTAGCGCCAGGCTGAGCACCCCGAAGGTCGGGCTGACCATGCAGCCGCCAAGCCCCCCGGCCAAAACCAGCTTCAAGACGTTGTTCCCGTTGTGCAGCGGGGGATCGGGGCGGCAAAGACGGCTGACCAACAGGGCCCCCAGCCCAGCGCCGGTCGTGGCCCCAAGACCGACAACGGTGCCGATCACCAGGGGGGCCACTCCCCATGGCACCGGCGATACCGTGCCATCGACCAAGGAGATGGTGTTGGCCAGAAAGGAGCCCAGCCAGACCGCCAAGAGGGCGGGGCGGCCAAGAATCAAGACGGCGGCCAAGGCGATGCCAGCCGCCGGGAAGATCGGCGAGATGTTGCCGGGCGGGATGGTGGCCAGAAAGCTGACCTTGGCCGTCACCGCGTAGAGGGCGGCAATCCCCAAGAGGAGGGCCGGTGACGCCGGGGGGGGCGGTGCGGGCGGTTGGGTGGCGCTGTTTGGGGTCACGTGTCGCCTCCTGCCGGGCGGTCAAGCGGCTTGAGTCTAGTGATGTGGAACTGGTAGAGCCACTCCTCGTTGGCCAGCGCCAAGATCTCGCGGGTCATCAGGGCTGGGTTCTTCAGGGTGTAGGTGGTGCCGTCGACGCCCTCGATATCCGGGTCGATCAGGCTGGCCTCGGTGGTGGCAAGGGGCAGGGGGCTATGACTCACCCGGCCCTCCGAGTCCCTTGAGCGCCTCAAGGTCGTAGAGCCCCGCCCGCTCCACGAGATAGGCGGAAAGCCCAGCGTCCGTCGCCTTGGCCTCCTGGCCGAGCTGGCGGACGCGGGTGACGTTGCCCAGGGCCAGGGCCTGGGCGAACTCCTGCCGCCAGGCGGCGGGCATGGCGGCGAGGCTGAGCCCGCTCACGTCGGGCGGGGCGGGCGGCAGCGCGGGGCTGACCTCCTCGCTGAGGAACTGCACCCCGGCGTGGCGGGTGAAGAGGTCGAACAGCTCCTGCTCGCGGAAGGGCTTGGCGATGAAGGCGTTGATGCCGGAATCGAGGAAGTACTGCCTCTCCTTGCCGAAGGTGCTGGCGCTGATGCCGATGATGGTCAGCGACTCTTTCGCCAGGCTGGCCCGCAAGATCTTGCTCGTCTCCGCCCCATCCATGCCGGGCATCACCAGGTCCATGAGGACGATGTCGGGCGGTCTCTGGCGGGCCAGGTCGATGGCCTTACCCCCCTCATCGGCCATATCGACGACGAACCCGAGAGGTTCGAGTATCGCCCCCAGCAGCTTGCGGTTGGAGGGCTGGTCGTCGACCACCAGGACGCGGATCTCCCCTTGACCGGGGGCAAGGGCCTTCACCCGTCGTGACGGGCCGGTGATCTCCGGGCGTAAGGCCGTCGGCGGCGCCGAGAATTCAAAACGGAAACAACTCCCCGCGCCAGCCGTGCTGGTGACGCTGATCTCGCCACCCAAGAGATGGGCGTACTCGCGGCTGATGGCCAGACCCAAGCCAGTGCCGCTGGCCGCCTGTTCGCCACTCAGGGTGCGCTCGAAGGGGGAAAAGAGCCGTTCCATCTCCTTGGCGGCGATGCCAATGCCGGTGTCGGCTACCTCTATCGCCACCCGGTCGGCACCGACGCCCGTCGCCCGCAGGACGATGGAGCCCTTGGCGGTGAACTTGATGGCGTTGCCGAGCAGGTTGATCAACACTTGGCGCACCTTGCCGAGGTCGGAGAGGATATAGTGCGGACACCCCGCCGCCCGCTCCTGGGTGAAGGTAAGGCCCTTCTCTTCGGCCCGTAGGCGGAGCATGGCGGCCAGGTCGTCGAGCAGTTCGTGGAGATCGATGGCCTGAGGGCGGGCCTCGATGCGGCCAGCCTCGATGCGGCTCATCTCCAAGATGTCGTTGATGATCGACAGCAGGTGCTCACCGCTCTTCATGATGGTCGCCACCTTATCTTTGGCCGATGGCGAGAGTGAGGGGTCACGTTCCAAGAGCTGCGAGAAGCCGAGCACCGCGTTCATTGGGGTGCGGATCTCGTGGCTCATGTTGGCCAGAAAGACACTCTTGGCCCGATTGGCCGCCTCCGCTTGATTGCGGGTATAGACTAACTCCTCGGTACGCTGTTCAACCAGGCCTTCAAGGTGATTGCTGTACTGTTTCTCGGCCTCGCGCAGGGCTGCGGCTGACCGCTCTCTCTCAAACTCTAACTGCCGCTCGCTGCGGCAGGAGACCCGGAGGCCCATGAGTCCGATCAGCCAGATGGCGAGGTGGGAGAAGGCCAAGCCGTTACTGCGCTCGCGGGCAGTGGCCAGATAGGGCGCCAAGGCGATGGAGCTGTCGATGCCGCCACGGATGTCGCCCAGTTGGTAGCCCTGATGGGCATGGCACTTGAGGCAGCCCTCCTCGACGACAAAGGGCAACATCAGGCGCAGGTAG
>Ga0172371_10007570_pt1 | contig 15424 bp, 8 predicted proteins | sample Lak12m_FD_114543 | JGI IMG/M metagenome (GOLD analysis project Ga0172371, IMG submission 114543) | Freshwater microbial communities from Kabuno Bay, South-Kivu, Congo - kab_022012_12m | ecosystem: Environmental > Aquatic > Freshwater > Lake | place: Democratic Republic of the Congo: South-Kivu... | reverse complement strand
CTCCTTGGCTCTACTGCGCCTTGATGATAGAGGGCATGTGCGGCTGTCGAGCCAGTCGGATGCACAGAGCGTGGTGCTTCTCGATGGTCCAGGGCAAGCACGATACACGCACGCGGAGTGGATCGGCGGTAGCAAGGGAGGTCGGTGATGCCGTTCGAGAACGTCGTCTGCTGGAACCGCGATGTGGTGCCACGGATCATCGATACGGAGGCGACCGAAACAAGCGAGGATTCGTTTCTCGCCACGCACCATCCAGTCACTATGTTTCGTGTCCAAGGCGTCGGCGCTGGCGCTGCCCGGCCTCGCATCACCCAGAACGAGCTGCGCGACGAGCTTCTGGACCCGAGCAGGCAGCATACGCATGTCGTTGTTCAGGGGACAGCCGGTTCTGGGAAGTCACACCTGATTCGGTGGCTCTACCTGACGACGCCTTCCAACCAGAACAGGCGTGTCCTCCTGATACGCAAGTCCGGGACGAATCTCAAACGCATTGTGGAGTGCATCCTTGAGGGGATGGAAGGTACCGACTTCGACGGGTACCGAGAGCGTTTGGCACGGGCCACAGACAATTTGACGCTCGAGAGAGCGAGAGTGGAGTTTCTCGACCGGCTTGCGGTCGCCGTGAGCGAGCATGGACCGCATTCCCATGACCCCGTCGGCGATCGTGAGGAGCGGGAGGAACGGGAGGAACTGATCGAGTACCTGCCCGCTCTCCTGCGTGATGACACTTACCGGCGCGCAGTGATCGGGCAGGGCGGAATCGTCGACCAGATTGCAGAGCACGTCCTCGGCAATGCCGGAAGGGAACGACGGGAAAGCCCTCGGCGCTTCGAGGTCGGGGACATACCGCTCGACCTCAACTCCTCAGACTTGACGGGTAATGCAAGGGACTTCTACAACCAGATTAAGTTCCAGCCGGAATACCGGGCCAAGATCGTCACCTGGATCAACGAGAACCTCAGTTGGGCCATACTACGCATGCTCGACATGAGCGGAGACGACATCGCCCAGCTGATGCTGGATGTTCGCCGTGCGTTGGCGCAACGCGGCCAAGAGCTTGTGCTTCTGATCGAGGACTTTGCCAAACTCCAAGGCATAGACGCGCAACTGCTTGAGTCCCTTCTCGTGAGACCAGGCCAGCAGGGAGGACGGCTCTGTGTTCTGAGGTCGGCCATCGCAGTCACGACAGGCTACTACGCCGCGGCGCCCGACACGGTACAGGCGCGCACCGACCTGGTCGTGGACCTCGACATCCCGGCCACCGCGGAGATGGTCGCTCAGTTCGCATCCCGCTACCTGAACGCAGTCCGGTTGCCGCAGAGCCGCCTCGCTGACTGGTACCAGAGGAAGCGCGCGGGCGAGGATGTGGCACTCGAAGCTCCCAACGCTTGCGACGAATGCGAGCATCGTCTTTCCTGCCGCCCGGCATTCGGTGCCCGTGATGGACACGGCCTCTACCCATTCACCGCCCGGGCTTTGAACCGCATGTTCAAGGCCTACACAATAGGCGTCCAGAACCGAAGCGGCGCATTCAATCCCAGGGACCTGCTGAACCACGTAGTCAGACACACGCTCTGGCACCACGCCGTCGACTTGAGAGACGGCAGTTTCCCCTCTGAGGCGCTTCTGTCCCACTTCGGTGAGAGGAGGATGCCGGCGGTTCAGCGAGATAGGCTGCGCCGCGAGGTGCCGTCACAGCATCTTGGGCGGTACGAGACCGTCTACGAGCTCTGGGGGGACCCCGAGACGCTTAGCGGGGTTACGCCTGAGGTGCTTGCGGCATTCGGGCTCAGACCGCGATCCGCCGGAGAGAGTGACCGACCGGGACCGCCAGAGCCCGATGTGCCAGTTCCCGTGCCGCCAACGCCAGGAGAGCTACCGCCGGCTCTGCGTGCGGTGCTCAAGGAGATCGACGCTTGGGCGAACGGTGCGGAGTTGACACAGTCGACTGCCCAGTTACTGCGTGATCGGCTGCACGAGGCAGTGAACGCCCATATAGACTGGGACGCTGAAATGCTGGTTAGCTCGTTCTATGTTGGCGCCACCGAGAAGGCGTTTCGAAGAACCAGCATCAACTTCGTTAGGCAGGCCACCGGGAGGAAGACCCCCGTCTCAGTGGCCATCCCACTCGACGGTAACTTCACCCGAGCCGCTCTGGGAATGGAAGGGCTACTGCTCTACGAACACTACGGCCACTGGGCGTTCGATAGTGGCGGCGCGCACCTACGCGCATATCTGGATATGCTCGATGCACTCTCCGCCGAAGTCCTAAGGCAGGTCCGACGTCTGCCAACGGAGGTCGAGGAGTGGGATCCGGTCGCCGTGGCCGTGGAGTTGCTGACGATCGGGGCGAGGTTGTTCGGCGCCCTGCCACCGACAAACGCGACCGTGGAGCAGCGCATCGAGGCGTTGTTCACGCCCTTCGCGCAGTTGGCTCTCGGCCGCGAGTCGTGCCGCACGACGGCGTGGAAGGCACTGGTGTCCACGTTCGCTGCCAAGGGACAGCGGATCGCGGAGATACTCAAGTCCCGCATCGCATGCACCAAGGGCGGTGCGTCCTCACCACAGGTGCTCGACGCCGCGAGCTTGCTGCAGCCGATCGAGGGAACGCGCGCCGGCGATGCGCTCGTTTACCAAGTGCCCGACGCGCAACGCCAGGATTACGCAGAGCTCTGGCAGGTCCGCTCCCGCGTAGAACGGCTCCTACAGGAGGCTATTCGCACTGAGCGCCAGCGACTTGTGGATTGGAGAAACCGCGTTCGACAGCAGATCGGGGAAGGCACGGCTAAGCAGGATGTCACCACGGCCGTAAGCGACATGGTTAGATCAGCAGCATCCGCGGGGCTGTTGCCGTCCTCTGCCGATGTGCAGGAGTTCACTAGGGTAGTCGACCGTTACCGACGTTCGACATTCGAGGCTACGGTCGACGCGGTCAGTGCGCTGGATGAGCCTGGCGATGCCGCCCGAACCTTGGCCGCTCTGGGGCGCCTCGATGAGGATGCTGTTGAGGCAGCAGACAAGCTTCTATCGGAGTCCGGCAAGCTGGTAGCTGGCATCCAGCGCGAAGTCAACAGGGCAATGGAGGCTCCGGTCGAGGGTGGACTGGACATCGCTCGAATCCGGAGAGAGATCGGCGAACAGCTCGATTGGCTCCTCTGCGCGCTCGGCGAGTTGGATGATGCTGACGATGGGTCGTCCAGCGAGGAGGAAGAGGATGACGCTGGTTGAGCGGTGCACTGATGTGCAGGGGCAGATCAGGCGCTACGAGAAACTGCGGAAGGCGCAGGGCGAGGCAGAGGCCTATGCCACGCGTCTGAAGATGCTTAAGGACCGGTCTGATGTGCTGCGGCCGCTTATGGCGACTCGCCGGGCCCTGCTAGGCAAGGCGGTCGCCCACGAGGTCCCGGCGGAACCGGCCACCCGAGCGGCCGCTCTACTCGCCAAGGTTCGGACCGACTACGTACGCGATCCAGGGACGATCGTGGCCAGTCATGCGCTTGGAAACGCCCCGCGGATCCTGCAGGCCCTGTCCGATCGCCTGCGCACGATGCTCGAGTCCGCGTGGCACGGGTATGTAGATTCACGACATGTGGAGGTCAGCGAGCATCTGTTGGGGATTCTGGACCAGATTCCTGGCCTTCAGGCGTCCATCTCAGAGATCAGGGCATCACAGGGCCGCATAACAAGGCTTCGTGGCACGTTGCCGTCTGACGCCGCTGCTGTCGACGCGTTGGACGCCGCAGTAGCGCAACTGAGGGTCTTGTGGCAGAAGCTGGCTGGCGACGGTGTTCCTGACCAGGTGATGCAGTTCATCAGGGCGGCGGCTGCGGGCGGCGCCTCGCTGGAGATGCTGACTGATGAAGTGGAGGCCTGGCTCACAGTGCGTGGCGTTAGGAGTGCTTTCAATGTGGTCGTCCGCCGACCCAGTTGATCAGCTTGCGCTAGCTCTACTCGACCGCCTTGAGGCCTTGGAGCATAGATTGCTCGTCTGGTCTCATACAGACGGGTACTTCGAGCGATCGGAATTGACGGAGGTTGCCGAGGACGTCATCTCCTCTGCCGGGGAGTGCGAGGAGGCGCAGACGGTGATCGACCGTCTGCGGGATCGTGCGTTGCTCTACGAGTTGAACGCTAGCGGAGAGACAGTCTTCCGGACGCGGTTCGCGGAGGCCATTCGTCTCTTTGCTTCCCTCCGACAACTATTCGGCGAGGGTGACTGGGCGACGGCTCCGCGTCTTGTTGCGGACTATCGTCTCAACATCAGGCCGCGGCGCTACCCCGCAAGGAATCAGAGCATACAGGACCTTCTGGCCGAGGTCACAGCGCGCCGGCCTCTCAAGCCCCTCGAGCGGGAGATCCTTCGAGCTCTATCGTCCAGAGAAGGCGAAGCTCTCCTTTTGGCGCGCTTCCAGACCGAGGCGGCAGCATTGCTGCTCGGCGACTCAGGCGGCCAGACACAAGGCACGATCATCTGTGCCGGGACAGGGACCGGCAAGACACTCGCGTTCTACCTGCCCTGCCTCGCCAAGGTTGCCGGCAAGTTGAGTTCTGATGCCTGGGTACAGGCCCTTGCGATCTACCCCAGGAATGAGCTTCTAAAGGACCAGTTCAGCGAGGCGTGTGGGTTTATACGTAAGATCAAGTCGACGGTTCGGTCCGCGAAGGGCCGCGGGATCCGCATCGGGGCCTTCTTCGGTCTCACGCCCCATACGGCAAGCGAAGACAGCCTAGTTCGGGCCGGCTGGACGAAGCAGAGTAACGGCTACATATGTCCATATCTTCGCTGCCCTCAGTGTGAACGGGACCTGCTCTGGCGCGCAGCAGACGTCTCGGCGGGAGTGGAGAGGCTATTCTGTAGTGCATGCTCCGTCGAGGTGCCAGCGGACGAGGTGCTGCTAACGAGAAGGAGTCTGCAGAACACTCCTCCCGATCTGCTGTTCACAACAACCGAGATGCTCAACCGCCATATGAGCACACATGGGTGCCGGGAGTTGCTCGGAGTCGACCGTGGGAGGCAGCGCGCCCCACACATGATGCTCCTCGATGAGGTCCACACCTATCGGGGAACGCATGGCGCCCATGTTGCGCACCTTCTCAGACGGTGGCGGCATGCGGTCAGATACCCGGTTCACTTTGTCGGCTTGTCGGCGACGCTAAGCGATCCGCAAGGATTCATGGCGCAGATGATCGGCGTATCGGGAGGCGCGATCACCCCGGTCTTCGCCGCTACGGATATGGAGGACGAAGGCCGGGAGTACAACCTGGTCCTGCGCGGTGATCCGGTATCGGGGACAAGTCTGCTCTCGACGACCATACAATCCGCTATGCTGCTAGCGCGCGTCCTTGATCCGCCGCGAGGCGGAAGGAGCGAGCACGCATTCGGCCGGAAGGTGTTCATGTTCACCGATGACCTAGATGTCACCAACCGCCTCTACCACAACCTGCTGGACGCTGAGGGCCGCGACAGCGCCGGGCGTGAGAAGCCGAACAAGCAGCCTCTGGCCTACTATCGAGGGCAGCGGTTCGCGTACGACACGGAGCGGTCACGGGAAGGGCAAGTCTGGAGTCTCTGCGATTGGGTTGGCCATGCGGTCGATAGTCCGCCTGAACGGCTGCGCGTAGGGCGGGTAAGTTCCCAGGATACCGGCGTGGGAGCGGTGGACCAAGTCATTGTGGCGACCTCTTCGTTGGAGGTCGGCTACAACGACCCTGCTGTCGGGGCGATCGTCCAGCACAAGGCTCCCCGAGATCCAGCCTCGTTCCTACAACGCAAGGGCAGGGCGGGGCGGTTGCGCGTCACGCGGCCTTGGACGGTCGTCGTGCTCTCCGACTATGGCCGTGATCGGCTCTCCTATCAAGCGTACGAGCATATGCTGAGTCCAATGCTGGAGAGCCCCGCGCTCCCAACGAGGAATCGCTATATCCTTCGGATCCAGGCGATCTACAGCTTCATGGAGTGGGTGGCCGCCAAGATGCCATCCGGCCTCGCGGGCGGAACCGTGTGGAGCGACTTCACGAGGCCTGCTGGCTCTAGTGAACAACGGGCCAGGCAGGAATGGGAGGGCGGCCTGGTACGCTCTGTGCTGCTCGATCCGGACTTGCGAGCTGAACTCGCGCTTCATCTTGCACAAGCGCTTCGGTTGACAGATGACGAGGTCACCGCACTGCTGTGGGAGCCCCCGCGGGCGCTCCTGACCGCTGCCCTGCCAACCCTCTTGCGGCGCCTATCCACGCAGTGGCGTAGAGTGCCCTCTCCCGGCGAGGCTGCCGCGCCCGCGGCCACGGACTACCATAAGGCGAACACTCCTCTTCCCGATTTCGTGCCTGAGAACCTCTTCAGCGACCTGAACGTGCCGGAAGTGAGAATCCTGACGGAGCGGCACGGCGATGCTCCGCCCGATGAGGCGTCGATGCCGATCGCACAGGCGCTTCGGACTTTCCCTCCGGGAAGGGTGACGAGGAGGTTTGGTGTTCACCATATACGGGCGGCTCACTGGATAGCTCCGACCGGTCTGAGTGACCGGTTCCAAGACCTCGCCGTAGAGGATTACTGCCAGGAGTTCGAGGACATCGGCGCATTCGACGCGGTGGTTGGGGGTGTCGGGGCCCAACTCCGTTGCGTTAGGCCGTGGACGCTCGCCGCAACGATGTGTCCCAGCACGGTCAAGAACACCTCAAACGCTATGCCTGTATGGCACAGTCAGCTCTGTCCTCCTGAGCGCGGCGAGGAGGCGGACCTGCCTGATGGATCGCCTGTCACGTCTGCCCTGCGCCAAGTGCTTTTCTTCACCCACAATGGCGGTTCTCCCGCTCGAGTGCGCCGCTTCGCCAGCGGAGCTGAGGCCGAACTGCGGCTGAGTGATGGGCAGGAGCGGGCCCTGATGGTTCGTTTCGTCAGCCGAGGATCCGGTGAGAGGGCCGCCGTCGGCTTCGAGCATGAGGTTGATGGCGTCATGTTTCGTTGCCATATCAGCGAAGAGATGATCCGCCGGTCCACCAGGGGCGAAGCCATTCGTGCCTGTCGGACCGCGTACTTCAGAGACAGGGTCGAGGTTGACCCTGTGCTGAGGGAGCGGGGGAATCGCTTCCGGCTGGAATGGCTTGGCCAAGTCTACCTATCAGTGCTACTGGCTCTCGCGATGGAACGCCGGCTTGGCTTGTCGGAAGCGGTGGCCGAACTGGAGGTGATCGACTGGGGGCCCCTCGTGCGCCGAGCTTTGGATCGTGTATTCCAGGTGATCGACACTCCGGAGGACGATGAGCACTCCGGAACCGATTCTGCGAGCACCCGGTCGCGGGTCCATGACGCGCTGAAGGAGTTGCTCGCTGAGGAAGTAGTGCAGGAGCGGCTCGTTGCTCTGTCGCGGGTCCTCTGGGAGGCGCCGGGCGCCGGTTTCGAGGAGTGGTTTCATCAGCGACTGAGAGCAACCCTGGGGGCGGCCCTCCTAGAAGCGTGCTATCAGCTCGTTCCTCAGTTCGAAGCGGGGGACCTGCTCCTCGACATCGAAAGCGGGCCAAGGCCTTTCGGCGCACCTTCACTTCCGGTCCCAGATTCGGATGGTGCCGAGGGGGAGATCTGGATCACGGAGAGCGTGATCGGGGGGACTGGCATTGTCGAGGAGATCCGGCGGCGGTACGCCGAGGACCCACGCCGCTTCTTTCTGCTAGCCGAGATGGCGCTTGCAGCGTCGCATCTCGAGACGGTTGATCGCGAGTTGTCACGCTTACTGCGTGTAACTCGCGATGCGCCCGACCTGCAATCCACCTTCCAGGCCGTCCGCACTTCCGGGTCAAACCAGGAAGCCCGCGATGCGCAAGATGCCTTGCGCCGAACGCTCCGCCTCCATCACGTACAGGTGTCGCACCCGGTCGTTACCGCCCTCAACGCGCGGATCCTGCGTCCGGGCAGCTCGCTGGCCATCGACGACATCGTACGTTCAGCATTGGAGCGATGGAACGCCGAAGAGAACAGGCTCGGGGTTGAGATCGACTCACGGGTCTTCTGCCTGCTCGCTGCCGAGGACCCGCAGACGAGAACGGCGCTGGATACAGCACTCAGCCTGGGCGGGATACCTGACGACCCGAGCGGCATGAAGGCGTACGCTCGCCTGTATGCCCTGCTTTGGCCCCGCGGGAGCACAGCACGTGAGCGCACGCTTGTGTCGTACAACCCGTTCGCGTACCTGCCGAAGGTCGATCCCCTGATGCTAGAGCAAGCCTTGGGGGTTGGCCTGGTCTCAGTGCGCTTTGGCTCAGACAACTGGCAAGTAGCGCTCCAGGAGGCGCTGTCTCAGCATGGTGCGGCCATCCTACTTGGTGACCGAAGCCAGAACGCTGAGTTGGCTGGCTCATTGCTCTCGATCGTAGCTAGCCCAGTCGAGGCAGGATATCTGTACCTTTGCCCCTATGTAGCCAGAACTCAGGCGACGGGGGACGACGTTGCGATCACGTTCCACCTGCGGGAGGCCGTGCAATGACGGCGCAGCGGGACCTGCGATGGAGAGAGAGCGGACGCGCTATCGGCGATCTACTGCAATCAGTCTTTGCGTCCGAGGTGCTCTGCCCAAGCGACAGGCTCTGGCTGGTGTCCCCTTGGGTATCGGACATTCCGGTGCTGGACAACAGTGCTGGCCAGTTCGCCACATTGGCCCCTGAGTTGGAGCGGGTTCACGTGCGCCTATCCGAGGTGTTCGCGTACTTGGCCGAACAGGGCACCCAGATACGCGTGGCAGTGAGGGACCTGGAAAGAAACCGTCCGTTCTGCACTGCGATGGCTACCGCCGTGGCTCGATGCCCTGGACGTGTGGTCGTGCATCAGGCGTCTGAGTTACATGAGAAGGGGCTCCTGGGGGCGCGCTACTATCTGTGCGGCTCCTTCAACCTCACGTTCGGAGGGATCTCCATGAATGAGGAGGTGGGCCACTTCATAACCGATCCGGAAGCGGTCTCGGCCCACAGGATCCAGTTGGCAAGCAGATGGCCATGACCCCAGCGACGGAGTTTGCAGCCAGGCGAGAGTCTTTCTTGGAGACGTTCTACGGCCAGGGCAACGACCTAAGTCGTGCTGCCCTGCTGAAGAGCCCCACGCGATCGGCTGAGGTCGCGCGACGCTGGGAGCAGCTACTGCGGGATGAGAGCTCAGCCGTCGTACTGCCCAGGCGCCACCAGAAGCGATGGGCATGGTACGCGATCGCTTTTGACGCTCGGACCTTCCGCGAACTCGGCGAGCAACTGATGGCGTTTACAGGTCCTTCCTACTCCTCGTTCCGTGGGACCCCTTGCTCGCTTGACCCCAAGGACCCGGTCGAAGCTTCGATTCTGCGCTTCTCGGGGCACCACGCGTACCGGCTCACGGTTGCTGAAGGCGCCGAGAGGGCAGAGGAGTTCGCCGAAGCCCTGGCCGCCCTGCTACGGGTTCGGATGTCTAGCGTCGCGCGCTCACCAGAACGCGTCCGCTCTACCGGGCGCATAATCCGTGATTTCCAGATGGCCCTTGCGACTCAGCAGCGGGATGAGGCCGAGACCTGCTTACAGGTTCTGGTTGCTCAGAACCATCTTGATGCCCTGAACCTACGTTTCCTGGAGGTCCAGGGGGCTGCGGAGTTGGGGGAGTGGGAAAGGCTGACGGCCTCCCCCTTCTTCTGCGACCTGGTGGCAGTGCGGCGGCCACTCCTAGTAACGCGGGCGATGATCCGGGCGATCTACCGCGTTCACTTGGCTCAGTTTGAGGCAAGCGGAGATCCAGGAGGGGCTGCTCGGCGCTTCGCTGAAGCGGTGTTCCCTCAGTACGCACCGCTGTATCGCGGCAGGGGCCACATATCTGATCCCGACGTGCTGAAGTCGTTCATGCTCCTGGCAGCCGTCGCGACCCCACCGATGCCGGAACTTCGCGATGAGTTGCTGGCGGCTACGGACGTGCCCGAGGTCGATGCCGCCTACCTCCGAGAGTTGGCCGCTCTCGTTCCGCAGGCCAGACCGGCGGCCGGAGGCGAGGGACGTCCGTGGATCGCTGTTGCTCGTGAGGCACTCCTGGCCTCCGACTTCGACCGCGCCATTGGTGCGGCCATACAAGCGCCCGTGTCTGTCGAACGCGCGTCCATCCTTCTCCACTGCGCGTACGAGCTATCCTCTTCGAGGGTGGCGGCGGCTGCTGTAGGTGCCGTTCAGGCACTGGATGCCGGCCAGCGTGGCGAACTCTTCCACTCGCGGGCGCTCCGCAGTTTCTGGAAGAGCGTGGCGGGCGTTGCGGTCGAGGCTTCGGATGCCGCTGAAGTGCCGTGCAGTTGGGTTGAGTGGTTGCAGAGGGTTGGCGATCCGAACTGGAGCGATGCAAAGGCGCAAGAGGTTGCGGAGTCGGCACCTGACCAATGGGACATCGCGGATGTTGCCTACGATGCAGAGTCGGTAGCTCGCCTGACCAAGAGCATAGAAGCCGTCGCCGATAGCACAAGCGGGCCAGGACTGGATCGCTTCAGGGTCGCCTTGCCCCACCTCGTCCGCCACCTAGAGCATGATGCCGACTTCCCAAGGCCGGTTCTGCGGCCGGTCTACGATAGCCTCCGCATGGCGCTCACATATGCTTGCGTGCCGAGTTCCGTAGGGGACCTAGCGGTGTTCGTCGACCTCTGCCAAGTTGCCCTCGAACTGGGCTGCACCGAACGCGAGTACGTTGGTATTGTCGAGGATGCTGAGCAGGTATGGACTCGTCTCGGAGCGCCTGTGACCTTGCGCCCTATGGTGGACTTTCTTGACTTGCTCTACTGGTATCCTTGTCCAGCCAGCGAGGTGCGCAGCCGGTTGGTCACTCGGGTCTACGGCAGTGTGGCCCCCTGGGTCGGTCTCGGTCGCGTGGTGGGCGAGACCCTCAGGTTGCTGCGCCAACTGAGCCACGAGTACGGTGTGGCCGAAATGATGCCGCCGGCACCCGATGGAGAGCACGAGCCGAGTGCTAGCGGCGAAACAGACCCGCTCCGGAGCTTGACCGGCGTTGTTGCCATCCACACGTTGATGCTGCCGGCTGGCACGCGAGCCAAGGACATCCTCTTGGGGCGGAGTCCGGAGTGCCAGGTGGTCGTCAACAGCGACAAGGTGGGTACCAACGAACTGCGGGAGCTAGCGCGCTCCGCGGATATCTTCGTCGTGGCAACAGGCTGCGCGAAGCACGCCGCCACGACCTACATCACAACGCATCGGCCGGCCGGACTACCGCTGTTGCGACCGTCTGGCAAGGGCACATCGAGTATTCTGCAGGTACTGGCTGATCACGCTAGCGTGGCTCACTGACTGCGGGACGGTGTCTGCGGATAGGCTGTGCTCACCTCGGGATACGCCCATCTGGCGCCGTGGCGCGTCTGCAGCAAATCCTGGCCATGCTCGATCATCTGGTTCTACCCGGGGGGACGGATTGAGGACCTCAGTCGGAGGCGTAGGGCAGCGCCTCAAGCAGTTCCGGGATCTGCGCTTGCTGACGCAGGCGGATCTGGCGGCTCGGTCGCGCGTTCCTCTAGCGACTATCAAGGATATCGAGCGTGGCGCGACCCGGCGACCGCGGAATGCCACGCTGAGAGCACTCGCAAGCGCTCTCGATGTGGAGCCAGTTGCGCTACTGGTCGGAGCGGCTCAGCTTGACCCCCTGGCTGGTGAACAGGTAGAATAGTATGGTTTAGGTATGGGAAAGGTATGGCATTCCCGAAGAGGCGGTGGGCGTTGCCACACGCACTGATCCTCCCATGCACGAAGCGCAAGAGCCTAGGCGCAGCGCCTGGTTTGGAATTCCATAGTCTGCGTGAGGGAACGCCGGACGTGGTCGCTGGGGCGTGGGTCGATCGCGTCGTTGCTGCAACGAGCAAACTGGCAGCCTCTGAGCTGTATGCAGGACCGGGTTGGCAGCAGAGTCTGGCCGCCTTCCGCTTCGCGCGGCAGATTGGTGACTTCCGGCTCTTCATCATGTCGGCCGGACTGGGGCTTGTTGAGGCAGACGAGCGGATCCCCGCGTATACCGCCACATTCGCCTTCGACATCGATCAGGTCTCCCGTAGGATAACCACCACCAGCAACCCGGTTCTGGCACACCAGTCCTGGTGGGAAGCGGTCAATCGGGCTCAGGGCCGAGGGGTCATGCCCATTGCGGACCGCGCGTGCGAGAGTGCGGTCTGTCTGGTAGGCGCTGGAAGCGGTTACCTTTCAGCAGTTGCTCGCGACATCGAAGCGGCCGCGCATGCAGTCGGCCCGGAGAGGCTTTACATTGTCTGCGCGGGGGCACCTCGCCGCGTACTCCCGGAAGTCGTCAAGGCCTGCCTGCTGCCGATAGGCGCCGAGATCGAGAGCCTGATTCCAGGGGCACGGACAAGCCTGAATGCCAGAGCAGTCGGATGGCTACTACGCGACGTGGTCCCCGTCACCGGTTGGAACCGTACCGCGATCGTGCGAGCAATCGAGAAGGAACTTGCTCGAGCTTCTGCTCAGCCTGCCGAGTCGCCCACCATCAGGCGGCGGCTTAGCGACGAGGAGATACGGAACTGGATCGCGTCGCAGTGGGCGACCGATCCAGAGGCGAGCCGTTCGGTCCTTCTTCGTGGCCTTAGGCAAATCGGGTTGTCGTGCGAACAGAGGCGGTTCCGCGGGTTGGTCGCTCGTGCCCGGGCCGAAAGGGAGCTAGGCAAGTAGGTATGGCCGCGATGAAGTTCATCTTCGCAGATAGTCAGGACTTCGTGGACCCCGGCTACGACTTTGCCCGCGACGAGTTCGCCGCGGACCGGTGCGCCCAGCGTGACGACCTCTACCCGCACGAGTTCTTCCCTGATCCCCCCTACGACGGGGTTCTCGTCTCACGTGCAGTGGTCGGAGACGAACGGTGGAAAGGCAAGTACACGATGGGGCAGAGCCTGCGGTTCCGGCGGGAAGGCGCGCAAGCGTTCCTCCGGTATTACCCGGCGCTGCGGAAGGGCATGCTGATCGGGGACTGTGGGGCGTTCTCCTACCTGCGTGAGGAGAACCCTCCGTACACCGTTCCGGAGATGGTGGACTACTATGCGTCGTGTGGGTTCACGCACGGAGTGTCCATCGACCACGTGGTCCTTCAGTACAACGAGGCTCTCGACCAAGCGTCGCTAGACCCAGATGCCGTGCCGCCAGAATGGCGCCGACGCTTCGACCTTACCCTGAGGCTTGCTGAGCAGTTTCTCGCGTGCTGCCAGAAACATGAGGCCCCTTTCGAGCCGATAGGGGTCGCACAAGGCTGGAGCCCTCGGTCGTACGCCGAGGCGGTGCATCGGCTAGCGGCAATGGGATATGGATATGTGGCACTGGGGGGCATGGTCCCACTGAGATCGGTGCAGATCCGCCATGTCCTCGACGCAGTCCGTGAGCACGGAAGCGACCAGGTGCGCATTCACCTCTTCGGTTTCACGCGCGCCGACGACCTGAGCCAGTTTGCTGGATACGGCATAGAGAGCTTCGATAGCACTTCTCCCCTGATCAGGGCATTCAAGGACGACAAGAAGAACTACTTGGCGCCCGAGCGCTGGTATACGGCGGTCCGTGTCCCTATGGCTGACGAGAGCCTCCCGTTCAAGAGAGCGGTACTCTCGGGCGCGAAGTCTCAGCGTGCGCTGCGCGATCAGGAGGCGGCAGCTCTCCTTGCATTGCGGCAGTACGCCTCCCGAGAGCGTAGCCTCGAGGAGACGCTTGAGCCGGTGCTTCTCTACGGGGCAGAGCTCGGGAAGCACGTCCCGGAGGGTGCTTACAGGGACACACTCCGCGATCGGCCGTGGGAGAAGTGCGCTTGTAGGGCGTGCCAGGAGGCACAGATCGAAGTCATCATCTTCCGAGGGGCTAACCGCAACCGCAGGCGAGGTTTCCACAATCTGTGGGAGTTCTACCGGCAGTTGTGCATCTTGCGAGGGAACGGGGGGCAGGCCGGTGATAAGCATTCGGGCGTTGCGGATCGTTCAGCCATCGGGGCGTGAGGTCTTTGCGTTTGCCGCGACCGCAGAGATGATCTTGCGCATGACCGAGATACCGCATATAGGGCGCGATCCGGAGCACGAGTTGGTCGGCTACCAACGGCCGGAGGTCGCCTCCCACATCGCGGAGATCCGGAAGTACCTGGAGACAGACGAGTGCGTCCTGCCGAACACCATCGTCTTGGCGTTCAGGGACTGCGTCCAGTTCATCCCGGATGGCGTGGACGGACCTGCCGGAGAACCAGGGGAGCTGCGCGTCAATCTGCCAGAAAACGGAGAGCGAGCGGGCTTCGTGGTAGACGGACAACAGCGGTTGGCGGCGGTCGCGAGCTGCCGACACGAGGCCTTTCCACTCTTTGTGACGGCGATAGTAGCCCCAAGCATCCGCGAGCAGCGAAAGCAGTTCGTCCTCGTGAACCGCACCAAGCCATTGCCCCAGGGCATGATCTATGAGCTGCTTCCAGAGATCGATGGCCACCTGCCTCAGTACCTGCTCAAGCAGCAGCATGCGGCCGCGCTGGTTACCCGTCTCAACCTCGATCCTACATCATCGATCTATCGGCGAGTGAAGACGCCCACGTGCCCGGTGGGGCTCATCAAGGACAACAGCCTTCGCCGGACCGTCCTCAACAGCCTAACAGACGGGGCACTGCACGCCATTCTCGGCCGCAATGACGCTCGATGTGCGATGGACGCGATGGCAACCTTCGTGTCCGACTTCTGGGAAGGAGTTGCCAAGCTGTTCCCTGAGGCTTGGAATCGCCCGCCGAAGATGAGCCGCCTCACTCACGGCGTCGGGATCGTCGCGCTCGGGTATGCAATGGATGATATCTACGCTTGGAAGCCAGAGGGCACGGACTGGACACCCGAGTATGTGCGGATGGCGCTCAGCCCGCTCGCCGGCAAGTGCGCCTGGACGAGTGGCAAGTGGCAGTTCAGTGAGGACGAGGTCCGGCCGTGGGACGAACTCCAGAACACCGGCAAGGACGTTCGCACTCTGGCTACATTCGTACGTGCTATCCTGGCCGGTGATCGGGGTTCGGCTGCCTGAATCAAGCGAGCTCGCGATTCACCCGGAGGGACATGGTCCGGCTTTCGCGAACCCGGCGAGGTGCCACTATGGTTCGGCAGGGATCCGCCTCCTGCGCGCAGACTAGCCGCCTGCCGGCAGGCGCGCGGCGGGCGTGCATTCCACTGCGCCACACGCCGTGCGCAAGCCGCCCCGCGACAATCACGCCAGAGGCCCGGGCTTGGCTGCAGTCTCTGGCGTGCCAGAAGCCTAAGGACCTGGGCTACTCGAACGAACTGTGGACGATGCGACTGCTCGCCCAACACGTTCGCGAACACTGCGAGGCGGAAGGGCACGCCTGTCTGAACAGGCTGGCTCGCGGCACTGTGTCCAAGATGCTCAGCCAGAGCCGGATCAGACCACACAAGGTGGAGTACTACGTCGAGCGCCG
>Ga0172371_10007568_pt1 | contig 15426 bp, 12 predicted proteins | sample Lak12m_FD_114543 | JGI IMG/M metagenome (GOLD analysis project Ga0172371, IMG submission 114543) | Freshwater microbial communities from Kabuno Bay, South-Kivu, Congo - kab_022012_12m | ecosystem: Environmental > Aquatic > Freshwater > Lake | place: Democratic Republic of the Congo: South-Kivu... | reverse complement strand
CCGCTTGCGCCAATGGGTCGCGGATCAGCTCGCGCTGGTCGAAAAGCACCAGGCCGCGTTCGCTCAGGCAGCGTAAGTCGGCGGCGTTGCCGCCGCTTTCCGCGTATAACCAGGCCAGGTCCAGCGCTCCCGCTTCGCGCATCAAGAAGCGCATCATCGCCTGGCGTCGGCCCAGCGCTTCCGAGCCGGCGCGCCCCAGTTTTGGCAGCGCGGCTTCGGCTTGTTCCACCGAACAAGCCAGCCGGACGGTGCGCGCCAGTTTCGGTTTCGCGGTCGCGGCCGGCAGCACGGGTTGCGTGGTCAGCGCGCCGCGCCGGATCAGCGGTCGCGCCGCAGAACGCCAATTCAAGCGTGGCATGGCGCGGTCTATCTGCTGGCCGCGCAACGGGCCGCGCAGGTAAAGCATGTTCAGCAACCGTTTTTGGGTGTCGCTCAAATCGTCCGGTCGCCTTCCCTGTGCGCTATACAGCCAGTCGGCTTGCTGTTCCAACCCCGGCGGCAGCATCAGTCCGATGCAGGCCGCCAGCGGCGCCAGCCAGTCGTGCGCCATTTCCTGCGCCAGTTGTATCTGCGGCAGCGTCAACGACAGGTCAGGGTCAACCAGTTCCAGCGCCGGCCGCGTCTCCGCTACCATCGGCCTGTCCACAAAATCCAGGATCACGCCCTGCACTGTCTGCGAGCCAAACGGTACCAGCGTCAGTTGACCTCTACAGGCCTGGCTTTCCAGTTCTTCGGGCAGGTGGTAATGATATACCCCGCTAACTTGAGGGATATTGACGGCAACTTCTACAAAAGTCGGCATGAGTCTAAAGGTCAGATAGTCGAACAGGCTCGATAGTCTGCCAGGCAGACCGTCGTGGATTGACGAATCAACAAGCTGCGGGCGTCAGGCGAGATCAGGTAGCCAGCGTTCAAAGCGGCTGATCTTTTTCTGTCGGTTGGGTAGGGGCGGCTTCCAGGCGCGTAATTGCAACCCGCGCGATGCGCATTCCGTCCATCTCGACTACCTTCAGTCGCACGCCATCCGCCTCCAACTGATCGTTCAAGCGCGGGATGCGTCCCAGCTTGCCCATCAGGTAACCGCCGATCGTATCATAATAGGGCTCGATCAATTCCAATTCCAGGTGGTCGTTAACGTCTTCGATTTGAGTCAGGCCGTCCACCAGAATCGAGCCATCCGGCTGCGTCTCGAAGCCAGGGATAGAGATATCGAACAGGTTGCTCACTTCGCCGACGATCTCTTCTAATAAATCTTCCAGCGTCACCACCCCCGCAGTGCCGCCAAATTCATCCAAAACGATTGCCATATGCTGCCGGTTATCGCGAAACTGGCGCAGCAAGGCGCGCACCGGCAACGTTTCAGGAACGAAAAGCGGTTCGCGGGCAATATCGCGTGCCGTACAGCCCGGCCGCCGCGCTGCTTTCAATTCGTTGAGCAAATCGCGCACATGCACGATTCCGATGATCTGGTCCAGGCTATCCTCATAAACCGGGAACTTGCTGTAGGTGGTCTGTGTGACCAGGTCAACGATCTGTTCCAATGGGGTATCGGCCTCAACGGCGGAAACTTCAGTGCGCGGCACCGTCACCTGGCGCACCACCAGCTCGCCGAAGTCGAACACCGCGTTGAGCATCTCGCGCTCATCAGCCTGCATCACGCCGCCCTCTGTGCTGGCCGAGACAATCATCTTCAGTTCTTCGACCGAATGCACCAGTTCGTGGCCGCTGGCGGGCTGGATGCCGAGCAGGCGCAGCAAGGCGTCGCCCGCGCCGTTCAGCGCCCAGATCGCCGGCTTGAAGATCCGCTCGGTGAACAGCGTCGGCCCGGCCACTGCCATCGCGGTGCGTTCCGGGTTTTGCAGCGCGATAGATTTGGGCGCCAGTTCGCCGACTACCACGTGCAGGAAGGTGATCACCAGGAAGGCCAGTCCGGCCGAGATGGTGTGCGATACGCTCTCTTGGATGATATTCGGGAAAAGCGAGACCACCGGCAGCAGCAGGTGGCTCAGCGCCGGCTCGCCGGCCCAACCGAGCGCCAGGCTGGAGAGTGTGATGCCCAGTTGAGTGGCGGCGATCACCCGGTCCGGGTTTTCGATGGCCTTTTGCACCACCCGCGCCCCGGCCTCGCCCCGCTCGGCCAGTTCTGCTATCCGCGTCCGCCGGACGCTGACCAGGGAAAACTCGGCGGCGACAAAGAACGCGTTCGAAAGCACAAAGACGATAATCGCCAGGATGCCCAGGGCGTCAAAGAAGGAGGTTTGTTCCATAAATTGCTCTGCCGCTTTATATTTTCTGGCGGTCGTCGCTTGCCAGGCATACCGCTGCGCCGTAACCGACCACGCGGTCATAATCGCCGGTCACATCGCCTGAAGTGGCATGTTTTAAAACGACGCTCCGCTCCGCGCCCAGCGCTTGCGCCGCCCACAGCGTCGCCGCCAGCGCGCCGCAGCCACAGGCAAAGCCCCGCTCCTCTTCCTCGGCGCGAATGACTCCCGCCGGATCGAAAGCCGCCACCTGTCTCAACATCTCCGCGTCTAGTTTTTCGGCCATAGCTTGAGGGAAGAAGTGCGACAGGTCTGTGCTGGCGACCAGCAGAACCGTTTTTCCCGCCAGCGCCTGGCCGCCAGCGATCAACCGCGCCAGGCACGCTCCCAGTCCGCGCGCCGTCTGCGCGCTCTGGTCGCGTAACATCAGCGGAATCAACGCAAACGGCCTGGCCAGGGCGCGTTGCAGGAAAGGCAGCTCGATCTCTAAGGAATGTTCGGAGTCGTTAGCCACCGCTGTGAGGCCGAAGCCCAACTGTTCCTTCAGGCAATCCTGTAATTCCTGTAAAGCCTCCTGCTGCACGGGGATTTCGCCGAGCGGCGTGGCGTATGCCCGGTGCGCGGTGGTGAACAACGGCTGGTAATAGGGATGGTGCATCGGCGAGATCACTACGACCGCCTCCGGCGACAGGCCGCGCACGGCCGCGAAGGCGTATCCCGCCACCGGCCCGCTGTAAAGGTGCCCGGCGTGCGGCGCCATCACAGCCACCACCCGGCCGGCTAGCTCCGGCAGCGTCGCTTCGTCCAGGTAACGATCCACCGCGCCCGCCAGCCGGCTCGCCTCTCCGGGATACCATTTTCCGGCGATCGGTGATGGGCGGATATCAGCTATTCTGTTCATCTTATACTCTTTCTGTCTCATAAGCATTTTAGCATAAGTTAGGCGGCAGACTTCCGAAGTTTTCAAAAACTTCGGAAGTCTTTCCGGTCGCTGTCTATATCCGGGATAACGATCATTCGGTTATGAAATGCCTCCCTTTCTTGTTTTCCATAGACCCGGTTAGCCGCCCGGTGATGATCGTATGCAAGCACGATCAATTCCGTCTACCCTACCAGAAGACGCCGGCGCTCATTTCAAAGCTCTCATCGGGGGGCAGGTTTTTACGTTGAGCGGCGCGCCTGGCCAACCAGTCGCAGCGCTCGTTGTCCGGGTTTCCGGTGTGTCCTCTCACCCAGCGAAATTCGACCGGGCGTTCCACGCACAACGCCAGCAGGCGCTCCCACAAGTCGCTGTTTTTGGCCTTTTCGGTTTCGGGTGACCCGCGCCTCGTCCGCATCCAGCCGTGCGCCTGCCAGCGTTTCGCCCAACCTTTGCGAATGCCTTCCACCACATAGCTCGAATCGCTGAACAGTACGGTGTCCAGCGGCTCTTTCAAGGCGCTCAGTCCCTCGATGCAGGCCATCAGCTCCATCCGGTTGTTCGTGGTGAGGCGAAAGCCGCCGGAAATCTCGCGGCGTTGCGCTTTGTAGCGCAGCACAACCCCGTAACCGCCCGGGCCGGGGTTGGTCAGCGCGCCGCCATCCGTGAACAGCACAACTTTACCCTGGCGCAGCAGCTCAGCCGGGTTCTCCTGCTCAACCTGTGGCGCGCCGGCCTGTTCGAGCGCCTGCCGTAGCGGAACGGGCAGGCTGGCCGGGTCGAACCCGCGCAACCAGTTTAGCCCTTCTTCGAGCGTATAGAAGCCCTTATAGACGGCCTTTGGAAATTCTTGCACCTGTTCCTGCGCGCCGCCAGTCCCAAACCACTCGCGATAGAGACCGGGCTGCCGACCTTTGACTACCAGGTAGATTTGCCTGGCTTTCTTGGGACTCATATCTTTTCCGGCAATTTTAGCTCACGCGCACGCCACGCTTTCAATAGGGCGCCTCCGCCGGGCCATCATAACCGCATATCCCCATCATAAATGTGGGTTAGCTCGCCGCCCTCTCTCAAGACATCCTGGATTTTTCGCCGCTTGGCAATTTCGTCGCTGCTCCACCCGCCGACGGAAAACTGGCTCAAATGACCGCAGCATTCCAGCCAGATGGCGCGCAGATAGCGATCCAGGTCGTTCAATGTGCTATTATTCCGTAACCAATGATTCAATCAACGGCTCCAGGTCGCTGATCCGCACCGGTTTCACCAGGTAGCCGAGCGGGTTGAACTGGCTGGCGGCTTGTTTGATCTCCTCGATTGCGTAGCCGGTCATGAAAATGATCGGCGTAGGCTGCATGGCCAGGATCGCCCGCGCCGCTTCCAGACCATCCATGTCTCCGGCCAGCCGGTTATCCATCAGCACCAGGTCGGGCGGGTTTTGCGCTACGCGCTTAATCGCCTCTTCGCCGGTGGCGACTATCTGGCAGACGCCATAGCCCGTCGTCTCCAACTCTATCTGGATTCCCAGAGCAATGATAGCTTCGTCTTCTGCAATCAAGATTTTCAAGGGCAGTTTCATGTTTCCACTCTTGGAGCGTAATGTACAACGGAGAAGCGCGCCTGGCAGGCAATCCCCGGCTGGGCTGTGGAGAAGGTTATCTCTCCCCGCAACTGGTGTTCCACCAGCGCGAAGATGCTGCGCAACCCGTAAGTCTTTTGCGCTCGGAAATCGAAATCGCGGGGCAGCCCCACCCCGTTATCAACATAGGTCAGCTCAATCTGCTCGCCGGTCTTGATCAGTCTTAAGCCGATCTCGCCGTTCTGCAGGTTGGGGAACGCATATTTCAGCGTATTCGAGACCAGTTCGGTGACGACCAATCCCAATGGGATAGCGATGTCAATCAGCAGCTCAACCGGCTCAATCTCGTATCGCAAAGCGATTTGATCCGCGTTCAGGCGGTGGCTTTTCAGTAACAGCTCGACCAGGTCCTGCAGGTATTCCTGTGCATTGATATTCGATAGATTCTGCGATTGGTAAAGCTTTTCGTGCACCAGCGCCATGGCTTGAATGCGATTGGCCACCTCTTTGAAGCTGGTTTTTATCTCCTTATTGCGCGACTTGGCAGACTCAATCGAAAGCATCGAAAGAATCACCTGCATATTGTTTTTCGTGCGGTGGTATAGCTCGCGCAGCAAGATCTCTTTTTCTTGTAAAGCATTAGCTAGTTTTTGCTGGTTGCGCTTACGTTCAGTAATGTCAATCGTATAACCGGCCAACAGGGTATTCCCTTTTTGAAAGATCGGGAATTTGATCGTGGCGTAGCTTCGGTTATTTAAATCCTCATCCAGGTGGATCGCCTCGCCGCCTGTGACAACCGCCCAGTCATCGGCTGTGATTTTGGCCGCGAAATCGGGCGGAAAGAGATCGCTCATGCTTTTCCCGGCCATTTCAGAAGCGGGGATGCCAACCATATCTTGGAAATTATCGCTGGCCTTCAGCACGCGGCTCTCGCCGGGCTTCACCGCTTTGATATAAGCTTGAATCGGCGAGTTCTTGATGAACATCGAGAGCAGCTCATTAGTCTCGATCAATGCCTGCTCGACCTGTTTGCGCTCGGTGATATCGTTGAATGTGACAATCAGTCTATCTGAAGAGAAAGCCGCATACAGTTCGCAAATCCGCGCCGATCCATCTTTACAAGTAACCCGGTATTCTCCCGTGTTGATCGCCTGGTCAGATAAGCGCGCCTTCTCTATGAAAGGTTTCCAGCGCTCGATCGCCTCCCGCCGGTACTCCGCGTCTGGATAGGCTAACTGATACCACTCTGAAGCGGTCGGCGCGGTGTGACCAAACAGTTCCCTGGCGCTGCGACTCCAGTAATCAATGACGTTATCCTGGTTATCCACCAGGGCGATTGGGAAGGGCGTCGAATCCAGCGCCGCTCGCAGGCGTTGCTCATTCTGTCTTAACGCTTCGATCAGGTTCGTGTTTTGGACGGCTACCACCGCCTGGTTCGCAAAAAGGGTCAGCAAATCTCGCTCGCGCAGGCTAAAGCGCCGGCCTGCCTCGTGGTGTAATACGTGAATGACGCCCAGAACTTGCTCATGCCAGATCATTGGCATAGCCAGCACGGCCGAGAAAGGTTGTTCTGCCTCGAAAACTTTTGCCCGGCCCGGCCACAGACTATAATCGTCAATGATCAGCGCCTCGCCTGTCTGTGCCGCTACGCCTGCTGCCCCTTCGCCGTATTTCAAAACGGTGCCGGTATAATCGTTCAGTGTGTTGTAACTGACCACGCAAGCGACCTCTCGCCGTCCAGGGTCGCACAGGTACATCCCCCCGCTATCTGTGTCGAGTAGATGGGCGGCGCGCTTGACAATCAGGTCGAGCAAGCTGGATAGCTCCTGCTGTGAGGTCAGGTCGAGCATGATCTCGCGCAAAGCGGTCATTTCGTCCGCTCGCCGTTGCAGTTCTTCTTCAGCCTGCTTCCGTTCGCTGATATCCACCAGTCCCCCGTACAGATGCAGCCGTTCAGGCTGCACGGGATCCCGGACGCATTCAGCGTATGAGGCGATCCAAACCGGTTCGCCGTGCTTGGGTCGCAAGCGCAGCTCACAAAAAGCAGACGCGCCGGGGAGTAAGCCGGTTACATACCGCTCAAACAGCGCAACGTCTTCCTCGCACACCAGAAAACGCCAGCAGCCGCGCTCAATGATCTCGTTGACCCGGTAACCGGTAATCCGACTGGTTGCTCCCGTCATCCAGTCGAGCGAGAAATTGCCATCCTTTAGCCCAGAACACGAATAGGCAATATCCGAGATAGTGGTTGAAATGTGGCGAAAACGTTCTTCACTCTGCATCAGCTCCCGCCGGTCTGCCTGCCGCGTCTCGTAATCTTGAAAAAGCAGGCACACCAGCATCGTGGCAAAGGGAAAGAGCGCCATCACCGGCAGCCCGATTTGGCTGATGACTTTTGGCCCCGCTCCGCCGGGCAAGCCCAGCATGAAGGCCAGCATGATGAGATGCACCAGGAAGCCGAAACCCAGGTAGCTCCACGCCGAGCCGCGCCCGCCGCCGCGCTGGCGCAGGTAATAATAAACGACGCCGACCAGAGCAGATTCCAGGCTGGCCGCCACGCCCACCCAGGCGCCGGCGCCGCCCAACCACAGCCGGTATGCGCTGCACATACCGGCGGCAATCAGCCCGACCAGCGGGCCGCCGAACAGCCCTGCCACGCTCAAGATGACCGAGCACCCATCAATAATGACGCCGGGCAGCAGGGTGAGCGGCGCCATCATGCCCAACGTCCCGACGACGCCAAACAGCAGGCCGGATAATGCCTGGAACTGGAGCGTGTCCTCTTTCAGGCGAAACTCCAGAACCTGGTATGTCGCAGCCAGGGCGATCAGCAGAACAATGTTTTGAACCAGCGTCAGCAGGATCATGGGATGTATAGGTTCATTCTATAATAAATCTAGCCAGTTGGCAAGCAAAATAATTTCATTGCTCAAATTCTCTTCCAATCAAACCCTGTTGAAAATAGCTTTCGATCTGCCCATAGTCGTGTGAAATCAGCAGATGGATCGGCTCGCTCTGCGACAGGTTATACAATGCGCGTATCTGGTTCTGGGAAGCAGACCTGTCCTCGCGCAGGATCAGGCTCATCAGCCAGGGACGGCCGCGCAGGCGGGTCAGGTTATCCCTGCTCCAGACTACATCGCCCACCAGCAGGTATTCGGCCCCATTTTGCAGGCGCAGGTAAACCATCTGGCTGCCGGGCGAGTGTCCCGCAGCTTTGATCAGTACCATTCCTGGAGCGATACGCTGGTAGAGATCGTATTCAAGCCGGCTGATCCGCGCCATCCGGGAGGGCGTGAGGCCGGTGTCCGGCGTCATGGCGCTGAATTGCTCGCGCGTCAGGATGACTTTCGGCAGTAACTCCTCCAAATAGGGGGAATGGGTGAGTCCGGCCAGGTGATCGAGGTGTTCGTGGGTCAGCAGAATGCTCTGGCTGTGGCGCATAGCCGGCTGCAACTGCTCATACGCCTGGGTGGAAAAAGAGCCCCCGCCGAACATCTGCTCGAAGCTTGCCTGATCCATCCCCGTGTCAACGATAATCGTCTGTTCCGGATATACGATCTGAAACACTGGCACAGGCATGCGCGCCGGCTGCAATCCGCCGCCGGCAATCATCAAGAACTGCGGCATTGCGCCTTCGCCCTCGATCAGGACGTTGAGGCGCAGCGGCAAGCGCGCGCGATCCGCCTCCGCCAGCCGCCGGATTTGGTCTATATCCAACGGGTAGGTGGATGTCTTGGGTACGGGTGAATAACCCAGCAGGATATAACCCGCCACGACCAGGATAACAACAAGAATGAGGCCGGCGTACAAGACCTTTTTACCGCGCCAGGTCTTTTTAACAGGTGCGTTCACTTTTCACCTCTTGTTAGTGCATGTGGTTATGGATCCGAAACGAAGCTTTCGATCAATTCGGGCAGCAAGCCAATGTGTTCCAGATGATAAAAATGCTGGCGTTGCTCGTCGGTCAGTTCAATCCGTTCGTGCGCCCAGGTGATGTGGTAGGGAATATGGATCGCGCAGCCGCCCAACGCAATCACTGGCAATATGTCCGAGCGCAGCGAATCGCCGATCATCAAGAATCGGCTGGGATTAATCTGATACCGTTCCAATAAGGCGGCGTAGCTTTGCGGCGTCTTGTCGGTCACGATCTCGACGTAGTGAAAGAAGGGCTTAAGTCCTGAGCGTGTCAGCTTGCTATGCTGGTCCAGCAAGTCGCCTTTGGTAATCAGCATCAACGGGTAAGTGGAGGACAGCCGGGCGACCACCTCCCGCGCATGCTCAAGCACCTCGATTTTGGCTTTGAGCATCTCTTTTGCCAGCTCGATCACCTCTAAGACGCCCTGCCCATCCAGCGCGCCGCCGCTGACCTCGATGGCGGTCTCGATCATAGATAGGGCGTAACTTTTGATGCCATAACCGTAGAACGCCAGGTTGCGCATCTCGGTCTCGTACAGCGCGCCGGCCACTTTTTCGGCCGGGGCGTAGCCAGCCAGCAGCCGCTTGAGGCCGTCTAAAGCGCTGGAATAGATGATTTCATTGTGCCAGAGTGTGTCGTCGGCGTCGAAAGCGATCATTTCAAACATCAGATTTTCCCTTTGTTTCCAGATTATATCTTCACGCCGCCGCTTTCAATACCCGCGCCGCACGCAGCGTCACCCATTTATTGGGCTGCTTTTTAAGCCCGAAATCGCTCCAGGTCTTGCCGCTATAATCATATTCCAACGCCCAACGCCCCTGGGCGTCTTGCTTATCCCGGATCGCCTGCAGCGCGTTTGCCAGGCGCGCGTCGCGCCCATAACCCAACCCGACCAGCGCTTCGACGATCTGTAACAGATCGCTGACATAGAAGACCGGAAAGCCGAACTTCCACCAGTTGCCGCTCGGTTTGGCGCTGTAACCGGAGGGGTAAGCGGCAGTGGCCGGGTCAACGCTGAATAGAAAATCCACCCCTTGTTGAATGGCGCGTTGCACGACCGGCGAGCGCTTTGCCTCAGGCCACAGTCCAAAAGCCAGCATGACTTTGGCCGCGCCCCATCCGCATGGCTTCTTATCATTTGAGCCGCAGGCGAATAGCGGCCCGCATTTGCCGGCGTAATAACGCGCCGGCGCCTCGCGTTCGCTGTTGGGCGCCAGGCCTTCGCCGGTGACGGTGCGCGCCATCCATTCAAAGGCCAGTTCCAGGCGCGGGTCGCTCGAACCCAGCCTCAGCAGCGCCCAGAGTAGCCCGCCTTGCAAGCAATCGGCTGTGCCGGATGGCGCGCCGGATGCGCTCAATTGCCCGCCCGGGGTCAGCGCCTGGTCGAGGAGATAGGCGCAAGCCTGGGCGATGCGCGGGTCATCCGCGATATCGCCGCCCGTCTGGGCCAGCAATTGGATTGCCCAGACCGTTGAACGGTATTTGGGCAGGTAGCCCGGCCCCGGGCTGGCCCAATAGCCGTCCGGGTGCATGGCGGCCAGTGTCTCTGCCAGCGGGCCGCGCCCGTACGCGTCTTGCCGGGCCGCGAGCAGGTCGGCGTCCTCCTCCGGGCAGCCGAGCAGGTCGCGCAGCGCCAGGTAGCGCACGCCGGGCGGGTCGGGTTCAAGCAGCCAGGTCAGGCTTTCCTGCGAGATCGGGTCGGATGCGCTCATGCGGGTCTCCTTTCCATGCGATCAAGTCTACTTTTTCGGGCGCGTCCTGCCGGATATAAAACAGCGCGGTGGTCGCTGGCGCCTGGCAGGTCCAATTCTGGTAAGCGCCCAGGATTAATATTTGAGCTCGCCGACCTCCAACTGGATCGAATTCTCGGCCAGCGCCGAAAGTACGACAGGAATTTGATTAATGATCGTATCTGCCCGTCCGCCGGTTTGTCCCAGGGTCGGGATGCTCCTGTTCACCCATTCCTGCAATGCCAGTTGGTCTGTTTGATGAGGCAGCGTAGCCGCGCCCAGCTTTGCAAAAAAGGCTGCCGCCTCCGCCGCCTCCGCCTGGGCGGTCAGATAATCGGTCTTATCGAGCGCCTGTTTGCGGCTGTAAATATACACTCGCGCCGTAGACGCGCCGCTGGCGTCTCGACATAACCAGCTTTCGTAAGCCTCGCGATAAATTCCGTCATACTGGCAGTTCAAACCCATCCTGGCAGCCAGCGCCGCCCTCAGTTCGGCGTTCGTCATTGGCAGGACAGCGGCAAACGCTTCGGGACTGCGGTTGGCGAACATGTCGCCGGAGCTGTTATAGGCGCTGCGCATAAACATCAGCGCCGCGGCCAGGATCAGCGCCATTCCGCTGATCCGAAAGAGGAAAAGCCGCGCGATAGATGAATCCAATTCCAGGTACGCATGCGCCGGGTCGTCCGGGTCGTAATGCACGCTGACGGTTTGCCCGGGCGCGTGCGCCCCGACGATGTTTTCAACCGTCCGCCGCTCGGCGCTCACCCATTCTTCGCCCCGGGACAAAAAGCTGTTTTTGAATTTCGAGGCGGCGTAGGTCTTGTCGCCGATCTGGTAGCTGTAATGAACCAGCGGTTTAAAGACATTCGCTTTGATTTTCAGCAATTGCCCGGGGATGCTCAACCGCGCCTGGTGTATTGCTTCGATCCTTGCGCCCGTTACCGTTCCAGATGTCTTGCGCCATTCGCGCAGTCTGCGCCGGGCTTCGATCTCAGCTTTTGGCGAGGCTTGCAGCCAATAGCCAATCCCCGCTATGGCTAAAACAGCCAGCCAATAAACCAGTGAGGCCACTGATAACGACAAAGCTATCTCCTTTCGCCGAACCTTTGCAAAGCTTGAAAAATCGCCCGCGTCCCAAAATCCAACGCCTCAATCGGGATACGCTCGTCGGCTGCATGGATGGTGTTGGAGAAATTGAATTCCGCTGGCAGGCGTTATATGCACCGGCAGGCGCCGGCGATCCAACTTTTGCAGCGCCTGAGCTAGCTTGAACATGGCCCCGCCGTGTTCAGGCATAGAGCCATGCCCACCCCGGCCGCGCAAGCGAGCGTATAAATTGGGACGTTCCGGCTCTAAAGCAAGCTGCCTGGTCTGGATGCCAGCCCCTTGCAGCAGTTCATCCAGGAACTGAATGCAGGCAGCCTCGTTGCCAGGTGGATTGGTGGTATTGAACCGGATGAGATGCTGCAAAAGCTCTGCAGGGCGCTCATAAATGGAGGCAAAGGAAGGGGAGATTGTCATTGCTATCGCTGAGTGAGCGCTTCATAGTGTTGCAAGCGCGGGCCAAAGCGTTCTCACTATCGGCGAGCTTGATCCTTTCTGTATGGATTAGTATATTCTACCTTTAACTCGGAAAATGATGGTAGGCGCTCCAGCGCCAATCCTGTCCGATGCGCAGGATAACGAAAAGAGTTCGTCGCAATGCAGTATGCAGAAAAATGAAGTGGGGTATAATTTAGCGCATCAAAACTCATCAAAGCTCACCGATAAGAATCAAACCCATATTCTTCTTTCTTTGGATTGTGGTCCCGATCCTGTCAGCTAATGTTATCCCAAGCAGGATCATACGGCTAACCATCATCAACAAATCCGGTTATCCGGTCTATTTGAGGCTGAGGGGCTCACAACTTACGAAGGCGTATTATTATTTAACCATCCGCGCCGGCAGCCGCGACAATCCAACCAGTCAAGTTTTTACCGTCTTTGAGGACCGATACCGACGAACAACCTGGCAATGCAACGGCTTAAGAAGTAATGGGGAACTATATACATTTGGGAACATCCAGCTTACATTCATCCCCTGCGGGGAGTTTCTATCCAGCCGATATTCTCATTCAGACCAGTTCAGAGGCTGGGAACGCATACCTGTCAGGATCTATCGCAATCATATCAAAGCGGGCGAACCGCGCATGGAAAAAGTGACTTTCTTCAAGTATGCGAACATTTATAGTGGTCGGCTGGCTTTAGGCAAATCTCGTCATATAGATGTGGTTATAAACGGCAGTTGTATCAGTTGGTGGGAAAAAATATTGACCTATAAAGCGCCTGTTGGCTGCGCCTTCGCTTACCAATATTAAACGGTTGGGAAGCCTGGCAGAAATCACGGACTTCGGTACTTAATCTTGAGGAGATTGAGGTGGATATTGCGGTGATTCTGACTTACCGGTGTAATTCTAAATGTTCAATGTGTCATGTATGGCAATTTCCAACCCTACAGAAAGAGGAAATAACTTTAGAGACCCTGGCGAAGCTTCCGGCAAATCTAGATCACCTCAATTTGACCGGAGGGGAGCCGAGCTTACGGCGCGATCTAATGGAAATTGTGGAGTTGCTTTATCCAAAAGCCAGGACCCTTGAAATCAGCAGCAACGGATTATTTGCCGCAAGGTTAGAGCCCATTGTTAAGAAATACCCCCATATCAAAATTAGATTCAGTCTTGAAGGCTCAGAAGGAACGAATAACCGAATCCGGGGAGAAAAAAACGGCTATACAAGAAAAGTGAATGGCCTGCTGCGCTTGAAGGAACTGGGAGGCGCAGACCTGGGATTTGCGACTGTGATCCAAGATGACAATGTGGATGAGGTGGTCGAACTTTTTCGATTCTGCCGCCAACAGGGGTTTGAGCTCGCTACTTCAACCTTGCATAATGGATTCCAATTTCAAAAAACCGATAACATTCCGTATGACCGGATACGCGTTGCAAAGTGCATTGAGCAATTGATTGAAGAACAATTAAGCACCTGGGAGATCAAGACCTGGTTCCGCGCCTATCTGAACTTGGGTTTAATTGCTAAAGTAACCGGCCTTAAACGGATGTTACCGTGTACAGCCGCTACAGATTTTGCATTTATTGATCCCTGGGGCGATGTGTATGCCTGTAATGTCAGACCGGACCTTATAATGGGCAACCTGGAAACCCAATCTTGGACGGAAATCATGAATGACAGGCTCGCAGCAGGGATTCGACAAAGAGTAAATAATTGTACACAGAACTGCTGGATGGTGGGCTCAGCCAGAACTGCAATGCGACAAAGTGGGTGGATTGAAGCGCCTAAAAGCACTCCTTTGATCTGGGTGATCAGGAATAAAGCCCGGATAACCTGGGGTGGACGCATACCATTCGAGAATGATATAGACTACTCCAAAGTATATCGAGATACTTTGGTTCCAGAACGCGTCTCATTCCTGGATCAAGGAGCGAATCGAAAAGTGCAAATAAAAGATGACCTGCACTATACCCACCTGGGTGAATTTATCAATCGTTAAGTCCTGCTTGTTTTGATAGGGCTATCTGCAACGTGTTCATGACTAGCGTATCGGGTTTCAAATAATCCTGGTAATACTTGAAATTGTTGCTCATTAAGTTGAAACAGAGTTCGCGATCTGAAACCAGCCGTTGCGCATTTTCCACACATTCTTCAGGGCTGCTAAAGCCAAGATAATGCACACCCTCCTGCAAATCTCCCGGAGCTAAATAATTTAATCGTTCTGAGAGAATTGCCTTGGAGAAGGCGATATATTCGGCGAACTTCCAGCCGGTCGAGCCATTTAATCCGCTGGTAGCCACGCCGATGGGGAAAGATCTTAACCAGTTGAGATAATTCCACTTCATCGAACGTCTGTTATCGGGTAAGAGCAGATCTGGATAATTTTTTCTCGCAAAATTCGAATGGATCAATCCCCCATAAAACATGTCGCCGAATTTTTCCCTCAGCAATCTGATACAATTCGCTCGCATTTCAGCCAGACGGATTCTTTCTTGCACCTTATCTTCCGTGCGTGCTGGATGGTCAAAAGGATCCCAGGCTCTGGCCATGAATAAAATTCTCTGCGGCGCATCCGGGCTGGGTTCAGCTTGCATGAGATTTACTTGAGGCAGCATTTTACGAAACCCAGGGAGATTCAGTGACCCAATAAATGCCAGGAAAGCATCCCGTTTCTTTCCAGTAAACGTGATGCTTCTTCTTAAAGCAAACCGGTCAACCGAAGCGGGAAAAACCAGGTAGTTTAATCCCAGCGGATATATTTTCTCCGTCTGCGCCGGATAGATTTCTTTATCAACCCGGGAGAGACTCCTTTTGAAATAAAAATCGGCCCACTTCAAACCCTCCGCATCCAACTCCCAACTATCGCATGTGTCATACAGAAGATGGAGCGAATTATTTAAGATCACACGTAGATGGGCAAATCTGGCATCGCGTAGATGCCTGGGTTTGCTGGGGTCATGTAAGTCGTCTTTTATAATGGCCTGGGAGAGTTCGATTGCTCCACTCTTATGAAGCATAAAAAAGCCGGTATAAACCTGCTGCAAATGACGGCTATTCGAATTGGAGAGTAGCTTGACCGTAATCCCGGACATTTTTCACTCTTAAGCTGATTTACCTTAAATTCCAACGGGCGAGTTTTTCAGCCCCCAGTTATTCGATAATGCAACCAGCAATGAATTCATAATCAGGGAATCGGGTCTCAAATAGGATTGATAATATCTGGCGTTATTGAGCATAATCGTGTTGCGAAGCTCGCGATTTGAAACAAGCCGAATGGCTTGCTCTACACATTCTTCCGGCGAATTAAATCCGAGGTAGTTTGACCCATCTTTAAAATCACCCGGGACGGAATAATTTGGCCGTTCCGACAGGATTGCTTTTGATGTGGCTACATATTCGCCAAATTTAGAACCATTTGCGCCATGCAATCCGCTGGTGGCGACGCAGATGGGAAAGGATTTCAACCGAGT
>Ga0172371_10007567_pt1 | contig 15427 bp, 12 predicted proteins | sample Lak12m_FD_114543 | JGI IMG/M metagenome (GOLD analysis project Ga0172371, IMG submission 114543) | Freshwater microbial communities from Kabuno Bay, South-Kivu, Congo - kab_022012_12m | ecosystem: Environmental > Aquatic > Freshwater > Lake | place: Democratic Republic of the Congo: South-Kivu... | reverse complement strand
GCCAGCTCGGCGTCGGTGAGGCGGCGCGGCGCTGGTCGCGAGTACGTCTCCGCGGCGGTCGCGGGCTCTCTGGTCGCCTCCTGGCTGCCGGCCGCTGCCGGCGGCGCCTGGCCGGCGTGCCGGTCCCTCTCGGCGCCGCTCAATGCAGGAAGTGCCGCCGGCCGCTGAAGACCATCGCCGCGTCGCGCCGCTCGCAGACCTCGATCGCCGGCTCGTCGCCCTTGGAACCGCCGGGCTGGATGAACGCCGTGGCGCCGGCGTCGATCGCCTCTTCCACCGAGTCGGGGAACGGGAAGAAGGCGTCGGAGCCGACCACCGAGCCCTCGAGCGCATCGGCTCCCAGGTTGACCTCGGCCTTGCTGATCGCGATCCGCGTGGAATCGATGCGGCTCATCTGCCCGGCGCCGACGCCCAGCGTCGCCAGGTCGCGGGCGAACACGATGGCGTTGCTCTTGACGTGCTTGGCGACCCGGTAGGCGAAGAGGAGGTCACCCCACTCGTTCTCGTCGGGATGACGACTGGTGGCCACCGTCATTCCGTCGCGGTCCTCCATGTCGGTGTCCTTGTCCTGGACAAGGATGCCGCCGAGTACGTGCTTGCCGTCGAACTCGCCCGGGTTGAGCTCGCGGCGCTCGGTGTTGAGAAGGATGCGGATGTCCTGCTTGGTCTGGAGGATCTCGAGGGCATCGGTGTCGAAGCCGGGGGCCAGGATGACCTCGACGAAGAGCTTGCTGAGCCGCTCGGCCGTCTCGCCGTCGACGGGGCGGTTCACCGCGATGATGGAGCCGAAGGCGCTCACCGGGTCGCAGGCGAGCGCCTTGTCGTAGGCGTGCGCCAGGGTGTCGCCGAGGGCGCAGCCGCAGGGGTTGTTGTGCTTGATCATGACCACGCACGGCAACGTGAACTCGGCGCACAGCGAGCGGGCGGCGTGCAAGTCGTAGAGGTTGTTGAAGGAGAGCTTCTTGCCGTGCAGCTGCTCGACGCGGCTGAGCAGGTGGTGGCGCCGCCCCGACTCGGTGTAGTAGGCGGCGCGCTGATGCGGGTTCTCGCCGTAGCTCAGATCCGTGATCTTGCGGTAGTGGGCGAAGTAGTCGTCGGGCAGGCCCTCGGCGGCCTCGAGGAACCAGTTGGCGATGGCGATGTCGTAGTGGGCGGTGGTGCGGAAGGCCTTGGCCGCCAACGCGCGGAGTGTCTCCGGAGAGAGCTCGCCGGTCTCGCGCAGCTCGACGAGGAGCGGCTCGTAGTCGGCCTTGTCGGTGACGACGGCGACGCCGCTATGGTTCTTGGCGGCGGCACGGATCATCGACGGTCCGCCGATGTCGATGTTCTCGATGACGTCGGCCTCCTCGACGCCGCGCCTGTCGGCGACCTGCTCGAAGGGATAGAGGCTCACGCAGACGAGGTCGATGGGGTCGATGTCATGCTCGGCGATGGTCTGCATGTGCTCGGGGACCTCGCGGTTGGCCAGGACGCCGCCCATGAGGCGCGGGTGCATGGTCTTGACGCGTCCGTCGAGCATCTCGGGGAAGCCGGTGACGTCTTCGACCAGCGTGACCGGGACGTCGCTCTCGGCAAGCAGGCGGGCGGTGCCGCCGGTGGAGACGATCTGGGCGCCGAGGTCGGAGAGGCCGCGGGCGAAGTCGACCACGCCCTCCTTGTCATAGACGGAGATCAGTGCTCGCCGGACGTTCATCTCAGGCCCCTCCTCGTAGTACGGCTCGTGCCCGATTCTATCGGCCCCGGCGGCCGGCGGCGAGGGGCTGGGCGGAGGCCGATCACGTCGACGGCCGCGACGGCCGCGACGGCCGGTGCGGCTGCGAGGGCCGGGGCGCACGCCGATGACGTCGGCGGCCGCGGAGGCCGCGACGGTCACGTCCATCCGCGAGTGAGAGTGGGTGCGATCACGCCGGCCGCGACGGCGAGGGGGTCCTGGGGGTCGCGTCGCGAGGCTCAGGGGGCGCCGGTGGTCGGGTCGCGAGGCTCAGGGGGCGCCGGGGGTCGCGTCGAGAGGCTCGGGGATGTGTGGACACCTTAGCCCCTCACCGATGTACACAGATCGGCAGTGAGCCGAGAACCGACGGTGGGCTGCCCACAGAAGGCAGCCGGGCCGTCGGCGGCGGGGCGTCGACCCGGCCGTGCCGGCGGACAGACGAAGAGCTTCTTTCGGCGGTCGCCCGGCCGTCAGCCGAGGCGTGCGACGCGCTCGCCGCGCACGCTGATGCGGGCGGCGAGAGAAGCGGCGGTGAGTGCCTCACGATCGCGCTCGATGAGGCCGGCGACACCTGCCGGGGCGCCGCCGATGTCGCTCGGGGAGCCACCGATGTCGCCGAGGCCACCCGGCGCGCTGCCGACGCCGGTCCGGGAGCTGCCGACGCCACCCGGCTCCGCCGGCCAGGCGGCGGCGAGGTCGCGTGTCGCCTGCGGCCCGCCGGCGGCGAAAGCGCGGGCCAGGTCGAGGACCGGCGCCACCGAGCCGCCGGCGGTGGCGATCTCGGCGGCGGCCAGCGCGTAGCCGTTGCCGTTGAAGCTCACGGCGACGCCGCCCCACGCGCGCACCGCCGCCAGCGGCGGCGCGTCGGTGATCGAGTCGCCGACGTACATCACCTGATCGCTGCCGACGCCCTGCCCGGCGACGATCTCTTCGAGGGCGGCGAGCTTCATGCCGCCGCCGACAGGACGCACGGCGGCCAGCAGCTCGCCGGCGACCGGGAGGCAAGGGCCGGTCTCAGGCTGCCGAGCGACGACCGGCCGAGGGCCGGACTCGGCTTCAGCGGCGGGGTCCGGGGCGGCCATCGCGGTCCCCAGGCGGGGGCCTGAGGCGGCCATCTCGGTCCAGAAGAGCCGGTCGAGCTCGGCGACGGTCTCGCGGTCCTGCGGAGTCAGGTCACCGCGTGACGCGGCGGCGTCGGGGAGATCGATGAGCGGTCGCTCGACGATGCGGGTGGCCCACTCGCGCAGGTGAGCCGCCTCGGTGTCCGGCAACCGCCAGGCGTCGAGGCTGAGCGTCGTGCAGCGGCAGTGCTCGAAGGGGAAGCCGACCACGTCGCACAACGCACGGATGTACGGCGTGTACGAGGTCGAGATGATGAAGCACGGCAGCAGCGTCTGCAGCTCGGCCAGCAGCTCGGCGGCACCGGGCACCATCAGCACGTTGCCGGCGCTCAGCTCCATGACCTGCTCGTCGGTGACCCCGAACGCCACCAGGAAGGGCGGCAGCAGGCGCAGCGTGTCGCCGGCGTTGTAGCCGGGCCTGCGGAAAACGTCGGCAAGCAGGTCGTCGTAGCGCGAGAGGCGGGCGAACAGCTCGGCGCCGTGGGGCAGGAAGGCGGCGGCGATCTCCTGCGCGTTGTCGTTGCGCGTGAGCGGGCCCTCGCAATCGGTGACGTAGATGCGACGGGGCGCGCGGCGCCCGGGCGCGCGGCCACCGGGCGGGTGGTCGCCGGGCGCCGGGACGCGCGATGAGCCGGCGGCGGTCACGCGCCGACCTCCCTCTCGACCTCGGCGGTCAGGTCCATGGGGAGCCGGGTCGTGCTCAGCACGTGCCCGTGGGCGGCCCGCAGGCGGCCGAGGACGAACTGCGCCACCGTGCGGTAGAGCAGCGGTATCTCGCGAGCTTCGCCGGTGCTGCGGATGAGGGCGAACAACGGCTCTGCCTCGCCCTCCTCTTCGATGATCGTGTCCAGTCCTTTGGCCGCCGTCTTGCTGCCGAAAGCCTCCCAGAGGGGATCGAAGGCTCCGCCGCGTATCGGGAAGCGGTCGAACGAGACCACCGGTCCGCGGTCCAGTTCTGGGGTGACCAGATGGATCATGGCGCCGGTCTCGGTGGCGTCGCGGCGCAGCAGCTCCCAGATGACCTGCTGCCAGCTTCCGGTTGGGCCGCCGGGCAGCGCCGGATGCAGGTTGAGCATGGCATGGCGAGAGCACATCAGCGGGCTGACGATGAGCATGTAGCCGGCCAGGACGAGGACGTCGAGCCGGTGAGGCTCGAGCAGGCGCAGCGCCGCTTCGTGGAACGCGGCTCGCCAGGCGTCGCGATCGACGTCGGCAGTCTCTGGCGCGCCGGCCCGGAAGGCCTGCCAGGATGTCGCCGATGAGAGCGTCGCGACCGGCAGGTCGAGGTCACCGGCGAGGTCGAGGAACGCGTCGCTGTCGGCCGACTCGCCGCGTTCCCGGTCGCAGAAGACGAGGGCGATGTCCAGCGGCAGCCGGTCGCGCGTGGCCCGCTCCACGACCTCTCTCAGGAGGGTGCGTGCCGCGGGGTCGCGGCCGCTGGACAGCCAGCCGACGCGTGGCGGTGGCGGTCCGGCCGGCGTGGCCTCCTCCGTCACAGCGAGCGCTCCAGCTCCACCTGCTCGAGCCAGGCGGCGGCGTCGGGGTAGGTGCTGCGGCCGAGGCCGCCGATGCCGCGCGAGGCCGTCCACGCGGCCAGTCGTCCCACCGACTCGAGCGGCAGGTCTTCCAGCAGGGCGCCGATGAAGCCGGCGGCGAACAGATCACCGGCGCCGGTGACGTCGACCACTGCTGCCGGCGACGGCGGCACGTAGATCTCGCCGTGCCGGGAGACCAGCCGCGCCCCGCGCTCGCCCATCTTGCAGACCACCGTCCCGACGCCGAGGTTCACGAGGAACTCGATCGCCCGCTCGAGCTGGACGCCGCAGAGCAGCTCCAGCTCGTGCTCGGTGGCGAAGAGATAGGCGGTCTGCTGCAGCAGCGGCATGAAGCGCTTGACGCCCTTGCCGGCGTAGAGCTCGCCGGGATCGAACGCGATCTCGGTGGTTGCCGGCAGCCGCTCGAGCAGGGCGAGCTGGCCCTCCAGCGGCGCATCGCCGACGAACGAGGTGAGATAGGCGAAGCGTGCCCGGGGGAGCTTGCGCGGCAGGTCGGTCGGGCCGAACTCGTCGTTGGTGCCCGGCCAGACGAGGTTGCGGCGCTCGCCGCCCTCGTCGAGCAGCACGTAGACACGGCCGCTGCGACCGGCGCGCGTGACGTGCTGGGTAGCTTGCAGGCCCAGCTCGTCGCGCAGCAGCTCGCCGTCGGCGTCGTCGCCGACCCGGCCGATCATGACGGCGCTGTGGCCGAGGCGACAGAGGCCGTAGACGACGTTGGCGGCCTGACCGCCCCCCGACCGGAACGACTGCAGCTCGACCAGAGCCTCATCGATCTCGGCTCGCTGGGCATCGTCGAGGCCTGTCTCGGCGCCGCGCGGCGGGAGCCTGTCCCAGAGCGCGAAGTCGGCCGGAAGGCGATAGATGAGATCGAGGTTGAGCGCCCCGCAACCGATGAGGTCGACGCTCTTCACCAGAGCGAGCCCCGGTAGCGCACGGCGGCGCCGTCACCGCGGGTCACCACCTCGCCGATCTGCCAGGCAGTGTGCCCGCCGCGGCTGATGGTGTCGAGGGCCACGGGCAGCTCGCCGGCGGGGATGATGACGGCCATGCCGACGCCGCAGTTGAACGTGGCCAGCATGTCGTCGTCGGCGACGCCGGCCTCGCGCAGCCAGGCGAACACCGGCGGCGGCTGCCAGGCCGAGAGGTCGAGCTCGGCGGCCAGCCCCTCCGGCAGCGCCCGCGAGACGTTGTCGGGGAAGCCGCCTCCGGTGACATGGGCCGCCGCATGGACGTCGCAGGCGTGACCGAGGTCGTGCAGCACCGGGCTGTAGACGGCGGTCGGCGTGAGCAGCACATCGCCGATGCTCTGCGCGCCGCCCTCCCGGCTCTCGGAACCGGGGAAGCGGTCGTCGAGGGCGATGCCGCGTTCGACGAGCAGCTTCCGCACGAGGCTGAAGCCGTTGGAGTGCACGCCGGTGGAGGCGAGGCCGAGGACGACGTCGCCGGCCTGCACCTTACCGGGTCCCCACAGCTCGTGGCGGGCGGCCAGTCCGACGGCGAAGCCGGCCAGATCGAAGTCGTCGGGGTGCGAGAAGTGCCCGGGGTGCTCGCCGGTCTCGCCGCCCAGCAGCACGCACTCGGCGCGCAGGCAGCCCTCGTCGACGCCGCTCACGATCGCCGCCACCCGCTCCGGGATCAGCCTCGCCACGACCAGGTAGTCGAGGAAGAAGAACGGGACGGCACCGCAGGCCGAGACGTCGTTGACGTTCATGGCCACGGCGTCGATGCCGACCGTGTGCCAGACGCCCATCTCGCGGGCGATCATCGTCTTGGTGCCGGCCCCGTCTGCCCCGGCGACCAGGACGGCGTCCTTGATCGGCGGCATCCGCATGATGCCGCCGAAGCCGCCGATCCCCTCCAGCACGAGCGGGTTCCTGGTGCTCTTGAGGCGCTCTTTCAGCAGCCGGACCGCTTCGTTGCCGGCCGCCACATCAACGCCCGACTCGCTGTACGTGAGCCCGGCGGTGTCGTCGTCGTGCCGATGCGGGTGAGCGTGCGTGTGGGAGTGCTCGTGCGTGTGGTCGTGCTGGTGACTGTGCACGTGCCCCTCACCGTGCTCGTGGGAATGCTCGTGCGGCCGGTCTTCATGCATGTGCAGCCCCCTGCCGTGATGTGCGTGACGAGCCGCGAGGCACCCGTCGGCCGCAGCCTATCAGACCATCCGGCCGCGTCAGTCGGCCACGCCCTGCTCGCGGAACGGGTCGAGCGCCCTGATGCCGTCGCGTGCCTCGTCGACCGCCGCCAGCAGACGACGGTCGTACGCGCGAGGCCTCACGGCACGCAGTCCGCGCCGCCGCCCTCGAAGCGCATCTTGCACATCGCCAGCTCCTCCGGCACCTCGATCGGGTAGTCGCCGTCGAAGCAGGCGCGGCAGAAGTACTCTTTGGGCAGGCCGGTGCTGGCCTGCAGGCCCTCGAGCGTGAGGTAGTGCAGCGAGGTGGCCCCGACCATGCGACGGATCTCTTCCACGTCGTGGCTGGCGGCGACCAGCTCGGCCCTGGTGGCCATGTCGATGCCGTAGAAGCAGGGGTAGCAGAGCGGCGGCGAGCTGATGCGCAGGTGGACCTCTTTGGCCCCGGCGCCGTACAGCATGTCGACGATCTTGCCGGTGGTGGTGCCGCGCACGATGCTGTCGTCGACCACCACCAGGCGCTTGCCGGCGATCACCGAATCGAGCGGGTTGAGCTTCATCTTGATGCCGACCTCGCGTAGCTGCTGGTCGGGCTGGATGAACGTGCGGTACACGTAGCGGTTCTTGATGAGGCCCTCGGTGTAGGGGATGCCCGACTCGCGCGAGTAGCCGATGGCGGCCGGGATGCCGGTGTCGGGCACCGGGATCACCAGGTCGGCCTCGACCGGGGCCTCGCGGGCCAGATGGCGGCCCATCTCCTGCCGGCACTCGTGCAGCGTGCGGCCCTTGAGCGTGCTGTCGGGGCGGGCGAAGTAGATGAACTCGAAGATGCACATGGCCGGTCGCGCGCCCTCCAGCTCCACGCGGTCGCTGCGCAGCCCGTCCTTGTCGATGAGGACGATCTCGCCCGGCTCGACCTCGCGGATGAAGCGGGCGCCGAGGATGTCGAAGGCGGCCGACTCGCTGGCCAGTACGTGGTGGCCTTCCAGCTCGCCGAGGCAGAGCGGACGGACGCCGTAGGGATCGCGGAAGCCGGCTACGGCGTCGGACGTGAGCAGCGTGGCGCTGAAGGCGCCGCGGATGCGCGTCACGGCCGCCTTGGTGGCCGCCATCAGGTCGCCGTCGACCGTCTGGGCGATGAGTGCGGTGATCACCTCGGTGTCGGTGGCCGAGCTGAACTGCACGCCCTGGTCGAGCAACTCCCTGCGCAGCTCGGTGGTGTTCACCAGGTTGCCGTTGTGGCCGAGGGCGATGACCGACCCGTTGCGCGGTCGCACCAGCGGCTGGCTGTTCTGCCACTGCGTCGAACCGGTGGTGGAGTAGCGGACGTGGCCGATGGCGTGGTTGCCGGTCAGCGAGGCGAGCGTGCGCTCGTCGAAGACCTGCGAGACCAGGCCGAGCTCCTTGACGACGGTGACCTGGCCGTCGTCGTCGGCGACGGCGATGCCGGCGCTCTCCTGCCCGCGGTGCTGCAGGGCGTAGAGGCCGAAGTACGTGAGGCGGGCGACATCCAGCCCGGGTGCGTAGATGCCGAAGACGCCGCAGGCGTCGTTGAGGCGGTCGTCGATCACGCGTCTCCCGTGTGGACGGGTACGGTCGTCGCGCCCGGCGGTGGAGGATCTGCGGTCATCGCGCTCGACGATCGATACCGAAGCTGTGTCACCACGGTCCTTTGGAGGCTTTCGATGCTGTCAGTGCAGGCGCTGCGGCAGCGACTCGTAGGCTTCGCAGAGGCGTCGTACCGGCAGGCGGAACGCCTCGATACCCCCGATGGTAACCGCGAGCCGCTCGCCTGTCACGCGCCCGATGTTGGCCCAGGGCACGTCGTCGAGCAGCGTCAGGAAAGCGTCGAGGTCGGTCTCGGCGAGCGTGACGATCACCCGCGACGGACCTTCGCCGAACAGGGCGATGTCGGCGCGGCCGGGTGCTGCGGCCGGCAGCTCGACCTCGGCGCCGAGGAAGCGCGGCGCGGCCGTGTCGGGGTCGTCGGTGCCCAGCCCGCCGGTGACACCGCTGCCGATGGCGCCCTCGGCGAGGGCCACGGCCAGGCCGCCCTCGGCGCAGTCGTGGGCGCTCGTGAGCAGGCCGCGACGCACGCCCTCGCGGACGGCGGCCTGCAGCCGCTTCTCGAGGTCGAGGTCGACGTCTGGGATGCGGCCTTCGACGCGGCCGAAGTGCACCTTCTGGTACTCGGAGCCGTCCAGCGCCGCCGTGTCCGGGCCGAGCAGCAGGATCACGTCGCCCTCGTCCTTGAAGCGGTGGTCGGCGGTCTGTGAGACGTCGTCGAGCAGGCCCAGCATGCCGACCAGCGGCGTCGGATAGATCGCGTTGCCGAAGCTCTCGTTGTAGAAGCTCACGTTGCCGGAGACGACCGGCGTCTCGAGCGCCTCGCAGGCCAGAGCCATGCCTTCGACCGCCTGCTCGAAGGTCCAGTACATCTCGCCCTTCTCGGGGTTGCCGAAGTTGAGGCAGTCGGTGACGGCCAGCGGCAGGGCGCCGACGCAGCTGAGGTTGCGAGCCGCCTCGGCGACCGCCGCTTTGGCGCCGCGCAGCGGGTCGAGGTAGCAGTGGCGCCCGTTGCAGTCGGTGGCGAAGGCGATGCCGAGCGGCGTGTCCTTGACGCGCAGCACGGCGGCGTCGCTGCCCGGTATCTGCACCGTGTTGGCCTGCACGATGTAGTCGTACTGCTCGTAGGCCCAGCGCTTGGAGGCGATGTTGGGGGCGGCGAGCAGCTCCAGCAGCGCCGCCCCGAGGCCCTCGTCGCCGGCCGCCGGTGCGGGATAGACGGGTGCGCCGGCCGGGACCCCGGCGGCGTCTCCGGTCGCCGCCTCGCCGGCCGCCAGCGCCTCCGGGTCGACCGGTTCATCGGCCAGGTACGCCGGCTTCACCGACGGCGTGCGGATCACCGGCGACTCGTCGGCCAGCCGCCGCGCCGGGATGGCGCCGACCTGCTCGCCGTGCCAGAGGATGCGCAGCAGCCTGGTGTCGGTGACCTCGCCGATGACCGTGGCGTCGAGGTCCCAGCGCGTACAGACCTCGACCACGTCGTCGAGCCGCGCCGGCTCGACGATGCTCAGCATGCGCTCCTGGCTCTCGCTGATCATGATCTCCCAGGGCTCCATGTCCGCTTCGCGCAGCGGCACGCGGTCGGCGTGGATGTCCAGACCAACGAAGCCCTTGCTGGCCATCTCGCTGGAGGAGCTGGTGAGGCCGGCGGCGCCGAGGTCCTGCATGCTCACGACCAGCGTGCGGTCGAGCAGCTCCAGGCAGGCCTCGACCAGCTTCTTCTCGGTGAACGGGTCGCCGACCTGGACGCTGGGACGCTTCTCCTCCAGCGTCTCGTCGAACTCCTGGCTGGCGAGCACGCTGGCGCCGCCGATGCCGTCGCGCCCCGTCCTGGCGCCGATGAGCACCACCAGGTTGCCGATGCCGGCCGCCTTGGCGCGCACGATCTTGTCTGTCCGCACCAGGCCGGCGCACATGGCGTTGACCAGGCAGTTGCCGGCGTAGCTGTCTTCGAAGTAGACCTCGCCGGCGATGGTGGGGATGCCGATGCAGTTGCCGTAGTAGCCGATGCCGCCGACGACGTGCTCGAAGAGGTAGCGCTGGCGCGCGTTCTCCTCGCCCTCGATCTCGCCAAAGCGCAGGCTGTCGAGGCTGGCGATGGGTCGGGCGCCCATCGTGAAGATGTCTCTGATGATGCCGCCGACGCCGGTGGCGGCTCCCTGGAACGGCTCCACGGCACTCGGATGGTTGTGGCTCTCGACCTTCATGGCTACGGCCCAGCCCTCGCCGATGTCGATGACGCCGGCGTTCTCGCCCGGACCCTGCAGGATGCGCGGCCCGCTGGTGGGGAAGCGCCCGAGGATCGGTCGCGAGTGCTTGTAGCTGCAGTGCTCGCTCCACATGAGCGAGTAGATGGCGAGCTCGGGATACGTCGGCTCGCCGCCCTGGATCTCGCAGAGCTTGTGCCACTCGTCTTCGGTGAGGCCGAGCTTGACGGCGTCGGCAAGCGTGGCGTGCAGGCGGATGCCCGGCGTGCCGGCGCGGCCGTTCTGGTCGGCGCTCATCGGGCGCCTCCCGCGGCGGCGGCCGGGCGGTCCGCGCCGCCGCTCGTTCCGGCGCCCCCTGCGGCGTGCGCGGCCAGCACGTGGTCGATCATCGACCGGAAGATGCAGCGGCCGTCCGTGCCGCCGGCCAGTCCAGCCTCCATCGAGTTCTCGGGGTGCGGCATCATGCCGAACACGTTGCGTTCTTCGTTGCAGACGCCGGCGATGTTCTCGATGGCGCCGTTCGGATTGGCTTCCGCGGTCCGCTCACCGTGGGCGTCCACATAGCGCAGCACGATCTGGTCGTTCGCCTTCATGCGCGCCAGCGTCCCGGGGTCGACGGTGTAGTTGCCCTCGTTGTGCTTCACGACGATACGCAGCCGCGCGCCCGGCGTACAGGCGGAGGTGAAGGGCGTGGCCGCCGTCTCCACCCTCAGGTTGACGTAGCGGCAGACGAAGGTGAGGCACGTGTTGCGGATGAGCGCTCCGGGCAGCAGGCCGGCCTCCGTCAGGATCTGGAAGCCGTTACAGATACCCAGCACCAGGCCTCCGTCTGCTGCGAACTCCCGCACGGCCTCCATGATCGGGCTGAAGCGCGCGATGGCGCCGCAGCGCAGGTAGTCGCCGTACGAGAAGCCGCCGGGGAGGATGACGGCGTCGATGTCGTCGAAGCCGGTGTCCTTGTGCCAGAGGTAGCGGGCGGTCGCGCCGGGCAAGGTGGAGACCGCCTGGAAGGCGTCGGTGTCGCAGTTGGAGCCGGGGAAGACGACGAGGCCGAACCGCACCGGCTCCGTGACGGCACTCACAGCTCAGCCCTCATCGATGGCGTAGGTGTAGTCCTCGATGATCGGGTTGGCGAGCAGCCGCTTGCACATGTCGTCGACCAGCGCGGTCGCTTCTTCCCGCGTGGCTCCCTGCGGCATGTCGAGCGTGAGCTCGATGAAGCGGCCGATGCGGACGTCCTTGACGCCTTGGAAGCCGAGCGCCGGGAGGGCGCGTTCTACCGTGGCGCCCTGCGGGTCGAGGATCCCCTGCTTGGGCGTTACATAGACGCGTACGTTCATGCGCTCTCCCCGTCGGCCGCCTCGTCCCTCCGGGAACGGCGCCGCCGCGGGCGCGCAGGGGGACGCCTTCAGTCTACGCCATACAGCGTCCCCCGGCCCACCCCTTCTTGAGGACGGGGACCGTCTGTCGGTGGTCAGCCGATGCCGAGGTGCGTGAGGATGAACTCGACGGTGCGCGTGTCGTAGTCGAGGCGGTTGGCGAAGCTCGAGATCCCGTGGCCCTCGCCGGGGTAGACGATCGAGTCGCACTCCACGCCGCGCTCGCTGAGCTGCCGCACCACCTCGGCGATCTGTGTCGGCGGGCAGCGCGGGTCGTTCTCGCCGCCGAGGATCAGCACCGGTGCGCTGATGCGGTCCAGATGGTAGTAGGGCGAACGGTCGACGAAACGGTCGCGGTCCTTCTCCGGGTCGCCGTTGTTCTCGCGGTCCCACCACACGAGGTCGTCGCGGATCGCCGGATCCTTCTGCGCGTCGATCCAGTCGAAGAACGGCACGCCGGCCACGCCGCAGGCCCAGAGGTCCGGGTAGTAGGTGAGGCAGGCCATGGTCATGAAGCCGCCGTAGCTGCGGCCGGTGACGGCGATGCGGGCCGGATCGCAGCCGAGGTCGACAAGGAAGTCGTGCGCGGCGACGGTGTCCCAGAGGTCGCCGTAGCCCATCATGAAGCGGTTGGCGAGCTGCCAGGCGCGGCCGTTGCCGTCGGAGCCGCGGAAGTTGGGACTGATGGTGGTGACGCCGGCGGCCAGGAACGCCTGCCGCAGGGCGTCCCACTCGTTGGAGTGATGCCAGGTGGGGCCGCCGTGGATCATCACCACCGCCGAACCGTTCGGATCGTCGGGTTCGCAGAGCAGTCCGGGCACCTCGGCGAGGTGGTCGCGGCTGGTGAACCAGACGAGCTCGCCGGAGACGAACGGGTAGTCCGCCAGATCGTCGGGGAGGCCGTCGGTGAGCTGCTCCACATCCTGGTGCTCGTCGAGCGGCACGCGCAGCAGCTCGGTGGGCCGCTCGGGGGCGCTGTGGCAGACCAGCACGGCGCTGCCGTCGGGCAGGAAGGCCGGGGCGTAGTGGTTGCCGGGCAGGTGGCTCAGACAGCGCGGCTGCTGGGTGACCAGGTCGACCGACCAGAGCGTCGTCTCGACGCCTTCGTCGAGGAGGAACACGACGTGGCGGCCGTCCGGCGACCAGGTGGCACCGTGGGCGTCGGCGTCACCGGCCCAGACCCAGCCGACGCCCTCCGTCTCGATGTCGTAGATGCCGATGGCGGCGTGGTCGAAGGGGCCGCCGTGGAAGGCGAGGCGGCGGCCGTCCGGCGACCAGACCGGTCCGGCCCAGGCCAGCGTAGCCTGCAGCGGCGTCGCCTCGTCGCCGACCACCTGCCAGGAACCGGCTTCCACGTCGTGGACGTAGACGGCCGAGTCCTGGCCGTGCGTGTCGGTGTGGAAGGCGAGGCGGCGGCCGTCCGGCGACCAGCGCGGCGACCAGTCGTTGAAGTAGTGGTCGACCAGGATCCGCAGGTCGGCGGCGCCCGGCGACGGCTGGGCCGGCAGCAGGGCGGCGGCGTAGCTGGCGCCGTGATCGACCGACAGGGCCAGCGTGCGGCCGTCCGGCGAGAGATCGAAGTCCGGCAGCGGCGAGAGCTCGTCGGTGCCTGGCATGAGGTTCTCCGGTTCGCCGGCCGGCCGGCCGGCGGCCAGCGGCAGCCGGTAGACGTCGAAGCGCTCCGAGCCGGCGTCGTCGCGGGCGAAGTAGAGGAAGCGGCCGTCGGCCGAGAACAGCGGGCAGGCGCACGTGTCGTCGAAGGCGACGGCCTTGACCGGCTCGGCGTCCGCCGAGAGGTCGAGGAGGTAGATCTGCCAGTCGCCGTCGCGGTACCACTGGAACGCCACCGTCGCGCCGTCGGGCGAGATGGCGAACGGGCGACCCTCGTCGCCCACCGCCGGCAGAGTGGCCAGACGTTCGATCATGGCGTGGGTCTCCCTCCGGTCGCGGTCGTGCTGCCGTCACACTATCGCGGTCGGGGAGATGCCGAAACCCGCGCCGGGTGTTCGCGGTCGGCTGCGTGCCGCGCTCCTTCGCAGGGCTGGCGCCCCGCCCTCTTTCGCCACGGCTGCACGCCGGACGACGAAAGCGAGCCGCGGGGTGAAGGTGTCACCCCGCGGCTCGCAGATGGTCACCGCTGGTTGCTATGCGTCGTTCGGGAGGTCGGTTACCGTGCCGGCATGAGCCAGACAGCAGTCAGCGACAGCCGGCGACCGGCAGCCCGTCCCGCAGGGGCTTCGAGGTGGCGACGGCCGGTCTCAGACGGCTCGGTCGGCGCCGGTGACGTCGCCCTTGGCGGCGTCCTCGGCGAACGTCTTGAACTTCTTGAGGTCCTCCGCCATGGCGGCCCGCATGGTGCCTTCGGGATCGGGCTTGCCCGGCTCGAGCTCGGAGGGGTCGTAGTCGATGCGCAGGACGACACGGCTGCGATCGCCGTCGACGTCCTCGAACCAGACGTTGCCCGCCTCTTCGGCGTCGTCGACCGCCTTCCACTCCACGGCACGGGCGCCGATCGAGTAGTGGCCGATGAGGCGCCGGTAGACGAAGTCGTTCCACTCGCTCAGCGCCACGTCCACCGGTACGTCGAGCACGATCGCTTCCTCGATTATCGGCATCACGCCCTCCCTTGGTCGCCGTGATGTGGGTGAACCGAACAGTACCATGCCGATGAGCCGTGCGGCGGACATCGTCGTGTCGGCGCAGGTGGTCGAGCCCGACACGCTCATCCGGCGCTGTGCGGAGAGTGCCGCCGCGACGCTCGTCGAGAGCCGGGCGCCGATCCCGGTCGGGGTCGGGTCCGGGGAAGCGCGAGCGGTGCGCCTGCATCTGGTCGGGGTCCACGGACTCGAGGCGGTCGCCGCCTGCCCGCTGCTCGGGAAGGCTCGGCCGGCGCCGGACTTGGCACGGCCGTGCCGCTCCGGGAATGTCCGTCCGTGGTCGCCCTGGATGGTCTCGCCGTGTGCCGGGAGTGCCGCGCCGGCGGTCGGCGGGACCGCGGGGACGGTGTCCCGGCAGACCGTCGTGTACACCCTGCGCGATCGTCTGACGGCCGAGATGCACCTGGTCCACGGCTGCGCCGACGCGGCCGCCGTCCTCTGGCCGGGCGAGCGCCAGGACGAGTTCGAGATCCTGTCGTGGCCGACGCGACTGGCGGCGTTCGGCCTCACCGTGCGGGAGGTCGACGTCCTGGCGCTCCTGCTCGCCCGGTTCAGCGACGACGAGGTCGCCGAGCGTCTGGTCGTCAGCCGCACCACCGTGCGCGCCCATGTCCGGGCGCTGCAGCGCAAGCTCAACGTCGCCGGGCGGCGCGACCTGTGGCGGCGCTTCGCCGATGAGCTGCCCCGTCGCTGAGTGGTGGGGACAGCCCGTCGTCGTGACCGGACGACGTTCTGCCGGCCGCAGGAGGCCGATTCTTGGCCAAAGCGACGCTACAGGGGTTGGCGACACCCCTGCGAGTCGGCGCATAATCGCAGCGTCCCGACCCCTCCGGAAGGTGATCACCATGCTGACGCAGGTGCGTGTGCTGTCAGACGCCGAGCAGGAGCAGGTGCACGAGCGCACCGCGCAGGTGCTCGAAGACATCGGCATGCGCGTCGACTCACAGGAGGCACGCCGGCTGCTGCAGGAGGCCGGCGCGACCGTCGACGAGGGCTGCCGGCGGGTGCGGATCCCGCGCCGGATGCTGGAGGAGTCGCTGCGCCTGGCCCCAAAGAGCTTCAGCCTCGGTGGCCGGCGGGAGGGCTGGGAGCTGCCGCT